>Ga0206870_1004_pt1 | contig 69074 bp, 46 predicted proteins | sample Alteio_BWOrgCont_36_FD_152620 | JGI IMG/M metagenome (GOLD analysis project Ga0206870, IMG submission 152620) | Enriched cells from forest soil in Barre Woods Harvard Forest LTER site, Petersham, Massachusetts, United States -... | ecosystem: Environmental > Terrestrial > Soil > Temperate forest >... | reverse complement strand
TTCGGCCTGGCCCATAGCAAGCATGTTAATCTCATGGTCCTGATTAGCATCGCCTGTATAGCCATAGCTGATTGACTGTACTGCCGAACAAAATGGTATTGCCGCATTTTTATAACTGTTATAAAGGTCGTTGTAAGCATTTACCATATTCTGCAATTCGGTTGAAGCCAGGTCAAGGTGCTTTTGTTTATACTTATTTGATACCACTTTTGCCGCTGCAGCGTTAGTGGTACCTTCGCCTAAATTCAGTTTACTAAGCTCTGCTTGTTGTTGCTGGTCCAATTGAGAATGCGCCTGATTTATTTTGGTCATATCGGTCGCATCATTGAATGCCTGAACCTTTGGATCATTTGATTCAGTCGTCTGCATCTGCTTTAGCTTTCTTAGCGCATCAGTAGCTTTACCCGAATCTGATGTTCCCATAGAGAATTGACTGTTATAGTTTGCCGATTTCATTAAACCATTTTGCTGCATATACGCCATTTTCTGGTCGGGTGTCATGGCCTGGAATTTGGCTTTTTCGGCAGGGTCGTCTTTCATTTTTTGCGCCCAGGCTATCGCATCAGGGTTGCCGCCATTCAGCTGCTGGTTATTCTGGGCATATTGTAACTTCTGGTCATCGTTCATTTGCTGTACATGGTCGTTTTGCATTTGTGTTCCCAAGGCTTCACCGTTCGTTTTCACTTTTTCCTGGGTTGCCGTAAGATTACCCATTGCACCCTGGTCGCCTTTCAAGCTTCTGTTTATAGGCGAAACCAATGAATCGGCTGTGCACCCGCTAGGCCTGCAAATGCATTTCTGGTAAGCATCCTGCATGGAAGAAGGCATAGCCGGTAACATGGCAAAATAAGACATAATGTCCTTTTTTACCGTTACCTGGGCTATAATAGTAGCCGCAGAAAATAGAATAGTAATAGCGATAAGAGTACTTTTCTTCATAGTTATATGTTTATGGCTGCAAGGTATCTAGTTTTTTGCACTTACATATTCATTCTTTATCGCATAAAATACGTATGCAGGTTTAGCTTCCCGTTTCATCTAATATAATTCCAACCGGTTTACCTAACTATACCGGCTTTAGCCGGTTAAGGTAAAAACCGCTACCTTTCCGTCTTTATTGGTTATTACATTTAAACTTATGAAGTTATTATACTCTTATCTTAAGCAATACAGGGGGTTAGTTATACTGGCATTAGTGCTGGCTACCTTCAACCAGGGATTTTCCATGCTGAACCCGATGGTTCTTCAGCACATTATCGATAGTTTCCTTATGAAAAAGGACACCTTTACTCCTGATGAATTTTACCGTCATATTTTAAATTGGATAGGTATTTCCATGTGCTTTGCAATGGGATCGCGCATTGCAAAGAATTTCCAGGATTATTTTACTAACGTGGTAACCCAAAAAGTGGGTGTTCAAATATATACCGATGGCATACGACATTCCCTTGAATTACCCTACTCTGTATTTGAAGACCAGCGCAGTGGTGAAACATTAGGGAAAATACAGAAAGTGCGTGACGATATTCAAAAATTTGTACTCCAGTTCGTAAGCATTGTATTTACCACATTGGTAGGAGTTGTAATTATCACCATTTATTCTATTAAGACCTATTGGCTTATTGCTCCTGTTTATTTCTCCATGATTCCTGTTTTGGGCTTCGTAAGTTCCTTTTTAAGCAAGAAAATAAAAGGCATACAAAAAACTATTGTTACGCAAACAACCGGTTTGGCAGGCTCCACCACCGAATCGCTCCGGAACATTGAACTTGTAAAAAGCCTTGGGCTGGCCGAACAGGAAATTAACAGGCTTAACGCCACTACCGTTAAAATACTGGGGCTTGAACTGAAAAAATTGCGCTATATCCGTACAATAAGTTTTGTGCAGGGCACCATTGTAAACTTTCTTCAGAATGTCATTCTATTCTGTTTACTTTTCCTGATTTTCAACAATCACCTCACCATAGGAAAAATGCTGGCATTACAGTTTTTCTCGTTCTTCATTTTCGGGCCTTTACAGGAATTAGGTAACGTTATTAATACCTACAGGGAAACACAAGTATCGCTTGCCAACTTCAAGAATATAATGGATACTCCGAAAGACTATAAGCCCGAAAAGCCAGCAAAAATTAAAGGCATAGAAACACTGGAATTTGAAAATGTAACCTTCAAGCACCAAACTGCCACGGGTTATGCGGTGGAAGATATTTCCTTTAAGGTAGAACTGGGCCAGACAATTGCCTTTGTAGGACCTTCTGGTGCAGGAAAAACCACATTGGTAAAGCTGTTGGTTGGATTGTACCCTCCCGAAAAAGGAGAGATACTTTATAACGATATACCCGGAAAAGATATTGATCTTGATAAACTACGTGAACAAATAGGCCTGGTAACACAGGATGCCCAGTTATTCTCAGGCTCTATTAAAGAAAACCTATTATTTGTAGCACCAGACGCTACTGATTCAGAATGTATGGATGTGCTGCATAAAGCAGCTTGCGAGAACCTACTTGCACGAGCTGACAAGGGGCTTGATACCGTTATTGGCGAAGGTGGAGTAAAAGTATCGGGCGGAGAAAAGCAACGGTTATCTATTGCACGTGCCCTACTCCGCAAACCAAACCTATTGGTATTTGACGAGGCTACTTCTGCCCTCGATTCACTGACAGAAGAAGAAATAAGCAAAACCATACGTGACGTATCTCAGAACTCTAACCATATTACCATACTAATCGCACACAGGCTGTCTACTATTATGCATGCCGATAAAATATTTGTACTGGAAAGAGGGCACATTATTGAATCGGGCAAACACCAGGACTTGCTTGATATGAAAGGGCTTTATTATGCCATGTGGAGGCAGCAGATTGGTGAACGCAAAACCGTTGACAGGAAAGTAATGGCGTAAGCTATTCTATATTATACAGGCTCACCGTCCACACCATTTCCATATCGCCACCAAATTGTTTTTGCTTCCGGGCAAGGATAATAGAAATATTCTTTGTACTTCCGGCAGATGTTCCTACCGTTACTGAACCCGTTAGCATACCTGAATAAGAATCACCGTTTTTAACCAGTTCTGTTTTTGAAGTAACATTACTAACCTGCCATGATAAAGCTGCTTTTAAAACCCTGCAGCTATCTAAGAATTTAGTTATTGCCTTTTTATCTACCGTACAATCATTCCCCGAAAACAAATCAATGGCTTGCTTTTCCGCCTCTTGCCTGAGTTTTATATCGTACTGCGGATTGGAAATTATGTTCAGGTAATTGTAAAAGTCCTTTACCTTTTCCATGGCTCTTGCTTCAAACGACTGTACATCATCAGGTGAAAGAGTTTCCTGGGTAAACGGTGCCTGCCAGCTATTTACAGCTGCCGCCGGAGCCGGGGCTACCGCTGCCTGCGAAAAGGACGGGTTGGCTATTGCCAGAAAAGCAACTACTGCCAGCATTGTGCAATATTTCATGTTTTGTTTCATTTTGTGTCCTCCTTTTGAATAAACCTGAGCGCGGATATTTTACCATCCTTATAAATTGTTTCAATCACTTCTATATTTTTCAAGCTATTAAGGGGCATGGTCAATTTGTCAATAAACTCATCTTTATTATACATCTCCATACCACTTTTGTCTGATGGGTAAACCTGGAAAATACGGGCATCATCAGTAAACATTTCCTGCAATTGACTCCTCCGCTTTTCCCAGTCATCAAGTTTTGAACGCGAGAATATGCTTATCATTAAAGCATAGTCATCAGGCTTTAGTTTTATGGTCTCAGGTTGAAAATCATTTGTAATGGTTCGGGTAACTGTATCAGGTTGGTAATATTCCGCCTTAACTATAAAAGTAACTTTCCCCGGTTTACAGTGCAATGTTACACTGCCTGAGTCGTTAGCGGCAATCACCTTAGGTGATTCTTTATCTTCCATAACAGTTACATCTATCTTATCATTCAATATAACCTTACCAATATCTGAATCGGCAAAATAAAACCGGCAAAGTATATCATCGCTCTTCTTAATCATGGCCCAAACCATCACTACCAATATTACAAGTACTGCCGTCATTAAAACAGGCATAAGTTTATTCCTTGCGGAAGTTGTTTTCCTGATTTCAGGTTGCTTGCTTTCAACATTAACCTCCTTATGTTCAGGCACATTAATACCTTCTGTTTTCTTTTTAGCCACAAATTCATTCCACCCGGTATAGTCAATATATTGGCTAAGCAGGTCAAGTACATCGGTGCGGGGTAGTTTGTCTTCATTAACTGACTTTATATGCATATAAAACCACCGCAGGCTTATAGCGCTTTTAACCTTTTTCTGCAAGTCTTCCTGGAAGGCTTCTATAATCTTACCATTCCAGTTTTCTATTTTATCGGGTGCGTCAGGGTTTATTTGCCTGTAATACCCCGTAATCTCATCTTTTAGCTTGTCGAAATAAATCCGCTGCGGGTGTTTCATTAAACAGGTCAAATATAGTTTGGCAATGTAGAAAAAGTCGTTGCAAAATGCTTATGCAAAGCTGCAAAATATTTTGCAAACCCTTTGCACGTAAATAATTTGGAGGGTGGCATGCTCATGTACCATTTTTGCGGGCATAGCTGATTATTAACCATAAAAACAAAAAGTCATGAAAAAACAATTACTTTTTGTAGCTACACTTTTAACTGCCGCTATCGCTTCTCATGCTCAAATTATTAACGCCGATTTCTCTACCTGGACAACCAATTCGTTAGATCCTTCGGTTATGGACCCTAACACTGGGTTAGGCACAACAGGATGGTGGGAATTCAATCTCCTTAACAGTTCAAGCTTCGGAAGTAGCCCTGCGTCAGTATTTCAGGATGCAAGTGTTGTGTACCCCGGCTCAACCTATTCAGCCAGGATTGAATCAGTTGTTCTGACTACAGCATCGTATGGCATAATAAAGTCGTATGGTATACGCGATACTATGGGGCTATTGTTTACTGGTACCGTAACAGGCACAGGTTCTGGATACAAACCAGGCGAACCTTTTACCCAACGTATAGGAGAACTCGATTTCGAATACCAGTATGTTCCAAACGGTAAGGATACAGCTTATGCATTATTAATTTTGACTCATTATTCAGGTGGTAAGAGTAACCAATTAGGCGTAGGGTTGACAAAAATACCACCTGCTGCTTCGTGGACTTTAGGTAAAATACCTGTTGTATATGATAGCGCTACAGGCAACCCAGATACTGTTTTAGTAGAGTTCAGCGCCACCAGCCCATTTACCGGGGGTGGGCCACTTCCTATTGCAGGCAGCAAACTATGGGTTGATAATGTTTCTTCGATTGTAGCAGGTATTGATAATATAACTGCATATTCAACTAACGTAAGTGTTTATCCTAATCCGGCTTCTACCGAAGTTAACTTCAGGGTATACGGACAAAATGCTTATACAGTTGATGTATTTGATATAACCGGGCAAAAGGTGAACAGTTACAGGATAGATAATAATGTGCTTTCTGTAAATACACAGGTCTATTCCACGGGTCTTTATTTGTACCGTGTTTATGATAAAACAGGGAACTTATTAAACATTGGCAAGTTTAGTGTTGCAGGTAAATAACCAGCGCCAATCATAATAGAAAAGCCTCCTATGAATTCCACGGGAGGCTTTTTTATTTAATTAATTTTTCTGCTATTTAATTATTTCAACTTTCTGTACATCGGTACTGCCATTTGCTGTTGCTATTTTCAGCAAGTAAACTCCATTAGGTAAGCCATCAACCGGAATTGAAGTAAATTGCATAGAAGGAACAGTACTCAATATTTCTCTACCTGTTAAATCATACAAGCCAATTTTTTCAGGAATATATCCTTTCGCCCGGATATTCAAATAATCGCTGGCCGGATTGGGATAGACGTTTAAATCAGATGGTTTTGCAATAGCCGGAATTCCCGTAACGCAACCGGTGGTTTCTTTTTTAAGCGCGGAGCCGTTTATTATGTAAAAGTCTTCAGCAATGGCCTGATAATAAAGGTTAGCTATTGTGTCGTTATGTATTATTAACGTGTTTTCGTCATTTGATATATTGGCCGAATTAGTCCAGTTATGTGAGCCTGTAAGTACCATCGGGTCTGAGCATGTATCAGAAGGGTCTACCACCATGTATTTGTTGTGATATATATAACTGCCGGTATAAATAGCAACGTTCGCCCCAAGGTAATTTGATAGAGTAGTATAGGCATTATATCCAATACTATACTGATCAACAACACCTGCGCAATAAACCCCGTACTTGGCGCAATTAACTATTGCTGTTGCATCATCATCTTCTGAGAATGCATACATACCAAAGTACAAATCGTCGTTTGCAGTGGCAATTGTGTTAAATATATGACTGTTTACGCTGTCGGTAGGGCTGAAATACAGCTCAACCTTAGAGCCGCCTATAGAGAAAACATGATTTTTCACTGATGTTTTATATGCTCCGAACTTTGAAGTGGTTTTATTAGCTGCACCCCCGAAAACAGTATCGCCCCACATAATATTAAACTCTTGTGTATAGGCAAGTGCCAGTTGTTTTGACTGTATGATGAGGTGATTGTTATAGTCTTCAGAGTTCATTTCATTGCTCCAGTCAGCCGAACCTGTAAATACTATAGCCTCACTAGAATCGGGTGAGTCTACATCAATTATAATAAACTTGTTGTGCATAATTGTATAATTGGAAGTGGTGGGGCTTGGTAAAACAGGAATAGCACTGTTCAGTAAACTTAATCCGGAATTTGGAGCGCTTCCGTCACATATCCACCTGATTTTTACTCCCCTGCTATATGCATTGTTAATGGCGGTTGCAAAAGCGCCCACGCCACTTGAAGAGTATGCGGAATAATCGTATTGTGCAACGTCAACAGTATATTTAGCTTTATTAACGTAGGCAGCCATGGTGTCGGAAATAAAACTTGTTGAGTACTGGGCAACTACACCATTGCTTCGCGATGCATCTATAGGGTGATTAAAACAGATATGTATTTTACTTAAGATATTTTGCTGTGCTGTTAAGGGAATGTTAAGCCCTATAAAAAGGACAAGCAAAAGAAATGGAATCTTTGTATTCATGTAGCTCATAATCAATTGTGTTTTAGCTCAATACTATTAGGGGGATTGCCGCTTTAACAAAAATAACCATAGCTAATCAGTACCTCTCCTTTGAAGTGTTAAATAATTGTTATGTTTTAATGTATGGTGTTTAGCATGCTTGATAATCACAAGGAAAGTACTATAAGTTACTTTTAATCTGTTCACATAAATGTACTCTTGTTTTAATTAAAGCATAAGACTTCTCGGTAACTGGCTTAATAAGCACGCTGTAGTTTTGCTCTCGCCCTGGAAATTTATTCTTACTAACAATTTCATTTACCCCTGGATGAAAAAGAAATACCTCTTATTTATTGTTGTTTTCTTTATTTGGTGCAATTTCCATATGAAGGCTCAACTCTGGATGTCGATGGGTTATAGCCCGGCTTATACTGGCGGTACCCATAATCAATGGGCTTATTCCATGTGTGCTGATCGCAAAAATAAAACAGTTTACGTAGGTGGACTTACTCTATTTGATAATAATAGTACTACAGGTAATGTTAACTGCAATTATATGGCTAAATGGGTGGCCAGCGCCGCCCCTACAGCCCCCAAAGATACCAACGGTTACTGGTACGTGGTTGGAACAGCCGCATATAATGGCGTAAATGGTGATGTTTACGCACTTGCTATAGATACGGTTAATGAAATTGTTTATGCAGGTGGAAATTTTACTACAGCTCATGACCCAAGTACAAGTTCTAATATTTCAGTAAATAACATTGCTTCATGGACTATAGCTACATCGGCATGGGGAGCATTGGGCGGTACAGCTAATGCCGGGGTTTCGTCACCGACATATATTGCAGGACAGCAGGCCCCCATTATGAATGAGCCTAATGCCGGAGGAAGTGGAGGAGGAAATGGTGAGGGATGGGGAGGAGGAAACCCGGTTCAGGCGTTAGTAGTCGACTCTGCAGGTAATGTATATGTAGGCGGAAATTTTACTAAGGCAAACGGTAGCTCAACAGATGGGTTGGGTAGTAGTTTTAACAATATTGCTATGTGGAATAAGAGCACCAATACATGGTCTGCCCTGGGAGGTGGAATAACAGGACAAGTAACAGGTTCGTATGGGAAGAAAACTGAACCGACGGTATATGCATTGAATATATTTAATGGCAATTTATATGTGGGCGGGCAATTTACAACAGCCGGTGGTACAACTACAGTAAACAATATAGCCGAATGGAACATACATAGCCAAACATGGATTGCAATGGGAGGAACTACTGTAGGATTAACAGTTGTAACGAACAGTGCGTATTATTTATTTTATTCAGGTGCACCGGCTGTTCTGGCATTAACCTCATCTAATTCTTTAGGCAAACTTTACGCCGGCGGAAATTTTTCTACTGCATATAATGGCGCAGCTTCCGTTGCGCTGAACAATATAGTTTCATGGAATGGCAGTACCTGGGCTGATGTGGGTAGCGGTGTTTCAGGAGCTGATGCAAAAGATGGGACTGCATGCACCAGTGGTGCAAAGAAATGCGGTGATGGAGCTGAAGTATTCTCGTTACTTTTAAATAATTCATTATTTGTTGCGGGCGATTTCAGGTATGCAGGAAGCCCTGCTCTTGAAGTTAACGGAGTTGCCTATTGGGATGGAACCAATTGGCACCAGATGTCAACTGATGGTGCGAACGACCCCGGCTTCCAGGATGATAATGATAACTGGCAGGATCCGGGCGATGTTTTGTGCTTGGCGCTGCTAAAAGGGGTAGGTGCGTCAGGAACAGGTATTCTTTATTGTGGTGGTTCTTTTTCAAGTACATGGACAGGTGGAGCTCCCGGCTCTTCGGGCGGTGGTTCACCGTGTTACTTTTCAATAGATTACACAGCTCAATTTGCGGCGAACAATACTATTCTTCCTATAAATTTAATGTCTTTCAATGCTCAATATAATGGAGCGGAGAAAGATGTTTTACTGAATTGGACCACAGCCACGGAAACAAATAATAAGTACTTTACTATAGAAAAAACAACAGATGGTGAAGTTTGGGATAGCGTTACTTCGTTGCCAGGTTCCGGTAATAGTAATATGGAGAGAAATTATTCAACCTTTGATCCCAGGCCATTTGCCGGTGTATCCTACTACCGGCTTAGGCAAACTGATTTTGATGGACATAGTGCCTATCCGGCACAAGTTGCTGTAGTAACTATTCCTGACGAAGATGTTAACGGGTTGCAGGTAATTCCTAATCCTGTTAGTAACCTTACTACAATATCATTTAACTCTGCTGTTTCGGTTCCTGCTACGGTTGATATATATAATTGCCTGGGTAAATTACTTAATACCATACAAGTTCAGGTTAATACAGGGTTTAATACAATTCCTTTAAGTTTATCGGGCTATGATAATGGCGTATACATAGTAACAGTTAATAATACAGTAAGTCAGTACTCTGCAAAAATTGTTGTATGTCGTTGATAATAAGAAGGATTTTGATACCTTTTGAGGTATTAATGACATATTGTGGCGTGTTAAATAGTAAATTATACATAGTGTTTTGATAATACAGGGTTTACACTACTTAACGAATATTGTTACATCAAAATAAGACATCATGTCAACAACTTCACAGAAAATGAAACAGCGTTCACTACAACCGGTTGCCATTATTATTTCCATAATAATAATTATCGGAGCATTTGTTTTCTATGCGTTACATAATAATAAATCAGCCACTGATGGTAAAGGCGATACTTCAATTAATACCCTACCGGCCGATGTAAAAGTTATGCTTTCTGGTGCCGGTTCAAGTTTTGCTTATCCCATATATACAAAAATGATAGATGAATACCGCAATCGTAGCGGAACGGAAACTACTTACGAATCAATTGGCTCAGGCGCAGGAATTAAAAAACTTGTCGCCCGAAATGTCGATTTCGGGGCTTCAGATGCTTTCCTGTCAAATGATGAAATGGCTATGTTTCCTGCACCGGTAGTTCAATTTCCGACATGCCTCGGTGCTGTGGTGCTAACCTATAACTTGCCAGGTAATCCTGAACTTAATTTATCACCAGATGTTATTGCCGATATTTTCCTGGGTAAGGTTACCAAGTGGAATGATAAGAGGATAAAAGAAGAAAATAAAGATGCGAAATTGCCAGACCTTGACATTACAGTTGTTCACCGTTCTGATGGAAGTGGTACATCGTATATTTTTACAGATTACCTTTCAAAAATAAGCGATGAATGGAAGAGCAAAGTAGGCTCGGCTAAGTTGCCCAGCTGGCCCATTGGTCAGGGTGGTAATGGAAGTGAAGGAGTTGCCCAGATAATAAAATTTAAGCCGGGTACAATTGGATATGTTGAGCTTGTATATGCATTACAGAAATTTATGGATGTAGCTAACGTTAAAAATTCTTCAGGTAAATATATTAAGCCTTCTCTCGAATCGACTACCGTTGCGGGTAATATTGATATTCCGGCTGATACACGAATCAGTATTACTAATTCTCCCGTAAGTGATGCTTACCCGATTTGTAGCTTTACATGGATAATGCTTTATAAAGAGCAATCGTATAATGGGAGAACCAAAGCACAGGTTACCGATATGATGAAAGAATTATGGTGGATGATACATAATGATGGTCAGCAATATGCCAAACCATTAAATTATGCTCCATTACCTCAGAATGCAATGCTGGCTGCAGAGAATGTGCTGAAATCGGTTACCTATAATGGGGAGCCTGTTCTGCAGTAAAGAAATTTCTGGTTTTACGTAAAGATTATATCAATGATTGTCAATGTAATCTATATCCTGCAGATTTATTTAATAATTGCTTAAAGTGCGGGCAAGTTTAATTGTTTACTTTTCCGAACCTGATAAAAGTTTAATATCATATTACCCCTGGATATGAAAAAAAATACTTTAGTAACGTTCCGTTATTTATTCGCAACAAGTATTCTTATAGTAATACTTAGTTATAATGTAAATGCCCAATTAACCACCACCCGGGCAGGTAACTATAAATCAATGACCTACCTTGTGAACAATGTTCTTTTGGGTAGCGGAATTGTTGCAACCAATATCAAATACCAGGGAATTGATACTTCTTTTGGTTTTTTCAATGGCACCAAGTCTAATATAGGCATGGATACAGGATTGATTATTACTAATGGAACTATTACTCTTGCAGACGGACCAAATTGTAAAGCTAATGATGTGAGTGATGGATCTTGTACTACATACGCCTATAGTACAACTGATGGCTGGCCCGCCTCAGCTACATACCAGGATACCGACCTAGCTAATTTAATTGGCACAACAGTAAGTAATACCTTTTCATGCGCGGTTTTACAATTCGATTTTGTTGCAACTTCCGATTCAATAGAATTTCAATATTCCTTTGGTTCAAATGAAGAACCACATTATGTTGGCAGTAAATACCTTGATGATTTTGGTTTTTTCTTAAGCGGACCTGGAATTGCAGGCCCTTTCACACATGGGGCTGTAAACCTTGCTCTAGTACCCTTTACTGCTACCGCGGTATATATTAACTCCGTTAATTGTTCCACTAATTCTGCCTATTATGTTTGTAACTGGCCATCGTCCCCTGGTTGTTCAACTTGCCCGGCAACTGTAGCCGCAACTACGGTAGGTTACAATGGTTTTACTACTGTATTAACGGCAGCAGCACATGTTCAATGCGGCCAGAAATATCATATAAAACTTGGTGTTGCCGATATAGGTAATGGAAAATTCGATTCGGGCGTATTTCTAAAGGGCGGCAGTTTTAAACCTGCTACAGCCAGTATGGCAGTAACAACTCCGGCTCCTATATGTAGCGGCAGTTCTACAGCTATTGTTGCCAGTAATGCAACCAGCTACACCTGGAGCCCGGCTGCGGGGTTGAGTGCCACAACCGGTGCTACAGTAACGGCAAACCCAACAGTAACTACTATATATACGGTGGTAGGTACAATGGGAGGCGGATGCGATGATACTGCAAAAGTTACCGTTACCGTTAACCCTACACCAACAGTAACAGTAACTCCTTCTTCGCCTTCAATTTGTGCAGGTTCTTCAACAAAATTAACCGCTGCAGGTGCTACTACATATACCTGGAGCCCTGCAACAGGCTTGAGCGCCACAACAGGAACTTCCGTGAATGCTAATCCTGCTTCTACAACAACTTATACTGTAACAGGAAAGAATGCAAGCGGATGTACCAGTAAAGACAGCGTTACAGTAACGGTAACCCCTTTACCTGTTGTATCTGTAATTATAACAGGCATTTCTCCTTCTATTTGCGGAGGCGATACTATGGGTATGATTGCAAGTGGCGCAACAACTTATACCTGGAGCCCGGCTACAGGTTTAAATCAAACGACAGGTTCGCATGTAATTGCAAACCCGACGTCTACAACAACATATATTGTAACGGGTACCACCAGTGGCTGTTCTAATACAGCTTCAATAACCATTACTGTTTTCCCTACACCTACTGTCACTGTTACACCGTCGGCTCCGGCAGTTTGCCCGGGAGGTTCTGTTACTATGACAGCAGGGGGCGCTTCTACCTATGCATGGAGCCCGGCTACAGGATTGAACCAGACAACAGGCTCGGCAGTTATATCTACACCAGCCTCAACAACAACATATACTGTTGTTGGCACAAGTGCAGGTGGGTGCAAAGACACAACTAAAGTGACTGTTACAGTTTCTCCAGGCTTAACAGTTACTATAACACCGGCAAGCCCGCTATTATGTAACGGAGATTCGGTTGTACTTAATGCAAACGGAGCTGCCAATTATACGTGGAGCCCTGCGGCTAATTTAAGTTGCACCAATTGTCCTAGCCCTATAGCAAATCCGACATCATCGGTTACATATACTGTAACAGGAACTTCCGGTTCTTGCAGCGCAAAGGATAGTGTTACTATAACGATAAGCCCCAAGCCTGTAATAACTGTTTCGGCTACTTCATCTACTGTTTGTACAGGCTCTCCCACAACATTAAACGCAGGCGGCGGTTCTACATATACATGGAGCCCTGCAACAGGATTAAGCGCAACTACAGGTTCTTCGGTAACTGCTAATCCTACGGTAACAACTACGTATATTGTTACAGGTACTAACGCCAGCGGTTGCACTAATACCGCATCAGTAACAATTACTGTAAATCCTTTACCCGTAGTTAGCGCAACTGCAGGTTCACCCAATATATGTTCGGGAACAAATACAACATTAACTGCCATTGGTGCAAGCACTTATTCATGGAGCCCGGGTACAGGATTAAGCGCTACTACAGGTTCACCTGTTACAGCTTCTCCACCAGGTACACAAACTTATACGGTAGTTGGAACCAGTGCAGCTGGATGTAATGATACAACCACAGTAACTATAAATGTTACCCCAACACCAACAGTCACAATTAACCCGGCCAGCCCCGGAATATGTTCCGGCGATACTGCAGTTCTTACTGCCAGCGGAGCGACAACATATAGTTGGAGTACAGGAGAGACAACGGACACAATTGTAGCGCACCCTGCCACAACTACCACGTATACTGTTACTGGAACAAATGGAGGCTGTACTTCAAAAGATTCTGTTAAAGTAAGTGTAGGCCCTCTGGTAGTAACGGTCAGCGCATCATCTTCCACAATATGTTCAGGTGCATCGTCAATGTTGACGGCAGCAGGTGCAACAACGTATACATGGAAACCCGGAACAGGATTAAGTTCTACAACAGGTTCACCGGTTACTGCCACACCGGGAAGTACACAGACATATACTGTAATAGGAACTTCGGGCAGCGGATGTATTGATAGCGCAAAGATTACTATAACAGTTAACCCAACGCCTACGTTGTCGGTTACCTCATCAGCTCCATTAATATGTTTTGGTGATACAGGAGAAACAGTTAAAGCTACAGGTGCTAAAACCTATAACTGGAGTCCTTCTACAGGAGTAACGTCACCTTCCGACTCTGTTACAACAATAAACCCGGGTTCAACAACTACTTATACAGTAACCGGAACATCAGCATCAGGGTGTCCGGCTACGGCTACTGTAACCATAACGGTAGATAAACCAGTTGTTACTGCGTCATCCACATTACCAACGGTTTGTGCAGGAAGTTCAACTACATTAGATGCTCTGGGCGCTTCTACTTATGCATGGAGCCCCGGAGGAAGTTTAAGTTGCACAACCTGTTCAGGCCCGAATGCAAATCCGGCTACTACTACCACATATACTGTAGTAGGTACCGATGCTTCGGGTTGTAAGGATTCTGCCAATGTAACTGTTACGGTGAACGCATTACCAACTATAAGTGTAGTAGCCGGTGATAGCGCAATCTGTTCCGGTCAATTAACTTCGTTAACAGCAAGTGGCGCCAGCAGCTATACCTGGACTCCTGCATCCGGCTTAAGTTGCACCACATGTGCTAATCCTAATGCAAGCCCTGCTACAACTACTACTTATACGGTTGTGGGAACCGATGCCGCAGGTTGCAGTGATTCAGCTAAAACTACGTTAACAGTTAATCCTACTCCTTCTATTAGTATATCTTTATCGGGTAACGATACACTGTGTTTAGGTCAATCGGTAACGATGACTGCAAGCGGAGGTGTTACTTATGCATGGAAACCAGCTACGGCTTTGAGCTGCACAGCTTGTCCGAATCCAATTGTTACGCCTGCAACCAGCCCGCTAACTTACACAGTAGTCGGTTCAAGCGGAATGTGCAGTGATAGCGCGGTTCAGTCTATTTATTTATATCCGCCTTTGAATGTTACTATGAAAAATGATACGGTATGTGTAGGAAGGCAAGCACAGGTAAGTGTGACTGTAGCCGGAGGAAAATCGGGATATACTTATGTTTGGAGTAGTGGACTTGGCAGTGGCCCTGGCCCATATAATGTTACAGCTTCTTCTTCTTCCTTTTATGTATGTACTGTAACCGATGGTTGCGGAACTGTAATAAAAGATTCCGAAGAAGTGTATTCAGTTCCTGTACCTAAAGCAATATTTACAGCCGCTCCAGATACTATTATGGGAGGCCAGTATGTAACATTCTCTAATTTAAGCACAGGTGCTACATCATATTTTTGGAATTTTGGTGACGGAGGTTCTTCTAATGCTATTGACCCGTATTACCAATATAATATGGCAGGAAATTTTATTGTGTACCTGGTGGCTTCGAATAGTTGGGGTTGTGCAGATACGGCCTCAGATACAATATATGTGACTGAAGGTATTGTGGTGCCTAACGTATTTACGCCTAACGGAGACGGAATGAATGATGTGTTCCATGTAAGGGCAGGCGGTTTGAAAACCTATGAAATAGAAATATTCAACCGTTGGGGGCAGAAGGTATTTGAATCTGATTCGCCTATGATAGACTGGACAGGTAGGAGCTTATCGGGTGTAGAGGAATCGGACGGAACATACTATTGGATTATTAAAGCGACAGATTACGCTAATAAAAACTATAATCTTGATGGTTACCTGCAATTGATAAGGTAAGGTGTTTTCTCAATGTTAAATTTTATATTGCCGATTTTCTGAGAATCAATAGATTATACTTAGAGATATAATGGATATGTATATTTAATATCTGCATAATGCGCAGGATAAATAAATTTTCTATTTTGCTTTTGTTAATTGGTTGACAGATTATAATTTGAAGGTCTAGTTCGCTGTTTAATTCTCTTTTCTACCCTGGATGAAATGAACAAACTACGATTATTCTTTTTTGTTTTTTTGCTGATACTTTTATCGCCACGTATTAGCATTGCCCAAAGCACTAATGTTGGTATTAGGTCTTTAAGCGACAGTGCAGAGTCGCATGACGAAAAACTAGCCACTCTATTAGATTCATGTAATGTGTTTGATGTTGTTGCCTCACGCGTAAATGCATCGAAAGAGGATATGGACATATTTTCAAATTACTATAACGATACTATATACAATGATAGGATAGAGTTTTTTAATGACAGGTTAAGAAAATTAAATAGTGCCACGGATGTTCTGAAGTATGCCGAAGTATTAGAGGATAAATATGTAAATCTTTATCAACGTTTACAGGAGATTAAAAAAGAATATCCCAGTACGGTTACAGAATACAGTACTAAGCGTTTCCTAAAGCCAATGGGCGCATGTAACCCCAGTTGTTCCGACATAGGATTTGAATCGGGAACACTTACAGGATGGAATGCTTACTATGCCGGTAATAATTCAACAGCTACAACTATGACATACACAGGTGCTGTTGGCGGAGCTTGTGGCGCAGTAACTAAGGCTGCTTTTGATGTGGTTATAAATAAGTATCATAAAAATAGCGATTACCAGGTACAGATTACCAGTGGTGCAGGCAATGATCCTATAGCAGGGCCGTTGATTCCGGTGGTAGCTCCCGGCGGAGGAAATTATTCTTGCAGGTTAGGTGATACTAGTGTGGGAGGCTCAAGAGTTGGCATTATTGACCAGGCATTTACAGTTACAGCAGGTAATACCGACCTCAATTATATGTACGCTGTTATTATTGATAAAGCCCCCGCAGGACATACGTTTGGCCAGCAGCCGCACTTTATCGTAACTATCACTGATCAGACAACCGGAGATACCCTGCAATGCGGACAATATATAGTTACCTCAAGTCAGGCCACATCAGGGTATAAAACTGTTTATTACCTCATACCTGCATACGGTTGGTGGGATTCTATCTATGTTGCACCCTGGAAAAGTGTGTACGTTTCGTTGCAGAATTATATCGGACATTGTATAGATATTCAGGCTATTGTTTCCGATTGCTTTCCTACCGCAATCGGCCCTCATTTCTGTTATGTGTATTTCGATGCCACCTGCGGGCCCCATAGTATTGTAACTTCAACACCATCTACCTGTGGAAGTAATATTTCACTTACTGCACCGGGCGGAGGAACATATATGTGGACCGGCCCTTGTGTCGTCGGGTCGGATACAGGGCAAACAATAACGGCCGGTTGTAGCGGAACATATACTGTTACAGTTACAAGTCCGGATGGTTGTAAAGATACACTGCAAAAGGCCATTACCATTACATCTGCAATGAGTGTTACTTCCACAAGTAAAAATGCCGGCTGTGCTACAACGGGCAGCGCTACCGCCAATCCTACCGGGGGAACTGCACCATATACATATAAGTGGAGTAACGGAACCACTAATCAAAGTGATACAGGATTAGTAGCGGGAAGTTACACCTGTGTTGTTTTATCTGCCGGCGGATGCGAGGATAGTGTAATAGTTACCATTACAGGTGGCGGCGCCATAACTGCGACAGGTACTAATGTTAATGAGAAATGTTTTGGAGGAAATACCGGCTCCGGCACAGTAACACCTAAGGGAGGTACTGCGCCGTATACATATAGCTGGAGCAGCGGACAGACAACATCGAGCATTACTGGACTAACTGCAGGAACATATACCTGTACAATAAAAGATGCGGGAGGATGCACCGCTACCCAGACCATTACCATAACTCAACCAACGGCAATAACAACAACTACCAGTTTTACAGGAACCTTGTGCGGCTCAAACACTGGAACGGCAGGTGTTACTGCGGCAGGTGGTACACCCGGGTATACATATTCATGGAGCAGCGGGCAAACATCTTCTAATATAAGTAACCTTACAGGAGGCGGATATACGGTTACCGTTAAGGATGCGAATGGCTGCACAACAACAGCTAATGTAACGGTTCCCAGTACAAACGGGCCGCGCGATTCAATAGTTACAAGTACTAATGTAATTTGTTTCGGGGGAAGTAACGGAAGTGCGACTGTAGGTGTAAAGAACGGCACTGCTCCATATACATATTCATGGACAGGCGGCCAAACCACTCCGACAGCCAGTGGGTTAACTGCAGGCAACTACACTGTTACTGTTACTGATAATACTGGTTGCGTTGCTACAGCTAACGTTACCATAATTCAACCACCGCAGTTAAGAGATTCTATGGTTGCTGAAACTAATATTTTATGTTTTGGCGGGAATAATGGTACTGCAACTGCAGGAATAAAAGGAGGAACACCAACTTATTCATATTCATGGAATACGGCTCCTGTTCAAACTAATATTAATGCAACCGGTTTAACGGCGGGTAATTATACTATAATAATAACTGATGCAAATGGCTGTAAAGATTCCACCAAAGTTACCATTACTCAGCCAACACCTCTTATATTAACAGCCGCGGCATTCCCGGTAACCTGTAATGGAATGTGCAATGGCCAATCAACTGTAATTCCTGCTGGTGGAACCACTCCATATAAATATTCGTGGAGTAACGGAGATACTGTTCCCGGCGTAGCCGCATTATGTGCTGGTACATATACTGCTACAGTAACTGATGCTAACGGCTGTAAGCATGATACAATACTTACGGTAACCCAGCCACCGGTAATAACCATGACAAAATTTTTTGTTGCGGCTCAATGCTCAAGGGCAAATGGCAGTGCTTCTGTAACTGTTGCCGGAGGTACCCCGCCATACAAATATTCGTGGAGCAATGGGGGTACAAGCTCTAATATCAGCAATGTCCTGGCCGGTTCATACTGCGCCACTGTTACGGATGCGGAGAATTGTACTGATAGTATTTGTGTAACCGTGCCAAATATATCGGGAGAAACTGTAAAGGTGACCGTTACAAACGAAAGTTGTAATGGTGGTAATAATGGTAGCGCTACTGTAAGTGCCACAGGCGGTACGGGGCCATATACTTATTCATGGGCACCTACCGGAGGAACAAATACAGTTATTAATACATTAACTGCAGGTGCTTATACAGTAACTGTTACCGACAGTACAGGTTGTGTAGATACTGCAATAGCAAGAATATCGCAACCAACGCCGGTTAATGTAATTGTTCCGCCAGATACAATATGTATTGGGCAAACGGCGACTCTTACGGCCACTGGTTCAGGCGGCACTCCCGGCTATACTTATTTATGGAATAGCGCTACTAGCGGGGTAAGTTATACAGTAAATCCGGTTAATACAACATCATATACAGTGCAAGCTACCGACGCAAACGGATGCTTGTCACCACCGGTGACGGTTAATGTGGTTGTAAGGCCTCCTCTTACGGTTGTAGCCACTGCACCGCCGGGTATTTGCCCCGGAGGTTCTGTGACGCTTACTGCTAAAGGGTCAGGAGGAGATGGTAATTATACCTATACCTGGAATCCTGGTGGTATGACCAGTTCATCAGTAACGGTTTCTCCAACCATTACTACTACATACACAGTAACCGTTAACGGATGTGGTCCGCCAGTTACCGATAGCGTTAAAGTTGTAATATTCCCTGTTCCGGTTGTAAACCTCGTAGCTGATACGCTTCAGGGTTGTTACCCCCTTTGTGTGAAGTTTAATGATTTGTCAACGGTTACGGGCGGTAGTAAGATAGTTAGTTGGGTATGGACATTTGGCAATGGCGATTCCAGTAATACACAAAACCCTACGTACTGTTATACCACACCGGGTGTATTTACAATAGGATTAACTGCTACAACAAACAATGGTTGTCCCGGTTCAAAAACGGTTCCTAACTATATAACCGTTTATAGCCATCCTGTTGCCAGTTTCTCACTTGCGCCACAACCTACCACAATGCTTAACCCTACTATTTATTTCACTGACCATTCAACCGATGCTTATGGTATAAAAAGCTGGTTGTGGACATTTGGGGATGCAACCGATTCTGTGAGCTTCGCACAGAATCCGCAGCATACTTACCTTGATACAGGATATTACTGTGCTAACCTGACCGTAACCAATATACATGGTTGCGTTGATAGCACTACCCAATGTCTTGAAATGGAGCCATACTTTGTTATTTATGTTCCTAATGCATTTACCCCGAATGGCGATGGATTGAATGAGGTGTTTACTGCTAAAGGAGTAGGTATACTTACTTTCCAGATGTGGATATTTGACAGGTGGGGACAGCAGATTTATGAAACCAACGACATTAACAGAGGTTGGGATGGCAGGGTGCAGAATGGAGCCTCAGGCCAGTTATGCCAGGAGGATACTTACGTATGGCTAATTGAGGTTATGGATGTGTTTCATAAAAACCACCGGTATATCGGTAGGGTTACCCTAATAAAATAGCTTATTCCTTAATAAACTTAGCGGTAAATTGTTTGTTGCCATTCTGCACGAATAATAAATAGAGAGATGGCTGCAATGAGCTTACGTCTATTGAATTAATTCCCTGGGTCTGAAAATCACCCTCTGATACTATACTGCCCAGTAAATTGTATATGTAGTAATGGTTTGCACCGCTGTGGTTCGAGTGGTAGAATAAGATATTCTCCACCGGGTTCGGATAGATAACAGGTGTATCTTCCCCTTTTGAAACTTCATTTATTCCCAATGGAACACAATGCTGAACCATTGTACCACCCAGGCTATAATATTCTTTATGAAAAGCCTGGTAGAACAGATTGGCAATAGTCGAATCGTGGATAATTACAGTGTTTTCGTCGTTAAAGTTCTCTGCTTCATTTGTCCAGTTATGCGACCCGGTTAATACAGCCGGCCCGGCTTGCATATTGCAAGGGTCTATTATCACATATTTGTTATGGAATAATGAGTCATTCCCAAAATATACTTCAAGGGTTGAACCCATTTTATTGGAAAGCGTTGTAAATGTACTGTATGACAAGCTATATTGGTCAAGAATACCTCTGACATAAATTCCTTTATTAATTATGTTTACTATTTCAGTGGCATCTGCGGCATAACTGAATTCAAATACACCAAAATCCATTTCGGTTTTGGCAGATTCCATGGTTGACAGTATATGGTTATTTGTAGTATCTGAAGGGCTGAAATATGATTCCACGTGTATTCCGTCTATAGTAAAGTTATGGGGCGTAATATCTTTCTTGTAAGGACCAAACTTAGAATTGGATAGGTTAGGGGAGCCTCCTTCAACTGTATCTCCCCACATCTGGTTAAATTCCATAAGGTAACAATGTGCAAAGGCTGAATCCTGGAAAATTACAATATTATTAGCGTCCTTATCAATTTGTCCGGGCTCCCAGTTCTCGCATCCGGTCCAGACAATTGGATCGTTAGGATTTGACGAACGCCCATCAATTATCATTATTTTATTGTGCATTATGCCGTAATTGCTGCCTGTAGGGCTATGTAGCACCGGAATTGCCTTGTTTATGCTATCAAGGCCCGTATTAGGAGAATAAACAGTATCAAGCTGGTTAGATATCCACCTTATTTTTACTCCACGTGCGTATGCATTGTTTATAGCCGCAGCAATGTTCGGAATATTGCCATGTTCAAACCAAAGGCTGTCTTCCACAAAATCGTACATGGCGATATCGAGCGTATATTTTGCCCTGTTTATATAGGCTATAACTGTATCTCCGGAGGTCCTTATAAGCGAGATTGCTTTCTCAGTTCGCGCCACAGTTGTATCCACCGGCCGGGTGAAATAACATTTAATATGATGCCCGGGGCTGAATATCTGCGCGTTTGTATTGGTAAAATGAGCCAGAACAATAAGAATGCAAATAATACTCTTTTTCATATAGGAAGGGTATTTAATATAAAAGAACAAGTTGCATGTTCTGCAACTTGTTCTTACTAAAAACACACAAAAAAACTACTGAATTATTGCTTAATAAATTTACTTGTAAATTCTTTGGCGTCACTATTTACAACAAGTACATACATGCCTGATGTAATTGAGCTAATGTCAATAGTGTTAACATATTCTGCATTAAGTTTACCCGATAAAAGTTCCTGTCCCATTACATTATATACGCGGTATTGAACATTATTGCCGGGAATATTCAGCAGAACTTTCAGGTTATTGCCGGCAGGATTGGGATAGAAGGTAACCTCATCAATATTTCTTACCTCGTTTATTCCCATAGGTATGCAGGTTTGTTTCAGTATTGTACCTTCAGATACGGCGTAAAAATCGGAATGGAAGGCCTGGTAGTACTGGTTGGCAATAGATGAATCGTGAACAATCACTGAGTTTTCATCGTTGTTAGTATTGGCTCCCGAACTCCAGTTATGGGAACCTGTAAGTACCATTGGGTCAGCGGCCATATCACAAGGGTCAACTATCATATATTTACTATGACATATAGAATTGGATAAATATGAGGTATAACCGGTACCTGCGCCACTATATACCAGTAAATTTGCACCCATTGGGCCACTTAAGTCACTATACGGAGTATATGTAATGCTCGACTGGTCCATCATGCCATAAACCTTTACGCCCCTGCTTATAGCAGATTTTATAGGGGCATCGTCTGCTGAAAGTGTAAAAGTAAACATCTCAAAATCTATTTCACTTTTTGCTTTATTCTCAGTTGAAATAATGTGATTACTCATAGTATCTTCAGGGCTGAACCATAATTCTACCTGGTGGCCATCTATGTAAAAATTGTGAGCAGCAACAACTTTTTTAGCGGCACCAAATCTTGAATTGATAGTATTAGGAACTCCACCTTCTACTGTATCTCCCCACATCTGATTGAACTCCTTAAGGTAGTTATGTGCTAAGGCTGAGTCCTGGAAAATAATAATGTTGTTAATGTCTTTATCAACCTGGCCTGGCTCCCAGTTCATGCAACCTGTCCAAACAATAGCAGCATTAGGATCAGATGTTGTACCGTCAATTACCACAAATTTGTTATGCATAATAGTATAACCACCTGAGGATGGGCTAGGTAGGGTAGGTATAGCAGGATTTATACTATCGAGGCCATAGTTTGGAGTAATTGCATTTTTAAACGCATTTGCGCCTCCGCCGTATTTCGATGTATCGCTATAATTATGTATCCAACGGATTTTTACACCGCGTTTGTAAGCATTATTAATAGCAATATGTATTGGAGGGACATAGCCACCTTCGTACCAAAGGCTGTCTTCCACGTAATCGTAAAGCGCTATGTCAATAGTGTATTTTGCGCGGTTTATGTAGGAAATTAACGTATCAGGCGCAACACGAATAAGCGCGTGCGCGTTGTTATGAGGTCTTGCTACTGTAGTATCAACAGGGTGTGTTGAATAACAGATAATATGATGGCCGGGGCCGAACAGGCTTTGCGCATTTACTCCTATACAAATGCAAGCGGCAACGAGCAGGGTAGTTAATTTTTTCATGATGTGAGTTTTTTATTTTACAGGGTTAGATACTATAAACTCAAGATTAGCAAAAAATGGGCTGAAAGATATTTTCAGTGTTTTACTAAATTGTTAAGTATTAAAAGGAAAAGCAACATTTAAATGTTGCTTTTCCTTTTAATCTAAAAACTTCTTATTGAATCATTAACTTACCTGTTGAGATAACTTTTCCGTTTTCGTCAAGTATCCTGTATAAGTACATACCGGTAGCCTGGCTGCCAAGGTTAATTTCTGTTTTATCAGCAGAAAGTGTGCCCTGGTAAACTTTTTCTCCGAGTACATTATATACAGTTAAGTAAGATTTCTCAGTTGCAGCATTTTGCAGTTCAACTGTAAACGAACCATGGTTAGGGTTAGGATAAAGCTTAGCTGAACCTTTGCCACCTCCATTTATTTCGTCTATACCGGTAGGGCAGTTAAGTTCTTTTGCATAAGCGCTGTAAGCGGCAAAAGCTACATAAGCGTTACCACTATTGTCGAGAGCAATGCTTTGGTAAGCTGCGCCACTGTTTGAACATGTGCCTGGTGTAGGAGTGCCGGGAAGAGTCCTCCACGCTGTATCGCTGATTGGATCAAATTTCTCAACAGTACAGTTTTCCTGTCCTTCGCCCTGAACTTCATTACCCCAGTCTGAGTATGCTACATAATACGCGCCTTTGCTGCTAACAGCAAGAGACATATAGCTTGTCCAGTCGTGAGAGAAACCGGGAGCACCTATATAGTTCCATGTAGTACCGTTGAATTTCTCAACATTTGCTTCAGTGCTTGCTGAATAGGAAGAGTAAGCTACTACCGGCATATTGTCAACAGGGTCAATTTGTAAAGATGTATATACACCTTCGCCTGCAGAAATATTGCGGCTGCCAACAACACTCCATGCACCGCCTGTAAATTTATATATTGATACACCAAGCGCCTGTGAAGGAGCATCCTGGAAAGAAACATAAATAACTCCATTTTTATCGACAGCTATACTTTGATATGCTGCAGTATCACCGGTAACGTCACCGCCAACTGCAGTCCAGGTACCACCCGCAACAGGGCATTCCATAACACCCATGTGGTAATTTGAGGTCTGGTAAGCTGCCCATAAAGTATCATTTGCCACCGTAGATGCAACATAATAACAGTTACCACCGCTTACAGTAGCGGAACCGGTTCCTAAAGCAGACCATGTGCCGCCAGAGAATTTCATAGCAGTTACTCCATAACTCGGAGCAGCGCTCTTGTCAGAATATACGCAAATAGGGTCGCCCGTTGCGTCAAAATTCATATTCGTATACTTAGCGCCGCCAGCCGAGAAGCCTGCTATACCAACACTACTCCAGGTGGTTCCATTATAACTCATAACAGAAGCCTTATCGCTGGTATTACCATCGCGGTAAGCAACATAAGGCATTTGGGTTGTAGGGTTAATTGCAATACTGGTATAAGATGCCTCACCATTCCATGTACCCGGATTTCCACCAGAAAGACCAGGAGTTTCCAAAAGTGACCAGTCTTTGTTCGTGGTATTCCACATAAAACATTCCGCTTTGTCACTGTTTCCTTTATCTTCAAAAGCAACATAAGGAGCATTATTACCGTCAACTGCACAACCAGTATAAATAGCATCCTTAACTGAAATAGATTGTGACACTTTGTATGATTTTACAAAATCCCAGCTACCGGAAGAGTACTCAGCAATACTTAATCCATCATATCCATAGTAAGACATATCCTGGTAAGAAGCATATACATTACCTAAACCATCAGCGCTGATTGATACATAATTAACAGGACCACCTAAATTTCCACCAACACCAACGGTATCAGCAGCCCAAGATGTTCCATTATATTCCATCATGCCAAGATATTGCGCATGTCCAAAGTCTTCATATCCTACATAAACATTCCCTGTTTTACTAATAGACAATGAAACATAGTTAACAGTGTCGGTAGTAAGTGTTGTATCACCTGCAACAAGTGGAACCCATGAACTGCTAAGTGTATTATACATCATTACACTCAGTTTGTCGCCATGGTAACCATCTTCAAACGCAACATAAGGTGCGTTATTCACAGGGTTAACGGCTATTTTGGTGTACTGAGCCTGTCCTTTTGAAACAGCTAATGAAGGACCAACCATGCCCCATGTAGAAGAAAGCGGGTTCCATTTCTGTACAATTAATTTATCGCCACCAGTTAATTCTTCATAGCATACATAAGGAATACCATTCGTATCCATTGCAATACACTCATATTGCGCGGGAACCGTGAAAGCTGCTTTTTGACCAGCTACTGTATCCCATACGCCTGGAGTTTTTGCACCATATTTAAATACTGCACATTCCAATGTCAGGTTTTTTGACTGGCATGCTACATAAGGATTACCAAATTTATCTACAGCAATAGATTCATAATAACATTCGCTGTTGTAGCTAAACCCAGGCATACCAACATTTACCCAGTTGGTACCGTTCCATTCCCTTACTGAAGCATTGTAAAAATTTCCACCATCGCGGAAAGCTACGTAAGGCATATTGTTCACAGGGTTAATTGCAATGGCCTCGTAAGTAGATTCGCCGAATGCAATTCGGTTCGTGTCATCCGGACCGAGGGCGGTCCAATTACACTGTGCATTTGCCTTGCCTATAAGGCCAAGAAATGCCAATGACAAAATGTAAAGTCGTTGTTTTTTCATGATAGGTTTTGTTAGTAAATTTGTAATTCCAAAAAATCGTCAAATACCGGGGGGACGTTTTCTGCAGGCGCAAAACAAATAAACCCTTTTGTAAACAATGTTAAATTAATGTTAAGAATGATATAATCTAAACAGATTAAGTGGAATTGGCAAAAACCTACAACGTTTAAATATGTTGATAATCAAAAAAATATATGAAAGCAAAAAAACAAAAAATACTCATGTTAAATTTTTGTTAAGTAATAAAAACAATTTAGTAAAAAGTAAAAATTAACAATTAGTTAATGTTTTTATTTTCACAGTAAGGTGTTATAGATATAATTATTTTGTAATATTGCGGCAACTAAAAATAACTTTTAATTTTAACCCTGATAAAATGAAAAAGATTACTCTATTTATGCTGGCACTATGTGCAATAAGCATAAGCAAAAACACAACTGCACAGTTACCAAAGTATGCTCACGTAGTATTTGTTTTGGAAGAGAATTTTGCTTATAGTGAAATAATAGGTTCATCTTCAGCCCCTACACTAACAGCATTATCTAAAACTTATTACACTGCGAGTTTTACACAAGCATTTGCAATAACACACCCAAGTGAGCCTAATTATCTCGACCTTTTTTCGGGCTCAAATCAAGGCGTAACAACTGATGAATCAGGCCCGGATGCGAACGCCCCGTTTAACGACTGTAACTTAGGTTCATCACTTATTCAAAAAGGATACACTTTTATAGGTTATTCTGAAGGTCAGCCTTCTGTAGGTTGGATTGCAGGTGATGTAGGCAACTACTACACTAAACATTGCCCGTGGATAAATTGGATTGGCTATAATACTAATAAGGATACCATTCCTGAAAAGTCAGATCAGCCTTTTACCTCTTTCCCCGATTCAAATCATTTCAGCACGTTACCAACTGTTTCTTGGGTAATCCCCAATTCAATTGATGATATGCATGATGGCTCTGCGCCAACTTCTATTCAAAATGGAGATAGCTGGTTCAAAACTCATATAATGCCATTAGTAAGGTGGGCAGTTAAAAATAATACCCTTGTTATAACTATTTGGGATGAGGATGACTTAGCGCATAGTAATAATATCCCTTGTTTGTTTAGTGGCCCTAATATTATTGGTGGTTCTTACTCCACGCCAAAGTTTAACCACTATGATGTGTTAAAAACAATAGAAGATATGTATAGCCTGAGCCCATTATGTGGCAGCAGTTCTTCTGGTACTGATCTTACGGGTTTCTGGTCATTAACGGGTGTATCAAATGTTCAGAGTACAGTTAACGATATTACAATCTGGCCGATACCTGCAAAAGGCCAATTGAATGTAAAGGTTACTTCAAATGTTAACGAGAAAGATGTAATAAGCATTTTTGATATGACCGGAAGGATAGTGAAGGAAAATAATATTGAAATGAAATCAGGAGAGAATGAATATAACCTTGACATCACAGGCCTTTCTAACGGAATTTATTTTGTAAAAGTGAACGGTGCAACTACTAATATTTGCAAGAAAGTAGTGGTGCAGAACTAGGTTAAGGTTTTTAGAGAATACTTTTTACTTTATGAGATTCTGGAATAGTAAAAGCCTCACTAAAACTATTTAGTTGATAGCTTCTGTGAAAAATTAACAATTCGTTAATGTTGGTATAGGCGAACATATGGAGATTCTTATCTAAAATTGCAAAACAATTTTAAACCCTGGAAAATGAAAAAAATTACTTTATTAGTTATTGCAATTTGCTGTATGGCGAAATTCAATAACACAACTGCACAATCAATACCTAAATTTGACCACGTAATATTTGTATTAGAAGAAAATTATTCCTATAGCGACATTATAGGTTCTTCGTATGCTCCTACATTTACTGCCTTATCACAGGCATCGTATACTGCCAACTTCACTCAGGCATATGCAATTACGCACCCAAGTGAACCTAACTATCTCGATCTTTTTTCCGGTTCTAATCAGGGCGTAACTACTGACTTATCGGGCCCCGCACCTACAGCTCCATTTAACGACTGTAATTTAGGCTCCCTGGTTATCCAAGGGGGGTATACCTTTATTGGATATTCAGAGGACCAACCTTCTTTAGGATGGACTGCCGGCGATGTTGGCAACTATTATACTAAGCACTGCCCATGGATAAACTGGATTGGCTACAATACAAATCCTGATACTATTCCCATTAAATCAGATGTACCTTATTCTTATGCCAATGGTTACACCACTGGTCCCATATTCCCCGATTCAAATAATTACAACACCTTACCAACTGTATCGTGGGTAATACCGAATTCAATTGATGATATGCACGACGGATATCCTCCAGCATCAATTCAAAATGGTGATGGCTGGTACAAAACCAATATGATGCCATTAGTAAGGTGGGCTGTAACACACAATAGCCTTGTTATTACAATATGGGATGAAGATGACGAACTTCACAGCAATAATATTCCCTGCCTGTTCAGTGGAGCAAATGTTATCGGAGGCTCATACTCAGCACCGAAATTTAATCACTATGATGTTTTAAGGACGATAGAAGATATGTATGGCTTGGCTCCACTTTGCGGCTCAAGCGCAACCGGTACAGATATTACCAATATTTGGACAGGTATTCCAACCATTCAGGGTATAAAGAACGATGTTTCAGTATGGCCTGTTCCTGCAAAAGATGAACTGAATGTAAAAATAACATCAGCATCTGCAAGTAAAGCCAATGTTGACTTGTATGATGTTACCGGCAGGAAAATTGAAGAAATGCCTACTGAGTTGGTTCCCGGAGAAAATAATGTTGCCATTAATACAAGTGGTGTTGCAAATGGCGTTTACTTCCTGAACATAATAGGAGATAAAATAAACGTATCAAAAAAAATCACTGTTGGAAAATAAGCTGTGGCTTACCTAAGAGAGATTTATATGTTGTAATAAGCTGACATTATAATTAGCTGTTCCCTCGTACAGTAATAAAACTAAATTTATTTTGTTTATGAAAGCAAGAAAAATAAGTAGCCTGATTTGTGTTTTTTTATCAATGTGGACCTTATCAAATGCACAGTTTGCAGATTTTCATAATTATCCTATCACAGTAACCCCTCACGAATCAGCAGACTCAACCCGTGGGCATTTCTGGGGTTATATGTTTGGTAGTTATTATACCAAAGTGCATGCCGATACGAGTGGTGGTGCAGGTAGCGGAAGGGGAATTTCACAATATAGCCAGGTACCGAAGGGAGCAAATGCTTTTGCATTCCAACGTGTGTACTTGGGATATGATTATTTTTTTAATAAACAATTCTCAGTTCATGTTGTTATGTCCCATGAAGAATACCAGGATATTTCATTCCATAATGCAGGCGCTGACCAAAACTATAACCGTATATTTTTCCTGAAATATGCGAATATGGAATGGGAAAACTTCTTGAATACCCATCTCAGGCTTACGGTTGGTGCCCAAACAACGCCAGCTTTCGCTATTACTGAAGAACCTTTCTGGGGATACCGTTCTATTGACAGGACAATTATGGACATGAAAAGTATAGTTAGTTCAAATGATGTTGGGGCTAATATAGGTGGCAAAATATGGAGCAAAAAAGATGATGCCGGAACTGAGAAAGCATGTGTGGGCTTTAATTTTATGGTAGGAAACAGCACAGGTTCTGTACCAGATATTGTTGGAATTACGCTCGATTATACAGTTTGGAAAAGATATTATGGTGACCTTTACCTGAAGTTTCTTAATGATAAGCTTGTCCTTGATTTATATGGAGACGGCCATACCTATTCCTGGGCTAATATTCCGACAACCGGTCCATCAGGCGCCACAACAGGTAGAGAGATTCACCAATACGAAATTACAGAAAGGTTATTTCTCGGATACAAAGCAAAAAATTTCAATATCAGCGTGGCGTATTTCCAGCAATTAAATAAAAACATGGTTAGCGAAGTAGGGGAAATAGGTAACCAGGGGGTCCCTATTGCGGGCGATACAACTGACTGTACAAGGACTGGCTTCTCAGTTATGGCAGCTGCAGTGCTTAAGCGCGATAAAAAAACCGGCGACCCTGAATTTAGCCTTTTTGGAATGTTTGATTCCTATAACCCGCAAACTCAGTATAACCCGAATATTCTGTATCAACCCGGAGGAGCTGTTGTAAATAGTGAGCAGGTTAATTTAGTTAACTCTGTTACCGAAACTTATTTTGTTGCCGGTATCGATTACCAGCCTATTAAACAGATACATTTCATGCCTAATGTATGGTATAACGGAATACATGACCGCTCATACGATAATGTTCCTACAGCCTGGGCTACTGAAAAAAACAGCTACGATTTAGTGCTTCGTATTACATTCTATTATCAGTTTTTTAAGAACTAGGAGATAGTAAGTTTTGCTTTTTAGGTGTATATTGCAGTTTTTATTACCCTGAATATGAGAAGCTGTATAATTTACTTCGCATTAACACTATTAATCATCCCGCAATTTTGCAGGGCTCAGACTTGGAGCCCAGTCAGTTCAGGCATTACCGGTGATGTTGTAAATACCACATGGTCATTATTTGCGTATGATTCAATGCTATATGCAGGTGGGCGTTTTTATATGGCAGGCGGAACATATACTAATGATATAGCCCAATGGAATGGTGTAAGCTGGAATAAGGTAGGTACAGGCACAGGCGGTAACGTAAATGCCATGGCATGGTATAATGGTAATTTATACGCTGGAGGGCAATTCGACACTATGGGTGGAGTAATAGCTCATTACATTGCTACATGGAATGGCTCCCGCTGGGATTCGGTAGGAAAAAACGGAATGAAAACCGGTCAGCATGGGGTTTATTGTATGGCTGTATATAAAGGCGAGCTATATGTTGGTGGACAGTTTGACACTATAGATGGATCCCCCATATTTGGAATTGCTAAGTGGAACGATACCAGTTGGTCTCAATTAGGTACAGGTATTATTTCTACTGATGAAGAAAGTACTGTAAGCTGCATGGCCGTTTATAATGGTGACCTTTATTTTGGCGGAGAATTTGTCTTTTCGGGTGGTACTGATATTGCAAAATGGGATGGAACTACTTTATCAACTGTCGGGGGCGGTGCAGTAGGTACAATTTATAGTCTTGCGACGTATAGCGGTAATTTATATGCTGGCGGGCAATTAAATACATTTGGCGCTACCAGCGCAAATAATATTGCCATGTGGAACGGGAAATCATGGTATGCGCTTGATTCTGGTATTACAGGTGAAAATGGCTGGGCCATTGTAACGGCGCTTGCCTCCTATAATGGCCAATTATATGTTGGCGGTTATTTTGATACTGTAAATGGCCAGCCAATGAATTGTATTGCCAGGTGGAACGGGAAAACGTGGTCAAATGTGAGTACTGGAATTAATATTGGCGGGGGTGTAGATGCTATGGCTGTGTTCGATAGTGCATTGTATGTTGGCGGTGGTTTTGACAGTGCCGGTGGCGTATATACAAACAATATTGCGATGTGGACAAGCCCATCATCAATAAATGAAATCTCAGAAGCTAATGGAATTAAAATTTACCCCAATCCTGCAAGTAATAGAGTAACTATACAATTGAATAATATTACGGATGATATGCGCTATATTATTTATGATGAACTTGGTCAGCAAATTGAAACCGGAAGGTTAGCATTGTCAAAAAACAATAGCATTGATGTCAGTGCTTACCATACTGGAGTTTATATGATATGCATAACCACGGCCAGCGGCAATGGATGCAGCAGTAAGTTCATTAAGAATTAGATGGGTTTCGTATGTGCTTAATTTTTGAATGTTAATCTAACCCATAATGTTTGTTTTTTTAACTTGCGTAATGAAAAATGTTGAATTTGTAAATTAAACAGACGTGAGAAAGTTCTTCCTTGCTATATGCAGCATTATACTAATTTCCACAGGTGCATATTCTCAAAATTGCAGTTGCTGGATAACAGTTGACTCTTCGTATAATATTGTCCCCATGCCATTAGGTTCAGATACAGGAGGAGCGCCATTATACCGATGCAACAATTGTTCAAGTGCTCCCATAAAACTACCGTTTAGCTTTTGTTTTTATGGCAAGAGTTATGATACTGTATATATAAATAATAAGGGAAGCCTGTCATTCATTCATCCTGATTTTACTTTTTCAAGTGAAGGATTGCCGGCAGGAGTTGATACTTTAATGCTTGCTGCTTTTTGGGCAGATATTAATGACCGCGCTGCTCCCGTATCTCACATTTATTATAAGATAACCCCAACACACATGATTGTTCAATGGAGCAATGCGGGCTACAGTACATTTGATAATGATTTATATGATGATATTCAGATTACCATTACAAATGGCAGCGATTCTATTTTGACACCGGGCAATAATGTTTCATATTGTTACTGGTTAATGCGATGGGCATCCGCAGATTCTTCAGGAGGGTCAGGAGGATTTGGCGGTTTACCTGCAGTTGTTGGGGTAAATAAGGGCGATAATATTCATTATGCCCAATTCGGAACTTTCAATTTGCCAGGATATACTTATTATGGCCCATTTGACACAACTAATGAACTTTATAGCCTAAATAATAATTCATTTATTTTCAACACTTGCGTAACCGGTAATAATATTCCACCGGTTATTGAAAACCCTGATTTGTGTGATACTGTTACTATATGTGCCGGTGATACTTTTTCTTTTCCTACTAAGTTTATTTGCCCTCAAAGGGGCCAAAAAGCTACACTTATAGCATCTTCTCCGGGCTTGTCAGGGCTTACAAGCGATACATCAAGCGCTCACTCCACCTATACTATTTCAACCAAACTAATAGCAGTATTAAAGGATACAGGCACACACCTTATAAACATAACTGCAACTGACAATAGTTCACCCCCCTTAACGAATAACTTTCCTTTTACAGTTTTTATAAAAAACTGCAATGACACTACAACGGGAATTCATGAAATATCTGAGTTTAATAGCGCGAATATTTACCCTAATCCGAATACAGGAAAGTTTACTATTCAATCGGCATCAGTTAAAGGCAGGTCAATCGTTGAAATCAATAATTTGCTGGGAGAAAAAGTGTATTCACGCACGATACCTAATGGCACGCAATTCTTCAATATTGATATGTCTTCTCAAGTTAAAGGAATCTATTTTATTAAGTTATATAATGAGAATACATTAATAGATGTTAAGAAAGTTGTTATACAATAAATAAAGAGCCTGTAAAATGAAAAAGCAAAAAAGATTTTTTAACTATATTATACCAATTGCATTGATGGGTTTCTTATTAATAGGTTGTGCAAAAGAGACGACCACCCGTGTAGATACCACATCAAACGCTACCACTCAAACTGCTATAGCCGCGGATGAGGTAACCCTTAACAATGAATTTGATCTTTTCGTAGACGATGCCATAGCGGTTCTCAGCAATCATAATGCAACTTTAACGGGGGCCTATCCTCCTGATTCAGTGAGCCCCGGTTTAATAGAAATAACATACAATGATAAAACTGTGTTTAATTCAACAAAAACACGCCTTGGTGCTGACTCCATGCATTTTAACCCGGCTATTCCTTGGAGTACTCCAGGAGCAACCGCCACTCTATCTTTTGGAGACCAGCTTAATGCCGGTTATGAAGTAAATTTTGAATCTAATAACCCTGTTACCTCTGTCAGGTTGAACGGAATCTTAACTATTATAAACCAATCGGGCGGGCTACTGCAAAATCTTGCTTCCGGAGATTCAATCGTAGTAATATTGAAAGGTTCACTCACATACACATTTAACGATAATGCAGCCACTATTGTATACTATCCCTTTAATGTATGCCAGATCAGGTCCATTAAAAATGTTGGTGGTGTGTTCATTGCTTCCACCTTCGGCGATACTGCTATAGGAGGATATCAAAAGGTTTGTAATTGGGGGCTCGACCGGTTTGCAAATACTTATTATACCAGCATAAACACGGTGGTAGTTCAAAATATTTCTAATGCAAACCTGGCCTATAATCCTATTAGCGGAGTTAAAAATATTCAAGGGATTTCCGAACCTATACTTTGTGCTTTTGGAGTAAATAGTGCTGGGAATGTTATTACCAGTGGTATACCATTCGGGCAATATATCTCTTGGTACAATAACGGGGGTGGGGCTAATGCTGTTGTACCATATTACTATTGATTAATACCCTTATTCGGGTATGATAATACCTTGTTTTAAGTATTGACATGCATTGAAGGAGACAGTAATTTTGCAACCCGAATTATTTAAATTTTATTAATATGATGAAGAGAAACTTAATCACATTTTGCTTATGTATGTTTACTGGGCTGCTTTTTGCGCAAACCGGAACGTTAAAAGGAAGAGTAACTGATAGCACAGGTGCCTCTGTTGATGCAGCTGCGGTACTTATAGAGAATACTAAATACGTAGGATCTACAGATAGTAAGGGAACTTATAAAATTGATAATGTTCCTGCCGGGTCATATTCTGTTATGGTAGAAATTGAGGGATACAATCCTGTTGAAGAAAAGGCTACGATAAATGAAAATCAGGTTACAGAGCTTAATTTTAAGCTATTACAGAAAATAAATCAATTAAATAAAGTTGATGTAATACGTCCTTTGATAAGTGCCCAGGGTATGGGACATATGCCTGAAGTATATGACGGTGTAATTTATTCCGGTATGAAAACAGAAATACTTGCACTTGATAGTATAGATGCTAATAAAGCCCAGAATAACCCGCGCGAAACATTAGGCAGGTTACCTGGTTCTAATTATTCCGAAACGGAAGGTGGTGGGTTTCCGTCCAATGGAATTGCTTTCAGGGGATTGATACCTACGCAATCCATTGAAATGCAAACCCGTCAGAATGGGTATAACCTTTCAGGAGACGTTTATGGATACCCTGAATCGTATTACTTGCCTCCGCTTATTGCCGTGAGCAGCATCGAGTTTATTAACGGGGAATCATCTCTTCAATTTGGACCCCAGTTTGGAGGAGTTATTAATTATGTGCTGAAAGACGCCCCGCTTGACAGGGTTTGGGCGTTTGGCCTGGAGGAAACAGTGGGAAGTTACGATTTTACCAGCAACGTTTTAACGGGCGGCGGTTCTTATAAGAAGTGGCACTATTATTCTTTTGTACAATATAAAGCCACTGATGGTTGGAGGCCCAATTCGGATGTGAAGCAGGTAACAGGTTTTGCCAAAGTAGAATATGATGCAAGTAAGAAGCTTAGTTTAAGCCTTGAGTACACAATGTTAAGAAACATGATTCACATGTCGGGCGGCCTTGATGATGCGGAATTTGAACAGAACCCCGACCAATCTTTTCGTTCCCGCAACTGGCTTTCAAGCCCCTGGAACCTGCTTACATTTACAGCCAAGTATAAAATATCGGATAATACAATGCTTAGCGAGCAATCTGTAATTAATAACAGCGCCAGGAACTTAGTATGGAGAAATGAGGATGGTGGAATAGAGTCACCAGACTCCATTTTTAATAATTCATACTCTCCCCGCGAGGTTGAACATGAAGGCTTTTTAAGCATTACCAATGAATTGCGTTTTACCACTCAATGGCATATAGGTAGCATTAATTCTACGCTTGCAACCGGTGCACGTTATTTTCAGGGTGATATGGTTCGGCAGGAGCAAGGCCCGGGTTCAACAGGTACCGGGTACGATTTGACCCTGTATGGCCCTAATCCTGTTTTTGGTAATAGCTTATTCTTTACTACAGCGAACGTTGCCCCTTTTATTGAAAACACTTTCCATTTCGGTAGGCTTTCGGTTACTCCTGGTTTTCGTTTCGAATATATTATTTCTACTGCCAACGGTTATGTAACCCCTGACAGCACAGGAGTACCCGTAAATGTTTCCGTATCCCGAACCTGGCTTATTCCGCTTACAGGCTGTGCGTTGCAATTTAAGACAAGCGACTTCACTAATATATATGGCAACATTGTGCAAGCGTATGAACCAACAACATACGAAAATCTGACACCTATTGGCACTACAACTGTTATTGACCCTAATTTGCAGGACGTAAACGGTTTCAATTCCGATTTAGGTTGGAGAGGGAAAATAGGCAAAGTGTTTAATTTTGATGTGGATGGTTTTTACATGGTATTTAACCAGGAAATTGGATTGGAAAATAGAATTAACCCTTATACCGATTCAACCTATCAGTATCGTACTAATGTAGGAAATGCTGTACATAAAGGCATAGAAACTTATGTTGAGATACATGTTTTTAAAATTTTCTCAGACAATTCAAAAATTGGCGATTTCAGTTTTTTCAATTCATACGCTTACGATGATTCGCGTTACGTTTCAGGGCCATACGCAGGAAACTTTGAAGAAATGGCCCCTCAGAGTATTGAGCGTCTTGGCATAAATTACACCTATAAAATATTATCAACTACACTTATTTATAGCTATACAAGTATATCATTTGCTGATGCAGCTAATTCGCTAATACCTTCTACAAATGCTATTACCGGACCTATTCCGGCTTATACTGTAATGGACTGGTCATCTACTTTAAAGCTTAAGAACTACGATATTAAATTTGGAATAAGCAACCTTGCCAACACTAAATATTTTAATTTGCGTACCGATGAATACCCTGGTCCGGGTATAATTCCGGCCCCCCCAAGAACTTTTTATGTAGGGCTTAGCGCAGCATTTTAAGGGAGACGTATTTATAAAAGAGTTGTATGGTATTTGTGCGAATGTAGGATCGCAGTATATCTATCTCCTGAAAAAGGTATAATAGAAAGTGCCTGAAAGGCCCTTTTTGTTACACGTTACAAATAATTGAAGTAGCCCGTAGGGGAATCGAACCCCTGTTTCCAGGATGAAAACCTGGCGTCCTAACCCCTAGACGAACGGGCCAAATTTTTTTTGGAGGTGCAAATGTAAAAAAAAATCCAAGAGCAAGCCTTTTTATAGGATATTTCTTCGGTAAATTAATGTAGGATTAGAAAAAAAAGCTAATACTGCTTCTTACTTAACTTGGTCATTATCGGCGCTGAAGCGGAATCCAAGTCGTTTGCCAGTCTGTAGCTGCATTTTATTGGTTTCTTCTTCCATAGCTGAAACACTTACTTCTTTCACATTATCGAATGGGGGAACAAATAAGCTAAAGTCGAGTGTATAAAGAAGGGCAGAATTGAAAATATCGGCAATAGCAGGTTTATCAAGAACCGCCGAGGAAAAATTATTGTAAAGGAATCCTAACTGCCTTTTGCCTTCCACGAAGTAATGGAGGTCGTGATTAATAAAAATGCGGGCAATAAGATAGCCCAGATCATTACTGCGGTTATATTTAAAAGAATCTGAAAGAAAATTATAAATGCTGATAGACCCGCAATAGGCATTGGCTTCGTTACCCTTTACATAAGAAGTTTGCCAAATAGGGTGGGTACGGTCAAATGTAAAAATATTCGATTGCATATAGAAAATCAGAACGTCTTCCGCCACTGTTAAGGTTACTTCAAATTCATTGTTTTCCTTATACTGTACTTGTATCCTCTTATCAATTAAAGCAGCCTGTTTAGACAGTGTGTGCGCCATTTCAGCTAATACCTGTTTCATTATGCGAAATACATCCTCGGTTCTGTGGCGAACATCGAGTTGCACGAGAGTTTTTTCTTTCAGCAGTTTAAGAATAAGGTCTTGCGGTGACAGCTTGTCCATTCCTCCGGTTAGTATGCTTTAGCAAATATAACTCTTTGTTTTGAGGGTTTACCCGAATAAATACATTTTCCTTCTTCCACAATATTATTGAGAGGAATGCAACGTATGGTAGCTTTTGTTTCTTCCTTAATCTTCTCCTCTGTTTCAGCCGTTCCGTCCCAATGAGCAAGAATAAAACCACCTTTTTTGTCGAGGATGTCTTTAAAGTCAGCGTAATTATCAACCTTTACTGTATTCGTTTCTCTTAAATCAAGCGCTTTTTTGAATAAGTTTTCCTGTATCTCGGCTAACAGATTTTTAATATACCTATCAAGTCCATCCACAGGAACAAACTGCTTTTGTCTAGTATCTCTCCGGTATAATTCAACAGTTCCTTTTTCCAGGTCTTTAGGACCAATGCCAATTCGCAAAGGGATTCCTTTCAATTCATATTCCGCAAATTTCCATCCGGGGCTACGGTTATCATCCGTGTCGTATTTTGATGAAATACCTTGTTCAGTGAGCCCTTTTCTAATGTTTCCAACTACCTCATTTATTTTTTTCAACTGCTCTTCGTCTCTGAATATAGGTACAATAACTACCTGTATGGGTGCCAGTAGCGGCGGTAATACAAGGCCCTCATTATCTGCATGCGTCATAACCAAAGCACCCATCAGGCGCGTAGAAACACCCCATGAAGTGGCCCACACCAATTCAGGCTTATTTTCCTTATTAAGAAAGGTTACATCGAAAGCCTTCGCAAAGTTTTGCCCTAAAAAGTGCGATGTTCCCGCCTGTAATGCTTTACAGTCTTGCATCATAGCTTCTATACAATATGTTTCTAAAGCACCGGCAAAACGCTCGCTTTCTGTCTTTGTGCCTTTAATGACAGGCATCGACATCCATTTCTCGGCAAATTCAGCATAAATCCCAAGCATTTTTTCGGTTTCCTCCACTGCTTCTTCCCTAGTTGCATGGGCTGTATGCCCTTCCTGCCATAAAAATTCGGCTGTTCTGAGAAATAACCGGGTTCTCATTTCCCATCTCACCACGTTTGCCCACTGATTAATTAAAAGAGGCAGGTCACGGTACGATTGTATCCAACTCTTATAGGTATTCCATATTATGGTTTCAGATGTAGGGCGAATTATCAATTCTTCGTCCAGTTTTGCTGTCTCATCAACTATAATACCGTCAGGGCTGTTTTTCAGACGATAATGGGTCACCACTGCACACTCCTTTGCAAAGCCTTCGACATGTGATGCTTCTTTTGCAAAAAACGACTTAGGGATAAGTAAAGGAAAATAGGCATTAGAATGCCCAGTTGCTTTAAACATTCCATCAAGAACTGACTGCATTTTTTCCCATATAGCATATCCATATGGCTTAATGACCATACAGCCCCTAACTGCTGAATAATCAGCTAATCCGGCTTTTATTACCAGGTCGTTGTACCATTGGGAATAATCTTGTTCTTTTGGTGTAATGACTTTGCTCATAAGATTAGAATATTCTAATAACTAAGTTTGTTATATATCTCTTCATAAATGCTTCATCTTTTTGGTTTAACTTAGCATCAAAATAGATTGAAGCGGCTAATAATAAAGAGTGCAAAAATAGGAATAAACCTTTTAAGGAATAGGTAGTCTAATAAACAAAGGCAAAACATTATGAAAACACTAATCGGTTTAACAGCAGCAGCGGTAGTTGTATTTATGACATCCTGCACTTCCCAGCAAAATCTGTCTTCTTCGGGTGGCATCAAGGATGATGGAATTTATAATGCTGATAATACTGTTCCAAGCCAGCCTGCGGCTCCAAGTAACAACGGAGCTTATACACAGGCTCCGCAACCTGCCCAAAATACTCCTGCTCCTGCCGAAGCAGATTCTAATAATTACAGTGCAAATGATAATTACTATTCTGATGATTACAATGATTACGGTTATTCTTCACGGATAAGAAGATATGATGATAACTGGGGCGATTGGGGTTATTACGACGACGTTTACACTAATAGTTACTGGTATAGTTATAATCCTTACCAATTTGGAATGAGTATTTATATGGGTTACCCATGGTGGGGGCCTTCTGCTTATTGGTATTCGTTTTACCCTTCATATTATTGGGGCTTTGGGTTAGGCTTTGGCTATGGTTTCGGATGGGGATACCCATACTGGGGTGGTTTCTATCCTGGCTGGGGTGGTTACAGATGGGGCTGCCGCGGAGGCTACTATTATAATAGTTATGAAGGCAGCAGTTTCTTTGCCCCGCGTACAGTTGGTTCATCTGGTACTGCTTTCAGAACAGGCCCTGGTATAACTGGTGTAGTAAGCGCTTCTTCTGGGAAACCCGGCCCTGCAGTTGGCCCTGGTGCAAGAAGTTTTGAAAGCCCCGGTAGTTTTGGTGAAATGTACCAGAATGCTGTTCGCTCAGAGGCATCAGCTCATCCTGAAAGCTTTACTACCTCTCATAATGGTTCTATTCATGTTGCACCTGCGGTTGCTTCTTCAATGCGCCCTTCAAGCATTTCATCTTTGCGCCCTTCAGCTTCTTTCAGGGGAACAAATTCAAGCATGAACCCTGCAGTAAGAAATACTGCCACTGCAAGGCCAAATACCGCCAGCTATTCGACCGGTACACGCAGTGCTGCACAAAGTTATAATAGTACGAGTAGGAGTACAACAAGTGCCAGACCAAATTATAATAACTACAGCAGGTCTTCTTCCTCCAGGTCATCAAGCCGTGTAGCTCCAAGCCAGGGTGGCAGAAGTAACGGTTCTTATAATTATCATACTTCTAATTCAGGAAGGAGCAGTTATGGAGGCGGCCGTAGTTACAATAGCGGAAACCACTCCTTTGGCGGAGGAGGTGGTAGCCGTTATTCCGGCGGAGGCAGTCACTCCTTTGGTGGTGGTGGCGGAGGCCATTCCGGAGGTGGAGGTGGTCACAGATAACCCTGAAAATTTAAACCGAAATAGGATATGAAAAGGTTGATTTATGCAGCGCTAATTGCAGGCATACCTTTAGCGGGATATGCACAGGACCAAACAGATGCCTTAAGGTATTCTCAGCTTACATTTGGCGGAACGGCTAGGTTTATGGCTATGGGTGGCGCTTTTTGTGCCATTGGCGGAGATATGTCGACACTGACCTTTAACCCTGCAGGGATTGCTGTATTTAATAAAAGCCAGTTTGCCTTTACTCCTGGTTTTGCTTTTCAGAATGTATCTTCCAATTATAATGGAGTTCAAATGACAGCTAACCAGGGGTCTGTAAATATGCAGAATGCAGGATGGGTTGCTTCATGGAAAAATACCAGGGGTGATGCCATGTGGAAAGGACTTTCATTTGGCCTGGTATATAACAGGACAAACGATTTCAACTCACAGCTAAATATACAGGGTAATAATTATAATAGTACACTGTTAGATGAATATACAGCCCAGGCTAATGGAACCCCTTATGCTAATCTTGACCAGTTTTATGCAGGCCCTGCCTTTAAAACATACTTGCTTGATACTATTCACGGGAACAGTTATTTTAATTTAATACATCCATACCTTGGTAATGGTACTAATTATGTTTTACAGCAGCTTAATAAACAGACAAGCGGTTCCATGGGTGAAACAGATATATCATTCGGGGCGAACTATAAGAGTAAGTTATACCTTGGGGCATCAATCGGAATAGCAGACATATACTATAATGAAAGCTCTACCTATTCAGAAACACCATCATACCGCGATACCGCATTTGGATTGCAGGGCTATACTCTCGGGTCTACAATAAACACATCGGGAGCAGGGATTAACTTTAAAATTGGTGCCATATACAGGATAAATCAATGGGCCAGAATTGGTGCGGCTATCCACACACCTACTGTCTTTTCACTTACTGACAATTACTCCACAGAATGGGATGCTACGTATGATGCAAGCCCCTATTCCGGTTCCGGCGGTGTAGCTGACAATGCTGCAAACGGCAACTATAGTTATACACTTATTACGCCAATGAGGGCAATGGCAGGTGTCGCATTTATTATACATCACCAAGGCATATTGAGTGCTGAGTATGAATATGTAGATTATGCTACGGCATCATTTAATTCTCCCGGTTATGCTTATTCTACTGTTAACTCAGCTATAGCCCAGCAATATATGGCAGCTAACAACTTTCGTGTTGGCGCCGAATGGGTTTTATATCCTTTCAGTATCCGCGCAGGATACGCTATGTACGGTAACCCTTACACATCAATGGCAGGAAACTCAACTGTAAAAGACAGTTATTCGGTTGGAGCAGGGGTGAGGATAAGACGTTGCTTTATTGATGCTGCTTATGTGCTGACTACGTATACCGGGAATTATTACTTGTATGGCGCTGATTACGGCGGAACCCCTGCACAGAATACTGTTAATGTATCCAGCGTAGCTCTTACCTTCGGGGTTAATTTCTGATTCTTATATTTCGGTTAATGAACATTGATGCCAAGCTGGCCAAATCGGTCAACAATTTTATTGAACTCTTTTTCCGGCTCTGATTTAGACCATAAATAATTATGGAACGCAATTCCGGCAAACCCCATATCCCTTGCTTTTTCAATAGATTCGGCACTTGAGCCACCCCTTGCCACTACTTTATCCGGGTATTTGCGCATAATTTGTTGCAGCAACGTAGGGCTAAAACTTGGCCTGTGCCCCTGTGGGTCGGTAAAAACAGGCGTCAGCATCACGTAATCGAAGTCGCTGTAGTTATTAGCCATTGACGAGAGGCTTTTACACGAAGTGCTAAGCGTTATTTTCTTACCCATCCTCATTTCTACCAGTGTTTTTGTCACCCACGACCTGAATTCCTTACTCCTGTGGCGCTTACTGAGGTGTATGCCTTTCATGTCATAATCAAGTAATATGCGGTGGTGAGAGTGCAGCACCATTTTACTTTGTTCCTCATCTGTGAAATGCTCAATGTAGTTTACCATTTCTTCCGAAGTAAAGCTGGGCTTGCGGATATGAATAGTAGGCAAACCATTCTTCAGCATATGGCTTACCAGGTTATATTCATCAATAACGTTTTTTGAGGGAGTAAGGACAATAAACTTCATAAGCGTATTTTTCCTGAGGTGTTATAATGTACAGCTTTGGCAATACTGGCAACCATTTCGGGCGACTGTTCAGCTATGGTTCCTATTACTACCATATCGGCCCCGGCTTTGCATATTTCATAGGTGTCTTCAGGGTTGCGTATACCGCCGCCAATAATAAGCGGAATATCAATGTTTTTGCGGACTTCCTTTATCATAGAAAGCGATACATGCTTGTCGGCTCCGCTACCTGTATCCATATATATAAGCTTAAGGCCCAGCATTTCGCCTGCCATGGCGGTACACGAGGCTATATCGTTTTTATCGTGAGGTATAGGAACTGTATTACTCATGTATGTTGCTGTGGTAACCTTGCCTCCGTCAACCAGCATATAGCCCGTTGGTATTATTTCAAGCGAGGTCTTTTTCAATATAGGGGCGGCCAGAACATGTTTGCCAATAAGGTTCTCAGGGTTGCGGCCCGATATAAGCGAGAGGAACAGTATTCCATCGGCTAAGGGCGATACCTGGTCGACATTGCCCGGGAAAAGCACTACAGGCAGGTTTGTGTTTTTCTTTACTACCTCAACACATCGGTTAAAATCGCCTTTCGATACCAGGCTGCCTCCAATGAAAATGAAGTCGACGCCCATGCTTTCCGCATTGCTTACATGCCCAGTAGTACTGAACTTATCAGGGTCAATAAGCAGGGCTAGCTTTTTCTGCTTATCCTTACGGGCAGTAAGTAACGAATCATATATGGCTCTGTGCATTAGTGCCGGATTTGGAGCCTAAAGGTCGTAAATATTACCGAAGAACAAAAAATGAAATTTTCTTAATCCTCCGATACTACGCTGGTAACCGGGCAAATACCCCATATAGTGCGCCTTTCAGGCTTTGAACTGTTTGAGTTGGTCTCTATAGAAACTGCACTGTGCAGGTAGTCATAAATCAGCCAGCCCGATATGGTTACTTTATTGCCACCCATTTTTGAATTCAGATTATCAGCGGTCCATTCAGGGTGCAGACTGCGCGAGTAGGGGGTAATTACAGCCACAATACAATCGGCCATGCGGGTGTTTTTATCTACCGGGGTTACCGATATGTATATTTTAGTGCTGTACTTAGTATTATCATCGGTATAGCAATTGCACGATGCAGCGCCATCATCAACAGCTTTGAAATAGTAGCCGGTTATTTTTCCCGCTTTCTCTTCACTCCATATCGAATCGTCTTTGCTGTTGTACATTTTATCGGTGGTAGCCTTGTAATCGAAATCCCCTTCTGCAGGTACACTGTTCCGGTTAATATGCTTATTAAGGTTCTGCTCGCGTGGTTTTAATTCGGCTTTACCTTTCTTTTGTTTACCTTCTGCAGGGCAGGTGTCTCCTTTACCGCTTGTAAATGAATATATGGCTATTGTAGTAAGTAACAGGGCCGAGGCTAATAATAGTTTTTTCATGTCAATATTTTTTGTGCGGCAATGATAGCAAAAATTCTGGCTGTCATTCTATTATGCGGTTTTAAGTTAATGTTAAGTATTGTGGTTCATTGGGTTAGTTATGTTGTACCTTAGCTTTAGCGGTGGCACAAGGCCGTCATTGCGAGTGAAGCGTGGCAATCTCAGCCTTTTATTTGGGCGTGCCCCTACGGGTCGGGCTATCCGTTACAAGTCCTCGCTGCGCTGTGGGCTTTTCACTTCTATCCCTCACGCAAACCTGTTCGTCAGCCTGAGCCTGTCGAAGGCCCCTATGTGCATTTCGTGTCCAAAACTGTCCGAAAATGTCCGTTTTAAGGCAGCCACTTTTTGCATAAGGCTGATTTTCATCGGTTTTCAATTTCCATTCGCCCTTACGTGCAAAATGTTAAAATTCCGGCTAATTTTTTTAGCTGCCACCCGGTTGGCACTACACACATGACAAAAAGACATTCGTATTTAAGTTGTTGTTTTTCAATCTATTGACTCACATTCATTGCACACTGGATTAAGAAATGTGTGTACCATATAGGAGCGAAGAGCGGAGAAAGAGTTTGAAGTCAGTCTTAGCGGTGGCACAAGGCCGGAATTTAATGTAGTGACACAAAGCTGTTTTTTTAGTGAAATATTTGCTAAGTATATTAGCGAAAATGTCACTATTTTTCACTATGCTTCACTATATGTCACCATTTTGGGCATTTTTAAATGTTTTTCCCGGCCCCGTTAATAGTGTTGTTTCTTTTTTTTACCGCAAAGTACGCAAAGCAAACAGCCACGCAAAGGGCGCAAAGACTTATCCCTATTTTCTCAAAGAACTCTACCACCTCCGCCCTCGCTTGCGCATAAGCTTCAGCGGGCACAAGTAAAGCTTCGGCGGTCAAAGCAAATTTACTCCAGCCATAAACCTTATTAAAGAGAAATGTGCAGTTATTATTAACACCCCCCCTTTAAGGTTTTTTGAAGGTTCCTTTATATTTAATATTTTCGCAGGATAAGACCACCTTAATGTCAAAGAAGGAACTCTCGGAAAGAGATATATGCACTAAATATATTACGCCTGCTATTAAGCAGGCGGGTTGGGATATTGATTTACAGGTAAGGGAGGAAAAATCGTTTACAGCCGGAAGGATTTATGTAAAAGGCAAGCTTCATGTTCGGGGCAAGCAGAAAAGAGCCGACTATATTCTTTATTATAAGTCTAATATTCCAATTGCTATAATAGAAGCAAAAGATAATAACCACAGCGTTAAGGCTGGCATTCAGCAAGCATTGGAATATGCAAAAACGCTTGATATTCCATTTGTATATAGCAGCAATGGTGATGCTTTTTATGAGCACGACAAATCATTGGTAAACGGTGCACTGGAAAGAGAAATCAGTTTAGAAGAATTTCCATCGCCTGAGGAATTGTGGCGCAGGTACAAAATATTGAAGGGTATTGCCCACCTAGAAGTTGAAAAAGTAGTCGCACAGGATTATTACGAAGCCGTCGGACGCGAAATAAGATACTATCAGGCAATTGCCATTAACCGTACTATTGAATCTATTGCCAAGGGCAATGACAGGGTATTACTTGTAATGGCTACCGGTACTGGAAAAACCTATACCGCTTTTCAAATTGCGTGGAGGTTATGGAAAGCGGGAAAGAAAAAACGCATTTTGTTTTTGGCCGACAGAAATGCACTTATAGGGCAAGCAAAGCGAGGCGACTTTAAATACTTTGGCGATAAGATGACTATGGTGCGCAATCATAAAGTAGATAAATCGTATGAAGTATATCTGGCCTTGTACCAAGGGTTAACAGGCAATGAAGAAGACAGGAATATTTATAAGCAATTCTCTCCTGACTTTTTTGATTTGGTTATTGTAGATGAGTGCCACCGTGGCAGCGCCGCAGACGATGCCGCATGGCGCGAAATACTGGAATATTTTACATCTGCCACGCAGATAGGTTTAACCGCAACACCTAAAGAAACAAAAGACATTTCGAATATTGATTATTTCGGGGAACCTGTTTACACCTATTCATTAAAGCAAGGTATTGAAGATGGTTTTCTTGCGCCATATAAGGTGGTGCGAATTGGGCTCGATAAAGACCTTGAAGGTTACAGGCCCGAAAAAGGAAAGAAAGACACAGAAGGGAATTTGGTTGAAGACAGGCTTTATAATACACGCGATTTTGACAGAACCCTCGTAATAGAAGAAAGAACAAGGTTAGTGGCAAAAAAAGTTACAGAGTATTTAAAACTCACCAATCGTTTTGATAAAACGATAATTTTTTGCGTGGATATAGACCATGCTGACCGCATGCGCCAGTGCCTTGCAAATGAAAATGCCGACTTGGTAAAAGAGAACCATAAATACATAATGAAAATTACGGGAGATGATGATGAAGGCAAACGTGAACTGGACAATTTTATTGACCCTGAACAGAAGTACCCTGTAATTGCAACCACCTCGAAACTAATGACTACTGGCGTTGATGCCCAGACCTGTAAACTGATTGTGCTTGATGCCAATATACAAAGCATGACTGAGTTTAAGCAGATTATTGGCAGGGGAACACGTATTAATGAAGAATACGGCAAATACTATTTTACCATAATGGATTTCAGGAATGCTACCAATTTATTTGCCGATAAAGATTTTGATGGCGAGCCTGTAAAAATTTATGAGCCAAAAGCAGGTGATATTTTGCAGGTTGTTGAAGCAGATGAAGAGGGGGACTATATTGAAATAGATGGGGAAAGAGTAAAGGTGAAAACATTAGGGCAAGAGCAAATAATTGAAAGCGGCGAAAACGGGCAACGTTTAAGAAAGGTTTTTGTGCGCGGCGTTGAAGTAAAAGTATTGAATGAGCGGGTACAATATTATGGGGTTGACGGAAAGCTGATTAGCGAAACGCTGAAAGATTACAGCAAAAAGCATTTGCAAAAGGAGTTCCGCTCATTAAATGAGTTTATAAACAAATGGAACCAGGCGCAAAAGAAACAAGAGATACATGCCGAATTGCTTGAACACGGTATATTTTTAGATGAATTGCAGGAAAGTGTAAATAAAGATTTGGATACCTTTGACCTGATTTGCCATGTGGCTTTTGATATGCCTCCGCTTACACGAAAAGAAAGAGCAAACAACGTTAAGAAACGTAATTACTTTACTAAATATGGCGAACAAGCACGGAAGGTATTGGAAGCCCTGCTTGAGAAATATGCCGATAAAGGAATTGAGAATATTGAAAGTGCCAGGGTATTGGAATTAGAACCCTTAAGCCAAATGGGTACGCCTGCCGAAATTGTAAAATGGTTTGGTGGTCCAACCCATTTTAGAAAAGCATTAAAGGAATTGGAAGATGAGCTTTATAAAACTGCCTAAATAAGGTAAATGGAGAAATTTCAAAATAAATACAGAATTGAAACCACCCGACTAAAAAATTGGGATTATGGGTCAAATGCCATGTATTTTATAACCATTTGCACGAAAAACAGGGCACATTATTTTGGTGATATTGCAATTGTAGAAACACGCAATGTGGTAGAGACGGATAATCATCCGTCTCTACGGAACACCACCAACGGAACCGTAGAGACGCAATATTTTGCGTCTCTATCACAAAACCGGCCGTCTCTACAGGCAACCGAAATTGGAAATATTGCATACCAATATTGGACAAACATTCCTAAACATTTCCCATTTGTTGAATTGGATGAATTTATAATAATGCCGAATCATATTCATGGGATATTATTTATTAATAAGGCACAGGCACAAGACTTTGCATCTCCACGGCAACCCAATAAATTTGGCCCCCAATCGAAAAACCTTGGCTCCATAATACGGGGATATAAAGCCGGTGTAAAGACATTTGCCACAACTAATAAAATAGAATTTGAATGGCAACCCCGTTATTATGATCATATTATTAAATCTGAAAACGATTTAATAACAATACGAAAATATATTCAGAATAATCCAATGAATTGGGAAAAAGATAAAAACAATCATGAAAGCCTGACTATATAATTTAACAAGACTATAAGCCAATGGAAGAAATTATACGTTCTCTTTTTTGATTTTATCGAGAACTTTTTGCATTGATTTTTTGGCAGTTGTATATGAAATTTTAATATTCTCAATTTCGAATGAACCAAGAACATTTTTCAATATTTCCTCGTGTGTGGGTTTATATATCTTTACAACCTTTGCCATGCGCATTTCATTTACACAAAGATACTAAAAAACTATGAGTAACCTATCCTCTACCATAAAATCCATTCAAGACATTATGCGCAGAGACGCGGGTGTTGATGGCGATGCGCAACGCATATCTCAGCTTGGCTGGATGCTGTTTTTGAAAATATTTGATGAAAAAGAAAACGATTGGGAAGCAACAGATGAGGATTATAAATCGCCCATTCGGAGAGATTTGCGCTGGCGCAATTGGGCCACTGATGAGGAAGGAATGACCGGGGATGAATTACTAAGCTTTGTAAATAACAATCTTTTCCCTACGCTTAAAGAGTTAAAGCCCCGCAATAACAAAGACACAGGATTAATGGTGCGTGGTGTGTTCGAAGATTCATATAATTATATGAAAAACGGCACCCTGTTAAGGCAGGTTATTAATAAAATAAACAAGGACATTCATTTTGGCACAGGCGCCGAACGCCACCTGTTTAATGATATTTACGAGCAGATACTGAAAGACCTGCAAAGCGCAGGCAACGCGGGGGAGTTTTATACTCCCCGTGCCGTTACCCAATTTGTAGTTGAAATGGTGAACCCTAAATTGGGTGAAAGCATACTTGACCCTGCCTGTGGCACCGGAGGCTTCTTGGTAAACGCCATTGAACATATTCGCAAAAGCGAAACAATTGACTCTCCTATTAAATTAAATACCTTGCAAAGGAGCATACGAGGAGTTGAGAAGAAGCCATTGCCCCACATGTTGGCAAGTACCAATTTAATGTTGCATGGTATTGAAATACCTTCTATTGAGCATGATAATTTGCTAATGCAATCTCTCAGCTCGTGGAGCAATGCTAACAGAGTAGATGTTATAGTAACCAACCCGCCCTTTGGCGGAATGGAAGAAGACGGGGTTGAAAATAATTTCCCTCTTTCTTACCGTACACGGGAAACCGCGAGCTTGTTTTTATTTTTAATAGTGCATATACTTAAAGATGGCGGACGGGCCGGCGTAGTTTTGCCCGATGGCTTTTTATTTGGTGAAGGTGTAGCTACACGAATAAAGGAGAAACTTTTAATGGATTGCAATCTGCATACAATTGTACGCTTGCCAAATGGAGTATTTGCGCCTTATACAGGCATTAAAACCAACTTGCTGTTTTTTGAGAAAGGTAAGCCCACAAAGGATATATGGTATTTTGAACACCCTTACCCTGAAGGGGTAAAGAACTACAACAAGACCAAACCCATTAACATAAAGGAGTTTGATTTAGAAAAGAAATGGTGGAAAAAAAGGGTAGAGAATGAATATGCCTGGAAAGTAAGTATTGAAGAAATTAGGAAACGAAATTATAACCTTGATATAAAGAACCCCACAATTAAAGAAGAGGAAAAGCAATATACAAGTGAGGAATTAATTAATATGCTTGCTTCATCAATTAAATTAAGTAATGATATTTTAATTAAAATAAAATCTGAATTACCACAATGACAATGCGAGAAAAGGTTTTCTTTAAGAATATCTCAGCATATATTACTATTGTAAATAATGAGCTGGAAAAAACAATCCCTATAGAGCCTATTTCTAAGCACATTAAAATTATTGGAGGATACTCATTTAAATCTGGAGAGTATCGATCAACTGGAATTCCTATAATTAGAATTTCTGATTTTCAAGATGAGAAAATTGATTTATCCAGCGTACGCTATTATAAAGAGAGTAAAGAATTTGAAAGATTTGAATTAAGTGAGGGCGATATAATAATAGCAATGACAGGTGGAACAATAGGGAAATTAGCAATAGTTCAGAGTGGTTTAGGTAAATTGTATTTGAATCAGCGTGTTGGTAAGTTTTCTATTCTTAACCCGATTGAATTTATTCCGGAATATATTTACTGGATTGCAAGAGGAATTCAAGATAAGGTAAAAAATATGGGTTATGGTGGAGCACAGCCGAATATAGGTAATGCACAAATTGAGGCAATGCAATTACCATTCCCCGGAAAGAATATTCAAGCCAAAATTGTCTCATTTTTTAATGATTTAAAGAATGGTACTTTAAAAAAACAAACGTACTTCAATGATAAGGTTGAAGAACAGATTTTGAAGCTGCAGGAATTAGGCGAATCTATTTCAAATACTTCTGCCCAATTCCACCAACAAACGGATATAATCAATAAACTCCGCCAAGCCATATTACAAGATGCAGTGCAAGGCAAACTTGTTCCACAAAACCCTAAAGATGAACCCGCAAGCGAATTACTAAAAAGAATTAAAGCAGAGAAAGAAAAGCTTACTGCACAAGGCAAACTAAAAAAGGAAAAGCCATTGCCTCCAATCACTAACGATGAAATTCCTTATGAATTACCTAAAGGTTGGGTTTGGTGTAGGTTAGGTAGTATTGTTCTAACTATGAATAATGGAATTTATAAAGAAGATAAGTATTATAATGATGATGGAATAGCCTGCCTAAGAATGTATAATATTCAGAATGGAGAAATAAGTTTTCATAATTTAAAAAGGATGAGTTTAACCATTTCTGAAATAGAAACTTACTCATTAAAGCCGGGTGACTTACTTCTTAATCGAGTTAATAGTATTGAGTTACTTGGCAAGTCAGCATATATAGATAAATTAAATGAGGTATTTGTGTATGAAAGTAAAAATATAAGAGTTAGACTATTTGAAGCAAAGATATTGCCTAGGTATATTAATTACTTATTCCAATCATCAATAATAAAGGATCAGATTTTCAAAAAATTTAAAAAAATGACAGGGCAAGCCTCAATTAACCAAGGGCAAATTACCTCATTATTAATTCCGCTTCCTCCACTTCCTGAACAACAGCGTATAGTTGCTAAAATAGAGCAGTTAATGGCCTATTGTAATGAATTAGAACAAAGTATTACTCAAAGCCAAAAACAGGCAGAACAATTATTGCAAGCAGTGCTTAAAGAGGCATTTTCCGAAGGAATGCCTTCGCATGAACAAAAAGGTACTGCATACAAAGAGCCAAAAGAGCACTTAACTATTGCAGCCGAGCCAAAAGGTAAATACGCGGCCCCGCGTTAGCGATTGTTCACCGATTTGCTAATTTTTAAATTAAGGAGTTCACGAGCCCTTCGGGGTTGTAACGGATACCCCGCAAACGCAGTGCGGAGTATGAGCGTAAAGCGCGACCCGACCATGAGGAGGGAAACGCCCACACCTTCGCTTTCTCCTACGCAAGGCTTCGGTGAACAAAGAAAGCTACGATGTGCAAAGCAAAACACTTCGACAGGCTCAGTGTGACATAAGATTGCTTCGTTCCTCGCAATGACGGTCAGCAACTACTTAGCCACGTACCCCGACTTTCGCTGCGCTTAATCGGGACTACTCTAATTGTAAGGGGAAGCAGCCTTTATTTGGCCACATACATTACCTCTTTAACGGCCTTAACCAGCTTGGGTACATTGGGTAAGGCAGCCTCAATAAGGTTAGGGGCATAAGGCAGGGGCACATCGGCAGAGGTAACACGCAGCACAGGAGCATCGAGGTAATCGAATGCATCCTTTTGTACTTTAAAGGCCACTTCAGTAGCTATAGAGCCCAAAGGCCATGCTTCTTCGAGTATCACAAGGCGGTTGGTCTTTTTAACAGAGTTTATAACGGTAGCATAATCAATAGGGCGTATGGTACGCAGGTCAATAACCTCGGCCGATATGTTTTCCTTTTGCAGTTCAGCGGCGGCGGCCAAAGCCACTTTCATTATTTTACCGAATGATACAATGGTTACATCGGTTCCGGCGCGCTTAATATCGGCCACGCCAATGGGTATAATATATTCGCCTTCGGGTATTTCGCCTTTGTCGCCATACATCTGCTCCGATTCCATAAATACCACAGGGTCGTCGTCGCGTATAGCCGATTTCAACAAGCCTTTGGCATCGGCAGCGTTTGAAGGCACTATTACTTTAAGCCCGGCACAGTTAGCGTACCAGTTATCGAACGAGTTGGAGTGCTGTGCCGCTAACATACCGGCAGAGCCTGTTGGCCCGCGGAACACTATTGGCATAGGTAACTGCCCGCCCGACATTTCGAGCATTTTGGCGGCCGAGTTTACCACCTGGTCAATAGCCACCAGCGAGAAGTTGAAGGTCATGAATTCGATAATAGGGCGGAGGCCATTCATAGCTGCTCCCACGCCTATACCGGCAAAGCCAAGCTCAGCAATAGGGGTGTCAATCACGCGTCGGGCGCCAAATTCATCGAGCATGCCCTGGCTCACTTTATATGCCCCGTTATATTGGGCCACTTCTTCACCCATAAGAAATACCCGTTCGTCGCGGCGCATCTCTTCCACCATAGCTTCACGTAATGCTTCCCTGAAAAATACCGTTTTCATATCCTTGGCTGGTTTATAAGGTTACAAATGTAGTAAATATGGGAATTAAGTATTAGGTATTAAGTATTAAGAGGGGTGCGGGCGTGATTGAATAAAAATCAAAGCTCCCCCTTCGGGGGAGTTGAGAGGGCTTTTTAATTGCTTGGCGCATGAAAGGTTTTTATACCTATAAGCTCGTCGTAATAAAGGCCGGGAGGGCGGTAATAGGCATATATGGTATATGTATTCTCGGTTTCGGAGTGGTTGCCTTCGAAAGGGGTAACATCGGCTACGGTGCTTTTATCCTTTAAATAAGCATATTGATAATCGTAAAACCCTTGTTTTAAATAGAGTGTGGCGGCATAACCATTCAGGGAGTCGACATAATGCATGCGAAACTCTTTTTTGCATTGCCAGTCCGACAGGCCCCCGAAAATATAAACATTGCCTGTGGTAATGGCCGAATCGTAGGGCATAAAGAAGTGCACCCTTACATATTCGCCATTAATAGGGGTACTGTCGGCATCTTTATCTAAAATATAGAATTGACCGTCGATATCGGGTAGGGTTATATAAGGTAAACTTCCGCGTGGCTTATCGGGCTTCAAATCAATTTCCTCTTCCTTGCCGGGTACAAACCGCTGTATCTGGTCACTTATCAGGTGCAGGGTAGTCATATCGAAGTTCCTGAATTGGTTTCCGCCATCGAACATATTGCCGAAGTCGGAATAATATTGCAGCGATGTATCCTGCACAAACTGTGGCTGAACGTCGCTTATTATATTGTCCCACCTGCCATTTTGCTGTATGAATATTCTTAGGGCATGGAAGGGGTCCATGATATTATATCGTGTAGTATTAATGCTGAACACTATTTCCTGCTTGGTGAACATTTCATCGCCTATTCCCGGTGTTTCACGGGGGTGAATAATCAGCTTGTCTCTGTAGAGCATAAAGCGGCGGGTTAAAATCACGCTATCGGGATTGTTATTAAGGTAAACCTTTAACAGGTAATTACCCGAAAGCAGCAATTGTATATTGTTATTGGGGAAAACAAGGGTGTAATGGGTATAGCCCTGTGTGGTACCGAACGATGTGGCGTAATTGGTCAAAAAATCCTGTTCGTAGCCCTTCAGGTAGTCGAAATTATTAATATCCGAGGGGGTCCAGTCGGCGTCGCAGTGAATAAAGGTATAGTAATAGGACTTAAAATCGCCCTGCAGGTCGTCAAAATCGAGCTGTAACTGCTGGCCGGCATTCATTTCAATAGAAGGGGGTGAGAATTTCCAGCCCACCTGGTGAAGCTGCACAGTCTTTATATAGCTCCTGTAGGTGCGGTCCTCGTACTTCATAACGGGGGAATCGGTATACCCGTCTTGCGCAATAAGGGGTTTACAAAGAGAGAAAAGTGTAAGAAGGATAAGGGTAAAATGACTAACTTTGCGCATCGGACTTTTATAAGGATACAAAGATATTGCAGTAAACTTAACGGACACTATGAAAGTATATTTTGACAACGCTGCCACCACCCCCATGGACCCCGAAGTAGTAAAAGAAATGATTGCCGTGCTGGATAGCAAGTTCGGTAATCCTTCCTCTATACACTCGTATGGGCGCGAGGCTAAAGCAATCATTGAAAAGGCACGCAAGGCTGTGGCATCATACCTTAACGCTTCTCCGGCCGAAATATTTTTCACTTCGGGTGGAACGGAGGCGGATAATATGGCAATACGCTCTGCTGTAGAGGCTTACAATATAAAAAACATTATCAGCAGCCCGTTAGAGCACCATGCGGTGCTTCATAGCATTGAAGAACTTGAAAAAGCAGGCAAAGTAAAGGTTCACCATGTAAAATTGAAGAAAGACGGCCATATCGACATCCAGGATTTAGAAAGACTGTTGAAGGAATATCCGCATGCCCTTGTATCGTTAATGCATGCCAATAATGAAATCGGTAACCTGTTGCCGATTGAAGAGGTATCGGAATTATGTGCCAAATACAATGCCATATTTCATTGCGATACGGTACAATCGGTTGCACACTATCCTATAGACCTGCAAAAGACAAAGGTCCATTTTATAGCCGGCGCTGCGCATAAATTTCATGGACCTAAGGGTGTAGGGTTTATTTACATCAATGGTGGCTTAAAGATAGCTCCCCTTATTTTTGGTGGTGCACAGGAACGTAATATGCGCGGAGGCACCGAGAATGTTGCCGGTATAGCCGGGCTCAGCAAGGCTATGGAAATTGCGCATAAAGAAATGAAAGAACATGCGGAGCATATACAAGGCATAAAGGATTATATGATTAAGAAGCTGGAATCGGATTTGCCGGGTGTTGAATTTAACGGCGATGCTAAAGGCCGTTCCTTATATACCGTGCTTAACGTTATGCTGCCACCAACCGACGATGCTGAAATGTTCCTGATGAAGCTTGATATTAATGGTGTGGCCTGTTCTGCAGGTAGCGCCTGTACATCGGGCAGTATGAAGGGTTCGCACGTAATAGAGGCCTTGGGCAAGAATATAGAATCTCGCCCTGTAATCCGTTTTTCGTTCAGCAAATACAATACCAAAGAGGAAGTTGATTTTGTAGTAGAAAAACTGAAAACCATATTCGCGGCTGAACAGCAAACTGCATCGGCTAAGTGATATGCAGTTAACCGATACGCACACTCATTTATTTGCCGCTGAATTTGATGCCGACCGCCCTGAAATGATAAACAGGGCTGTTGAAAAGGGCGTTACTCGTTTTTTTCTTCCCAATATAGATTCAGAAAGCATTCAGCCCATGCTGAATATGTGTGATGCTTTTCCAGATAAATGCTTTCCTATGATGGGCCTGCACCCCTGCTCGGTTTTTGCCGATTATGAAAAGCAGCTAGATATTGTGAAAGAGTGGCTGGGTAAAAGAAAGTTTTATGCCATTGGTGAAATCGGTATTGACCTTTACCATGATGTAACCTTTGCAGAGCAGCAGAAACTGGCTTTTCGCAAACAGATAGAGTGGGCGAAGGAAATGAATTTGCCGATTGTTATTCATTGCCGTAATTCGTTTAACGAGGTTATGGAAATAGTAACCGAGCTGAAAGACGAAAAGCTCAAAGGGATATTTCATTGTTTTTCAGGTTCGCCGGAAGATGCACAAAAGATAATGGCCCTTGGTGATTTTAAAATGGGCATTGGTGGAGTGGTTACCTATAAAAACAGCACCTTGCCACAGGTTCTTGCAAATATTCCCTTGCAGCATATAGTCCTTGAAACCGATTCTCCGTACCTGACCCCTATGCCTTTCAGGGGAAAGCGTAACGAGAGTGCGTATATTTATTATGTGGCAGAAAAACTTGCTGGTGTATATAATCTTCCCATAGAGAAAATTGCGGAGATAACCACCCAAAACTCTGTTGAGGTTTTTGGAATTTAAGTTTCCAGGCAGATTTGTCATGGCTGAAGCCATTGGAAATATTTATTGATTAACCCCAGCCTTAAGGCTGGGGTTACAAAAACATGATACTTGTGGGCTTTAGCCCTGAGAATTACAAACAGTTTTTTAATTTTAGCAAATGATTAGGTTTCTGCGAGACTTTATATCTTTATTTTACCCGGAAGTTTGCCTTGTTTGTGGTGAAGGCTTAAACTCAAAGGAAGAGTTTGTCTGTACCATGTGCATGTATAAATTGCCTAAAACTAATTACCATACTAATACAGATAACCCACTGGCAAAAGTATTTTGGGGCAGGGTAGAGGTAAATGCAGTTGCAGCGTATTGCCATTACCAGAAAGGCAATTCAGTGCAGGATTTAGTGCATGAGCTAAAATATAATGGCAAAAAGCAATTGGGTACCTATTTGGGTAAATGGTATGGGAATGATTTGAAAGAATCTCCGCTATTCAATAAGGTTGACGCTATAGTTTATATACCCTTGCACCCCACAAAACTTAAGAAAAGAGGGTATAACCAGAGTGCGTTATTTGCCGAAGGATTAGCCCAAAGTATGGTCGTGCCTGTGTTACATGGAGCCCTTTCCAGGGTAAAAAATACTGATACCCAGACCCGTAAATCGCGCATTGAGCGCTGGGCCAATGTAGAGGGTATATTTAAGGTCGACAAGCCTGAAGAGTTGATAAATAAGCATGTTTTGCTGGTGGATGATATAATAACCACAGGGGCCACCATTGAGGCCTGCGCTGTAGAATTATTGAAGGCAAATCCTGCCTCAATTAGTATTGCATCGATAGGCTGCGCCGATACTATTAGCGCCATATAGTAAGTTATTCACAATCAAATTGGAATAAAAACAGGCATTGATTAGATAAAGATTTGAAAATATCTTAACTTTGTAGCTTAGTAAAAAAAATAATCATGAAGTTTTTCATAGACACAGCTAATATTGAGCAGATAAAAGAGGCCCATGATATGGGCATACTTGATGGGGTTACAACCAACCCTTCGTTAATGGCTAAAGAAGGCATTACCGGTAAAGAGAACATTTTTGCCCATTACAAAAAGATATGCGAGATTGTGCATGGTGATGTAAGCGCTGAGGTTATTTCTACCGATTTTGACGGTATGATAAAAGAAGCCGAAGAACTTGTTAAAATCCATAAGCATATTGTTGTTAAGGTGCCCATGATTAAGGATGGTGTTAAAGCCATTAAGTATTTGTCATCAAAAGGAATAAAGACTAATTGCACGCTTATATTTTCGCCTGGGCAGGCATTACTGGCTGCTAAAGCGGGAGCTACATACGTATCGCCTTTTATTGGCAGGTTGGATGATATTTCAGTTGATGGTATGGAACTTATTGCCCAACTCCGCCTGATATTCGATAACTATGGCTTTACCACACAGATTCTGGCCGCTTCTATCCGTCACCCTGTTCACATTATTCAATGTGCCGAGGTTGGTGCCGATGTGGCAACCTGCCCGTTAAGTTCTATACTGGCATTATTAAAACACCCGCTCACCGATATTGGCCTTGAAAAATTCTTAGCTGACCATAAAGCAGCTTCACAGAAAACAGAAAAAGTAAAAGTGTAATATGAAATCATACAAAAACATCTGCCTGTTTGTGTTGGGAGTAATTCTTATGTCAATGGCGTTTGCTTCGTGCAAGTCAGTTGCGCCTCCTCCTTCAGCCCCGCACAGGGAAAATGTTCGCGGCGAATCGAGGTGGAACTAAGCTAACAGGCTTATTTCTTTCTTCTATCGTCGAGGGACTTTTGCAATGACAAAAGCTGGTCTTTTAACCGGGCAGCTTCAAGGAAATCCAATTCCTTAGCTGCTTTTTCTATTTCCTTCTTTAACTTCTTTATCTTTTCTTCCAGTGCATTATCAGAGTAACCTGCAACCGGCTCTGCCGCTATGGTAGGAGCAGATGCTTCTATATACACTTTAGGTGTATTTCTTCCTCTCGTTAAGTCAATAACACTGGTCTGTTCTATAATCGCTTCCTTCGATTTATAGATGGTTTCAGGAGTGATATTGTGCTCAAAGTTATAGGCAATCTGTTTCTTCCTTCTCCTCAATGTCTCGTCAATAGTCTTCTGCATAGATACCGTTACCTTATCGCCATACATAATAACCCTGCCGTTGGCATTACGTGCCACACGCCCAATAATCTGCGTAAGTGAACGTTCCGAACGCAGGTAGCCTTCTTTATCTGCATCAAGTATAGCTAATAATGATACTTCGGGTAAGTCAATACCTTCTCTTAAAAGGTTCACGCCAATAAGCACATCAAATAAGCCAAGACGTAAGTCACGCAGTATTTCAACCCTTTCCAATGTCTCAACTTCAGAGTGTATGTAACGGCAGCGAATATCCAGTTTAGTTAAATATTTAGTTAACTCTTCCGCCATGCGCTTGGTAAGCGTGGTTATAATAGTACGTTCATCTTTCGCGGTTACCCTATGTATTTCTTCCAGCAGATCATCAATCTGGTTGAGGGTAGGGCGCACTTCTATAATCGGGTCAAGCAGGCCGGTAGGGCGGATTAATTGTTCTACCAACACACCTTCGCATTTCTGTAATTCAAAGTCCGATGGGGTTGCACTCAGGTAAATAACCTGGTTTTCCATGGCCTCGAACTCATCGAACTTCAACGGCCTGTTATCTAATGCAGAAGGTAAGCGGAATCCATACTCAACCAATGTCTCTTTTCTTGAACGATCGCCTGCATACATACCTCTTATCTGCGGAATGGTAACGTGGCTCTCGTCAATTACCATTAAGTAATCTTTAGGAAAATAATCGAGCAAACAGAATGGCCTTGCACCCGGCGGGCGGCCATCGAAATAGCGGGAATAGTTCTCAATGCCCGAACAGTAACCTAATTCGCGCATCATCTCCAGGTCATAGTTCACGCGCTTTTGCAGGCGGTTAGCTTCTTCTTCCTTGCCTACACTTTCCATATAGGCCACATGTGAAGCTAAGTCTTTTTGTATCTGCTCAATAGATTTACTAAGCGTATCGGGTGAAGTGACAAATATGTTTGCAGGATAAATCCGTATCGCTTCTACGTTTTCTATTTTCCTGCCTGTAGAGGCTTCAAAGCTTTCCATTGATTCAATCTCGTTGCCAAAAAACTGCACACGAATGGCGTAATCAGCATAGGCAAGATAGATATCTATGGTATCGCCTTTTACCCTGAAATTACCCCTGAGAAAATCACTCTCCGTGCGGGAATAGAGGGAAGTAACCAGCATATTAAGCAGCTTATTGCGGCTTATCTTCATTCCCTTTTGCAGGGGTATTACATTCTTTTCAAATTCAACCGGGTTACCAATACCATATATGCACGATACCGATGAAACCACAATAATATCGCGCCTACCCGAGAGCAGGGCAGAGGTAGCACTGAGGCGCAGTTTCTCCAGTTCATCATTTATGGAAAGGTCCTTTTCAATATAAGTATCGGTTGTTGGCAGGTATGCCTCGGGTTGGTAGTAATCGTAATAGGATACAAAATACTCAACCGAATTTCTCGGGAAAAACTGCTTGAACTCCCCGAATAACTGGGCCGCCAGGGTTTTGTTATGGCTGAAAACCAGCGTAGGGCGCTGCACCTGGGCAATTACATTGGCAATGCTGAATGTTTTACCCGAACCGGTAACGCCAAGTAAAATCTGGTTTTTGTTACCCGATTTAATGCCATTTACCAAATGTTCTATGGCCTGTGGCTGGTCGCCCGTGGGCTCAAAATCTGATTCTAATTCAAAATTCATATACCCAAAGATACGACTTATACGGCAGAAGTAATGCGAAGGATTTTAGCACCACTTTCTATATGAATGTATCATGTTTTTTGCTACGCTGTATTTGTCTATGGTGCAGTAATTTTATTGAACTATTAGTTTGCTTACCGCAATATTCTTATTGGTTGTATCGTATGCTTTAATGAAATAGACACCGGCAGCTATATCATTTCGTTTCAGTTCGTATTGTGAGCCAGTGCATTCTATATGCTCCAATTTCCGGCCCGTAATGTCGTATAAATCCAAATAATGCGCTCCATTTGAATTAAATACTATGCTTGTATTTGTTATGAATGGATTGGGAAAGCAAGCTATTTTTAAAGGCGGTGTAATATTACCTATAGATGTAATAATCGATGAAATAATATTAATTGTAGAGTTGGTCGTCACTACTGGATTGCCATCAAAATAGATGCCCGCCTTATTTTTTATCACGCTTCCTGCTATATCACTACTTAGAGGAAGAATATTAAATTTTACAACACCAATACTGGTTGTTTTGCTCATTGTAGTATCTGGCAAATCAATATTATCAAATTCAAACTTTGCAATATGTCCTGCCAGAATAGTAACAGCAACGGTGCTACTGCTTGAAGTTATCGTGAGTGTGGTGGGGTCAAGGTACTGGCTTAGGGTATCTAATACTATCACGTTTTTGCATATTGCGGTACCGGTATTCTGAAAATGAATGGTGTAATGCAATAATGTCGTATCGGTTATATTACCTGCGGGCAGCACACTTTTTGTGTTAGGGTCAAAGGGTAGCCCGACGCAATTATGCGGGAAAAGTTTTACCCAATACGTAACGCTATTGTTTGACGGAACACTGTCTCCGGCTATGGGTGTTATTATTTCTGTTACAAATACACTGTCATTAACCCCAAGTGAATCCACATTTCCAGACAAAGATACATTATGCGAGTTCCCTGCATCTGAAAGGCTATCATAATGCCATATAAGGGTATCACCATTAGTTATGGCCGTACTGTCGGAGATTATGTGGCTAATATGAAACGCTGTATCAACAACAAGTTTCAACGTTCCCTTGGTGGGCAAACATCGGTTATTGAAAATACATGCACTTATAGAAGCATTAGAGAAGCTGGGTGTATCAATACATATATAAAGATTGCCGGTAAGGTCGAAGCCATTAACAGGATAGACATTAATACTAATCGTATCGCTACTTACACAACCATTACTAAATGTGCCTGTTACGGTATATGTTGTATTGATTGCCGGACTTGCCGTAACGACAGAGTCCGCTGTATTACTTAAGCCGGCTGCCGGGGCCCAGCTGTATGTTAAAGCACCGCGGGCATTTAATGTGGTTTGGCTACCTGAACATATGTTAATTGAAGAAGGGTTAACTGTAATAACGTAAGTTTTAACGGTAATTGTCAGCGTAGAGGAAGTAGTGCTGCTACTACATATTCCATTAGAAACAACACTTATTTTGCCACCTGAAGAGCCTACAGTTACAGTGATTGACGTATCAGTTGATGTGCCTGTCCATCCGGCCGGTAATGACCATGTGTAAGAATAAGCGTTAGTCACTTTATTAATACTGTAAGTTTGTATACTACCGGGGCACACGGTTTTGTTACCTGTTATGGTGCCCGGGGAGGCAGGGTCGGGGCACAACCTGCGGATATCATTATCATAAGCATCGGCTACATAAAATACACCCGTAGAATCTAACGCCAGCCCTGAGTTTAAATCAAATTGTGCAGCGGTTGCGGGGCCTGAAGTACTCCCATATCCGGGGCTGCCGTTTCCTGCAATAGTACTTATTATTCCCAAAGTGCTTATTTTTCTTAATCTCAGGTTTACATAGTCATTAAAGTAAATATTACCCGCCGTGTCAACAATCATTCCCGTGGCGCCACTTATTTCAGCAGCCGTCGCGGGCCCCCCATCTCCCGAATAACCAAGAGTTCCTGTTCCTGCTATAGTTGTAATCTTACCAGTTGTGTCCACTTTACGGATACGGCGATTAAGAAGGTCACTGATTATTAAATCACCATTTTTATCAAGCAAAAGATTGGTGGGAGTGCATTCTGCAGCCGTCGCCGGCCCTCCGTCGCCGGAATAGCCGAAGGTTCCATTTCCGGCAAATGTGGTTATTTTACCACTTACGTCAACCTTACGTACACGATAGTTTGGCGCATCACTTATATATAAGTTACCATGCTTATCCTTAACTACTCCGTCCGGACCAGCTAACTCAGCAGCTGTAGCAGGCCCTCCGTCGCCCGAGTAACCTGTTGTACCATTACCCGCAACTGTACTTATTATGCCCGAAGGATTAACCATGCGAACACGTTTGTTGTTGCCGTCTGATATATAGATATCGCCGGCATTGTCGACATAAATATAGCCGGGCTGGTTTAGCCATGCGGCGGTAGCCAAAATACCATCTCCATTATATCCAAAAATATCTCCATTATTTGCACCTGCCACTGTTGTGATAATACCTGTGCTTTTTTCTGCCTTCCTGACTGCATTATTGTGGCCATCTGTTATATAAACGTTCCCGTAATTATCCAGCCTTATTTCTCCAGGTCCGCTAAGTTCTGCATCAAGGGCCGGCCCTCCATCACCATAGGAAGAACGATTACCACTGCCGGCAACTGTATTTATAATACCTGCTTTATTAATCATGCGTACCCTATGATTAAGATAATCGCCAATGTAAATGTTTCCGTTACTTGCAATTGCGAGAGCAGCAGGTTCATTGAATTCTGCCGAACTCGCTGATCCTCCATCGCCCGTAAAACCAGCAGTTCCATTTCCTGCTATCGTAGTTATTGTTCCTGAAACATTTACCTTACGTATACGGTTATTTCCTGCATCAGCTAAGTAAATATTTCCTGCAGAATCTATTCCAATTCCTTGTGTTAAATCCAACTGAGCAGATTTAGCAGGGCCGCCATCACCTGAATATCCTCCAACACCAGTTCCTGCTATGGTTTTAATAATACCGGTTGTATCAATTTTGCGGATGCATGCCCCACTCTGGTCGGCAATAAATAAATTACCATAGATATCCAGCACAATGGTTGTAGGGGAAGACAATAATGCTGCAGTTGCTGGCCCACCATCACCTGTATAAGAGCCTGCAAAACTGCAATTCCCTGCTATTGTAGAGATTATTCCTGAAGCGTTTATTTTACGTATTTCATTACTTCCGGCATCGGCAACGTAAATATTTCCGGACTTATCTGTGACTATATTCAGAGGGTCATTAAATTCAGCTAATTTGGCGGAGCCCCCATCGCCGGTGCAGCCAGCTGTGCCATTACCTGCAATTGTACTGATAATGCCACTTTTATCAACCATTCTGATACACCTGTGTTCCGCGTCTGTTATATAAAGATTACCAGACTTACTGAAGTTTATCCCTGCAATGTTACCAAGCAAGGCTTTTGTAGCAGGCCCTCCATCGCCATGGTTCCCATGTATTGCAGTACCTGCTATGATAGAGATATTACCTTTGGTGTCTATCTTTCTAACCATATAATTCCCTCCATCACTAATATATAAGGCACCTGTAGAATCGAAGGCAAGCCCTCCTGGTGTAAACACTGCGATGGAATCAGCCGGATGGCCATTGCCGTCAAAATAGCCGACTAATGTATTGACAGTATAGGTTTGTGCAAATAGAGATAGTGTTGGCAACAACAAGAATAGAACAATAATTCTTTTCATTTTCAAGCGGTATTATTCTGAGTCCAAAAATACAAACTTTTTATTATTCTGATGCAATCCAATAGTTGATTATGCCCTGAATTAATAATCCCTTTTACTAACTGCTATATCGCCTGTGGCTGGTCGCCGGTGGGTGAAAAGTCTGATTCTAATTCAAAATTCATATACCCAAAGATACGACTTAATGCGGAGAAGTAATGCGAAGGATTTTAGTAATGACTACACTATCATCCCGGGTGGTAGCTACTCAATCCGAGTGTTAGGATAATACCTGCGGTAATTGCAACAAGAACTACAAGAACCACGATGTTCAAAGTCTTCATGACAACCTTTTTTAATAAGGTTTCATGAGCTGCCTGAATAACTTCTTCAGGATTTATTGGTATATTTTCCTGTAATGTGCCCATGAGAATGAATGTATACTTTCAAATATACGAATAAAAAGTAAAGTTTAAAACTTATTATGCGCCGGAGTATCTTTTCCTCTGTAAGTGTTAATCTGTGATTACAACTAATATACTTACCTGAAATACGTATATTTGAATAAGGAAGATAGCATGAAAAGTAAAAACTATAAAAAGAAGGTTGTTAAAAAAACAGCTAAAGTTGCAGAGCCAATGGCTACTTACACCTTCAACAGGAATAAAAAGGTAAGTGTAGCTGTTTTCAATTCATTTGAAGAAATGAGCCAGGCTACTGCGAAGGAAAATGCGTCACTGTCATACGACCAACGTATGGAGAACTTAGAGTTTCTGCGTAAACAAGTTTATAACAAGTTTCTGCACCCCGACGGTTCATGGCCGGTACTTGAAAAAGTATTCAAAATAATGCTTCCGTATGTCACTAAAGCTGGCTGAGAATTTTGAGGATGTATTGCATGCCCTCAATAATAATGAAGTCGATTTTATGATTGTCGGCGGATATGCGGTTGTATTTTATGGATATGGTAGAACAACGGGTGATTTAGATATATGGATAAATCCTGAAGATAGGAATAAAAAAAGACTTATTACAGCATTTAAAGAGCTTAAGTTCCCCTCGAAATTGGTTGATCACATCAAAAACACTGACTTTAAAAAGCCATTCGCGGTTAAGATTGGAGCCGAACCCATACAAATAGATTTGTTTAATGCTATTACTGGAGTAGAGTATACAGATGCCCGGGAAAGGAGCATTTCATATAAGTATGTAGATAATTTAGTGGTGAATTTTATTCACCTGCAGGATTTAATTGTGAATAAGATGTTAACAGGCCGGTTAAAAGATGCGGCTGACGTTGAGCAATTACATAACATCAATAAATATTCTACTGACAAAAGAATAGTAGCGTGGTTAAAGAAGTTCTTCGGAAGAAAAAAAACCTAAAACTTATTATGCGCCGGGGTATCGTTTCCTCCATCAAGCACATATTTCCACGAGCCGTCTTTTTGTTTTTTCCAGACGGTTACATAATCGCCCTGGTAAACGGTATCATGCCCTGCACGGGTTTTGGTGTAATATTTCCACCAGCCAAAAGTATATCCCATATTGCCTGATGCTTCGCCACGTTCAGGCATCCATGCCAGTTTATTGCTGTCATGTCGTTTGGCATAGTCTTGTTTTAATTCCTCAATACCACGTATAGGTAGCCTGCCTTCACCCAATGCAATGAGTGATGAGTCGGCATACTTAACAAACGCGGCCGCCTGCCCATTTTTAGCACAATAGTCATTAAACTCTTTATCGGTATTGAGAACGGCTTGGCTTTCCGAATTGTTATCAGTAGTATAATGATTACATGAAGTTAGGGCAATTGCAGTCAGTAATATGATTAATTTTTTCATAAATTTTTCTTTATTCAAGAGGAGCAATTGCGTTGAACGGTTCTTTTTTCAACATATTATCCCAGTTGCTCAGTAGCTCACTTTTATGCAATGCTGCCCATTCAACCACAAGAGAGAATGCTTTTGGCGGAAGGTATCCATCAAGTAATGCATAGTCGTTAATTCCTATTTTGGCGCTGTATTCTCCATAAATAGCATGAAAATGTGCCGGATGGTGGTCATTAAAATACATGTAAATAACTATGCCGTAGAAAAAAGATATTTTAGGCATGGTTCTTTTGCTTGGCGGTGTAATCAGCAAATGTTTGTTTGGTGAGCTGTAGATAAAGGCTCAATGCGTCGATATCCAGATTTTCATCCCATGCTATAGCTTCCCCTTCAATATGCGCTTTTTCAAAATTACCTTGTTCCTTCCACATGCTAAAAGCTTTTCCATCTTTAAGGTGGGATAAATCAACAGTACCTTCAACGCCGTCGTTAAACTTTATATAGAGATTATAGTTATTTAATACTTTTACAGCAACCGCCTTAATCATTTCTATAGTTTTATTATATACAAATATACGAATAAGTGAACCGATTCCAGCATGACTCTCACGTTGTCAAATCTTAAATCTCAATTCCTAAATCTTAAATATTAGCGGAGGAAATGTATAATCTTTTCAGCTAACTCAACACCAATACGTTGTTGTGCCTCTTCAGTAGAGCCACCAATGTGCGGGGTCATTGATATTTTAGGATGCTGCAGTAATTCTTTCTTTGGTGTAGGTTCTCCTTCAAAAACATCTAAAGCAGCATGGGCTATATGTCCTGAGTTCAAACCTTCCAGTAAATCTTTTTCATCTATAACACCACCGCGAGATGCATTAACCAGCATTACACCTTTTTTCATCTTCTTAATCTCGTCTTTACCAATAAGCTTGCCGCCCGGTACATGCAAGGTGATATAGTCACTCATCTTTAACACATCATCAAGTGAAGATGTTTTAATGTGGGCCGTTACTTTTCCTGCTCCGAAAATCTCAACATCAATTTTAGCATCAGCAATAAAAGGGTCATAAGCTACTACCTTCATGCCATTGCCTAATGCGAGTTTTGCCACACTTTGGCCAATACGTCCGAATCCGATAATGCCCATAGTCTTACCGCCAAGTTCATAGCCTTTGGAATATTTCTTTTTCAACGCGGCAAATTCGGTGCCACCTTGCACAGGCATAGTGCGGTTCGATTCGTGTAACCAGCGCGACATACTATAGATATGTGCTATAACCAGTTCCGCAACCGATAAGGAAGAAGCTGCAGGAGTATTTACTACCTGTATATTCTTCTTCTTGGCATATTCCACATCAATATTATCCATACCAACACCGCCACGTGCAATAACACGCAGTGAAGGGCATTGGTCAATAAGTTCTTTATTTACTTTAGTAGCGCTGCGAACGGTAAGTGCCACATAATCGTTTTCATTAATAGCTTCAGAAAGCTCGTCCTGGGCCACTTTTTCAGTGATAACAATGTAGCCGGCTTTTTCGAGGAGTTTAATGCCTTCAGCCTCCATGCCGTCGTTGGCAAGTATTTTTTTCATAATCTGTTTTATAAATATCGAATATCGAACAAGGAATTTTGAATTTCGAAGTATCTCAGTATTGGATATTCATGATTCGTTATTCATTATTCGGCTACGCCGTCACCTTGGCGTCAGCGTACTTCTTTTCAAATTCTTTCATTACATCAACCAATGTTTTTACACTGTCGAGTGTAAGCGCATTGTACATCGATGCACGATAGCCGCCCACATCCCTGTGTCCTTTTATGCCATCTATTCCTGCTTCTTTCCACATTTTATTGAATGACTCTTCCAGTTCAGGTTTCGTAAGGAGGAAGGTAGGGTTCATCTTAGAACGGTCTTCCTTGGCGCATGTGCCGGTGAAGAGAGAGTTACGATCCAGCTCATTGAAGAAGAGTTCAGCTTTCTCGTTATTCACTTTTTCAATCCATGTCAGCCCGCCGTTTTTCTTAAGCCATTTCATAGTTAACAGGCTTATATATATAGGGAACACCGGTGGGGTGTTGAACATAGATTCTCCTTTAATGTGCACCTGGTAATCGAGCATGGAGAACATTTTCCTTCCGGTTTTTCCCAACAGGCTTTCTTTTACTATCACCATAGTAGCGCCGGCAGCGCCCATGTTCTTTTGAGCGCCTGCATATATCAGTCCGAATTTGCTGAAATCGACCCTGCGGCTGAAAATATCTGACGACATATCGCACACTACCGGGATTGGTGAATCGGGGAAGCTGTGCATTTGGGTACCATATATGGTATTGTTCGAAGTAATGTGCAGGTAGCTTGAATCGGCAGGTATGGTATAGCCTTTGGGTATATAGCTGAATTTTTTATCTTCAGAAGAAGCAATAACATTTACATCTCCCACCAGTTTTGCCTCTTTTATGGCTTTGCTTGCCCATACTCCTGTATTTACATAGGCTGCAGATTTACCTGCGATGAGCAGGTTACTCGGCACCATAGCAAATTGCATGCTTGCGCCTCCGCCAAGGAATAAAACCTGGTAGTCGTTACCAAGGCCCATAAGCTCTTTTACAAGGGCACGAGCTTCTTCCATTACGTTAATAAAATCTTTGCCGCGGTGCGACATTTCAAGCAACGACATACCTGAGTTGTTGAATTCAATGACCGCTTGCGATGCTTCTTTAAGTACTTCGGCAGGAAGAATTGCGGGTCCTGCGCTGAAGTTGTGAACTTTTTTCATAAGAGAGGATGTATAAGTTGATGCAAATTTATATTTTTAATGTGGAGTATATACAGGTTTTTTATCACCCTGTTTATCACCGTCTTTTTCATCGTGATACATATTGTCTACCTTCTGCGACGAATTACGAGGTCCAATGTCCTCGGCGTATTCCCATTTGCCATCTTTATAGGCTAAGCCGTCAACTGCCATAAGGTTAGGGGCATAATATTCGTACTGGCCCTCTAAACCCGCCTCGGTGGGTTCTAAACGGTCAAAAACAATAACATCTTTACCGGGGTTATATTCCAACGACATGGTACTTGATGCAGAATACTGGAAAACAATGCGCTTAGAAGCTCCCTTGAATTTCGATGGCAGGTGGCTGAAAACATTCTTACCAAAGCTTGGTACCCCTTCAGTATTGAATGTAACTACATCTATAATCTTCCTGGTAATGAGTTTGTTATAGCCTGACCATGCAAGCAACATGTAAAACTTCTCATCTTTCATGCTGACAATTTTATAATAGACCATGCCCAGCCATTTATCTGGGGTAAGGGTTTCGCCCCCGAGATTAGTTATTTCAGCCGATTTATCCTTTAAGGGATAAAGCACATATTTCTTTGTTTTGGGGTTAAGCGACTGAATAAACCCGAAATACTCATAGGTGCCATCAGCTTTGGCCAGGTTCCAGCTTAGTATACGGAATTGTTTATCATCGGACGTTAAATGGCCAATGGTTTTTAAGGAAT
>Ga0206870_1003_pt1 | contig 71242 bp, 45 predicted proteins | sample Alteio_BWOrgCont_36_FD_152620 | JGI IMG/M metagenome (GOLD analysis project Ga0206870, IMG submission 152620) | Enriched cells from forest soil in Barre Woods Harvard Forest LTER site, Petersham, Massachusetts, United States -... | ecosystem: Environmental > Terrestrial > Soil > Temperate forest >... | reverse complement strand
CAGCAGCGCGATCGGCTCGCCTCTTTGGGCAAACTATCTGCCGGGCTTGCGCACGAGCTCAATAATCCGGCATCGGCGGCCAAGCGGGCGAGTGGTCAACTCCGCGAGATACTGAAGAAAATCCGCGATGCGAGCCATGAACTGGGCAGGCGCGAACTGACTCCGGCTCAGAAGGCGGAGATAGAGAAGCTGGAAGCCTCGTTCGTGCAGAGCACCGAGATTCCTCCCGATCCCCTCGCCATGAGCGACCTCGAAGAACAGATCGACTCGCTCTTGCGCAGCCACGGGCAGAACGATTTGTGGCAGCTGGCGGCCGATCTTGCCCATAGAAACGTAAAGCCTGCCGCGCTGGAATCGCTCTTCAGCATTCTGGAACCGGCAACAGCGCGTGCCGCGCTTGTTCGGATCGCAGCCTCAGTGGAAGTTGCAACGCTGTTAAATGAAATCGAAAGCAGCACGTCGCGAATCTCGGATCTGGTCCGCGCAATTAAGGAATACACCTACATGGACCAGAACCCGGTGCAGAATGTCGACATTATCGGCAGCATTGAGACTACGTTGACGATCATGAATCACAAACTCAAGCGCGGCGTTACCGTTCACCGTGACTACCAGCCCCTTCCGCTGTTAGTCGATTCCTTCGGCAGCGAATTGAATCAGGTCTGGACAAACATCATCGACAACGCCGTTGACGCCATGGGCGGCAAGGGCGAGCTTCGCGTGCGAACCTACCGCGATGAGAACTCCGTTGTCGTCGAGATCGGGGACAATGGTCCCGGAATTCCCGCAGATGTGCTCCCTCATATCTTCGAACCATTCTTCACCACCAAGGGAGTTGGCGAGGGAACAGGCCTCGGGCTCGATACAGTTCAGCGCATCGTGAAGAAACACAAAGGAAATATTGAAGTTAGTTCGAAACCCGGCGAGACGCGCTTTCAGGTCTGGCTGCCTTTGGCGACCAACGCCAACTAACTCAACCGATTCACATCCCGGCCGAAGCAAGCGGGTCGTTTCCGACATCTCTGCTATGGTTGCCCCCGGAAATTTCGAAAGAAATCGGCATTCGGCTAAGCACCGAAAGTCTCGGAGGGTCAGCGATGTGGAATAACATGCTTCGAAGCGCTGCGTTACCTGTCCTCGGGTTCATCGGCGCAATGAGTGTTTCCGTCATCCCCGCTGAAAAAGCGGTTTCGGCGAACGGCGCCGCCAAGCAGGAATGCCCCAACGACGATAGCGGCTTGAAGTTGCCCACTGGTTTCTGCGCGACAGTTTTCGCTGACGGCATCGGTCATGCTCGCCAGATCGTGGTTGCGCCCAGCGGAATCGTTTACGCTAATACTTGGTCTGGCAAATATTACGGCAACGACACGCCGCACTCCGGCGGCTTTCTCGTGGCGTTGCAAGACAAGAACGGCTCGGGAAAGGCCAGCTTGATCGAGCGTTTTGGTGAAACTGTCGCGACGGGCGGCAAGGGCGGCACCGGCATCGCGATCTACAAGGGCGCAATCTACGCGGAAATTAATGACCAGATCGTACGATATTCATTCTCGAAGGACGCTATTGTCCCCGACGGGCCTGCCGATACGATTGTCTCCGGATTGCCTTTGACCGGCGATCATCCCATGCATCCCTTTATCATCGCGACTGATGGAGCAATGTATGTGGACGTCGCGACCGCAACCAACGCCTGCCAAGAGAAAAACAGGACGCCCAAATCACCCGGCCTGAAACCCTGCACAGAGCTCGAAACCCGTGGCGGCGTCTGGCGCTTCGACGCGAATAAAACGAACCAGATTTTTTCTCCTGCTGGCCGCTTCGCCACTGGAATCCGCAACGCCGAAGGTTTCGCGATCGAACCGGACGGCCAAATGCTCGTGACCCAGCACGGACGCGATCAGCTCTACGCCAATTGGCCTGGCCTGTATAAGCCCGAGCAGGAGGCGACGCTGCCGGCCGAGGAGTTGTTGCTTTTGAAATCCAATGGAGACTATGGCTGGCCTGAATGTTACTACGACGCTTTCCAACAGAAGTTGACTCTTGCCCCCGAGTACGGTGGCGACAGTGGAAAAGCTATCGGCCCGTGCGCCAACAAACTAGGTCCGATCGCCGCATTTCCCGCTCATTGGGCGCCGAATGCCATGGCGCGGTACGACAAGGAGCAATTTCCCGCGCGTTACCGCAACGGTGTGTTCATCGCATTCCACGGCTCATGGGACCGGGCGCCTTATCCCCAAGGTGGATACAACGTCGTGTTTCAACCTCTGAATGGTGACCAACCCGGCGGCCGTTGCGAGATCTTCGCAGATGGGTTTGCGGGAACTGTCGAGTCGCCGGCTCAGGCCCTGCATCGCCCCAGTGGCTTAGCGGTGGGTCCCGACGGCTCACTTTATGTTTCCGACGACATTCGTGGACGAATTTACCGCATCGTCTATCGCGGCGGCGCGAATTTCGATAGTGCGGGGGTCACGTCGTGTCCGAACCTAACCGCCCCGGCTGGAAAGATCGTCGAGACGGCGGCCAATCCTCCCGAGGGTACGCACCCGGACGCCGGTGCGGCCGCTGCGAGCAATCTTGCCGTTCCTCAGGGCGCCACGCGTCAAATGGTTCAGCTCGGCGGCCGGATCTTTCACGGGCAGGTGGGGGGAGCCGCATGCACAGGTTGCCACGGCGACAGCGGTCAGGGCACTCCATTGGGGCCCATGCTGGCGGGCACGACGAAACAATGGTTGTGGAGCGATGGAAGCTACGCGGGCATTCAGAAAACAATTACACAAGGCGTCTCTCAACCCAAGGAGTATCGCAGTCCCATGCCACCAATGGGTGGTGCACAACTCACGCCCGATCAGGTGTCGGCGGTGTCAGCATACGTGTGGAGCATCAGCCATTCCGCTTCGCCCGCTCAGTGATGGGCTGAACCTGTGGCAACGTTTGTACGGCGATACATCGAGATCCGATCGCCTCAGCGACGCAGTGCGACGAACATGGCCAGATTGCGCGGCGTATATAACAGTCCAACCGAAATAAACTCTGGATGAGTGGTAACGGTATGTTGGTTCGTACCGTACCCAGCAACTTGTCTTGCGGTGTGGGACGGTGGTGAACGTCTAGAGGACGAGTCGTTGGTTCGCCCTCTAGACGTCTTAGACAGCGAATCTTAGAAGCACTCAGAACGAGAGCTTCAGAGCAAACTGAAACTGACGACCTGTATCGTCTACTGTGGTCGTGATTTGTCCGAAATTGGCAGTGCCTGCCGCTGTCGAAGTCGGAGCCGAGAAAATCGGATTGTTGAAGACTTTGAACGATTCGGCACGGAACTCAAGATTACCGCCTTCGCCAAGCGCCTTCAGTGGGAAGTTCTTAGATAGAGTCATGTCCCAGCGCTCCTGAAACGGAGCGCGGAAGATTCCTCGCGTCTCAGAACCGATCAGTCTGCCGCTACCCCCGGTAGCGATCGCGTAAGTTTGGTCGCCGGGCGTTAGATAGGGGGTATACGGACCAAATGTCTGGCCCGACGCGAGAAGTGGCTGAGTGCTTACGCAGGCACTGTTGAGATAGTTGTTCAGGTTGTTTTCGACGGAGCCTGATGCGACTAACTGGCAATTGGGCAGAACAACACCGTATCCATTCGTACCGCTTGAAGCGGCAGTGACCAGCGAGGTGCTGCCGATCGATTGAGTGATCGCGCCTGCAAGGCCGCTCTGATACGTGGTTATCCCTGCCAAGGACCAGTTCCCGAGCACGTAGCTGAGCTTCCCGGATTTGAATCCGGGCAAGTTCCAAACGTAGGTCACGACGAGCCGATGAGGAACATCCTGCTCCGAAGTGCCCTTGTTCAGCGCCAGCCAGTACTGATTGCCGATCTCGCTGCTTCCGCCATAGCCAGTGCTCGCACTCGCCGGAAAGTTGTCGATACTCTTTGAATAGGTGTAAGCCGCCTTCAACAGGAAGTTCTTGGTTAGGCGGTGTGTCAGCGTGACGAGTAATCCGTTATATGAGGAGAACGCTTCATTGACGATTTCCGTGAGGCCATTGGACGGGATGCCAGCATAAGGCACGCGAGCTTCACGGTTAACGGAAGAATTCGTCGTCAAGCCGAAGCGCCCGGGGGTCGCAGTGTTTACAACCAGAGCGTTATTTAAAGACAAGCCAGCCGCCTGACGCAATCCATTCGTTCCTAGATAGCCGAGTTCGAGCGTCCAGTTGCTAGCAATTTGCCCTTGCGCGGACACATTCCAGTTTTCCGTATAGGGGAATTTGGAATATGGGTCCACACCGAACACGCTGGGCTCAGTTCCGGCCGTATAGTTTGCGGCGCCGGTGGACTTCAGACCAGTCAACGTAGCAAAAGTAGGATAAACAGGAAATTGGCTGGGTTGAGGAAGCGCAGGAAAAGGATTCGCGAGTCCTGTGACAGCCGTGTTCGTGGTGGTCACCGCAAGGAAATACGGCGGATTTTGAACCAGTGGAAGCTGCATATCGTCCGCGGACTGGAAGTAGAGACCGTATCCCCCCCGAATCGCTAGCTTGCCGTTGCCGAATACGTCATAAGCAAAGCCGAAGCGTGGCGAGATATTGCCATCATTCGGAGTGAGAATCGTGGAATCGGGAACGCCATTCTGGCCAGGAATTACGAAACCCTGCGCAAGCCCAGCTCCTCCGGTCGCAATTGCAGCGGCAGACAGCAAGGAAGGCTCGAAGTTCGAGAAGTGGTTGTATTTCTCCGTAGGACTACCGTAGTGGTCGTAGCGCAGGCCCAGGTTCAATGTCAGACGGCGCAAGATACGGTAATCGTCTTGAACAAACGTCGAGTAGTTGGCGGAACGGATGTAGAAGGTTGGATAACCCGAAATCTCAGTGCTGGAAAAAGGTGCCCCAATCAGAAAATCGCGAAACGACAAGTTCAATGCCGGATTCGCTGCTTCCGAATAGCCGGGAATCTGGTTGGCGTAGACCGGTTGGAACGTCAGGCTGCCCTCCGGCGACTGTTGCACACCAACCTCGTTGAATTCTTCGCGAGTAGTTTCGAAACCAAATCGAAGCGAGTGCTTGTTGAGAATCCAGGAGATGGTATCGCCAAATGTGTAGTTGGCGGTGTGCTGAACACGGCCCACGTTCGCGGAGTAACCAACTTCTCCGAGGGCGTCTGAAAAGGTGAATGACGGAAGGAGATTGTTGGTCGTCGAATTCGAACGGGACATACCGACGTCACTCAACGTTACCTCCGCCCCAGTCGGCTCGATATCGCGACGATACCAGTTGTAACCGAAGACAACCTCATTGATCAGATTCGAACGAAAAATGTGAGTATCGTTCACCGCTACATCCTGGTTATCAAGGGGGTAGTCGTAGCCTTGCCCGAGAGACCCGCTGATACCACCTGGATTGGAGAATAGCTGGTTCTCAACGAACGCCGATCCGCTGAGACGATTCGTCTGTGCGCCCAGCTTAAACTCATGATCGAGCCTGGAGCTGACCTCATTGGCGTTGAGAATAACTGGGCTCGAAAACGCAAAAGTTCCCAGGTGCCCTGGCGTTCCTGATACGTTTGGGTAGAGTAGGCCGTCATAAGGACCAGGGGCGTTCAAAAGCTTCACGGCAACCGGGTCGATACTTGAGACGGGAAGATTGAAGGCGCTTGCCAAAGTGGCTGCAGTGCGCGTAGTCGGCACCACTGGAACAGAACCGGAGATGGCCCCCGAGACGCCGTTTTTCTGCCGCATTCCTTCGTAGTTAACAAAAAAGAAGGTATCGGCTAGCTTTGGCACCGGCCCCCCGAAAGACCCTCCGAACTGATTTTGCTGCATGACCGGCCGAGGCTGGCCATCCAAGTTCTGGAAGTAGTCATTGGCGTTCAACAAAGTGTTCCGAAGGTAGTCATAAGCCACGCCGTGGAATTTGCTAGTGCCGGCGCGCGTCACAAGATTGATGTTCCCCCCGGAACCATATCCTGAAGTTGCGTCGTACAAACTGGTCTGCGTGCGAAATTCCTGCACGGCGTCGGGGTCCGGGATGGGGATGGCTCCCGCGGAGAGCGTGTGAAACTCGACGCTGTTCGCGTCGATACCGTTCCACAGATAGTTATTCGACGTTGCGCGCTGACCGCTGACATACACCGCGTTCCCGCCTTGCAGGATTGTCACGGCCGGCGAATCGAAATTACTGTAGACGCCCGCGTCAGTGGCCATCAGGTCGAAAACGTTTCGTGTGGGAAGGGGTAATGCCTCTATCACTGTGTTGCTCACAACTTCACCTAGCGTGGAGCTCGTTGTGTCAACTTGCTGAGTCTCTCCGGTTACCACAACTTGCTGGGCGACAGTCCCGAGCGTGACCCTGGCGTTGGCGATTGTGGTTTCACTGACTCGCACCGATAGTCCAGAAATCACCTCCCGCTCGAAGCCTGGCGCTTCGATTGCCACTTCATACCCGGAAGACGGCTGGAGCAAGGGAAAGACGTAGTTTCCTTCCGCTTGCGTGGTTGTCTCACGCTGAAGAGAAAGAGCGGAGTTCGTAACTGTGACTTTGGCGCCGACGATGACACTCCCACTGTTGTCCTGCACGATGCCTTGAATGGCGCCTTGGGACGAACTGACCTGCGCACGAATCCCTGTCGAGAGCAGGAAAAGCAACGACACCAACATGATTGTGATGTTACGGCTGGATCGAGACATTCAAATCTCTCCTTAGAACTAGAATCGAATGAGCAGATTTCGATTCTGCTATAGCTATGGGGTGCGAGCTCCGCCGGGCCTTGGAGCTACCGGCCGAGTAGGGGGAGCACTCACCTTGTTGAAAACCAGAGAAAGTTGGGGATACAGGTCGTCTAGGGGTTACAACAACGTAACGAGGCGATGGGGCGCACGGGGAAATACAATCCGACGAGGAATATCGTGTTCATGGTCTGGTCGCTGTCCATTTTGTGATTCTAGTTTTTAGACGCTGCTGGAGCAGTAGCCAGGGCAACACCTGATTGGGGCGCCGATTTCGAAGATTGCGCGCCGAGGTCATGCGGCGCTGACGTCGCGTACAACAGAGAATTCAGCAAAAACTTGTAAGTCACTTCCGATTGTCCGCGGTATTGCGGGCGAAAGCCAAACAGGATTACATGTCCTTTACCGACCGGTTCTTCCGCGATTGCGGACGTGCCTTTCAGCTTGTCGCCGCCGAGAATCCAGCCGCTCAATAGTGGCTTATCGCTCATGTACGATGCGATCGAGTGTCCTTCGCCATTCACGCGAAATGAAGGGCTGAGCTCGAACCAGATGGGAACAGTCGGAGTTGATCCGAAGGCAATCGGATTCTTGGTATCGACCGAGACTTCGAGGATAGATCCCGGAACGTAAAAAGCCTTGTGATCAGTGTCATCCAAAGCATTCGTCACGTTCACCGAATTCTGTTGGGCAAATATCTCAGAGGCCTTATTCAGTGTCACCACGGTGCCGCCAGAGCGGGCAAAATCGAGCAGATTCGCAAATCCCTCATTGCCGAGCCCGCCTCGGAATTCGGGAGGTACCGGAACGGGACCTACGCTGGCGTCTTCGCCCTCGCGCTCTCCACCGCCGCTAAGAATCGCGCGCGGGGAATTGTCAGGAATGATGATTACGTCGAACTTCTGATTCAGGCCGCCCTTGCGAATGTCCGCATCGACGATGCTGGTATACGGAATTCCTTTCTGGTCGAAGAGCCAGCGCGTCCAGCCTTCATCCATGGACGGCACCCAGCTTTTATAAAGCGCGATGCGTGGAAGAGTCACTGCAAGCGCAGTTCCTGACACATTTTGGTCAACCGGGCGCACATCTAGCGAGAAGTCGTTGGCGATGCTTGAAAGCTTTTCGGCGAGGCCTTGCTCTTGGGGGATATAGATTGTGCCAGGCTCAAATTCGCCGCCTGTGAGTCGCTCTACGCGAACGCCCTGCTTCAGCAATGAAAACAGTGCATATAAGCTGTCATTGGTTTTGTCAGCGAATTCATAGCCGGCTGCGGCCGTTGACTCTTTGAAGTGTCCAGGTTCGGGCTTCACGTCTGCCGCAACGGCCGAGGTTTGTGCCGTGACTTTTTCACTTACAGGCACGGCATCGACACCGAAAAGAAGCGGGAGTGTCTGCGCGGTCACGTCATAGGGGCGGCGTGGCGGTCCTCCGGGATATTCCCGGATGTCGGGGTAGTGCTGAATTTCGAGCAATGTTTTTGCAAATGCGCCGTAGGGTTGCGAGAGAGGAACGATATAGCTCCCGCGCGCGAAATGCTTTCCATCCGCTTGAAAATCGGCGCTCGCTTGTTCCACCTCCACTAGACCAAACCGTAGCGTATTGACCAGTCGTGCGGTTGAAGCTGAGTCGCGCTGCTCTGCCGGGATCACATAGGCATACGGCCCGGAATCCCGGTTCACCGCGCGCCTTCCGATCTCGTAAAAATTGTTCAGATACCGCTCTCGGTATTCCGCTGCGTTTCGCGCGATCGAGAAGAATGCGCTGATCTGGTAGTCGACAATATCCCCAAGCCGCCACGTGCCGCCCTTCCACGGATTCGGAAAATTCCAGGCGGATTGTCTCGCGTCGTAGCCAATCCCGCGCCCAAGCTTGTCAAATGGAATGTCGATCGGTGTCGCAATATTCGCGCTTGCCGATTCGGTGAGAATGCGCAGGCCCGCGTGATAAACCATGTAGTGTCTCGCCGGGGACCAGAGGTCGTAGACTCCATCGACCAAAACTCCCGGCTTGCCCTCCTGCGACAATTCAAGCGCGGTATTCATGCCGAGAGCGTTCATGGATTGCAGCAGAACCGGATCGACATTGGGGTCGATCGGGTCGACCCACGGCGGAAGGTAGATCCGCGGCCCGTTCGATTGCATCTGGTGAATGTCGTAAACGATCTGCGGCCGCCACGCATTGAGCACCTTCTCCACGGTGAGCCGCGTTTCGATCTGCGTGAAAGCATACCAATCGCGATTATCGTCATGCCCCACGTAGTGGTGCCACAGCACCACAGGATTACCGCCCTCGTAGGGTGTCCCTAGATATTTCTTATACCAATCGACGACGAGCTGTTGGCCGTCGGGATTCAGAGAAGGGACCAGCACGATAATTGTGTTCTGAAGAATCGAAAGAATGTCGGGTGTCGATTGGGTCGCCAGACGGTACGCGAATTCCGCCGCGCTTTGTGAGCTGGCAATTTCCGTTGAATGGATATTGCAGGTGACCACGAGGATTGTTTTTCCTCGTGCGATTAAGGCTTTGGCCTCGTCCGGAGAGGTTACACGAGGGTCGGATAGCTTCTTCTGAATATCCTGATACTCAGCAAGATGAACGAGATTCTCTGGAGCCGAGATCGTGAGTGCAACGAACGGGCGGCCCTCGGTCGTCTCACCCAGTTCCGCGTAGCGAACTCGGTTACTCTCGGCAGCTAGCTTTTGATAGTAGGCCGTGAGTTGCTGCCAATCGGCCAGCTTGCGATCCGTGCCCGGCTTAAATCCAAATGCCTCTTCCGGCGAAGTGACGTGCGGCGCCGTTGCAGCGCCGGCGACTGCCGAAATCAGTAAGAATGCAAGAAGTAACCTTCTCATGGGAGTCTCCTCGAGACTTCCGGGATAATACCTCACATCGATACAATCCCGATGCCTGCAGCCAGAAGCCTCCAGGAGACTGGTCGGATGGCGGTTGCCAAAATTCCCTCCTCGGGCGAGGACGGGTTCGTGTTTATTCCTTCGCGGTACTCCGGCTCTTGCGGATGCGGACGCTTTTGCTGATTTCTACAAGCTGGCCATCGTGGACCGTCAGCATGATCGAGCCATAACGTATCGTGCGAAGTGCCTGCACCACTTCCCGAAAGAGTTCCTTCTCGCTTTCAGGCAGGAATTCAAGCTCTGCGTCGGGAAATCTCTCCGAAGCAGCCTCGCTTTGGCGCGCAGTTTCTATCTGTGTCTTTGCCATCTTTCCATTCCTTGAAAAGGACCCCAAAATGAAAAACCCACCTGCCAGATCGAGTTCTGGCGGTGGGTTCTAGTTACTCGGCTAGAGCTGTACTTAGATCCTAGAGTCTAGCCTCCCCATGCCAGAGGATTGTGCACAGATATACAGGCGCAACAACAAGGCGCGCTCACATGAATCCTCTGGGTGAAGTTCAACATGATTCGGCACAATACAGGACGCAAAGAAAGCTGTCAATAGCTTGTTTTGATCGCGGCGCTCGCGAGACGCGACTAACCCTCCTAGCCTGATTAATCGCGTCTTGCGCGAAGCGTCGAGGGCCACGATCACTGCGAAAAGCTGTCATTGATTTCCGCCGTCTGCTCCGCCAGCACCCGCCTTTTTCGTGTATCCACGTGTGCCATCTTTAGTTCCCAGGCCAACTCCGATATGTGACCGGTCGATGTTGTTTTCATCGCAAGGTTGTTCGATCAACTCATAGGGAAGCAAACGGAAGCTACGCGTGAACTTGAAAGGCTTGCTGTAGTATTTTGGATCATCAATGGTAACTTCCGCCACCAAGTGATCCAGGTCCGGACGACTAAAGCGTTCGATCAGGTGCAGAGCATCACTCTGTGGGTGCGCCGTTTCGTCACTCCAGATATGCGTTCCCTTAAAAGCGATTGAATCCACCACAAACGTATCGCCGTCCCACGTGCCGATAGCTTCGCCGAAGTAAGATGGTTCCGGATCGGCCGAATGCTTGCGTCCATCGGCGGCTATGATTCGCCAGCTTGTATCTCTCTCATAGAGAAACGCCGTTCGGTTAGGCCTTTGAAAAATCTCAAACGGTTGCCCGCTGAGATCCGCCCGGGGAACGCCTTGCAGGATGCAAAGCGCGGAAGGGTCGACCTCTTTGGTCAGGTTGAATTGATATGCTTCCTCTCCTGCAGTCGTATAGGGCAATTGCGTGCCCGGAAGCTCTCTGCCGATATGTTGCAGTCCGCTTGGCCCTCCCCAAACTCCGGACAGATCGGGCTTGCCGTCCGGTGTGCGAGGCGTCGGGCTGACTGGTGGATTCTTCGGTATCCTATATTTAGCTGCTCCTCCCATTTTGGGGCCATCCGTGGTTTTCGCGGCCGGCTGTTGCTTCTGCGCTGACTGTGCATTAACGGAATCTGGCACAAATGGAGCAAGCGAAAGAAGAACGCTTGCCAGTGTAACTGCTGGAACAAATCTGAAGCTCGTCACTTCGAATCTCCTTTCGTTACGACGAAATGGCTGCTGGTTGATCTCTTAGCTATGGTGTAAAACGAACTGAATCGAATAAACCGCGTCAGTGGACTGAGTAGCGGGGGCGGAAGTCGCAGTCTTTGGAGTACTTAGCTGCTAGTTACAACAGGACAATCGAATGCACTTCGAAACGTAGATGTGGGAACGACCACAGGCGGTGCAAGTCAAAGACACGAGTGTACCGTAGCCGGTTATCGAATAACTGTCAAGAGCGGATCTCCGAGTGATTGTATCGCTGGTTCCGTACAACGCCGCTCGAAGAATGCCTTGACACCGTTCCAGCACTCGTCTAGATTCCACTTCGTGAGTCATTCTTCTCAATTCTTTTGTTGTTGTCCTCACCCACAGCATCGTGCTGGGAAAAGGGACATGCGTGTGAGCAGACCACTGTAGCCGCAGGATCTTCGTAGCGCAGCTTTTCGCGAAGGCCCGCTTCCAGCTTCACTGGAAGCGGGCCTTTTCGTTTTTACCCAATTTCCCACTGGTTCTCTTGGGATAGCCGTCCACAGCCCTCAAGAGACGCAGCTTGAACTCCAGAGATCAGGAGAGATCGCCATGAAAGTGAAATCAGCAATTGTTGTCGCGGCGCTGGGTTTGATAACCGCCTTGCCGGCCATCGCCCATCATTCGTTCGGAGCGGAGTTTGATGAGAACAAACCAATCGAACTGAAGGGAGTCGTTACAAAGGTCGAATGGCAGAATCCTCATGTCTATTTCTACGTCGATGTGAAAGACAGCAACGGAGCGACGGTCAATTGGGGCCTCGAGACCGATAGTCCCGGTGGGTTGATTCGCCGCGGCTGGACGCATACTTCGTTGAAGGTTGGCGACCAGGTCACGGTGAAAGGTTACGTGGCCAAAGACGGTTCGCATCTCGCCGACGCTCGACTGGTTACTCTCCCCGACGGGCGCAAAGTGTATGGCGGTACAGCTGGCGACGGCGGTCCTGGCGACCCTGGCGGTAACTAATTCACAAACGACGCGCGCGAAGCTGTCTCGGCGGTCACGGGCAGCTTCGCGCATGAGTGAGGGGTACTAGCATGCATCTCATGCAGTTGTGTCAGTGGCTCTATGACTCACATTTCGGCACCGTAATCCGTGAGTCGCAATTTGCCTTTCCCTTGATTGAATCGGTTCATGTTCTAGGCATTGCCCTTTTGGTGGGAACGGTCTTACTGGTCGATCTGCGCCTGCTGGGGGTGTTGATGGAGGAAGAACCGGTTTCCGAAGTCGTGAGTCGGGTGTTACCGCTCACATGGTGTGGTTTTGTCGTGCAAGTTTTAAGTGGTGTGCTTCTTTTCTGGGCAAAGGCAGCGCAATATTACGAAAATCCTGCCTTTCGCTGGAAGGTAGCACTGTTGTTGGTTGCTGGTTTGAACCCGTTGGTTTTTCACTCCACTGTGTACCGGGGTGTCTCCGCCTGGAATGAGAAGCATACAACTCCGATTGGAGCAAAGATTGCCGGCATTCTTTCTTTGACGCTCTGGAGCGGCGTCATCATCGCAGGGCGAGCGACAGCTTATTTCGGAAAGTAAGGATTGTGAAATAAAGATAAGCTCGAAGAAAGGTTTTCGAATGAGGGCAGTCGATTTATTTCAATGGCTCGGCCATACAGCCATCGGTCTGGTGATCCGGCACTCCAAATGGGGAGTAGCCCTAACGGAGATGGTTCATCTTTTGGCGCTTGCCGCGCTCGGTGGATCGATCCTGATTGTAGATCTTCGCCTCTTAGGCGTGGGGCTCCGGCGTCAGTCCGCACTTCGTGTTAAGAGAGAAGTAGCCCCGATTTTTTGGGGTAGCCTTTTCGTGATTTTGGTCTCGGGTGTTCTGATTCTTTCCACCGAGCCGATGAAGTGCTATCACAGCGAGGCTTTTCGAGCCAAGATGCTCCTGCTTTTCCTGGCCCTTCTGTTCCATTTCACGCTTCACAGCAAGGCGGTAAAGGCGGAGCCGGCAATCGCGTCTGTGTGGTCTCGATCCGCAGGCGCCTTTTCCTTGGCGCTGTGGCTAGGGGTCGGCCTTGCGGGTCGGGCCATAGGATTTTTGTGATCGTCAGCGAAGTAGCATGTAAATTGCGCCAAAGTCTTACCCAATGCGGCTGCAAGGAACATGACCGATGGACACAAGATTCCATCTTCGACTTGCTTCGGTCTTACGTCCTTGCTGACTCGAGGCTACGATCTTGTTAATGTCAAAAACTCTACCGCCGAGATCGCCGATGCGCATCCCCGCCGAGGCTCCGCCATGAACCGGTTCATCGGCTGGTCGAGGAAAACTCGGGTTCCGATGACATTTAGATGACTGGTGAGGTTGCGGCCCACGTTCCCCTTGCCTGTTCCGGGATCGTAGGGTTCTCCCAGCCCGAATAAAAAGTGTCTGATCTGCTTCTACCTGCCGCCCGAAGAGAGGGCAGTTGCGATGCCAGGGCTGCCTTTGCGTAGTCCAGCAGCGCTTCACTTCTACCACGGCAGGCTGGTCGCTCTTGTATTCGTATTCGATGCACGCTGGAAAAGGATACTTCTCTCTTTTCATCAGCTGCAGAACCTGCTTGATGGGCGCATCTCCCTTGCCCCATATCGGTGTGTTTTCGTCGGTGTGAAATTCGGGGTGGTTTTTCAGCCGATCCTTCAGGTGAAGGTTCGAAATCTTGGCATGGTTTTCCTGGACGAATTTCACGGCATCGCCGCCATACGCGGTGAAGTGCCCAATATCCAGGGTGATGCGCATATAGGGGTTCAGGTTCGCGGCATCGATCAGATTGCTCGCAAACACCATTCCATCGATATTCGGGTCAAAGGGAGCGTCTTCGCTGTGCGAAGACAAAATCATCTTGTGCTTCTCGGCAAAAGGAGCGGCTTTCTTGATGGATTTTACCGTGCAGTTTGCCGTTACGCCTTTTGCCCCGAGGATCTTCGCCAGTTCGAATCCCCAATCGATCTCTTCGTCGCTCATGTAGTCGTCAAAGTTGTACATGAAGAACTCGACGTCGATGCCCGCGTCGTTAAATGTCTTGCGCGCGCGTTCGTAGATGGTGGTGGGCCGTGACAAACGCCACTTTCGCAAGCCGTCCCGTCGCTGGAGTCCTTCGGGTGTTACGGGCCCGCGCTCGATCCCACCGGGCGGCTCGATCAGGCCGTTCCAGAATTCGGCGACGTCAATACCATCCTCGACCATCCCCTCTGCCACCTTGTGCAGGAGAGCATCCACCCATTCCGGAGACCATGGCTGCGAAGTGTCTCGCAGAGAACGATAACTATAGGTTTCCACGCCAATCTGTACGCCGCCAAATTTCGAGCTGAACTTCGTGGCGCCCGACGCCGGCCACGAATTCGCAGCCGCGGGCACAGAAGCCAGCATCAACTTGTTAAATTCTCGCCGTGTATACATGGGGAGTCTCCCGGGGAAAAATTCAGGGCGGGAGTTCGCGCCTCCCGCCCCTTTTTCACTGCGGCTGTCAGAAAAGCAACTTTAGAGCAAACTGCATCTGCCGAGGCGTCGCACCGGGAAGCGTTGAGGTGATCGTCCCAAACGAGCCCGCGTTGGTCGGAGTTCCCGTAGTTCCGCCCGTGAAGCCGGTGATCGTCGCCACGGGAAGATTGAAGCTGGCCGTGTTCGTGACATTGAAAACTTCATAGCGGAACTGAAGTTTCATTCGCTCCGTCAATCCGAAATCCTTGAACAGAGAGAAGTCCCAGTGGCGGACAGGCGGCCCAGAGATCACGTCGCGCCCCATGTTGCCGAGGGTCCCGATTGTCTGAGCGCTCATGCCACTCAGATTGATCCAGGGCACACCGGAAGGAGTTGCTACTGCATTTGTAACGTGCAATGCTCCGACCACATTGGGGCGCCCGCCAGGATCGTTTCCTCCCGTGCCAACAACCTGTGACAGTACGGCGCCATTCAATTCGTTGACGGCAATGGGCAAACCGGTTGTCCAACTCGCAAGCGTGTTGACCTGCCAACCCTGCGCCAGAACCTTTTCAACGCCGGCGGCACTCTTCGCGAAGGGCAACTGATAGCTGATCGCTGTTGCCCAGCGATTGGGCACATTGTATGACCCGTTCCCTTCCTCATAGTTCAAGCCGTGAACGAGATGCGTCGTCCCATTTCCGTTGTCGACGATGCAGTTGAACTGGGGCGGACAAGACGGATAGAAGGTAAAGCCCGGATAGATATCGTCGTCAATTTCGTGGCTGTAAGTGTAGTTCGCAGAAATCGTCAGCCCCGAACTGAAGTGATGATCGTAAGTTACCTGCAACCCCTCGTAATGGGCCATCGCCACATTTCCCGCTTCGCTGATTACGGCGACCTTCGGGTAGGTAGAAAAGTAAGGCTGGCTGGGCTGCGGACTTCCACCCAGCAACGCCGTTCCGGCCGGCTCCGGCCCAGGGGTGTTGAGCTGATTGATGTCGTACAGAGCCGTCAGCGCTCTGCCGAATTCGCCCACGAATCCTACGCCAACGACGTTGTTTCCCCACTGTTTTTGCAGTTGCAGGCTCGTCTGATACACATAGCTTGGCCGGAAATTCGGCTCAACCGCATTGATCTGTGCCGAGGGGCAATTGGAAATGGTGATGGGCGTTCCGCAAACGACCGGAATCGGAGTTGGGTTACCAAGAGGGCTAGCAAAAGTGGGATCGGATGCGAACGCAGATTTGCTCGTGCTGAAATTCGATTGGAAAGACGAAGTGAACGGCGGGTTCTTCAATTGGAAGAAGGACGCATAACGTTCCGGGAAGAAGGTGGTTCCAAATCCGCCGCGTAGAACCATTCCGTGCCCGAGCGTCGCCGCAAAGCCAACCCGCGGAGCCACATCGTGATACACCGTTTGGATCAGGTCGGTGGGATCGCTTCCTGAACCCGTTTGAAGCAAACCGGTAGAGGGGTTGAAGTTGGACATCAAACTGTGTCGCTCGGTCCACGGAGTGAACAGATCCCAGCATACCCCCAGGTTGAGAGTGAGCCAGGGTTTCACGCGCCAGTTGTCCTGCGCATAGGCGTTGGGTTCGTATGTACCGTAATACGGCGCGATCAGCGAGAGGGCCCGGTTGACTTGCAAAGGATAGCCCGCCAGCAAAGACGCGAAGGCATTCCCTCCCGTGTTCGAAAAATTGCCTCCAACTTGTTGCGAAGTCGGAGTCGCGGAAAAGACATAGTTCGCATCCGGGAACTGGCTTTGCGTCGCTTCGAAGTTCCGGTGAATCAGTCCACCGCCGAACTTGAAGACGTGGTTGCCACGGGTCCAGGTAATGTTTCCGTTGTACTGGAAGGTGTTGTCGACATACTTCAAGGGCAGGAAGTTGTCGTCTCCCAGGTTCGAATACCCGGTATCTGCATGAGGGGCAAGCCGGAGTCGTAGCCGTTGGCAATTCCCGGGACGTTTATACCCTGCAGGCCGAAAGCCGTGCTGGCGTTGGTTTGGTAGTTCAACGGAGTGGAGAAAATGGCAACGCGCAAGTAGGCCACGTTCAACTGCGCGATGACCGTTGGGCTGAAGATGTGAGAATACGTAATCGCGGCATTTTGAGCCCGTTCGGAATTGCCGCCGGCGAAAGCGTTCACGCTCGGATTAACGTCTCCGCCAGCAAGTATCTTCAGACCGGCCACGCTTACAGAGGGGAAATTTCCGGGCGTCAGCGTTGAAATCAAGTTGATGGTGTAGCGCCCCGTCAGAACATCCGACTCCGTGAAATGGTGGTCGATTCGGCCATCCATGGTGCTCAAATACTGAGTCCGAGTCGGGGTCGAACCGTAATTGTTGGAAGGCTGCCCTGTTGACGCGCTCACGATTCCCGGCAGGTTCGGGCTCGGGTAGAGCGCCGCAAAATTCTGCGCCACAGTCGAGATCTGACTCAAAGGAATGATGTTGTTGGTGTACTGCGCTCCGGTGACGGGATTGTAAATGGGCGTTTTCAGATCCGAGAAGTTTCCGAGCTGCGTTACTCCGTTGCAGGCGGCGCGCCCCAATTCGCAAGCCGTGGGCACCGTCGCGAGGGGAACAGCCAGCCCCTGAACAACACGTTGGCCTTCATAATCACCAAAGAAGAAGGTTTTGTTCTTTCGGATCGGCCCACCTACGCTTCCCCCGTACTGATTCTGGCGCAATTCCGGCTTCGGCCCAACGGCGGCAGTATCGAAATAGCTGCGCGCGTCGAACTTGTCGTTTCTGAAAAATTCATACACCGAGCCGTGAATATCGTTGGCGCCGGATTTCGTGATGATGTCGACATTCGCTCCCGCCGTGCGGCCAACGTCGGCTGTGTACAGGTTCGTTTGTACCTTCACTTCCTGGATGGCGTCGATGGATGGCTGCACGCCAATCGAACCGATTACCTCTTCATTGTTGTCCATGCCGTCGATCGTCTTGTTGTTGACGCTGTCGTTCTGCGCGTTCACCACAACTTCGCTGCTCGGCCGCCTGTCATCGGGCCTCGTGCCCGTTCCAAAACCCTGCGGATTTCCTTCGCTCGCGCCAGGCGCCAATTGGGCCAGGTTAATAAAATTGCGCCCGTTCAGAGGAATATCCTGAACGGCCTGTTCGCTGATCGATCCGCTGATTGTAGAGGTGTCGGTTTGTAGCGCCGGGGCCGTGCCGGTCACTTCGATGGTTTGGGTCACATCGCCTACTTCCATCTTAGCGTCGACGCGTGCCCGGTCTCCCGAAGCCAGCGTGACGCTCGGTGCGGTGAGCTTCTTGAAGCCTTTCGCCTCAACAGCAACCGAATACATCCCGATCTGCAGCAGGGAGAACGCATAATCTCCGCTTGCATTCGTGTCCGCGCTGCGAGCCTCGCCCGTGCCCGTGTTCGTCACGGTCACATGCGCGCCGGCCAGCGCGGCACCGCTTGCATCCGTGACGGTTCCCACAATATCTGCGGTAGGCAATTGCGCGTTCAGAATCGACGCTCCACACAAAACGAGAGCAATCACACCAACAATCAAACCGACCGATTTTCTCCACGAAGACTTCATAACACCCCTTTTCACGATCGCTTCGTACCCGGGAAAGCCCACCCCAAAAACAAATCAACTGCTTTTTATCCGCGCGCCGCCGGCATTATATAGTTCAATAATGAACGAAATCCCATGTCGGAAATTTAGCTGCTGTCAACATGTTTCTTTTGATCTTGCCTGCTCTTTGAATCCATTCCTGCAATATGCGTAAAACCGGGAACAATCTCACAAAAGAAATCGGTGTCGATCGGAGAGAAAAGAGGTACCCGAAGTCAGTCAACGAGGCTGGCGTTCTAGGCTGATTCACGAAAATGACATAACATATCGCGAATCAACATTCGCTAAACGAACTGGATCAAGCGAGCAAGGCTACTTCTGGGATTGCAGAAAGGCCATCAGATTGTTTACGTCGCCTGGCGTGTAATTCTCCAACAGCGATAGATGACGTGGACGTCCAGCTTCAAGTTTTGCATCTCGCGGCTGGTCGATCTTGAGCGTCTTTGGTGCCTCCACGAACTTGGGGCGCAGGATTTGAGCTTTCAACTCTGATTCACTGTATTTCGTGCCGATCTTGGAAAAAGCGCCTTCAGTGGAATGGCAGGAAGCGCACTTCTGCTGAAAGTAGGCTTTGCCGGCGGCAGCGTCTCCCCTTGGTGAATCCTTCGCTTCCATCGCTTCTTTGTAGCGGCCTTGTTGGCGCGCGTAGTGAATCCAGCGCACGATGTCGGCGATTTCACTGTCGCTCAAGTCAGAAAATTGTGGCATGGGCGAAAGTTTCGGAGTTTGAGGAATGCCCGCGCGCAGCAATGGCCCGATCAGATTTCCATTCTGATCCTGACCAACTAAGTTGGAGTGAAGAAGGTCCGCCGCCTCGCCATTGCGCACGACCAAATCCACTCCGTGACAATAAACACACCCGTTCAGAATGAAAATCTCCTTGCTGTGTTGCAGCAGCGGGTCGGAGAGAATGGGTTGAGCGAAATTGATCACACCTCGTTGACCATTTGGGTCTTGCGGCCTGGCGATCCCTGCGGAGAGCGCAATCGCCGTCAGAAGGACCCAAATTTGCCCTTTGTTACTCATCGGCCTGTCCTCTTTAAACATCCTCCGCGAGCGCCGATCATGCCAGGGCTCGCTTACAGTAGTCATAGGCGATTTGCACTTCCTCGACGCCCGTTCGCAACGTGCCGTGTTCGAATTCCAGAAGGACCACGATTGGCCACTTGTTGTCGCGAATCATTTGCAGAATTTGAATGATGGGCGCGTCACCTTGCCCGAACGGGGTGCTATGCCCGTTGTTGCGCCGGCGGTCACCCATGTGGACTGTTGACGTGCGCTCGTGATGTTTTTGGAGGAAAGCGAGGCAGTCGCCATTGCCCGCGGTGAAGTGGCGAACGTCCAGAGTTGCCTTGAAGTCAGGCGAAATCGCCAGGCCCTTTACGAAACTCTCTTCATTGCTGAATGCGTCCGGGTCCGAAAGATTGTCGTGGTTGTGGAGTCCGGCGAAGACCCCATATTTTTCGGGGTAAGGAATTAAGCGATGTGCAAATGCTAGTCCATAGGATCCCACTATGCCTTTGCAACCCAGAGCCTTGGCTGCGCGAAAAGCGGCATCGATTTCTTCGTCTGTCGTTTCGTCGCCTTCACGGATGCCGAAGTTCACCCAGGATGTGAAGATTTCGATACCCGCATCACTAAATTCCTGCTTTATTTTTTGGTAGTAAGAGTCCGGTGTGCTCACCCTCCAATCGCGCAACTTCTTGCGCGCTTCCTGTGCGCTCACACCCGGGCCTGAAAAGCTAGGTTCACACCAAGTCGTGTGAAGTTCCACAATGTCGAGCTTGTTTTCTACCATTCTCTCAATCAAAATCGGCCGGTTTTCGCGATTCATGGGCACATCGTGGTAGCAGTAAGGCTGTAACCCGAATCGAACTCCATCGATAGTTGAGATATTCGCCGCGAGCCTTGGCGCGGCGTTCGCCACACCAGGCGGAGACATCGCTCCCAGACTGGAAACTGCGCCTACCGCCACCTTATTGAAATCGCGACGCGTAAGTTTCATGGCCACGCTCCCGCTCGTACCTGGCCGTCGAAGTATTGGGCCGTTCGAGGCAGATTATTTCGATCGGAAAAGTTCTATACCAGGCACATCGCAACGTCAATATTTATTCATTACTGTATTAATTGCTCCTGGGGACCATGTGCTGCGGAGGAGCACCCCGCGGAAAATTCAAGGTCCGGTGGCAGTGCCTGTAAAACTACGGTTACGGTGTCTCGTCGAGGCCGAAGATCAAAAGGGTGGCCGCAAGAAACAGAATTCCCGTCACAGCAAAGGCCGCGGAAGCAGACACAAAGCTCCAAATTCCGCCCACCAAAATACTCGAACAGAAGTCTCCTACGCTATTGACAGCCGCGAGAGTCCCGTAGGCCATGCCGTGCTGCAATCTTGGAACAATCACGGCCGTAAGCGAATCTTCGAGCGCCTCTACAACGCCGGTGAAAATTCCTGCTGTCACGAACACCGCTGCCAGGACAGTTTTCTGTGGAAGCCCGGTCGCGAGAAGTACAGCCATCGTTACGGCGACGAAATACCCTCCCGCTAAGACAAACTTCCGCTGCCGGACAAAGTCGCTCAGCCATCCGCTCAAATAGGCGGAACCCGCATAAAACAGGTTGTATAACAGGTACAACCCGATAGCGATGCTTGCGGCAGCCGCGCGCCCATAGGCAGGCGTGAGTTTCTGGGTCGCATAGAGAATCAGCAGCGTATGGGAAAAATCGCCCAAGCCAAAAATGCCCGCTGCGCCGAGCAGCCAGCGAAAATTCCACGGCAATCCACGCAAGCCTGCTACCAATGTTTTCGTCGGCTTCTTTTCGCCCTCCGGTTCGTGGACCAGCAATCCAAACGACGCAGCGGCGGCCAAACCGGGAATCAGCGTCCATAGCAGCACCTGTCGGTAGTTATGCGAAGTAAGATGCAGAAGCCAGATCGCCGTCAGAGGAGCGGCAATCGCGCCCAGCGTGTCCATCATGCGCTCTAGGCCGAACGCGCGACCATACGCTTCTTTCGGCACTGCCGCCGCAAGTAGCGCTTTTTTGGCTGGCGATCGCACGCCTCGAGCCAGCCAAGCCGCACTACGCGCCAAAAGTATCTCGGTTCCGCTGGTAGCTAGGCCGATCAGGCCCGTTGCCGCGGCTGTCAACGCATAGGCTGTAACCACAAGCGGCTTGCGGCTCTTCAACCGATCGGACCAATGCCCGGAAATCAGCTTCGTAATGCTGGAGAGCCCGTCCGCGACGCCTTCAATGGCTCCGAGCCACCCTGCTCCCAGCCCAAAAGACGCCATCAGAGCAGGCAACACCGAAGTCGCAATCTCATGGCTCCAGTCACTAAGCAAACTGGTCAGCCCAATGCCCAACGTAGTCTTGTTCAGCCAGTGAGTCCCGGCTGCATTCTGAACACGCCTGGAGGAATGGATATTCACAATTGACTCACGAGGCTGTGACCTGCTCATTTCTGACAGGCACCTATCGGAAGGTCACGACCTTACTGCGACTAAGTGAGGCCGGATGCCTGTAGTTACTTGACCTACTATACGGTGCGGAGGAAAAATAGGTATCGAAGATATTCCTTCGGTGTCATCCTGGCAAAGTGTACAAGATTCCGTGCCACGCAGCATCAAGCCCTTTAAAAGGAGCATCAGGGAAAGATTGCAAGAGTTCCGCAAGGGCCTTTTGAGCTGGGCGATTGTGCAGGCTGGAACGGCAGCCTAAAAGATTATTTTCACAGCGAATTGGATCTGTCTTGAGGTAGTGGCTGTGTTGGTTATCGACCCCGCGCTGGCCAATGGAAGCTCACTGAAGGCAGTGTCTTTAGTGGCGCCAGTGAACGTCGGCGTCGACGGTATTCCGAAATTCGAACGATTCAATAAGTTAAAAAGCTCTGCGCGAAACTCTACGTTTCCAGCTTCTCCGAGGAAATGGGCCGGCGTGTCCTTGTTCAGTGCAAAATCCCACGTGCCGAGGCCCGGCCCCCGCAACATATCGCGGGAAGCGTCACCAAGGGTTCCAACCGGTTCGAGCGAAAACATCGCCGGATTGAACCACTGCTTTGGATTCCCGGTGGTAACAGAACTCGCGCTATAAGGAATCGGCGTGTATGCGCACGGATTGCTGCCGGACGCCGGCTGCCCTGGTAATGAAGTACACGGGTTCGCTGCGATCCATTGAGCGCTGTTGATCTCCACGCGATCCGCCCCCGTATTGAAGTTCTCAGATAGGTCGCGATTCGTATTTATCTGGGGCGTAAACGGGTATCCCGATTCAACAGCTACAACGCTTCCAACCCACCATCCTCCTAAGATCGCACGCGCAAGAGGTGTTGCTCCCACATTCGGCAGCCGATACAAAAGGTTGAGATGCAAGTTCTGCCCAACATCAAAGCAAGAGGGACCCTTATCGTAGAGCCCTGTGTTCGGGAAATAAGTGCCATGGTCGCTGCCTACAGTGAGACAGTCATTGTTGAACGCAACGCCTTCGGTTGTATCCAATGACTTGCTCCAGGTATAGTTCGCCTGGATTTCCAGACCTTTGGTCAGCCGCCGGTTTACATTCACTTGAAGCGCGTTGTACCAGGAATTTCCTCCCGTATTCAGCCAATCCGTACTGCTCCAGTTTGTATTGAGGCGATGATACGCAGGGTTGGCGCTGCAACTCCCGGTATTCGTGGTTGAGAGAGCTCCTTGGCACAAGAACGGATCCCAGACCGGGTACCCATTCACGAATTGCGAGGCCGGGACAGGATTGCCTTCTTCTTGTTGGAAAAGGTGCGTCCCTCGAGTGCCGACATACGAAGCGGAGAGGGCAAACCCCAGAGGCAATTGCTGCTCGACGGTCAGATTGTATTGCAGCGTATGTGGCTGAGAGACATAGTAGTTCATTGTATGGAGTGTCTTCGCGATTGACGACTGCGGAAACGAGAACGGCAGCGACGTGAGGGTGCCATTCGTAAGGGTTCCAAGAGTTACGAGCGGAGGTATACCCAATTCCTGCTGGTCGAAATTATGACCAATATTACCGAGATCGTAATAAATGCCGAAGGCTGATCTCACCGACGTTTTTCCATTCCCCCTCACGTCCCAGGCGAATCCCACTCGCGGACTGAAGTTCAACAGAGAAGGATTGCGCATAATCGGCCCTTGGGTAGTGGCAGTATCCGTCAGAAAATTGCCGCGGAAGGCGTAATCACGCCCCAAATCGTCTCGCGGCACAGTCAGGAATTCGTATCGCAGCCCCAGGTTGAGGGTGAGACGCTGGCTTAAGCGCCAATCGTCCTGTGCATAGAAACCTACCGTGTAATAGGTGTAGTACCGGTTCAAATTGGATCCGGGAATAAGCGACGAGATACTGGAATATTGACCGGAGAGGAATTGCTGAACGCCCGTCGCACTCAGAGAACCGTGGATTGTGTCCCCCTGATTGAGTGCGTTGTTGATGCGATTCGTCAACAAACCGAACTTGAAGGCATGGCGATCTCTTGTGTAATAGAGATCGTCACTCAAGGTAAAAATATCCATCAGGGTCAGCGTCGGATAATTTCCACTTGGACCTATCTCAGAAATACCGCCGATGATGATATTTCCCATGGGTTCACCAGCCGTGAATGAAAGGCCGGGACTGGTGAGCGATGAAGCACCGGAAGGGAAAAAGTTGTCGTCCAGAATATTTGTGCGGCTGTACGAGAATCGCGCCGTGTTCAAGAGGGCCGGCGAGAAAATATGGTTCTCCGCGAGAGTCGTAAACTGATTTTGACCCTGCGCCGTGCCTCGAAATTGAGGGTACGCTGGAAATCCGGCCGTGTTTATGATCGTCGTGTCAGTTCCGTGGGACTTGTCCAGGGTATATCGGGCGAAAAAGGAATCTTGAGCCGAAAGGGTGTGGTCCACCCGAATTTGCCCGTAGTCATCGGTTTCCGGCACGGTACTCGGGAAACTGAATTGGTTGTTTGGAAGGTTAGGCTGAGGAAACTGATTCAGCAACGGCACCATCACGGGATTCACTTTGAAAGGAGTCGCCAAACCGGGCACGCACGCATTGTTGATCATCCCCGACGCGGAATTTGCTTCGGTGTAACACGAGGTTGGGAACACATTATCAACTGTCGTAACTCCAAGCTTTTGTCTCAACCCTTCGTACACCGCATAAAAGAACGTTTTGTTCTTTTTGATCGGGCCGCCTAGTGAGCCTCCAAAATTGTTTCTTTGGAATTCCGGGATTTTTGCAGGGTCGAAGTAGTTTCGGGCGTCGAGTGCGCTGTTGCGGAGATATTCAAACGCGTCTCCGTGGAATTGATTCGTACCGCCCTTGCTAACCATCACGACCTGACTTCCCATCGTCATTCCGTACTCAGCGCTAAACGAGTTCGAGATGACCTTATATTCTTTGATCCCATCCACACCGAGAGTCGTTCCAGATCCCGACGCGCTGCTTCCGCCCAACCCGTTCCACAGAGGAGCCCCATCCAAGGTAAAATAGTTCGAGCGCACGGGCGCCCCGTTGCTGCTGAACCAGGTGCCAGTCACTCCGCCGAAATGTCCCACAGCAGCATCCGTCGTTACACCTGCCTGCATAATCGTCAGGTCGATATAATTGCGGCCGTTCAACGGCAAGTCCGTGATTTTCTCCTCATCGACCAAGCCACCAAGAGAGCTACTGCTCGTATTTATCAGTGGGGCTTCCGCACTGACTACTATCTGTTGCTGGCTCGTGCCCACCTCCAAAGTGAAATTCACCACGAGTTCTTGTGACACGTCCAATGTCACGTTTGTTTCTGTCTCGGATTTAAATCCTGAATGTTCCGCTTTTACTTCGTAATGACCCACAGCAAGCGCCGGAACCCGGTATGCGCCGTCTTCCCCCGTTGAAGCTGTGCGGCTTTGCCCCGTATCGGTATTTCGTATAGTCACCGTGGCCCCTGGCGCGGCGGCTCCGGAAGAGTCCTTCACAATTCCAAGGATGGTTCCAGTCGGAAGTTGTGCGAGCGTGGAAGGAACTATGGAGACCAAAATTGACAGGAAAAGCGAGCAAATCGGCGCGAATCCAGTTCGCGGTATAGGCATAGCCATCCACTCCCTTGCGGAGACCCTACACTGAGCAGGGCCATTTATGACTACGCCCATTAAATTGTCAAGTAAAATCCGAGGAACCTCTGCAGAGCGTTTATCTCACTTTGAACGCGTGATAAAGCGCCACCAAACCATCCGGTTCCCCGTCTCAAAACGGCGGAAGATCTCGCTCGCCATCACTTGATATTGGGGGCACGGCGAGATAGTAGTATTGGCTCCCCTGTGTCTGCAGCAGCGCGCAGAGCAGAAGGAGGATTATGCCCGGCCTCGCCGGCAAGACCTTGTTCATTTCGGGCGCGAGTCGCGGAATCGGCTTGGCGATCGCCCTGCGTGCCGCACGTGATGGCGCGAATATCGTGGTCATTGGCAAGACCGCGACTCCGCACCCTAAGTTACCAGGCACCGTTTACACAGCAGCGGCGGAAATTGAAGCCGCTGGCGGCAAGGCGCTTCCGGTAGCTGCCGATATTCGTTTTGACGACCAGGTGAACAGTGCCGTCGAGCAGGCCGTACGGCGTTTCGGCGGCGTCGACATCCTGGTCAACAACGCGAGTGCTATAGGGCTGACTGGAACTCTTGAAACTCCCATGAAGCGCTTTGACTTGATGATCGGGATCAATGTGCGAGGAACATTTTTATGTTCAAAAGCGTGCCTGCCCCATCTTGCGAAAGCACAAAATCCGCACATTCTGACGCTATCGCCGCCGCTCGACATGCGCGCGAAGTGGTTCGCTCCCCACACGGCCTACACGATCGCAAAATACGGAATGAGCATGTGCGTGCTCGGGATGGCCGAAGAGTTTCGTGGCGCCGCAATAGCCGTCAATGCGCTTTGGCCACGGACAGTGATCGCCACATCCGCGCTGCAAGTTATTCCGGGCGCGCATTCGGACCAGGGCCGCAAGCCTGAGATCGTTGCAGACGCCGCCTGGCATATCCTTACGCGGGACAGCCGCGTGACAACGGGCAATTTCTTCATCGACGAGGAGGTGCTAGCTTCGGAAGGAACCACCGACTTTTCGAAGTATGCTGTCGACCCTTCGAGTTCTTTGATGCCCGATTTGTTCCTTGATTGACAACGATGGAGGCTTATTTCTCGGGAAGAGCGAAAACGAACAAGTTCGAGGAAACCGGGGCGAAGTCGCTTCTCGCCTCAGGCCATAGCTGCAACGTGAACCCTTCCGCAACCACTCCGCCACCAGACGTAATCGCAATATACTGTTTTCCGTTCACAGAAAAGCTAACCGGTGGGGATGCAATTCGACTGCCCGTATTGAAAGACCACAGCTTCTCTCCGGTTCGTGCATCCAGAGCAAAAGTGTACCCTTCCGGACTTCCACCAAAGATCAAATCGCCCGCGGTGGCTAGAAGCGAAGAATTATTGGGATACTTCGAGTCGTAACTCCACATTTTTTTGCCCGTAAGGGGATCAAACGCGCTGATGGCCGGTTCGCCGTTTGGGTTGCGCTTGTTGACGAACTTACCGGAATCCCAGAGGGTGCCTTCTTTGGGTTCCTGGCTTTCTGGGGTGAGAACCGAACATATCTCCAAGGCGGTGCTATACCACCAGCCTGTGCGAGGACTATATGCAGAATGGTCCCGCGCGTGCCCGCCCGTAACACCCGGGCAGAATAGAAAATCTTTTGATCTCTGAAGCCCCACTGGGTCGATTGGCTTGCCACTGCTGTCGATCCCTTTCGACCAAGTGGGCGAAGAAACATACGGAAAACTCGAGACATATTTGCCCGTGGCGCGGTCCAGCAAATACGCATAGCCATTTTTGCTGGAGTGCAAGATCAGCTTGCGATTCCGGCCATTCAGACTGCCCTCAATCAGAATCGGCTCGGGGTTTGAGTCATAGTCATAGATATCGTGCGGCGTTTCCTGAAAGTGCCAGCGAATTTTTCCCGTATCCGCTTCAATTGCCAGCAGCGAATCGGTATAGAGATCATCGCCTTCGCGGCTTTCACCTGAAAAACCGTCCGACGGCGTGGAGGTGCCCCAAAAGATGAGATTCAAATCGGGATCGTAAGACCCAGTGAGCCAAGTGGAACCGCCCCCCATCTTCCAGGAATCGGAACCCTTCGGCCATGTCTCCGAGCCGGGCTCCCCTGGGGCAGGAATGGTGTAAGTACGCCAAGAAAGCCGGCCGGTTTTAACGTCGAACGCGCTGAGATAGCCGCGATGCGCGGAGAGACCGCCGTTGATTCCGGCGATGACTTCGTCTTTTACTACCAGAGGCGCGGATTGAACGTAGCAGCCACACTTCGAGCGGTTTTCCACTTCGACATTCCAGACTTCTTGGCCGGTTTCAGCATCCAGAGCAACTAGATGATTGTCCGCTGTGCCGAAGAAAATCGTGCCATTCGAAATGGCCAGCCCGCGGAATTTTCCCTGTGCGGACGTGCCCTGCGCGGGATGGGCCCAGCGGCGCCTTCCGGTAACAGCATCCAGAGCAAAAACCGTACTCTCCTGATTGATGAGGTACAACACGCCATCGACAATCAGGGGAGCCGATTCGATGCCCTGCCCGCCAGCAGCAAATACCCAAGCGGGAACAAGTGCTTTTATGTTGTCTCGGGAAATTTGATCCAGCGGGCTGTAACTCCACGCACTATCGTTTCCGTAGAACGTGGCCCAATTCTGCGGCTCCCGAGCCGCATGCTCGATTCTACCGGGCGTGGCGTTCTGGCTGGAGATGCTGACAACGAAGACAGACGAAAAGCTTAGAACCGCAAAAACTCGGCAGCAGAATTGAAACTTAGAGCAAGCCATAGCCAATAGCGTTCACTTCTTTTCGAAACCGGAAGACGGCGGAAACTTCCCGCCAAATGCGAACTCCTCGATCGAGCGAATTTTGCCGTCCACGATTTTGAAAACTTCAGCAACGTTCGTCGCGCCCGGTTTTGGTCTTTCCCCATGAGGAATAATGAAAATCCCAACCGCAATCCCCTTCTCCACATCCATTAGCGGAACACGCCGGTCAACGACTTGCTGTCCGGTCAGGCGATCAAGGCTGGACTGACAAGTACCGCCTTCTTTATCGAACGGATGCTTCTCGGGATTGCTCGTGAACTTTGACCCCGCCGAGTAACGGTCGCAACGATAACTGACGGAAGCGAGCGAACCGTTGTGCTGGCCGATAGCTTCCATGTAACCATCGACGGTTTTGGCAATTTCCTCTCTGCTGGATCGTCGAGCAGGAGGAACGGTCGCTTCGTATAGAATGTCGGGCTCCAGCAGGCCAGTGGGGTCGAAATTACTTCCTGGCTCGCCGCCATTAAAGAAAATCTCGGATTCCGTTATTTTCCCATCCTCTACTTTGAGCCTGACAAAAAGCGAACCGAGGTGGCCATCCGTGTCGACAGCGCCTTCCCACACAACGGCACCAGTCGCCGGGTCCGTGAAGCTCTCGCCCGCACGAATCCTGGAAACGGATTTCCACGCGCCATCTCCCAATCGAACCGGCTCCGCGTTCTGACGAGCATTCGGGTTTGCTCCGAGCGGCAGGCCGGCCGGATCGTGCTTCGTCATGTGGCCGAGATAGTTGTCCATGATTTGAGAGAGGCAAGCGGAGTTACACGCTTTCGTGGCCGCGCGCGAAACGTTCGCTGCAAGCGGCGCAACGACCACGAGCAAAACCAACGAAAGTAAGCGGCGAATTTCAAAAGACAGTTTCATGAATACCTTCACGAATCTTCTCGAGGATCTTCAGGCAGATCCCTCTTCCTCACGGGCGAATGCCGGCGATCTTGAGTCTCATGCGATAAAGACCTTGCGGGGCCGTCATGTAGAGTGTCTTGCCGTCTTTATCACCGAAAGTGAGGTTCGACAGGCGCTGCGGCGTCAAGATTGTGCCAATGTGCTTCCCATCGGGCGAGAGGATCCAAAGCCCCCCCGGTCCAGTGCAGTAGATATTGCCCTCTTTATCGACCTTCATCCCATCGGGCATGCCTTCCGCTTTGTCCGCACTCATGTCGATGATTAATTTGGGGTTCGATACGGAATCGTCGGGCTGGACATCAAATCGAGTGATGCGTTTTGTGGGGCTTTCATTGATGTAGAGATATTTTTCCCCAGGCGCGAACGCAAGGCCGTTCGGTCCCGTAAGATCCTTCGTAACGAGTCGCACCTGACCGGCTTTGATCAAATAAACACCGCTGAACGAGACGCCTTTTTCGGGATCGGTTTCCGCTCTCTTCTGGTCGGTCTGCGTATCGGTAAAATACAAGGTGCCGTCCGACTTGTAGACGAGGTCGTTCGGAGTGTTGAACTTCTTACCCTCGAATCGATCGGCAAGGACGGTGTGGCTGCCGTCTTTTTCCACCCGCATCACAGCACGAGGGCCAAAACCGCAAAAGACGATCCGGCCTTCGTGATCCAGCGTGGTTCCATCCGCTCCGATCATGGGCAGCTTCTTGTCGCCTAGGGGGTATTGCGCGAGCCCAGAGGTATCGGTTCCCGTAAAAATGTGATCAACCACCACCGTGAGTTGACCGTCGGGAGTCCACTTGTGAATCACTCCCCCAGGAATATCGGTGAAAAGTAGATATTGAGGATTCGTCGTGTGAACCCAGGTTGGACCTTCGAAAAAACCATGGCCATCGAGGAGCTTTTCGAGCTTCGCGCCGCTCGTAACGATTTTGTCCAGCGCAGGGTCGAGCCTGACGATAGGGCTAGGGTCGTCTGCATAACTGTGCAGCGCGCCCCCAAAAACTGCGAGGCTGAATAACAGACAGAGCCAGCGTTTTCTCATCTTGCGCCCTCGAGAATCAGATCGTTTGCGACTGCATGGATACATCCCGCCGAATTAGCTGTCAAGCAAGTTTCATAAAGAAGCGCCACCTTTTTGAACAACCGTACAAAAATCATGGCGCTCGACGAAATACTTCAATTGACGGAAATGGGCAGCAAAAGCCGAAGAGAAACTGGAAACGGCGATTCTCCGGCGCCCTTGAATTGACTCTTTATTCAGAGCCGAACGCGTTGCATATTATACTTGACAAGCGTGTGAGCATGGTCATAAATGACTGTGCTCGGCCTTCCTGGGGGCCATAATGCAGCCGAATGCGGAGGGGCAAAAGTGAAAAAAGTACTCAAGGCGTGCGTATCCGCGGCAATCCTCACACTCGCGTGCACCGCGCCGAGCAACGCTGCGGATGTCGTAATCCATGGTGTCATCACTGACACAGGCGGCAAACCCGTTCGCGGGGCAATGGTCCGGGCCGCAACAAGTTCAAAGAGCGTCATACGCTACTCTCAGAAGGATGGCAGTTATCAGATCTCGATTGCCCCAGGGACGTACGATGTTTCTGTCGATGCCTTCGGTTATTTGGGAAAGCGCGCCTCCACGAACGCGAGCGCAGCCACCACGGACGTGAATTTCAGCTTAACTCCCAAGATCGACGTCAACCGATTGATCGGAGCGGATGTTGAAAAGTTGATTCCGGATGACGTGCAGGGGCGCCTGATCAAGGGGACGTGCATCGACTGCCACGACCTTGCCTACGTCATGCACAAACGGGGATACACGGCTGACGAATGGGCCTCTTTTCTTCCGGAAATGACGCGCGGCAGAAGAACTCAGCCTGTATATACCCCGCAAAAGCTGGCAGCCCTTTCCGCGGCCCTCGAGAAATATTTCGGGCCAAATTCCCAATATTTTGGCCCTGATGCGGAGCCGCCTGCGCGCGATCAGATTCACCATCCCGATGTGGCCGATGCCGTTTTAAAGGCAACGATTCACGAATACACTCCACCCGCCGGCTTAGACTCCTTTGTACACAGCGTTACCTTGACCGATGGCCTATACGGCCGGCCATCCGGCTTTACAGTTGACCCTCACGTCGAGTCGATGGTCTGGTTTACCCAGGCTGGATTGAAGTGGGGAGCCGCGGGATCGAGCAAGGTGGCAAGTTTTAATCCCGTAACGGAAGAATTCAAAGAGTATGAGACCAACGTTCACCAGGATCACACGGGCGTCATCGACGCTCAGGGACGATACTGGATTGCTGCTGCCAATCCAGGACTTGGGAACGCGAAACTGGTCATGGTGGATACGAAGACCGGCCAGATTCGAAGTTTTGTTTTCGCCGGAAAACTCCAGGGCGCACACACGCCGGTCCTCGACCAGGCCGGTAACGTATGGTTCTCCACGAATGGCTCCCAACCCGCGGTTGCGGAAGTCTGGTTCTTCGATACGAAAAAAGAACAATTCAAAGACTACAAGATCCCGATGCCGGCACAGTATCCGGCGGGCAGCTACGCGGACTGGCGACAACAAGGTGGAGACAAGCTCGAAGGCACTCTGGGGGCGAGCACATCCTACTCCACTTACCAGATTAGCGTCGATTCCAAGGGGATGGTTTGGGCCAGTTCCTTGACCATGGGAATGATTGCAAAGATTGATCCATCGACCGGTGAGGTCAGCAAGTTCATTCCGCCCGATGTCCCTGGAATTCGCGGGATTCTCGTTGATCAGCACGACAACGTTTGGTTCTCCGACTATTTCCATCATCATTTGGGCAAGCTCGATCCCAAGACCGGCACATTCAAAATGTACCAGCCACCAACGTTGGGAGCGACGCCCTATGGAATCATCGAGGAAAGGCGGACTGGCTATATTTGGTATGCCGACCAGACGGGAGCGAACATCACAAGATTCGATCCGAAGACAGAGCAGTTTATAGAGTATCCAATCACTCGCCCCGGATATCCTCGCTTCCTGGACGTGGATCGGAAAGGTCAAGTCTGGTTCGGCGAGTACTTCAGCGGAAAAATTGCCGTGCTCGATCCGGGTCAAAATACCGAGTCAGCTTCTCGCTAATCGTTTGCTGAGAAGGACGGTTTCGCTTGGAACCGCCCCTTTTCGTTTCCCGCTAGGAATCCCTAGTCAGGGCCTTCAGCAACCTGCCGCCCATTCCCCGCCACCAATACCCCGCGATGCCAATCCCAAACTGAACCTGTTTGCACTTCCTCGTTTCGTTGCCACGGCGGGTGAACAGTTTGTGGGACTTCGAACCGGGGCGGTAGTTTTTGCAAACGGCGCTAACACCCTGATTGTCTACGAATGCCCGAGAGCATGCAGTCAGTGCGCCGCGATCAGAAGATCGCGACGGAATCACAATGAGCTGGGCCCTGCCGGAGACCTGGCACGGATCTAGCCAAAGAATCCTGGCGCGTGCGCGGAGACTTTGAGAACTCAAGAGTCTCGTGTGTAGGGCCCAGCGGTTACCACAGCAGTTTCACGCCAAATTGCAGTTGCCTGGAGGTTGTCGCTGTCAACGTAATGACGCCCCCAGTGGTAATGTTCGGGTTCGGCAAACCCAAGTTGGTATGGTTCAGGATGTTGAATGCTTCGGCTCGGAACTCGGCTGTGAAGCGCTCGTTAATCGCGGTGGATTTCAAAATAGACAAATCGACTTCGGTCAAGCCAGGGCCGAGCAGCGAATATCGTCCGACATTGCCGTAAGTGCCAGGAATCGGACTGACGAAGAGCGACGTGTTGTACCAATTCGCGGCTGTGCTGGGATAAACGTTCCCACTGAAGTTCGGGTTCCAGCTCGGGCGATCGGGCGCGCTTACGGTATTACCGTTTCCAGAGGCATTGTTGCCAAGAATCGGGTTGATTGGGAATCCGGTTTGGGCGGTTATGATCGTATTCACTTGCCATCCGCCGATGATTTTGTCCGTCACTCCGCTGGCAGTCCCCGCGAAGGTTTTCCCAGCTCCCAAAGGAAGCGCGTAGGTGCCCGAAAAACTGAATCGCTGATCGACGTTGAAGGCGGTGCGCCCCCAGTCGAATGCAACGTTTTCCGTATTGAGGATGTTATTTGTTCCACCGTTATAGACCAAGATCGAGTCGGCATTGTCGAACGCGCGACCAAAGGTGTAGTTGGCCTTGAACGAAAAGCCGCTGGCGAACCGCTGAGTCAACTCCACATACCCGGCCGCGTAGTGAGCATCACCGAAACTGTTCGCGATGCGAGAACTCTGCAGAGCGGGGTTCCTTCGCGCGGAAGTACCGGCGTTAAGGTTCAAGTGTGGATTCGGCAAAGTAGGATCGTTATCCCCAACGCCGCCGTTGTACCACAAATACCAGTAGGCTCCCGCGGGCACGCTAGCGGGACAATGCAAACTACTGAAGCTCACACTCGTGCCAGCCAGCAATGTCGAAATATCGCTCGCGTAGGGCTGAACCGCGGCTCCGCATAGAAGCGGTGGCACCGTGTTGTAATCGCCTACGGCGATGTTGTGATAGCTCGACAGGCCGTCGAATGCGGCAGTCAACGACATATTGCGCGTGAGCTGCTGTTGAATGTTCAAGTTATAGGATTCAGTCGTCGGTGTTTTCAGCGTGGAGAACATGTTGACTGGGCCTATTTGCGCTCCTCCCGTCGTGCCCGGCACTATAGCTGGGAATGGAAATTTCCCGGCTGGCAGCACCAAATTGCCATTGAACGGAGGATTCACCGAAGCAAACTGGCCGATCGTGTCGACCATGTCGTAGTAAGTGCCAAAACCCGCATGGACTGCGGTCTTGCCATTGCCGAAAACATCCCAAGCAAGACCGACCCGGGGGCTGAATAAGAGAATCCCGTTGTTCACTTGTACGGCATTCGGAGATATGTCCGGCTGCGTTTGCACCAAGCCATTGGTTCCCAAAACGAATTCCGCCGCGCGGCCGTGGGCCTCGTGCCATATCGTCGAGAATTCGTGCCGGAGTCCAAGCGTCAGCGTGAGATTTGAACGAACTTTGATAGTGTCCTCTGCGTACCAGGCTCCCTCGAAAGTCCTCCACTCGAGAGGAGTAGTTTGTGGAGAGCCCTGCCATCCCGTTAACTGACCGGTCAGAAACTGGTATGCGCCGGTCGTTCCTGGAATAGAGGCATTCCCGCCAAAGCTGGCCGTGCCCCAGTTTGCGATTTCGTTCTCGTTATCTTGAACCTGGTTGAACCAGACACCGAAGGCGAACTGATGTTTGCCCTTGATCAATTGAATGTTGTCGCTGACTGAATAGAGATTACGCGCATCACGGGTCGTTGCCGTCAGTCCTATGGGGCTGACGGAAGCAGTGGCAGTGGCTCCGGCGGTCCCAACGGTGATCTGTCCCATAGGAAGCCCCTGGATGAACGTGAGGCTCGAGGGAATAGTGATCAGTGGAGACGAAGCGTTGTTAAAGTGGCCGCGTGAGTAACCGAAGGTAGCTGTATTCACCAGGTCCGACGAAAACGTGTGGGTCTCGGAAATGCTGGCTACCTGATTCCGGGTCCGCAGATTGGTTAAGAAGGTATTGAGCACATCAGGAGTCGACCTCTTTCCGTCGTCTCCGGTATAGACACCCGTCAGTGTATCTGAGGCGGAGATGGTGTGGTCGATTCTCACCGTTGCGAAGTCTTCGCGAATTGCTTGAACAGGACTATCGAAGTATGCGTCTGACCCTGTGGGCAGACCGCCCGACAGAATCTCCGAACCGTTCGCTTTGGGCCACAATGCCAGATAATTGGCGACACCCGGGGCTATGCCTACATTCACAAGCGGAAACGGACCGGTTTTATTCGCCGGGCAACCTCCCGCCGATGCCGGAACCGCATCGCAAGGCAATTGACCATTCAGCATGTTGGCATCAGGAACGATGCCCTTGTTGCTGAGTCCCAGCCGTTGGCGAAGCCCTTCATAGTTGCCAAAAATAAAAGTTTTGTCTTTTTGAATCGGCCCACCTACCGCACCTCCGAAATTGTTGCGCTCAAAGCGCGGGATGCGCGGATAACCTCCGCCAATGACGGAGGGGGGAGAATCGAAGTAGTTCCGGGCGTCCAGGTGGTCGTTTCGCAAGAATTCAAACGCTGTGCCGTGGAATGTGTTCGAACCACCCTGCGTTACCGCTAGAATCTGCGCTCCCGCGCGGTTCCCATATTCGGCCGAATAATTTTCCTTGAGCACGTTGAATTCGCGAATGCCGTCAATCCCCAGGAGCTGTCCGCTCGCGCCACCGGGTAAATCCGAATTGAGGCCGGCTCCCACGTACTTCACGCCGTTCAGCAAATAAATGTTCGATTCCGGGTCGCGGCCCGAGACAGCGAAAAGATTCCCGAACCCGGCACCCGTAGCCGCGAGGGGATGCAGCGCATTCAAATTGGCCGATCCCGAGTTCAAGGTGATCAGGTTGTCGAAACTTCTCCCGTTCAGCGGCAAATCCTTGATCGTAGCTTCTCCCACTAAGCCGGACACATCAGCGGTCGTAACATTGACCACCGGAGCTTCCGCAGACACTGTAACTGTCTGAGATACTTGCCCGACTTCCAAAGTAAAGTCGATTATAGCCTCCTGCCCCACCACGAGATTGATACCCGTCCTCTTTTCGGTCCGAAACCCTTGCTTGCCGACTTCGATTTCGTAGTTGCCGACCGGCAGCGATAGCACTCGGTAGGAACCGTCGTCCTCGGTAGTGGCCGATCGAGAGGATCTCGTCTCCACGTTAGTCACCGTCAACTGCGCTCCGGGGACAGCGGCCCCAGAGGTGTCCGTGGCTTTCCCGGTGAGAGATGCACTGGCTTGCGCTCGCACTGCAGAAGCGGTGAGCAGGCTAGTGAAAATAGCTAAAACCACTACCAGCAAGGCCTTTGCAGAAACTTTCATACCCATCCCCTTTTGCAGGCCCGAGCGACCTGCCCCCTTTTGAAAGTTGGCTTGACCGAGAATGCTGCGAGAAGAAGAGGAAAGCAGCCAGCGAGAACGACTTCTGGCCACGGCTTTTGAACACCAGAATAGCGACCGGCTGTTTCATTCCAGTTTTAAGGAAAGTGAGCTGGGTCATAATTGATTACGCCCATTCTGTTGTCAAGCGGAATTTGTGACAGAACCTTTGAAAGTTCGGCCAGTGAAAGCTCCGAAGGCTAGACTTACTGAACGAACAAAACCCTGATTGCTGTGGGAGAAACCATCCGACCGCAGGGCGGAATCAGTTCTCCTGAATTGACTAAGTAACGTCAGCCACGGTCAAGCGCGGGTACCGGCACCGGGGCGGCAGGTGTGGGAGCGACTTCGATCCGCTCACTTGAGTCCTGAAAAATCCAGAGAAAGCCGCCAATGAGCGTTACAAGCGCCGCCACGTCGATGGCTCGGGTCCAGCCAAGTTCTACTGCAACGCGAGCGGTGATGATCGGAGAGAGCCACCCGCCAAAATTGGCGCAAGAATTCATTAGACCTGTAAGCGACCCGGAATAGTTCGGCGTCAAATCAATACATGCGGCCCAATAGCTGGCCCAGCCGAAAAAGTTAAAGCCGGCTCCAACAGCTAGCATCAGAATGGCGGCCGTAGTATTGGAGCTATGCCCACCTATCCAGATGAACAGAGCCGAGAATCCCATGCCGATCCACGCGCCCAATTGCCGTCCACGCCGAGTACCAAAACGCTGCACTGCTCGGTCAGAAATCCATCCGCCGAGCGGCGAGAACAAAATAGTGGCAATAAAGGGGGTGGCTCCCCACCAGCCGCCTTGGCGAACCGTCAATCCGCGGACACGCACGAGATAGAGAAAGAACCAGTTGTAGAAAATATAGGCCGCGTATCCCTGGCAGGCGGCGCTCAACACGAGCACCCAGACCGACCGACTCGACAGAATCTTTCGCCAGGGATGTCCTCCCGGACGATGAGCTTCTTCGTGCTCGCGGCCCTTCTGGATTAGCGCCAGTTCCTCAGAATTCACCTTCGGATGTGTTCGTGGGGTGTCTGTTGAATAAAAAATCCAGACAATTACTGCGGCGATGCCGATCCCTCCGCCCAGATAAAAAGGCAGGCGCCAACCCCAAAGCTCCATCAACCAGGCAATCACAATGGGCGATAGCGCCCCGGCGATGCCTGTCCCGATGGATAAGAAGCTAACGCCTACTCCTCGTTCGGTTTTGCTCATCCAGCGCGCTACGATCTTGCTCAAGTTGGGAGCTGCAGCAGCCACGCCAACTCCCACCATGAATCGCACGAAAAAGAACGAACCGAGAACGGTGATACCTGGAAGATGAAGACGAGGCGCGATGGCGGTCGCCGCCGTCGCTATGGAAGACCAAATCACAGCCAGCGTTAAAATGCGGCGGGGACCAAATTTGTCTCCGGCATATCCCCAGGGAAGTTGAAACAGAGCGTAGCTGAGGGTGAAAGCACTAAGGATCCATCCCATGTCCTGAGTACTGAGATGGAACTCCTCCATGATTCCTTTGCCGGCGATGCCGAGGTTCGCGCGGTCCATCGAATCGATGACCATGATCAGCGTAACTAACCCGAGCATGAGCCATCGGACCCGGGTCGGCGCCGGCCCGGCCCGTCCGGAAGTCGAATTTGCTTGCCGCTGAATCATCCCCGCCACCTTGCGAGAGGAACACCGGTTATGAGGTCCCGGCGCATTGAACCTATCTGCGTGATACTCGAGACGGGCCTCGCCCTAACGCCGAGCGCAGTCGATTATGACCATGCTCATTATCTTGTCAAGCACGGATCCTGAGTAATGGCTGCTATAAGTTCAGCCAACTTCACACCATCCGTTTCGTCATGGTGCGCCGCTGCAAACTTACATCATTGCCCCGTAGCTCGTGGAGCCCCGGCGTCGCGGTTTCCAGTAAGTGCTTCTCCAGCCGGATGCTCGCTCAAACGTCGAAACTCCTGCTCCTACATAAGCGCCTCGCCGAGCCCCACGTAAACGCTGCCTTCTACTTGTCCTGACTCAGGAGCGCTCGGATGCCGCGCTTCCAGACCTGAGCCTGAATCGTTGAATCTTGCCTGTCGCGGTCTTTGGTAGTTCGGCAATGAACTGAATTTTCCTCGGACGTTTAAAAACGGGAAGGCGAGATAAAACAAATTCCTGAAGCTGGCGCCCCAGTTCCGGTGTTGGATTAAACTGCCGGCGAGCTACAACCCACGCGATCGGTTTGGTTAATTGATCTTGATCCTGGTATCCGACAACCGCCACTTCAGCGACTGCTTCATGCTCCATCAGAACGGATTCAATCTCCAACGGACTAAGCCACACCCCGCTCACTTTCAGCATGTCGTCGGAATGGCCGGCGTACCAGAAGAATCCCGCCTCATCCTGGCGGAACTTGTCTCCAGTGCAAATCCAGTCGCCGTGGATGGTCTGTTTCGTCTTGTCATGACGATTCCAATATCCAGAGCAAACCGAATCATATTTAATCCACAAGTTCCCAATCTCGCCAGTCGCTACCGGTTTTTTTTCGTCATCGAGAAGCCTGGCTTCGCATCCTGGCACCGCTCGCCCGCTTGATCCCGGGCGAATCTCCCCATTCCTGTTCGAAATAAAAATGTGTAGAGCTTCAGTCGAACCAATCCCGTCCAGTATCTCGACGCCAAACCGGTCGCGAAATTTCTCGAAGATGCTGGCGGGCAGCGCTTCACCGGCAGACACGCCGTTTCGAATGCTCGAGAGATCGAAATCCCTTCCCTCTCTGCAATGGTTCAGCAGGGCGGCATAATTCGAAGGAACCGAAAAGAAAAGGCTCGGACGGTGCCGTTCAATCGCTTCATAGACACGATCGGCGGACGGCTTCTCGGGCAACAAAATGCTCGTCGCCCCGACAGCGAGAGGGAAATATAGACTATTGCCAAGGCCATAAGCGAAGAATAGCTTTGCTGCGCTGAAAAACCGGTCTGCTTCGCCGATATTCAGCACGCCTCGGCCGTAGCATTCCGTCGCGGTGAGCATGTCATGATGCAGATGAACACAAGCCTTCGGTGGCCCGGTGCTGCCCGAGGAGTACAGCCAGAACGCTGCATCGTCTTTACATGTCGGCGCGGGTTCAAGGTCCGGAGATTGTTGTAACAACAGCTTACCCAAGCTGTTTTCTTTCGAATCACCGACCAACACTACATGTTCGAGGAAGCGAAGATTTTGCCTGGGAATCGCTTCAATGGACATATATAAGCTCTGACTCGCTACCAGTACTCTCGCTCGCGAGTCGTTTAGCAGGTGCTCATAGTCCGCTGGCTTGAGTAAGGTATTTACCGGCACGGGAATCGCACCGATCTTGATCGCACCAAAGAAACTGTAGGCAAATTCCGGCGTATCTAGCAACAAGAGCAGAATGCGTTCCTCGATTCGGACCCCATATAAATTCCGCAACACATTTCCGAAACGGTTTACGCGATCTTGCAAGTCAGCATAAGTGACTGTTTCCCCACAGCACTCGAAAGCGATTTTCTCGCTGCGCCCCTCGGGTATGTGGCGATCAATGAAGTAGGAGGCGGCGTTGAAGCTTTCGGAGGGAGTCAATTCACTCATGACGGCGGTACTATAGCAAATACCTTGACAGGATTCGGCCACTCCTCGAAACTTTGAATCCTCGGTCAAATCGGCTGAGCGCTATCTGGAACAACTCCGAATGCCGCCCGCCAACAAGGCAAACGACCGCAAGGACACGAAACGCCTCCAAATATTAAAAAGTGCCGCGGCTGCGTTTCGTCATCGCGGATACTACGGCGCCAGCGTCGACGAGATCGCCCGCGCCTTGGAAATGACCAAGGGCAACCTCTATTACTATTTCCGTGACAAAGAAGAGATTCTCTTCGCCTGCCACGAATACGCTCTCGACATCGTGCTGAAGATGTTAAAGAAGGTCGAGCAAAGTCCTTATCCGCCGGAAGAGAAGCTGCGGCGCATCATCGTCGGCTTCATTCACACCATGATTGACGACTTCGGCGGCACGGCTTTGACCATGGATCTACAGCCACTCTCTCCGGCAAGGCTAAAAAAAGTCATCGCAAAACGAGATCGATTCGACCACGGTATCCGGCAAATCGTCTCCGCCGGAATAAAAGCAAAAGTCTTCCGTCCGGGCGATCCCAAATTACTGACATTCGCAATTCTCGGTGCAATCAACTGGATTTCTTATTGGTTCGATCCTGCTGGAGAGGCCAATTCGGTGGAGATTGCTCAGGAATTTGCCGATTATCTCGTGGCCGGACTGCTAAATCCGTCGCGTAAGAATTAGTGAACTTCTCCCAGATTGCACTAATTGAAGCGCACGTATTCGAAGTTCAACGGCTGATGGTTGATTCCCCGTATTGGCGGCGCGATCCAGTTCGCGAATTTAGCCGGCTCGACCACTCGCCCAGCCATGAGCGATTGCACAAACTTGTAGTCTGAATCGCTGGGAAGCCAATGATTGCGGTTCTGCTCCCACGCCTCTTTCGAAACAACCTCTCCAAGCGGTGTAATGTGGTGTCCCGTGAAGTTTCCAATGGCGCGGTGAAATCCCTTGTGAGGCAATGTCAGTCGGAACGGAAGTCCCGATCGTTCGATCACACGATTCCAGCGGCTCAGCCCGGATTCGATTTCTCGAATGTAATCGTCGCGCAGCCGCTCGTTGAGAGCTGTAAGCGCTGCTACCGCCTTGGCGCGGATCTTGCCATCGACTACCTCCCAGACAGGATACGTGTCATTGATCAGAACGTGATCGTCTGACAATTTCGTTTCCTCGAAGCGCCCCTTGAGGCCGTTCGAGTAATAGTTCGCGGCATTCGACGATACGTCGGAGCCGTAGAGGTCCAGCGTCACGCTGTAATGGAAGTTCAGGTATTTTTGAATTGTCTCGAGATCGATCACGCCGAATTGCCGCACATCCGATGGGTCGTCTACTCGGCTCTCCTTCATCACTTCGCAAGTTCGTTGGATAATCCGGCTAACTCCTGTTTCGCCTACAAACATGTGGTGCGCTTCCTCTGTCAGCATGAAGCGGCACGTTCTCGCCAAAGGATCGAATCCTGATTCTGCGAGCGAGCACAACTGGAACTTTCCGTCCCGGTCGGTGAAGAAGGTGAACATGTAAAAGGCCAGCCAGTCAGGCGTCGGCTCATTGAACGCCCCCAAAATACGCGGGTTGTCCGCATCTCCCGAACGCCGATCAAGCAAGGCTTCTGCCTCCTCTCGTCCGTCCCGTCCGAAGTATCGGTGGAGCAGATAGACCATGGCCCAAAGATGGCGTCCTTCTTCTACGTTAACCTGGAAAATATTCCTCAAATCATAGAGTGATGGGCAAGAAAGGCCGAGCATCTTTTGCTGCTCCACGGACGCTGGTTCGGTATCGCCTTGAGTCACGATAATGCGTCTGAGCAAGGATCGGTATTCACCCGGTACATCCTGCCAGGCCGGTTCTCCCTTCCGCGTGCCGAAGTTCACCAATCGGCTTGGGTCTCTTGGCTGCAAAAAGATTCCCCAGCGATATTCGGGCATGCGCACATATCCGAAGTGCGCCCAGCCATCAGACTCAACAGAAATAGCCGTGCGCAGGTACACCTCATACGCATGACTTTCCGTCGGCCCCATGTCGAACCACCAATTCAAATAAGCGGGTTGCCAGTGCTCTAAGGCTCGTTGTAAAACGCGGTCTCGCCCGAGATCGACATTGTTCGGTATTTTTTCCGTGTAATTAATCATCCACATCCTCCGTCATTCTCGAGACCCATCTAGACTCTTTCCCAGTTGAACTTAGCGGGCGCGCCCGTGCCGTACACTTTCAGAGCGCCGCTGGTTCCCACTGCGTTCGGGCGAACAAAGATCCAGTTCTGCCACGCGGAAAGTCGTCCGAAGACTTGCGTCTGCAGGTTTTCGGGAATTGAAAATCGCAAATTCGCTTCGAGTCCGGTTAAGGCGTCTGGCGAAAGCGCCGCCCTCGATTCAATGGCCTGGCGGAGCTCATCTTCCCAGTCGAGTTCATCTGGAGCGGAAGTCACCAGTCCCAGCTCCATCGCTTTTGTTGCATCGATTGTGTTCCCGATTTCTTGATGAAGACGTTCCAACTGGAGCGGGTCCGAGTAAAAGCGCGCTTCCACCCGGGAGCGCTGGCTCACCATCGGAAGTGGGCCAAAATTCATTTCCGTCAGATGAACGGTCGAAGCGTCGCCGCCCGTAGTTCCCGTATCCAGCATATAGACACGATCCGCTGCCAGAGCAAGTTCCAGCAAGGTTCCCGCGAAACATGACCCAGGCTCGACGATTGCATAAATTGAGCGGGAAGAAACATCGAGGCGCGCGAATGTCCGGCGCATCATCCCAAGGACTTCCCGAACGAACCAATTCTTCTGGTTCGCGACGATGAATTCATCCACTCCGCGGACGTATTCCCGGTCGCCTGAGGTCTTGAATATCCACAAACCCAGATCCAGCTCGTTCGTGCGGAGCGTGAGAACTGCGTCATCCAATTCCCGCGCCATCTGGAGTGGCCACCAATTCGTGCCAGCCGAACAGGCCGCTTCCAGAGTCTGCGCCGAAGGCGATTTGGGCGCCCGAACATTGATACCGACAGCGCGCTGCTCCCGATCAAAAGTCGCGTCAACGTACTCGTAGTGCAATCCCTGCTGATCGAAGCTCCGCTTTAATTCGGACAATACAATGCCAGTCGCGTTGGTCGGCCTGTCGCTTCGCTTCGCAAGTTCGCCGGCTCTCTTACGCACGTGTTCGGCGAATTGTTGCGTTTTAACGACTTCGTCAACGAGCCGCCAATCCTTTGCCCTCTGCCCGCGGACGCCATCTGGATTCGTACAGAAAATATCGGCGAGGTCTCTGCGGACCTTGCGCTTGTCGATAACTCTGGTTAAACCTCCCGTTCCCGGAAGAACTCCGAGCAATGGAAGTTCCGGCAGGCTCACAGACGATGAGCGGTCATCAACCAAAACGATTTCGTCGCACGCGAGCGCGAGCTCATATCCACCGCCCGCGGTCGTGCCATTGCATGCGGCGATGAACTTGAGGCCGGAATTGGCGCTCGCATCTTCGATTCCGTTTCGAGTCTCGTTAGTAAATTTGCAGAAATTGACTTTCCACGCATGGGAGGAAAGCCCCAGCATGTAGATATTCGCACCCGAACAAAAGATGCGAGGCTTGCCGCTCGTGAAAATGACCGTCCGAATTTCCGGATGCTCGAAGCGGATGCGCTGCAAAGCGTCGTGTAATTCAATGTCGACGCCGAGATCGTATGAATTCAGCTTGAGCTTGTATCCGGGGCGGAGGCCGCCGTCTTCACTGACATCCATGGTAAGGGTCGCGACGGGGCCGTCGTAGGAGAGGCGCCAGTGCCGGTATCTAGATGGGTTCGTCTGATAATCAACGTATGGATTGTCCGCTGCGACGTCGCAGTTGAGTTCCACTGTTTCTCCCCCGACCTACCCCAGCTTCAGACCGGCATTGCGGTATATTTTGACCGTTTGTTCAAATCGGCACCATCACATCGTATACGTCGCGTTTGCGAATTGTCAAGGTATCCGCGAGCCCTTTGCCAGAAATGAGCGGAGCGCGATCCTGATCAAATCGCGGTGAGGTTCAATAATTTTAAACACGTGTTTTAAGAGACCGCTTTGCTTTTGCCCTAATTCTTTAACGCAAAAACAAAGAGCTTCGATGCTACCCCGGGTAGCTTGCCTCTCGTCTCCGGCCACAACAAAGGCACCTGTATTTCGATCGCTGTCCCTCCACCCACCGTCATCGCTATGTATTGTCTTCTTCCAACTGCGAATGTCACCGGCGGTGACGCCAGTCTAAACCCGGTATTGAAGGACCATACCTTTTCTCCGGATCGAGCATCCAACGCGAACGCATTACCCATAACATCGCCCGCGAAGAGCAGATCTCCGCCGGTTGCCAGCAGCGAACTGGCGTTCAAATACGATGTGTTGAATGACCAGCGCTTTGCGCCTGTTAACGGATCAAATGCTGCAATGTGAGGCTCATGACCGGGATTCAAATGAATCGTACGCGAACCCCCAATCCACTCATCTCCTTCATGCACATCCTGTTTTTCCGGCGTGATTTCCGAGCACAATTCGTATGACGTTGTGTACCACAGCCCTGTGCGGGGACTGTACGCCGAGTGGTTTCGATTCCGAGCCCCCGGACCGCCAGGACAAAATGTGAACTGAGTATCCTTTCCCGGAATTACGGCAGCGATTGGCGCACCGTTCTCATCGAGCCCTCGAGTCCACGTTATGGAGTCGGCGTAAGGGAAAGCGCGGATAAGATGTCCGGTCGCGCGGTCGAACACATATGCGTATCCGTTTTTGCTCGAATGTAACACCAGCCTCTGTTTTTTAGCCTTCACGGTTTGGTCGATCAAAACGGGTTCGGGATTGGAATCGAAGTCGTAGACATCGTGCGGCGTTTCCTGAAAATACCATTTGAGCTTGCCTGTATCGGCATCGATGGCCACCAGACAGTCGGTATATAGATTTGCTCCCTGCCGGTCGTCGCCGAAATAGTCCGAGGATGGATTGCTGGTTCCCCAATAGATAAGATTCAAGTCCGCATCATAGCTGCCCGTAAACCACGTCGATCCTCCACCGAGCTTCCATGAATCTCCCGCCCAGGTTTCAGACCCCGGCTCACCAGGATTCGGAATCGTATAGAATCGCCAGACGATCTTGCCGGTATCTGCGTCAAAAGCCGTCAAGTAACCCCGATGAGCGGCGTCGCCACCGGTGATGCCTGTAATTACTTTGCCCTTTACAAATAGCGGCGCCGACGAGATCGTGCATCCACACGCCACCGCATCCTCGACTTCAACTTTCCACACCTCCTCTCCTGTATGGGCATTCAGGGAAACAACATGGTTGTCGTTGGTCCCCAGGAACACGTGTTGCCGGCCAAACGCCAGGCCTCTCACGCGGCCTGGATATCTTGGCTTGTATGTGGCCAATTTTGTTTTATACAGATATTTCCAGAGCAATTTCCCGGTGGTAGCGTCCAGAGCGAAAACGTCGTTGTTGCGATCTACAAGGTAAAGAACCCCATCGATAATCAGCGGCGCTGACTCGATTCCTCCGCCGGCGCCGGTGTCGAAAGTCCAGGCTAGTCCCAGTCGTTCGATAGTGTTTGTGGAGATTTGGTCGAGAGCGCTGTAGCTTCAGCCTCGATCGTTGCCAAAAAAAGTTGCCCAATTTTGGCGGGCTTCCGTCTCAGACTTCGCTTTGGTGGAACCCTTTTGCCCTGAGGCAAAGCCTTCCACGGACCAGGCCGCCAATACGGCCACGAAGCACAAAAAGCTGAGCGATTTTTGTATCTCAGATTTGAACCTCGAGTCTCAGAAGTCGCGAGCCGCCTCGCTCTGGCGTCATTTATGACCATGCCCGTTTTGTTGTCAACCAAAAATGTTCCTCTTGACAAAAGACTGGGCAGGGTCATAAATGGCTCCGATGGCGAACAGGTCTCCATCAGCCGGAGGGATATGCTCTCGGGCGAACTGGTTGGTTCACGGAACACGAAAACGCTTCGCGTGTGTCTCTTGGTCGTCCTCTCCACCGTTGGAATGATGGTTGTGTTTTTTTCTTCGTGGACGGCGGCAACGGCGCACCCGCAAACTGCCGCCGAGCCCCAGCAATCTGCGGGCTACGATGATCTGCAGCGCTCGCTCCTGTTCTACAAGTACGACCTCGCGGCCTTCCATGGTCCAGCGCGTGGTGAAGTGCTCTACTACTTCAAATGTTGGATGTGTCACAACAAGTACACGAAGTCTGCACCCTACCTGAAAGACATATTCCGGCGCGATACTCTGAACTCCGGCCAGCCCGTAAACGACGACACCGTCAGTGCACAAATCAAAAATGGCAGTCCGGACATGCCGTCTTTTGGAACGATGCTGTCCGATTCAGACCTCCGCGATTTGCTCGCCTACCTCCACGACGACAAATGTTGCCTCGAAGGCGAAGATCCCCCGAAGAATCCGCTCTATTTGGCGAGCACTCACAAATGGCCCGTTCAAACCGAGCTTTCCGGCGGAGCCACAGGAGCCGTAAAAATCCCCGATGCCGAATCGGTGGAAGGAATACGAGTGCAGCTGGTTGCTCCGAACGGCGTCCGCACTACCGTATATACCAACGCCGCGGGCCGGTATGAATTCCCCCGCATGGAGCCCGGGGAGTACATTCAACGAGTTGCGACGCCAATCGAGTTCAAGCCGTACAGAAGATCGGTGAGGATTGACGGCGCTGCGAAGCTTGACGACATTCACCTTGAAAGAACTTCGAATACCGAGGACTTGCCACCAACCTCAGATGTAGAAGGCCAGTTGAGTGGCTCGGAACTCCTGTGGAACCTTCCCGGTAGTGCGGCGGAGAAACTGGCATTCGCGCGGCAGTGCGGCCCTGGTTGCCATTCTTATCAGCAAATTTTTAGAAATCGTTACGACGAACGCAGTTGGGGCCTCATCGTGCACCGCATGGTGCATTATGGTCCGGCGACCCTCATTCTCCCGCACGTCGAACGTCAGGAAAGCGTCGAGGGGCCTCCACCTGCGAGCCAACAAAGCGAGGAAATGATCGTCAAATGGCTCGCTCGGGTTCGTGGACCGGAGTCGAAGGATGGGCCGATCCAACCTTTTCCGCGCCCTCAAGGGCAATCGACCCGAGTAGTCATCACCGAATTTGAAGTTCCGCGAGTGCTGCTGAGTCTGCACGATGTCGCCGGAGACCCTCAAGGGAACATCTGGTTTACGAGCCACAAGTCCAGGATTTTCGGAAAGCTCGATCCGCACACCGGATTCGTAACGGAATTCCAAACGTCACTCTGGCCCGGTGCCATGCCGGGCACGCATCGCGTCGCCGCGAGTAAAGACGGAACGATATGGATCTCAGAACCTTGGTCCCACCGCCTGATGCACTTTGACCCTCACAGTGGCGGCATGAAGGAATTCGAGCTCGAAGGCCAGATGCGAATGAACGACGTTATCCTTCACAACTTCGCTTTGGCGCCGGATGGGTCCATCTGGAACACTTTTGGAGGCGAGGTCCAACAACTCGATCCCGAAACTGCGAAGGTCGTGAAGCGCTATCCACTCAACGAGCCACGAACCTACGACAATCTCATCTCCTCCGACGGCACCTTGTGGGCCGGCGGATCTCCAGGTGTGGGAAACACCGCGCATTTTCTGAACATCCGAACCGGGGTGGTCACGAACTTCAGCACCGGCGTGCGCCAGTCGAGCCTTTCACGCGGCGGTTTTGACCCGTCGGATAACGCATGGTTCGGCACCCGATCGGGCACCTTCGCGGAGATCAACACGACTCGCAAAACTCTCAACGAGTTTTATCCGCCAACTCCGCTTTTTCCCTACACCGATTTTTACGAAGCAATGCCGGACAAGAACGGTGAGATATGGGGAGGACTTTTGCATGGCCCCGGCTTTGTCCGTTACAACCCCCGGACGGATCGCTGGGTCACCTACAACATGGCCGAGCCTTCGGCGTTTGATCGTCGCACTTGGATCGACAATTCCACGAACCCGGTCACGATATGGTATGTCGATTACCAGGGCTACATCGTGCGCATCCAACCGCTAAACTGAAGGTTATGGAGAGGGTTCTCTTAAGTAAGGAGGAAATCGGAGAGGCCCGGCTGAGCAGACAACTTTCGTGCTGCTGCCACGAATCGGCGAAGCTCATCGGCTGTTGCTCCGTTGGCATGACCGCCTGACTGTAGCAGCTTCGCTTCAACGTCGTTCCAATCTAACGTGTTGTCGGGATGCCCTTTCGGCACGGGAACCCGCCCCGCCAGTTTCCTGCCGTCTTTTGTCTCAACCTCCACAAAACCGCCCCACCGGTTTCCGGGCGCGCGATCGATCTCCGCGTCGAACACCATATCGACACGATCGAGAAACGCCAATATCTGCGAGTCGCCGAGCGACGATTCCGAAAAATCGTCCAGTGCGGCTCGCCTGCGAAGAGCGATGAGTGCCAGCACAAAATTCATACAAAACTTCGCCTGGTGAACCGTCTGGGGCCTCGTGATTCCACCGAGAACATCCATTGCAGGGCCATGAACATGCGCCGTTACGTGTTTTATGTCGTCAGCTTTCAGCTTTTCCCGTTGCATCGCTTCCAGAAGCGCATCGGCGGATGCGTGTGTGTGCCCGCAGCAGGCATGCACCTTGAAAGATGTCTCCAGAGTAGCCCAACGCTCTCCCAAACCGTCGGTCAGCCTCCATGCTTCGCCCGTTCCGGACATCCCCGCGGACATGCCTTGAGAGCCTTCCAAAATTCGGGTGGCGCCGATGAAACCGTCTTCGGCAATATAGGCCGACATCAACCCCTGCGCGGCAGCAACCCCTGCGTGAAGAGGCTTCGAGTCCGCCGCTTCCCGCAAAAACTCCCAAAGTCCGGCTGCTTGCGTGCCGGCATTGCCGAAAGCGTGTTGCGTTCGCCGCCCATCCAACTTGAGAAGTCGGGAAACACCCGCAGCCGCTCCCACGGTTCCGGCTGTTCCCGTGAGGTGAAAGATCTTGTAGTGCTCAGGACCAAGGAACTCGCCTACGCGCACAGTTGCTTCGTATCCCGCCACTGCGGCCGTTAAAAACTCGCGGCCTGTCACATTGCGTTCAAGAGCCGCGGCGAAGACGGCGGGGAAAACCGCTACACCCGGGTGCAAAATGGCGCCATTGTGGATGTCGTCTAGTTCGACGATGTGCGAAGCGGCTCCATTAACGAGCGCTGCGAAGTAAGCCGACGTGCGCTGCCGAGACGCCAGAATTTCACAAGGCCCGGAAGCGGGTCCCATTGATCCCGCAAACTTCTCCAGAATTTCGGTTGGTTTTGCGCCGCGCCCTGCAAGCGTACACGCAACCCAATCCACGAATGCTTTTTCCGCGCGATCTACAACGGATTCGGGCAGCTCCTCAAAGCGAAGTCCAGAAACAAATTCCGCTAGCTGCCTCGAGTAGTCCGCACTGCGTCCATCGACTGCCTTCGCCGCTGGAACTGCCCTTTCCGAACTCTTTCTCTTTGTATTCTCGACGTCGGTTCTCATTTTGCGTCTTCGGGTAAAATCCGCGCTCGCTTGGGAGCATGGCCTCGCTTGTAGATCATCACGGTCCTGGTAAATGTCAGCACTGTCTTCCCGTCTTGGTTGTACCCGGTCGACTTGACCTTGATGATCCCACAGTGCGGCCTCGATTTGGATTCGCGTTTGTCCAGAATCTCTGATCGCGAATAGATTGTGTCGCCTTCGAAAACCGGATGCACGTTTTTCACTTCGTCCATCTCCAGATTCGCCAGTACGTTTTGCGAAATATCGGTGACGCTCTGCCCGCCGACAAGGGCCAGCGTAAACGTAGCTACCACTAAAGGTTTCTTGAATTCCGTTTGAGATGCATAGTGATGGTCAAAATGAATTGGCGCGGTATTCTGTGTCAGAAGCGTAAACCAGATATTGTCCGTAGTCGTTATGGTGCGCCCTAGCGGATGCTCGTAGATATCGCCCACTTCAAAGTCTTCGAAAAACCGTCCGCGCCAGCCTTCTTTCACTGCCATCTTGACTCCCCTATTTCTCTGGTTTTTATGCCCGATCCTCTGCTTAAGAGATCGCTGCTTCCGCTCGCAGGTTATCGATGTCCCCGGGTGTAAAACCAAGCTCGCCCAATACCGTATCGGTATCGCGGCCAAGAGAAGGAATGGGATCCATTCGTGGCTCTACGTCGCACGGAAGACCTGGCGGAATGAGAGTAGGTATGTCCCCAACGGGTGAAGCCACATTCCGCCACCGGCCCCGCGCTTTGAGCTGTGGATGATTCCAGACAGTTTCCAGATCGCTCATCTGCGAATTGGCGATCCCAGCCGCGTCGAGTAAGCTGACAATTTGTTCCATCGTTAGCTTCCCGAATACTGTTTCTATAAACTCCTTTACGACTTCTCGGTTCTCTACACGGCGTGAAACGGAATTCATCCTCGGGTCATCCGCCATCTCAGGGCGTTTTAGTACGCATTCACAAAATGATTCCCATTCCCGTTCATTTTGAATACCGAGCATCAAAGTCTTGCCGTCACCGGAACGAAATGGACCATAAGGACATATTGCCGGGTGACTGGCGCCTGTCGGAATAAAAGGAATGCCCCCAAAATGCTCGTAGTAAAGAGGAAACATCATCCACTCGCAGAGAGCCTCGAACATGGAAACTTTTACGACACTTCCTCTTCCCGTCTTTTCGCGTCTGTACAGGCTGGCCAGAATTCCTGAGTAGGCATACATACCGGCCGCTATATCCGCTATCGAAATTCCTGTCTTTGCCGGGTCCGTGGGCGTCCCGGTAATGGAGATGAGTCCTGCTTCGCCTTGTATCAGCAGATCGTAAGCTTTCTTGTCCCGGTATGGACCGCTATCCCCGTAGCCGGATATTTCGCAGACTATCAGTTTTGGAAACCGTGCAATTAGATTCTCAGCGGATAAACCCAGCTTGGCAGCTGATCCAGGCGCCAGATTCTGAACGAGCACATCTGCCCGCGAGAGCAGCCGGCCCATGATCTCTTCTGATTTCGGATGCTTAATGTCGAGTGTGATGCTTTGCTTGGAACGATTCAGCCATACAAAACCCGCGGCCATACCGTGGACGGTTTCATCGTACGCCCGCGCAAAATCTCCAGTCTTTGGCCGTTCGATCTTTATGACTCGTGCGCCCAAGTCCGCGAGCTGTCGCGTCGCGAACGGTGCCGCTACGGCGTGTTCGAGAGCGACAACGGTAATCCCATCCAACGGATGCATTAGTATGACCTCGGGAGCCCCAGTACGTGTTCACCCACATAAGACAGGATCATATTGGTTGAAATCGGCGCCACCACCTGCAGTCTAGCTTCCCGGAACTTGCGTTCAACGTCGTATTCCACTGCGAATCCAAATCCACCATAGGTCTGGATCGCGACATTAGCCGCTTCCCAGGCTGCCTCGGAAGCAAGCAGCTTGGCGATGTTAGCCTCCGCGCCGCATGGAACGCCTTCGTCAAACTTGCGCGCCGCCTCGAATCGCATGAGGTCTGCTGCCCGAACGTTCACGTAAGCTCGAGCGATCGGGAATTGCACCCCCTGGTTCTTGCCGATTGGCCGGTCAAACACAATTCGTTCATTGGCATACTTTTTAGCGCGGTCGATAAACCAATACCCGTCGCCGATGGATTCCCCGGCGATCAATACTCGCTCCGCGTTCATGCCGTCCAGAATGTACTTGAATCCCTGTCCCTCTTCACTGATGAGGCTATCCGCCGGAATTTCCAGGTTGTCGAAGAACAGCTCGTACGTATGGTGGTTCGTCATGATTCGGATCGGCTTCACCGTCAAACCATGGCCAATCGCATCTCGTAGATCCACGAGAAATACCGAGAGCCCATGCGACTTCTTCGCCACTTTCTCTAAAGGGGTCGTGCGGGCCAATAGCAACATCAGGTCCGATTGTTCGACTCTTGAGATAAAAACCTTTTGCCCGTTCACTATGTATTTGTCGCCCTTGCGAACAGCAGTCGTTTTCAGCTTCGTCGTGTCTGTTCCAGTCGTCGGCTCGGTCACCGCGAACGATTGCAACCGAAGTTCTCCGTTCGCAATCCTCGGCAGGTAGCGCCTCTTTTGCTCGTCGGAGCCGTGGCGTAGAACTGTTCCCATGGTGTACATCTGCGCATGGCACGCCCCGGAATGCCCGCCGGAACGATTGATCTCCTCAAGAATTACAGACGCCTCCGTTACTCCAAGCCCGGATCCGCCATATTCTTCGGGAATCAACGCCGCAAGATAGCCCGCTTCGGTAATGGCATTGACGAAGGCCTGGGGATAATCTTTTCTCTGATCGACCTCTCTCCAATACTCGTCCGGAAATTGGCTGCAAAGTTCACGGACCGCCGCTCGCAGCTGCGTTATGTCTTCGCTTGTGGCAATCATTCCCGGTCTCCTGACATCAAACATCAATTCTCGCGGCTGGCGCGGCGTAGCAACTGTCGAGCCCGTTCGACAATTGGCACGTCGATCATTCTCCCGTTTAGAGAAGCAGCGGCTGTGCCATTTCTTTCGGCTTCCTCATACGCGGCAATCACTGCTTTCGCTTCCGTCACTTCCTCTGCCGAAGGGGCAAAACCTTCGTTCAAGATCGAGACTTGCGCCGGGTGAATGCAACTCGCCCCCACATACCCAAACTGCCGGGAGGCTGCCACCAGGCTCCTGAATGCCTCCGCGTCGCTAAAATTGGCCAGGCTTCCAACCAATCCGAAGGGGAAAAGCCCGTGAGCCCGGGCTGACATTACGATACGCGCATGGGCCCAGCTGAGATCGGTTCCCGGCCGCGTGAGATCGATTTCGAGCTCCTTCGAAAGATCCTCCATTCCCAACGAAAGTGTACCTGTTCGGCTGCAGCACGATGCAATCTCCGATACCTGTTCCAAACCTGCCGCAGACTCGATTAACAGCATGAATTCCAGAGTTCCAGCCGGGATTCCGCCCCTGATCTCTCGCTCCGCCACCAGCGCGTTCAGAATCTTCACTTCGTCAGCAGTTTCGACTTTTGGAAAAACCACTCCCGCCGGCTTCGCTTCGATCGCCGCATCCAGATCATAAATAGCGATCTCAAAAGGTTTATTTACCCGGATGAATACGTCCGCGCCGTTGCGGCCGACCATGCGGCTGGCCTCCTTCAAAGCCTCCCGCGCGGAAGCTTTCTCGGCAACAGGAACGCTGTCTTCCAGATCCAAAATAATCGCATCCGCTCCGCGTTCGTGCGCGGAGTGAACGAACTTCGGCCGATTGGCCGGCACGAATAGCATCGACCGTCGTTTCCGCGCAGAATCGAGATTGTTACGCGACGGGCAGGCCAACTCGGCTACCTCCGGCTTCCATGCTCCTCACTACCTCCGCACTCCAACCTTGCGGGTAAGCTCATCATCATCTTAGATAGAAATTTGGGCTCGCAGATACTGGCTCTCTGCGCAACGGGGCGCAGTCATTTATGACCATGCTCACTATAATGTCAAGAAAATGTTGATGTGGCAAGTTAGTCCCTCAAAACGGCCTTTCCTTGAACTTTTTCCATTCGCGAACCCCTCGGGGCCATAGGTTGTCGCGTGCCTTTGAGTTCGATATAGTTGCAATTTCGGAGGCATCGTGAAGAAGACGGGTAGAACTCCTCCCCTGGGCCTGCGCCAGAAGAACAAACTGGATAAGCTCCGGCGCATCAAGTCCGCGGCTGCCGAGCTTTTCAGCAAAAAGGGCTTTGATGAGGCGACCACCCGCGACATCGCCAACCGTGCCCACGTAGGAAAAGGAACCATCTTTCTTTACGCGAAGGACAAACGTGCTCTTGTTTTCTTGCTTTATGACGAAGAGTTAAACACCATCCGGTCCAACGCCCTCAAAAGGATTAAACCGGATTCGCCTCCCTTGGAGCAACTCGTTTCCATGCTCTCTGTCTTCTATGAGGAATTCGCCAAGAATGTCGTCCTCTCCCGGATTATGCTGAAAGAGCTCCTTTTCTATCAAGGTCCGCACGAGAAAGATCATCGTCCTCATGGGCTAAGGGTCATTTTTGATATTGCTGAACTTGTCTCTCAAGCCCAGAAGAACGGGAGCATTGGCAGCACCGAAGATCCCTTTTGGATTGCTAACTATATTTACAACACCCACCAGGGTGCCCTGCGCGCCTGGCTTTGGCACGACGACCCGAAGGTGGCCGAAGGAGTGGCCGCTCTGCGCCGGTTGTTGTTTCTCGTATTTCAGGGCTTGGAATCGGTGACCTCGGAACGAAACGATCGCAAACCCAAGCTCGTGAGCTGACCGCCGAACTCTCCCCGCGACGATTCCGCTTGACATCGAAATGCCCCGCCTTAAGATGGGCGCAGACCCGGAATGGGCACGGTCAGTAAAAATGGCGGACCGTCCTGTTCGAGCGAACCCATCCAAAGGAGCGGGGTATGACGTCCATCGGTTCTAAGGGGTGCCCATGTCTGCTGTTCTTGCTCTTCTTCGTTTCATCCGGTCTTTCGGCAGCGGACCTTACCATCCATGGACGGGTTACGGACAACTCCGGCAAGCCCCTGCGCGGCGTCGAAGTGAAAGCGGCGACAAAAGAGAAAAGCATATCGCGGTTCACTCAGCCCGACGGGCGATATGAACTGAGCGTTTCGCCCGGCTCCTACCTCGTTTCGACAGACGCGTTTGGCTACGCAGGCAAACGCGAGAACGTGAGCGTCTCACAAGCCCAAGAGTTGAATTTCACCCTGACTCCGAAATGGGACCTTGGCCAGCTCTCCGGCGCTGAGCTCGAACAGTTGATTCCAGACGACGCGTCCGCCCGCCTCATCAAAGCCACCTGCATCGACTGCCATGACTTCAATGTCGTCGAGAAGCGCCGCGGCTTCACAGCGTCTGAATGGACCGCGTTCATCCCGGAAATGACGCGGGAAAAGCGGCCCGAATTTTGGAGGGCTTACACTCCCCTGAAAATGAACGCGCTGGGCGTGGCACTCGAGAAATACTTCGGCCCCGATTCAACCTACTTCGGACCAGATGCGCAGCCACCCACGCGCGAGCAGGTCAAGCGCCCCGAACTTTCCGACGCAGTTTTAAGCGCAACTTTCCGTGAATATACGATTCCCACCGGCGCCGAGAGTGACCGCCCCGAGAGTTTCCCTCATAGTGTTGAGGTTGACCAGCGAGACGCTTGGGTCGCCGAAGTGGGCTACCATGCGGAAAAAATCGGACGCCTCGATATCGAGACCGAAAAATTCACCGAATATCCCGTTCCTATCATCTACGATCCGGTGACGAAACGGCCCATTTCGAATCCCCACACCGGCGTCATCGGAAAAGACGGCCGCATTTGGGAGACCATGGCCACTGCCGGCCTCGACGTGCCCAAGCTCATTTCTCTCGATCCCCAGACGGGGAACTTGAAACCCTACACCTTCCCCGGTAAGCAGCAGGGCGCGCACACTCCCGTCCTCGACCAAGCCGGCAACCTTTGGATCACCACCAATGGCGTGCAAGGCCACGGTGAAGTCTGGCTCTTCGACGTCAAGAAAGAACAATTTAAAGCCTACGATTTCCCCACGCCCGCGGAATATCCGAAAGACTCCGACGGCGACTGGCGCCGCGTCCCCGGCGACACCGAACACACCACTTACGCCACCTACCACATCGGTGTGGATTCGAAGGGTAAAGTCTGGGCCAACTCGATGCAGATGGGAATTCTGGTTCGCATCGATCCCGCCACCGGCGAAACCAAGGAGTACTTCCCTCCCGATTGCACCGGCAGCCGCGGCTTGGCCATCGACCAGCAGGATAATGTCTGGTTCTCCGACTTTTTCCATCACAGGCTCGGCTTCCTCGATATCAAAACGGGCGCCTTCAAGATGTATCGCTTGCCCACCCCGGGAGCGTCGGTTTACGGCATCGTGCAGGATCGCAAAACCGGCTACGTCTGGCTCGCGGATTTCACTGGCAATCACATTACTCGCTTCGATCCGCGAACCGAGCAGTTCACCGAATACCCGCTTCCCTCGCGTCCGTCCTATCCACGGTTCATCGATCTCGCGCCGGACGGCCGCATCTGGTTTACCGAGTATTGGAACGGGAAGATCGGCGTTCTCGATCCCGGTCCGGGCGCGAAACAGTCCGCATCTCGCTGACACCCTGTGATCTCGCAAAGCGGCAAAAGGAGAACCTTGTGACACAAGATAGGCCATTGCTCCGGCCCCACCATGTTGCTCTTTTCGGTGTTCTCTTTGTCGTGCTGCTCGGTTCTTCCTTCTCCCTCGCGCAGCCCTCACCGGACAATTTCAAAAGCTGCAATCACGAGTGCCTCGTCGGAATCTCCGACGACTATGTCGCTCACATGCTCGCTCACAAGCCCGCAGGTCTGCCAGTCGCGCTCAACGCGAACATTCGCGAGAATACGGCGCCTGTGAAACTGGATGCCACCGTGTGGAACAAAATCACCGCCGTCAAAGCTCACCAGACCTTTGCCGATCCCACAACGGGTCAAGTCTCTTTTCGTGGTGCGGTCGAATACGACGGCAAGCTCGCCTCGCTCGCCGTGCGGTTGAAGGTCGAAGGAAAGAAGATCACCGAAATCGAGACTGTCTACAATCCCGGTGACCGCCCTTTCGACGCCACCTACCTGCTCGAACCCGACGCGCTCTTTGATTCGCCGATCGATCCTTCACGCCGGTCGACCCGCGAACAGATGATCAAGGTTGTCGACGCCTATTTCGAAGCGATCGGCACCCACAATCCCAACGGCGCGTCCTTTGCCAAGCGCTGCGAACGGTTTGAAAGTGGCATGCGCATGACCAACAATGCCAGCACTGATACTCCCGAAGGCGGCGCTGTCAGTTGCGCGCAAAGTCTCGCCAATCTGAAAGGACAGCAGACCGTCGATCGTCGTTTCCCGATTGTCGACGCCGAGCGCGGCGTGGTCGTCGGATTCACCTTTATCCAGCACCAGGAGCGCACTCCACCTCAGGCGTTGTACATGGCGGAATTGTTCAAGATTGTCGACGGCCAGATCCGCGAGATCGAAAATATCAGCCACACCGTCGCGTTTCCGCCCAACTCCGGCTTCTCCAACTAGCGCATTCTTGGAGTTTTGGCCTGCTGAGAAGACGACTTCAACGGCACACGTGCGTTCGCGAATCGTTCGCTGCGATGTTTCTAGGTAAAATTTGACGGTGCCGCACGCTGCGCTTCTCAGCTGCGTGCGAGTCTACTCCAGCATCAAGCCTCTAGCTTCCAGATGTCATCCTGTGCGAGCCACAGGTGGGCGGTGTGAGGGTCTGCTTTTGGTTTTGGTGTCATTCCGAGCGAGCGAAGCCGACGGCCCGTTAGGGCCGTTCGTCCCGCTTCGCGACGAGGAATCTCTCTTCGTATCCTCGCGTCGGTGCGCGTTTGGCAGGAAAGAAAGTTCTTTCGTGGCGATCACTCTGATCGTGGCTTGTATGTAGGGTTAACTGATGAAGACTCGCTGGCGCGCAGCGCCTGTTGCTCGCGGTACCTTTTCCGCGAGTGCTCTTCCTCTACCTCCTTTACTTCCTTTACTTCCTTTACTTCCTTTACTTCCTTTACTTCCTCTACCTACTCTATTTCTGCGTCGTCTCCTTCCCTGTGTAACCCGCGAACGCCTGCTTGGGTGCGTTCGGCCCGGCGATATACATATATCCCACGCGATTATTCGTGTGCGAACCCCACCATACTCGTCCATCGTCATCCGTCGCGAAATCCCGCATTTGATTCTCCGAATATATATAAGGATACAAAATGACTTTCCCCGTCGCCGGGTCCAGTTCGCCCACCGTATCGGTTTCCATAGACGCGTACCAGACATGATTCTTCTTGTCGATCGTCAGCGCGTAAGGCGTCGGCCACGGCCCGGGAAGCGCGTACTCCTTGAACTTCTCCGATTTCGGGTCGAAGCTCGCGAGCTTTCCCTGGCCGTACTCGCCGACCCAGATCATTCCGTCTTCCGCCACTTTCAACCGCCGTGCCTGGTTCGTGTATCTCTCGTCGGGCAAGCCCGTCCGTCCCTCATCCAACCCATTCGGCTTCGCCGAAGGCGGCGTGAATATCGCCACCTTGTGCGTATTCGCGTCCACCTTCCCGATCAGCCCCGTCCGCGGCTCGCTGAACCACGCATTGCCGTCTTTGTCGACATCCACGCCGTATGCATTCTTCACTTCTTCGTAGTAGGTGTACTTTCCAGTTTCAGGATCAAACGAGCTCAGCGGTGCCCCGCTCACCCACACAATTCCGTGCTTATCCACAACCAGCGTATGTTTGAATCCTGGCTTGTCCGCGTTGTATTCAGTCACCTTCTGTGTCGTCGGATCGTATTTCGCGATCGCGTTTCCCGCGCGCTTCGTGTACCACAGCGTCCCATCCGGTGCCATGCGCACCGAATGGACGAACGCGATTCCGGACTCCGGATCGGGCGGAACTTGTATTTGCTGCACCTCTCCCGTCTTCGGGTTCACCCTCGCAAACTGGTGCTTCGCAATTTCCCACGAGTAGACGTATCCGTCCTTCTCCGGCTGTCCATTCCCGGGTAGATAATTCCCTCCCACCGGGTAACTTACGTAGACAAGCTTCAAAGCCTCGTCCGTGAAAGTGGGTTCAGTCGCCTTGATCTTGCTGTACTCCGGCAAATCCGCGGGCGACTTTGCAATATCCGAATCGGGGCCAAACATTTTGGCCAGATAGCTCGCTAGTTTCTCCGCTTCATCGTCGGAAATGAAATCCGCGCTTCCCTTGCGCCGCAACGCAAAACCTTCGCTGGTCCGCATGAAGTTCACGCGATCGAGCCATCCCGATTCATCCCGTTGTGCCGCCGCCATGCGCGTCTCGAACCCGTGGCAGCCGAAGCATGTCGTCGTCAGCCGTTCTTTCTCCGGATCGGCCGGCAGCAGCGTTCTCCCTTCGTACATCGAAAGGTCGGACCAGCGCACTGTCCCCTTCTGCAGCGCAAAATCGAACGAAGCGTTTTGGTCGGCCGTCAGGCTCACTCCATCACGATTTTCCGTTTTGAATCCCACCGCGCGCGCCTGCACGCGGAATTGTCCCGGCAGCAGCCCATCGATTTTGTAGCGCCCCTGGCTGTCCGTGAACACGTGCACCGTGATCTTTGTCTCCTGATGTTCCGCTTGAACGATCGCCCCTCGAAACGGCGCTCCGTCCGGACCTTTCACGGTTCCCGCCACTGTGGCCGCGGAGGTCAAGGTCACGCAGAAGGCAATCGAACTCAGAAGAATCAGAGCTTTAGCGACGGTCCTCATCGGAAGCCTCCACTCAGCTTGCGGCAATGCTCTATATGGGCACGCCCAGTATTGACCATAGTTAGCTCTTACTCTGCCAGGAGACCGTTGTCAAGTTCAATGTGGCCTCGGCCAAACGCACCCACACAATCTCGGGCTTAAAAAGAAGGTTTTTTCGAAACTAGACGGAGGAAATAACGCGATTTCGACACTGAAAGAGATTCGCAGATTTCAAGCTAAGCACCAATTGGCCATCCTGATTGAAGGTTTCTACGAACGCCCGGACAATGCCTCTGTCCGGTTTCGATCGGGACCGTTTTGCTTCCAGAACGCTTACACGAACGCGAAGCATGTCGCCTGCCCGAACGGGCTTGAACCACCGAATCTCCTCGACACCCGGGGAAGCGATACTCGCCTCCCCGGGCAGGAAGTGCTGAGCGAACATGCGCATCATAATTCCAATCACCAGCCACTCGCTGGCGATTGAGCTCCCCGATGCGCCATTTTCCGATTCGCGTTCCTTCCACCACGATCCCGGTCCAAATTGCTCCGCAAAATCGAGAATTTCTGAAGTCTGCACAGCAACCGATCCATACTCGGAAATGGAGCCGGCTGCATAATCCTCAAAATAGCGTTCAGGCGTTGCCATCGTAATAGCTTCCAAGGCTGCGGTTGTTCACAATCCGCCGCCCCCGAATTGAGGCTCATGAAATTTGGGAGCCCGCCTCCGCTGAAAATGTAGCACGCGGTCCAAAAAGGTTAAACTACGTAAAATGCTCACACCCGATAGAACCTACGATGAGCTGTTGAGCTCATTTCGCTGGCGCATACCGGAGTTCTACAACATAGGCGTCGACGTCTGCGACCGCCACGCCAATGGGACTGAACGTACCGCTCTCCTCTACGTGGATGAAGCTTATTCCTGTCGCCGTTACACCTTCGATCACCTGAAAGATTTATCCAACCGTTTCGCGAATGTCCTGGTTGCGAATGGTCTCGCACGGGGAGACCGCGTCGGTATTCTTCTGCCCCAAATGCCCGCCACGGCAATCGCGCACCTCGCGATATTCAAAGCGGGAGCTATTTCAGTGCCTCTCTTCACGCTTTTCGGCCAGGATGCTCTCGAATTCCGTCTCGCCGATAGCGCAGCGAAGATGCTGATTACCGATTCGACTGGTCTTGCCAAGGTTCTGGCGATCCGAGACCGCCTGCCCGACCTGAAGATGATTTATCTCGTAACCGAAAATGCACAATCTTCAGCATTTCCGCCTGGTGTGACGGAGTTTGAAAGAGTCCTTGAAACTGCTTCCCCTCAGTTTGTCGCTGCCCCGACGCGCGCGGACGATCCGGCGTTGCTGATTTACACTTCCGGTACGACAGGCAGCCCAAAAGGCGGTCTTCACGCTCACCGCGTGCTTTTGGGCCATCTGCCTGGCATGGAGCTCACTCACGATTTTCTGCCGCAGCCAGGCGATCTTTGCTGGACTCCGGCCGACTGGGCCTGGATCGGCGGCCTTCTGGACCTCCTCTTACCCGCCCTCCACCATGCCGTTCCTGTGCTGGCATTTCGCATGCGAAAATTCGATCCTGATGAGGCCATCAACTTGATGGCCGAACACAACGTACGAAATGTTTTTCTTCCGCCAACGGCTCTCAGGCTTATGAGGCAGGCACGGGTGCCGAGTTCCTCTTTGCGCCTCCGCACGATTGCGAGCGGCGGTGAGTGTCTGGGTGAAGAAGTGCTCGCATGGGGGCGGGAAACTTTCGGCCTCACGATTAACGAATTCTATGGGCAGACGGAATGCAATCTGGTGATCGGGAACAATTCCCGGTTGTTCCCTGTGCGGCTTGGCTCGATGGGCCGCGCGATTGTTGGCCACGACGTGCGCGTTGTGGATGATTCAGGCATCGAGCTTCCCCGCGGAGAGATCGGCAGCGTAGGTATCCGCCGGCCCGATCCCGTAATGTTCTTGAATTATTGGAACCAGCCGGAAGCTACTATCCGGAAATTTGCGGGCGATTTTCTGCTGACCGGCGATCTGGCGAGCCAGGATGATCACGGATACTTTACGTTTTTCGGCCGCTCCGACGATCTGATCAATAGCGCCGGGTACCGCATCGGCCCGGGCGAAATCGAGGAGTGTCTCGTAAAGCATCCTGCTGTTGGATTTGCCGCGGTTGTCGGCGTGCCCGATGCCATTCGCAGCGAGGTGGTGAAGGCATGGATTGTTCTTCGCCCGGGATATGAGCCGTCCGACGAGCTGGCCAGTAACATTCAGCAGTTCGTGCGCGTCCATTTGGCGGCGCACGAGTATCCTCGGCAAATTGCCTTCACGGATGCGCTCCCGCTCACTGCAACCGGTAAGATCATGCGGCGTGAACTGCGGGCGCGCGGCTAAGCCGGCAGTCCACACCCGCGTCCTGCACCCGTTTGCATCCCGCTCGGCAATAATTATTGGTAAAAATTGCGGTCCCATCGATGCTTCTTCAATATGGACAGCTCCCCACGCGATAAGGGCCCAGAATTTGCGGCAGCCACGTTACTCGTAACATGGCTACTGCGTCGCATTCCTGGAATCACCGTCGTTACCGCTGGATCGGAAAGACAGAACCGGAGTGCCAATTCTGGTAGCTTGGACGCGAACTCAGGGAGATCCGCCTGAAGTCCGCGAACTCGTCCAGCCACCTGTGCTTTTCTGTCCCCGCGAAAGTAGAACCCGCGGAAGTCGCCTTCTTCAAATTCGGTGCTTTCGCGAATGGCTCCTGCGAGACTGCCTTCGTCGAAAGGAACCCGGGCCAGAATACCGACTCCACTTCTCGATGCCGCCGGGAACAGGCGATCGGAGGCCGCTGGATCGAAAATGTTGTAAATCACCTGGAGAGAATCGATGAGTCCCGAAGCCGCGAGTTCAACTCCAGAATCGGGGTCATGCTCGGTCAGAGATATGCCGGCAAAACGCACTTTGCCGCTCGACTTCAAATCCTCAACGACCTTTTTCCATTCCTCTTGTTCCGTCCAGGATCTGTTCCAAACGTGAAATTGTTGAAGATCGATGCGCTCGACTCCCAAATTTCGCAAACTCTGTTCCGTGCATTGGGCTATGTAGTCGCTTGGAAACACTTCGCTGAACTTGGATTGCTCGCGCGCCGGCCAAATCCGGTCAATCGGAGGAATCTTCGTGGCGATCAGGATTGGCAGGCGCCATTCCCGGACTGCTCTGCCGACCACCTCCTCGCTGTGGCCGTCTCCATACGCGAGCGCAGTGTCGACGAAATTGATGCCAAGTGAAAATCCCAGATGAAGCGCCCGCAGCGATTCCTCATCCGAGCCTCCACGCCACTGAATCCCTCCCAAACCCCAGGCGCCGTAACCGATCTCACTGAGCTCGACCCCAGTCTTCCCCATCACACGATATTTCATGTATCGCCTCGCGACCACGCGGGAAAGACAACCTCATCTGTACTGGCTAAAGCCATACGATTCAGTTCGGGGCGCTCGCCTTTATTTCCGAATAGATTTGACGAACGAACCTGTCTGCAGTATCCGGGCCACGATCGACTTTGGCATCGTATGGAGCGGTGGGATGAGCCGTTACAATCTCGTTCTCCGATTTGCCAGCCTGAATCATGGACGCTACTTCACGCCATACGTAGACAATCATGTCGCGCTGAGCGATCAAGCCCGCTCTGTCAGAGAATTCGCCATGCCCTGGAATCACCTTCGTATTCGGCCCCGACAACGAAATTGCCACGCCAAGACCGTCGATAATTCCCTTCACCGAACCGCCATTGTTGGCGTCGGCGCCCGGATAGCCGTTTGTCACTCGGAAGATATCGCTCGTCATCAGAACATCCGCGGCAGGAAACAAAACAACGGTATCGCCATCCGTGTGCGCGCGAGGAATCGGAATCAGCTCTACATCCTCGCCATCGATGTGGATGGAAGTGGGCCCGCTATAGGTCACCACAGGCAGCGCGCCGTGAGGAGCAGGAAGGCGATACCCGGCGGCGTCCGCCAAGCCATGCATGAGCCGAGTGCGCAGTTCATCTCGCGCGAATATCACCGCACCCATCTTTGCGAATGCCTCATTCCCTCCCATGTGATCGGGATGGACGTGCGTATTCACCACAAATCGCACGGGAGCATTTGAGATCTTGCGAATTGCAGCAACGATCTTTTCCGTAAGCTGCGGGTATTGTGTATCGACAACCAGAATTCCTTCGGGCCCTGTCAGCACGCCAACCGTACTACCGGGGCCACCTTGAAGCATATAAATGTTCGGCCCGACTTTGGTTGTCGTGATCTCGATCTTTGTGAAATCCGGCAGTTTGGGGTTGTAGAGAGGTCGCTCTTGTGCCGACTCCTGCGAGCCTCGGCAAGGCAAAGCGATGACGGGGGTAAACAACGCTCCAAAGAGAATGATAAGCAGAAGACCCATTTTCATTGAGAAAGTTTGCCGAAAAAGAGAAAGGAAGGATAGGAGTGTCAGTGTGTGTGGGCTGTCTTTTCCTATCCTTCCCGGGGGGAACATCACAAAATCAGTGCTGGTTTCACACGGCACCCACATCACGGATTGTATGCCGCGTATGACTTGATTTTCGTCTTATCCGGGAACAGAACGCCGATGGCCATGGTCTTCGGATCGCCTGACCGCGTTGTGTACCAGATGCTTCCAGCGCGGCTCACTTCCAGCTTGGGCATATCGGTAAGCTGCGGCATCGGATAGTAGATGAATTTCTCGGTTTTGCGATCGAACTTCACCAGAGCGCCACCTTCTCCGGCGTCTGTGATCCACATATTATTTTCGGGATCAGGCTGAATGTCGTAAGGGTAGGTAAACAGATACGGCATGGTGTACTCGATGATTTTTCCGGTTTGCGTATCGAGCTTGCCGATCTTCTGAAAGCCGTCAACCTTGCCCGCCAGTCCGTACCAAAGCATTCCGTCGTGATCGAACGACAAGCGTCGAATCGTGCAAGGGCGGTCGGAGTTAGGCGGAGAATATTCGATGAATTGTTCGGTCTGCTGGTCAAACTTCACAACCTTGCAGCGTGCCAATAGGGCAAACCAAAGGTTGTCGTTCTTATCGTGAACCATGCCGTAAGGCTGAGGTTCGAAAGTGGGAGTCTTATAGAAAGTGACCTTGTCTGTGGCGTGGTCCCACTTCGCAAGATAACTCCCACTGGCGCCGCCGGTGTACCACACGTTCCCTTTGGAATCGACGATCGGCGTGTTCCCGCCAGATCGGAAGTCCGGATTCTTGTACAGTTTCATTTTCCCCGTCTCTGGATCAAGCCTCCCGAGGGCCGTGGCGGAAGTGAACCAGATGATCCCGGCGCGATCCATGGTGAGACCGTGCGGCACGGCTGTAGGATCGGGAATCGGATAGTCCTTAAAGGTTGCCGTTCGCGGGTCGACTCGGCCGATCACATCTCCCAACTGATCCGCGTACCAAACGTCTCCATCGTTGCCGATGTGGGGGTCGTGCAACCGGCGCCCGCCGCAATTGGCGCACGCTGCAGCCGGAGCATCTCCTTCTTCTGCGGAGTGAGCGTCAGCCGCCATCTGGTTCTTCGCGAGGGGCGGCAGGTGATATTCCACGTACATGGCCTTGCTCAGCGCGGCCTCGTCCACTGCCATTTCAGGCTGAGCGACGCGCCGTGGTTCTGAATCCGGGCCGAAATTCTGAGTCAAATAGTCAACCAAGGTACGCCTTTCGGAAGCGGAGAAACTTCCCGGGACGCTCACGTTGGCCCGGCGAATCATGTCGTCAATCGCCGTATTCCATTGCTCCGCGCTGAACTGCCGAGTCGACAGCCAGTCTGGGCCGTGACAAACCAAACAGTTCTGTGCGATTTCCCGGCCCGGCCCCGGCGGGTAAACCTCGTCATAAGGAAGAGCTTTTGCGATGGGATATTCCACCTGAACACGCACGTTCGGAATGTACTTTCCGGCCCGCAAACTAAAATCCGCTTTCACATCGCCGGACGAAGAAACGGAAACCTTCTTGGGCCCTTCGCTATCGAATCCGTTCTTCTCGACTCGAACTTCGTATGTCCCCGGAAACAGATTCACAAACTGGTAGTGGCCGCCCGCCGTGTAGACCATGAAAACCACGTTCTTCTCGAGGTTTGTCGCATATACTTTGGCGCCCTTGAATTCCTTTTCGGAAGTGACCGTGCCGGAAATGGAAGCGGTACCAGGCAACGCATCGGGACTATCCGCAGGAGTGGCACGCAGTGCGAAGCCGGATCCAACGAGCACAAGTAAGCCGAAAGCGCTGAGGGCCATCTGGGAAACTCTAGAAATCACTGCTCCTCCCGGGCGGATGAGAAAGCGGCCGCGACGCCACTGGCGGCATCGTAGCTCAACATTTTGCGAAGCGTCAAGACTTCTTTCCAAAATGAATAAACTCGGCCCCCGATCGACTTGGACTCGTCTCTTTCGCGTTCGAACTCCAACCCCCGTTAAGCAAAAACGCCGTTGACTGCCCCGATGGTGAATCTTGGTCCAACTCCATTGATTTAGAAGTGAAATATAGCTCTTGCCAAACCCAAAAGCCGGCGAAATGCACCTTGGCACGCTTGAACTGCCGGCCGCTCAACTTCATATTTTCTCCTCCGTGCCTGCAAAAGCAGAAGGGGCCGCGCCTTTAAATCGAGCGCAGTCCCCAGTGGACCTAAGGCGGCTTAGAACAGCAGCTTCAACGCGAACTGAATCTGTCTCGGATTCGCATCTGCTGCCGTCGCGGTAATCTTCCCGAAGTTGCCCGCAGCCACGTTCGGTACAAAACCTGAAGGCGTTGTCGTTCCCGCTGGCGCCGACGACTGAGACAACGTGGCGCTGGGATTCGAGAAGTTTGGCGTGTTGAATAGATTGAACACTTCTGTCCGGAATTGCAGTGTTACGGACTCCCACACGTGAAAATCCTTAAAGAGGGAAAGATCGAACCTTCGCTGCGGCGGTCCGAACAACTGGTCGCGCCCCTCATTTCCCAGAGTCCCAATTCTCTGCAATTGAAACGCGTTGACATTGAACCATTCCCCAACGCTCGGGTTTGCAACCGCCAGACCGCTCACCACATTCGGTCTTGCGCCGCCCAAATTGTTATTACCTGGCAAAGTTGTCTGGGCAAGAATCGTCGCTTCATTCACCGTAAACGGCAATCCGGATTCCCAGGTTGCGACGCCGTTGACCTCCCAACCCGCAATCAATTGCCGTTCCGCTCCCGAGGAGTTCTTCCCAAAGGGAAGATCGTAGTTTGTCGCTACGGCCACACGATGACGGATGTCGATGGTTCCGTTTCCTTCATCGTATTGCAGCCCATTCACGGTATAGGTTGACGTCACCGCATCGACGATGCAGTGGTAGCCAACGGCGCATTCCACGCCCTGGTTCAACGCCGGCGTGTTATCGATTTCATGCGCGTAGGTGTAGTTGGCCGAAGCAGTCAGCCCCGCCTTCAGCCGGCGCTCGAACGAAGCCTGCAGCGCGTTGTAATGCGACCTGCCGACCGATTCCTCGTCGATCACATGCTGTACGCCTGGATCGACAGCGGCATAAGGCTGGTTCGCATTCGGTGCCGTCACCAGCTTTGTACCCACGGCCTCCGGGCCCGGTGTATTCAATTCATCGATGTCCGGGTTCACAGGCAGATGGTGGCCGAACTCCCCCACATACCCGATTCGCGCCACATTCCCGGCAAATTCCTTCTCGATCAAAAGGTTCGTCTGATACACGTACGAGTTCCGCAAATCCAGCGCAACGCCGGTGATCACGCCCTGCGGGTTTGTGGCCGAATTGGCAACCGCCGAAGGCAGCGGCGTTGTCCAGGAAACCACTTGCCCTGCCGCGGTAGCCTCTGCAAAGTTCGACGTGAACGGTGGATTCTTCAGTTGGTACTGGGAGCCGGTCTGGGGTGGGAAGAAACTCAATCCTCCGCCGCCGCGCACCACCATACCGTGCCCGATCGTTGCCGCAAATCCGAGCCTCGGCGCTATATCGCCGTAGTCCGTCGTCACGCCCGCGGTTCGGCTTCCGCTCTGGCCGGCGACGATAATGGCCCCGTTTGCCGGATTGAAGTTCGAGATGCGGTCTCGCACTTCCGTCCAAGGGGTGAAAATGTCGTATCGCACTCCCAAATTCAGGGTTAACCATGGGCGGACGCGCCAGTCATCCTGCACGAAACCGCTGGGTTCCCAGGTTCGGTAGCCCGGAGAAACCAAAGAAAGAATGCGATTCTCCTGGAACGAGTCGCCGAGCAGGAACGAAGCAAACGCGTTGCCACCCGTGCCTGACGAACTGTTGTTGGAACTCGTCTGGCTGCGGTCGAATATGAACTGCCCTACTGGAAATTGGCTCTGAGCTGCGGTGAAATCCCTTCGAATCAGGGCCAGCCCGAACTTGAAACTGTGATTTCCCGTGGTCCAGTTCAAACTACCGGAATACTGCCACGTATTGTCGATGTAATGGATCGGCAGGAACTGCTCGCTGCCGAGCGGGTTGTATACGTTTCCGTTGAAGTTAACCCACGAAAGTCCGCTCGCCTGCTGGTTCACGTTAATGCCATTGAGCCCGAAGGCTTGGCTCGCATTCGTTCCATAGTCCAACGGAAGCGAACTGATGTTGATCCTCAAATACGCTGCGTTCAGCTGCAGCAGCAGGTTCGGGCTGAAGGTGTGCGTAAAACTCGTGGCTGCGTTCTGCGCGCGCTCTTGCGAAGAGCCCGGTAGCTGATTGATGCTCCCGGAAAGGTCGCCGCCAGGCTGGATATTGAGACCCGCGACCGACACGCTGGGAAAGTCGCCAGGCGTGAACGTGTTTACGTTGTTAAACGTGTACCGGCCGGAAAGATAGTTTTGGTCGTTGAAGCGGTGGTCGACACGCGCATCGAATGTGTTTCCAGATTGCGTGTCGATCGGATTCGCCGCGAAATTGGCCGCTCCTGGCGCGGCTGCGATGTTAGGAGACGGAAAAAGGGCTGCATAATTCTTGGAAACGGAATTGATTCTTCCCAGCGGAATAATGTTTCCGGGAATCGCCGCTCCCGTTGTCGGATCGTAGATCTGTGTCGAGAGATCCGAAAAGTTGCCGAGTTGCGTCACTCCATTGCAAGCGGCGCGGCCCAGTTCGCAGGCTGTTGGCACAATGGCTGTTGGCACTGTAAGCGCCTGCACGATTCGCAGCCCTTCATAGTCTCCGAAAAAGAATGTCTTATCTTTCTGGATCGGCCCGCCCAAGCTCGCCCCGAACTGGTTCTGCCGGTATTCCGGTTTCCGCCCGAGCGTCGTGGGGTCGAAATAGTTTCGGCCGTCGAGAACGTCGTTGCGCAGGAACTCGAATGCCGATCCGTGGAATGAGTTCGTTCCCGACTTCGTGATGATGTTCACCACCGCGCCGGCTGTTCTTCCGATGTCCGCCGTATATAGGTTCGTGAGCACGCGTACTTCCTGAATCGCGTCAATCGAGGGCTGCACGCCGATTGTTCCGATGGCGCGCTCGTTGTTATCCATGCCGTCGATCATTTTATTGTTGACGGAATCGCTTTGCCCGTTGACCGATATCTCATTCGACTGTCGCCGATCATCCGCCCGTGTGCCTGTGTCTATGGCACTCGGGTTTCCTTGATTCGCTCCCGGCACGAGCTGCGCCAGCTTCATGAAGTTCCGGCCATTCAAAGGCAGGTCCTGCGTGGCCTGCTGGTCGACCAGCCCACCAACCGTGGAATTGTCCGTCTGCAAAGCGGGAGCGGCGGCCTCATTCACTTCCACCACCTGGTTTACTTCGCCTACCTCCATCTTCGCGTCGACGCGAGCTCGGTCTCCCGTGGCCAGCGCGATGCTCGACGCAGTGAACTTCTTGAAACCCTTGGCCTCCACGCTCACCGAATACGTTCCCACAGGCAGTGACACGAATGAATACTCGCCACTCGCGCCGGTCTGTGCGGTGCGCGTCTCGTTGGTCAGCGCATTTGTGGCGGTTACCTGCGCACTTGGCAGCGCCGCGCCGCTCGAATCAGTCACCGTGCCTACCACATCCGCCGTGGTCACCTGCGCGGTTGTGCGGATACCTCCGAGCAGAAACATCAAAATTCCCAGCGCAACAAACGCGCCTCCACGCAAATGAATTGCCTTCATTCCCACCCCTCCCTGGCCTTCTTGAATCTCGGTCGCCCCAATCCCGGCAGTACCAGTTTGGAATTAAATGCTGTTTATTCCGGGCATACGGAGCGGCATTACGTTCAAATATGAATCAAAACTTTACCGTCCCGATTTCGTTTGTCAATCCTTTTCTGCGGTCGAGCTGAAGAATGGCTTTCGATCCAAACGATGACAAGAAGGTCAGTAAACGTTCGAATCCAGGCATCCGAGTCAAGCTCTATGCTTCCACTCCCGGCGGCCCCTTATAACGCTACTCGGCAGCGGACAGATCCAATTTCAAAGAGGGCTGCAAGAACAATTACTACACTACTGAATAAATGGAGCGTCTAGGGAGTTGTGCCGATCGAAACCAACGACTGAGGGGCGTCTTTGTCAATATCCTGCACATAAGAATTGGATCGTGCAATCTTTTCGACGGCCCGCCTCTATACCTTCCACAAAAAGAGGGCACCCAGGTGTTGCGCTGCGACCTGGCAATCGCAGGGAAGACGCTAGGTGTGTGCAAAAAGGGGGGTGTGATGAAGAACAAAGTGCGGGGCCGAATCATGAAGCTATCCGGGTTCGTCGCAGGTTTCCTGTCCCTGTGTTTGTGCGTAATCCCATCGGCGTACGGCCAGAGTGCCGCCACCGGCGCTCTCACCGGGACGGTAAAAGATAGTTCCGGCAGGGTGATTCCTAACGTAACGGTCAGCGCGACTAGCGCCGCGACGGGAACGGCCCGAAGCGTCATGACCAGCACGGACGGGTCCTACACGATCGGCTTGTTACCCCCGGGCATGTATCGGGTGAAGTTTGAGATCAACGGATTCGAGACAGTCGAAGTGCCAACGGTGACCATAACTGTAACGGAGACCGGCACTCTCGATCAGACGCTGCGAGTCGGCACACAGACGCAGGAAGTCACGGTGCAAGGAAACGTCGAAACGTTGCAGACCACGAATGCCACGGTTGGGTCTACCATTGCCGGCCAGACTGTCACCGATTTGCCCCTGGCCACGCGAAACTATACCAACCTGCTGAGCCTCTCTGCGGGAGCGAACGCGACCGTAAGCAACGCGGCGTCCTTGGGGAAAGACACGCAGCCGACGAACGTGAACGGCGCAAACTCACAGCAGAATAATTATCAGATGGATGGCGCTTCGATCGTGAGTTACACGGGCATCAGCGGCGTCACCGAAGGCGGTAGCCGCGGCGCGTTTGGCATTCCCAATCCGGACACGATCCAGGAATTCAAGATTCAGACGTCGCAATACGATGCCGGCTACGGACGCAATCCCGGCGCCAACGTAAATGTGGTTACCAAGAGCGGCACCAACGACTTTCATGGCGATGCATTCGAGTATTTCCGTAACACCGTCTTGAATGCTGGAGACTGGTTTGCCAAACACAACGGAGTAACCGGTAATGCAACTCGTCTTCTGGATCAGAATCAGTACGGCGGGACACTCGGAGGACCGGTAAAAAAAGACAAACTATTTTTCTTTGCCTCCTACCAGGGTACCGACCAAAAGAACGGGACGTCAGGCAGCGGGTTGATCAGTATGTTCCTGCCGGCTTTGCCGGCAGGCTCCCGTGGAACTTGCCCTCAGGGCGCGACGGCAATTTCTCAGTGTGACGCAGCGGCGCAGGGATTTGCGGGCAGCCTCGGTGCGTTGTACGGGGGCAAGCAAGGCGCGATCATCCCCGGTGTGGCCATCGCCGCGAATGGCTCCAACATCAATCCCGTGGCTCTGCAGATATTGCAAATCAAGTTGCCCAACGGTTCGTACTACATTCCCACAGCTCCGGCAGCGGGCGGAGCGGCGTCTCCTGGGATCACCTGTCTTCCCGTTCAAGGTCCCTCCGCTTCGTTCCCCGCTGGCAGTTGGGCCGGAGAAGCTTCGTGTACTTCTACCTCGCCGGCCATTTATCACGAACACCAGGGCATGGGAAATGTGGATTATGTGATAAACAGCAGGAACACGCTTATGGAACGTTATTTCTATTCGACAGATCCCGCCATTGAACCGTTCTACCAGCAAGGCGTGAATGTTCCCGGAACTCCGGAACATGCAACGTTCACGAATCATGAAGCGGTTCTGAAGCTCACCTCGGTTCTATCCGCAAACCTCGTGAACGAAGCGCGCTTTTCGTATCAGCGCAATCTCACCGATTCGAACACGTCCACCCCGTTTCTGACTGCCTCGAACGTGGGCATAACGGCTCTCAATGCGGGCATTGGATACAACGTGCTCCCGCGAATCGATGTCGGTTCTTTGAACTTCGGTACGAGTGTCT
>Ga0206870_1002_pt1 | contig 73865 bp, 55 predicted proteins | sample Alteio_BWOrgCont_36_FD_152620 | JGI IMG/M metagenome (GOLD analysis project Ga0206870, IMG submission 152620) | Enriched cells from forest soil in Barre Woods Harvard Forest LTER site, Petersham, Massachusetts, United States -... | ecosystem: Environmental > Terrestrial > Soil > Temperate forest >... | reverse complement strand
AATAAACTGCTGCCGCCGATTTCTATTTTTGTGCTGCATCGCCCTCCTCGCCGGTTGTGCCTACCAACCACGGCCGCAAAAACGAGGCGACAAAACGCGGGAGACTGTGGCGGAAGCCACAGCGCGAATGAAGCCAGGCATACAATGGTCGGCGCGCAGGATCGGCCAGGTTGCCGAATGGGCAAGCGAAGAAGCTCTCGCTGCAGTCGAAGGATTCTTCGAAGGCTGGACGGGGACCTCCGCTCAGCCAATTAATCTGAATTCCGCGAGTGACCGTCAACTTCAGAGCCTACTTGGGATGACGCCCCAGGAGGCGCACAGAATTATCCGCGCCAGACCGTACCGCGATAAGGCTGCGCTGTTGAGTAAGGGAGTAATCTCTGAGAATACCTACCGCAGAATTAAGGACCGCATCACTGTGAATTGATATGCGTCGTTAGAAGTATTGGCCGAGCCATTCGTTGCATACGCTTCCCGCATTGGACAGCCCCCGCCCACGGATTCCTCAACAACCGGCGGTTGGCCTGTCGGCTGGACTTCCATGACTGGACCGCGTCGTCACGGCCCCTTGCGGCACTTTAGACTTGAGTGCGGCGGACGATGTGTCATATGCAACAACACGAAGATAAAAAGTGTTCCATAAGAGACATCCGCCTCTGAGCCGTTGAATTAACGTGGTTCTACGGATGGCGCGAACTGTTCCAAGGGCCCGCTTGCAAAGAGGTGCTGCCTTCCGGAATCTGGATCGACTTTCCAAATGTCTGTACCGTCATGGAGCCGTGTACCGCAAGCTGGGCCAGTCCCTCTTCTCAATGGACTGGCGAAGAGAGGGCGCCCAGTGCGAATCCTCTTTCATAGTGAGCTGGCGGATGTAGAGATCTGCTTGCGGGAGCTCAAAAGAGCACAAATTAAACTAAGCAAAGATGCGGTCTTAACATCCGAACAGTTTGCGCAACACCTGAAATCAAACTCCTATGACGTTATCGTGGCTGAATACCCTGCCCCCAACTGGCAGGGAACGCAGGCGCTGGAACTTCTCCAACAGACAGGAAAGTCTGTTCCCCTCATCTACGTAACCCACATCAAACAACCCGAGCTGATGGCCAAGCTTATTGCCAAGGGCGCCGCCGATTGTATCGAGATGAGGATTGTCGGCCACCTTCCGGCAGCTGTTCGGCGCGTACTGAGTGACAAAGAACTACGCGACCAGCGCGACCGTGCCGAGAAGAAATTGCGGCTTTCGGAGGCGCGTTATCGGGCTTTGGTCGGGAACCTTGCGTATGGGATGTGCCGCTGGAACATGGAAGGCAAGCTTGTGGATGCCAACCCGGCGTTGGTGACCATGCTCGGCTATGCCTCAAGAAAGGAACTCATGGCCCAGAACCTCACAGGAGTCATCTTCCGCGACCCTTCCATCCGAAAGCAGATCTTGGGAGGCGATGGCCCTGAAAATCAGGCTAAGCCGGCAGAGATTGACTGGGAACGCAGAGACGGCACGATGGTGAAGGTGCGACTTAGCGGAAGAGAGGTTCAGGGCGACCGAGACAAGATCGAAGGTTATGAAGTGATAGTAGAGGATGTCACGGGCCAACGCGAACTAGAGGAAAGTTTGCGTGACAAGGCAGCCAAAGACTCGCTGACCGGACTCGCTAATTATCGGCGCCTGATCGACGTTCTCGACGGCGAGATTAAGCGGTCCACACGCACCGGTCGACAATTCGCTCTGTTGTTGTTCGACCTAGATCGGTTGAAGTTGATCAATGACCGCTACGGTCATCTAGCAGGTAGTCGGGCGCTGTGCCGCCTGGCCGATGCCATGTGTATTACCTGTCGTGAGGTCGATACGGCAGCGCGTTTCGGCGGAGATGAGTTTGCGGTGGTCCTGCCGGAAACGGGAGCCGAGTCGTCCCAGTTCGTGGCCAAACGCATTTGTGGCACCCTTGCCGCCGATTGGGAAGAACCGCAACTTTCCGTAAGCGTCGGAGCGGCTATCTACCCTCAGGATGGCGAAACGATCGAATTACTGTTATCCGCGGCCGATGTGTCACTCTACGCAATGAAAAGCGAAGCTCATCGCAGCGCCCTGCAGAACCAACCCTCTGAAGAGGGGGAGTATCGTGATCAGGCAAAAGTACTTCCGAACTCATCATTGACGGGAGGAAGATATGCGCCAAAGTAAGGCCACGCATCTGCCGGTGAAGATTGACGCGGCAAGAAGGAAAGTTGATAGCACTGTTGACAACGTCGCGAAGCCAGGCTTATCGGAGAAAAAGAAGCTTGTGGCGATTTCCAGGCAGGTTGCAGCTCTCAGGCAGCAGTTGCGGGATAATACCGAGGGACAAACGAAACCTGCCTTAACGTAAACTGGGCTTCCCATGATTGCAGTCAGATGTGATACGGTTCGCGCCAGAAGCGAGAGGCTCGACAACGGCTAAGGACCGTCGATCGGCACCAGCGGTTTCAAATCCAGCACCATCATCGAGGCCGCGGCCCAGCAAAGCATCGCATGGTTAAACCCGAGGTCTTTCCAGGGGCAATCCCCGCTGGCATAACAACCATCGTGCCCATCCGACTTCCGCGCGCCACGGATTGAAGTGGTACGAGATCGACTTGAACTGGTATGGCATCTGGATCTCACAGAAGCTCAAGTTTGCGCGACAAGGTACACCGCACAGCGTTTTCTGGCGGAGTATCTACATCTCGTTGAAAGTCCTAGTAAACACGCTAATCGTGCGCGTCTAGTAGTAGCCTTGCTTCTCGTGCGCTCTTGCAAGAGCGGCAGATAATGCCTCGGGATATCGATTCACCCCAGATGAGAGCGAGCCAAAATCGCTTCCCGTCTCGCTCGCTCACTTTTCCGCTCAAGCCAGATCAGTATTACAATCGCACCAATCCATCCCGACAAGACGTACATTTGAGCCTCTCCTCTTCCCGTCGTCAGTCTTCGCTTAACGCCACTCTAGTATGGAAACTTCGCTGAATTGGGGGCAGTTTGTAGCGTTGGCAAGGCGGTTTCGTATCACTTGGCGTTCTCAGTTCTCTAACTGTTTCTTTCCCAAGTGTCACTCACCGACGTCAACCGTGAGACCGTCATATAACCGTATCCGTCATTCGCCCTGATGGTGCTCTTCCTGTTTAGCTTCGTCACGTGCATCACTGGATCTGAGACGACACCGGCGATGATTACGGTGTGGCCAATCTGCCATCGAGTTTTACGGTCTTGCCTGTGAGCTCTCAGGTACGGCCATCATCAGCGAGCAGCGCATATTTGTCATCGTGCTTCTGAAGGCAACCAATTGCCGCCCGTGGGTTATTGTGAGTCGTGGGTTTCGTCGTTGAGTTTTCTTGTGCGGACGCGAGCTCATGAGACCCGTATTCCACATTAGCGAGGAAAACAATCCAGCAATCGAAACGAATTTCTCGGTTTTTGTTAGCATGAAAGGCGTATTTCCGTTTGCTCCCCATGGTGCACCAACGATTTCCTTTAATCTGTCCCGTATAGGACACCAATTGGGAGCCCATTTCCCTTCGCTACCTCGGTGCAACCCGGGCCTGAGCTATCGTCGGTGCGCGGACGGCCCTTCAGGGTCTTTGTGACCGACGTCGAACGTAACACGCATGGCTACCGTTTTCGGCTGCCCTTGGCATCATCGGCAGTCGCAATAGCTGCCGCTTTTTCTTCCGCGTCGAGATCCAGGTCCGCTGCGCTCGGTAACGCTGACGATGGCTCGGTATGCTTTTCTGGCTTTTTGATCAGAATCTTCTCGGCGTCTAAGCATTTGGCCACACAACCCCTCCGTCGTCACTAGCTTCCGGCATCTACTTCTTTTATCGGCGAACCGCGATCTATCGCCTCGTGAGCTTCCTGAAAGGCGTAATCTCTTGGCAGAGCCCATCGCAGGGAACTCTTTGCCCCCCAATGATGGAGCGTTTCGGTTCGCTCCGGTTGCTATATGAGCCGTTGCGGCTTATGGGCTCGCCAATCTGGATCGCACACCAGATCAGTAGTTCTAGGCTGCGCTGCTCTTGGATTTAGCTCTTGTCAGCATCTTGTGACTCGGTATTCCGAATGTTTCAACCTCATTAGAAGCAGTTCGCGTGGACGTACAGAACACGAAGTATTGGCCGGGTTGTTCCCGGGCGATTTGTTGCATGCGCTCCCGCGCATTGGACAGCCCGTCCACGGTTTCTGTCCACATCGGGTTCTGGGGTGTTCCTGAAAAGATGTCACAACTGTCTTTCATGCGCACACCTCGCGTCTATGCGACTGGATCGAGTTCTTTCCTCGAGAGGCCTAGCAACCGTACTCTACGCTGTGCCCGGAACCAAATCTGTCCAGAAAGAAACAGCCTGGAAGGGAATCGCCCAACTGTGGAAAACTGCTCACTGACAGCGCCAATTCGCACTCAAGCCGATGACTTACCGAACGAAGTGGCATGATAAGGTGATTTCATGCTTACCTTGCGTTTGTATTTCACTCGGCTGCGCGAGCAATACCTCGCGCTGAAGCTTAGGTTTGAAAATGCCAGGGCAATCGGTCGCACGCGCAGCCGTTGGAAATACGCTGTCCGACATCCGGCGGACCCGCACGAAAAGCCACGCAAATAAGCCGACCGCATCCCCAGTGCTAGGAAACGCGCTTAGGTCCTTGCACCGCGGCAGGTGATGCCCACATTACTATTCGTCCGACAGCGGGTTCTGTATAACGTCGCGAATGCCGCCGTATCGCTACCGGGAACAAAACTACGGCCTACCGCTTCTAACCGATCGACGTCATCCCCCAAGAGGCAGCACGATGTGTTTATGAAGCACCCCAGTTTGTTACCCGCTCACCTTATGAAGGCCGGGAAATGCGTGTTAGCCGTCATGCTGCTTGCCTCATCATGTGCAGCGCAAGCATGCACTATGCTGAGGCCGACAAATTTATCTAAGATCCGTTGGAAGTACTGCTCTGAGACCAATAGCGTGATGATTAACAATAACAGTCCGTACTCCATTCGTATAGATTTCACCGTAAACTATATGGTTGGTGGTACTCCTGGTACATGGGAATACGATATAGCTTCTGGAAAATATGCGACGGTACCTTCCAACGGAGCAGTTGTGAATGTGAAGGTTACGGGGCTTAAGATCCTCTCCTTATAGTCTGAGTGATCCCCTCCGCGTCAGGCTTTAATTCCGCCTCCTCAAGTTTCTCGCATCATTTGGTGTGACTACCTTCTTGGCCGTAACATTCCGATTCAAGTACCCTATTAAAGCATTATGAGAGGGCGCCCTTTGGAGTAGATTTTGATCGTTCGTATCAAGGCCTGCACAGGAAGGAGCGTCGTTGCTACGCAGTACGAATGTGTGCACAAAAGAACAGACATGGATTTCTCCAGCCTTTAAGATCACGGTGGATGGCGAGTTCCATGCGTGATTTCCGAGGGCCGCTTCTAGCGCTCGCTTTCTAGTGATTTTGTGACTGTTTTGGGACTGAGACCAACGTCCGAATGCTTGGTCGCTCGGTCGCACAGTGGCAGGGCATGACCTACCAACAGGACTGGGTTCCTGCTGCGCTATTGGCGCTGACGGCGAGTTTGGACGGTGGCCAGTGAATCGCTCTCGCGGATTGATTTTGTGGGGAGCGCGGTTCGACGTCTTCTGCCAAGCCGAGTCAAAACATTGGATCTCAAAGCAAGACAAAGGGAACGACATGGAATCAGAAAGACTGCGGGGGCGCGGGCGGTTAGTGCCAACACTTCCCACGGGCGTCGAATACCAGGTAGCTTTTGAAATCGATTTCGCCGCTGTGGACCAGCGACCGGGAAGGCGCCTGCCGCCCAACCATAGAAATGCCGAGAGATGTCGCGTGACGTCCTCGTGCCATCACTTCATACCAGACGGACGATACTTTCTCCATGTCGAAGTAGGGCAAATCCATCAACTCGAATCTGTAGCTCGGAAGTGGCATTACGTGGCCTCTCGCTGATAAGTTTCATTGCTGCGAACCCGCCAGGTTCTGCGAGAACGATCTGCCAAGGGAGACTCAAGCATGGCCCGACAACATTCGCACAAATTCACAATCGCTGACGATGATGCGGTACACACTCTTGTAGACAAGCTGGTGAACGTCGGCTCGCAACAGAAAGTACGCCGCGAAAAACTGCTTCGAGCTCTCGACGATGCGGCGCGACACTATAAGGACTCGGACCAGAAAGTGCGAAAGTCATTCTTCCACGGCCTGCTAACTGGCTATGCGGTTTCCCTGAAACTCGCGCAGCGAGGGCCTGAACCACTCGAAAGTACGGTGTTGCCCCCAGACTGAGTTGTACCAGCGTCGCTTTCGACACGTGAGAGACATGGACCACAAGAGTCGGCATGGCCAGCATGTCGGGCCTCATTACTCTGCAGCTTTCGCGTCGGTGGGATTCTCTAGCATCCCGTAGTTAATGCCAATTGCCGGGGCTTTTTCTTCGGCTTCAAAATTAAGACTCGCCATGATAGAGTCTTCTCTGCTTCCTAGTACTTGATCGATTCCCTTCCCTACAGCTGAAGTCGTGGCCCGGTTTTTATTAGTGAATCCATTACTTTGCCTTCAGCTGCTCCTGCATCAATTCAACTTCTGCGTTAAGCCAATTCTCTACGTCGTGGCCATCCTGGCCGCCTCGTCGCAGATACAGTTCGTAGGCGCGGGCTTCAATCCGGACTTTCGTTGGGATGGCCGGCTCAACGTCCTTCGACCTCATTCGGTACGACGGCCCCCAGTTGATTCCAGAGTGTGTAGAAGCGTGTGTTCCAGTAGCCATACCTTGATTCAAATCCTGTTGTTCGTTTTGCGCGTATATGCGGCGCGCCTCTTCTCGCTGCCCCATCTCGTTCCGTAACTCTTCGGCTATTTGCCAGCTGCCAGATTTACGCCCGTTTGTTTCTGCTCCAGCCATATTCGCCTCCTTGGGAGTTAAGTTCATACACGGGTCCTGACGACCACAACAGAGTCAAAGGATGTTGATCGCAATGCGGATGCCGGGATGGACACCGTCGTACATGTAGTAGCCACCATCGTCGTACACCACATAAACATCGTCCGAGTAGGCCCAACCGTTTGGCCACGGATCGATGAATCCAAACGAGTAGCCACCATACTGGAACCGCCGAGTATCGTATTGACCTCGGTTAACGTGGAAGCTATGTCCGCTGCCAAAATTGGAAGCGTAATGCGCGTCTGAAATCCGGCCGTGTGCGTAATTACCGTTTTTTCCGTTCGTAGCATGCGACTGCTGCTGATTGACCGCATGTGCTTGTTGTTGTGAATGCGCGTCGCGTGGCTGAGGGTGCTGCTCCTGAGCCGGTTTGGCTTCCTGCTGCGTTGCAGTCTTGGCTTGCGGTTCTGCAGACTTGGCCTGCTCTTGGGTATGCTTTTCCGGCGCCGGTTTGCCTGGCTGCTGGGCATGTGGTTCCTGCTTGGCCTGTTGCTTTGATTTAGCTTCCTGGTTTTCGGGCTTAGCGTTCTGCTGATGCTCGTCCCGCCCGTTCCCTTCTTCTTGCCGCGCATAGACTGCTGTAGCCATGCACAAAAGCAAAAGCAGCGCTGCTGTGGAGATGGTTTTCATGAGAGTCACCTCAAGTGTTGGTACGCCCACAGTCTAGTGATTCGAGACTCGGTTATCTGTCCTGAACAACACAAGTTTCGCCCCGAGAAGCGGACCGAATGTTTCGTGAGGGAACGATCCTTAGAAACCACAATTTACGTTTGACAATCCCGCGATAAGCTTCACTCTCTGGTGAGCCAGTAATGTCCACTCTTAATGTGCGGGAGAGGCAGGATAGACACCCTAGCCTTTGAATGCCCGGATGGCCGGGTCCGAAAGACTATAGTGCGCTCACATTTTCCGTTTGTAACCGTCTGCCAATACAACAAACTCCTTAGATGGGCGAGGATAGGACCGTTTGTCGGCCGTCTTATCGCACGCGAGGTTCGTCGAAGGGAAGCTAGAGGGGTAATCTGCAAACCTGCGACCGGCCTGCAATCAGATCTGGAGGCTCTGTGATTGGCGCCCGCGTTAACAGCCGGATCGTCATCAATAACGGTGCTTTTTACAATAGCTCGATCAAGATGATCCGCGGGCAAAGTGCGGAGCGCAACCCAGGGACGTTGAAATTCGGTCAAACGTTTCGCCGCCGTTGGAGCTGGTTGGTATCGGCGTCTATCCCTCTGTTGGGCTGAGGTATCTTTCGCGATCACTGCTATGGGCACCGGCGTCACAACCGATCGCCGAGCTGCTGTACTTGTGACGGCTGATCCGAGCGGCCGCTGCTCCTGAATGGGGTAGTCTAACGACGGCAAACATAGACCACTACTGTTTGCTAATCCCGTTCAGCGCGACATGCTGGGGACTGTCTTTGGCGTCGTCCGTAAAGGTTATCTGACCGTTGTGCTTACCAACATCTAGAGGCCTAAAAGTCACCACGACAGAGCAGCTTTCGTCCGGCGCGAGCAATCCGCCAAGGCTTTCGCACGTCGAACTGGGCAAGATCATAAAGTCACCTTTTACGTTGATGCTGAAAAAGCGGAGAGATCTCTTGCCACTATTCACAATCGTTAGTGTTTGCGGACCGGTCAGTTGCTCCGAGAAATTTAGATCGAACGGGTACATTGTAACGATCGGTACACGAAGGGTACCCGCGCCGCTTAACGAAACGGTGAGCGGAACGGCGCTTCCGTCGTAAAACACGCTGGCAGTTCCCAAGACGGGCACAACACTGGACGACTTGAATATGACTTCAATGTTGCAGCTTTGATTGAGGACAAGTGGGGCGGGTGACACGGGACAATCGTTCGTCTGAATAAAATCGCCCGTTATGGCGATTCTATTTAGCTGAACGCCGGCAGCACCGGTATTTAAGAGTGTGACCGTCTGGGGATCGGTAGCCTTGCCGACCGTGGATTCGCCGAAAGAAAGCGAGTAGGGAGCGCGGATTAGTGACGAGTGCACATCCTGCGCCGAAATGCCCGGTACGGCCAGGGACAAACAAATCAGACCAATCCCAAGGAGCCAGTAACTCGATTTTCCGATGTCTTGCACATCGACTCCGCGAGCCTTTTCCGCTTCTGCGCTGACGCTACCCACCTTTGCCCCACCAAGAACGACATCCTCTGTTCTATGCCCCAACCACATCTTTTTAGTCATTGCACCTTCTCCTGGAACAGGATGCACTAAATAGCCGCGCAAAATCTGTCCACTAGAGCACACAGAATTCTAAAGGCAAGGTGCGGGCCATCGAGCAGATTTGACTTAGGTAGCGCAGGGGTCTAACTAAAAGAGAATTAGCCATATGCGGCTCGTATCCCCCCGTGGGATGTGTGATGTGGTTCTCTCTCGGGAGACAAGCAGCCTTGACTCCCAAACCGTTGCACGATGAGAGCGTCAGGGCTGTAGAGCATTGCCTGAAGCCAATGTGTCTTAGGGCGCAGCACGTGGGGACGGTTCCTGGTCAACTCCGACTAGCTCATCGCACGGGTATCGATGGGTCTCAATACCAATTGAAACGACGAAGAGTCCGAGCGATATGAAATACGTACAGAGACGGATGTGCTCTTCGGGGCAGATTTTGCAAATAACATGGCGCATCTTCGTAGGTAGAGCGTGGTCCCGGGAGGCTTCTCATGCTAACGAAAGTCATGAAATCGGTTTCCATTGTTGGCTTGTTCCTTTCGTTTCTCTGGAGTTTGGTTGGAAGAGAACCAGTATGGTCGGTCTAGGTCGGAGGATACTTGGAGCTGATAGTGCTTGCGGTCTGGGCAACCGCCCTCATGGTGGTGGCTCAGACCATTCTCGCCCACAAATACTTTTGGGCGGTCGGATTCTTCGCGATCGCAGTGCTTTTCAATCCTTGGGTTCCTCTGACCATTTCTCGCTCGACATTTCTCATCTTGGATCCGGTTTGTATCTCGGCTTTTGTCCTTTCGATAGCGATTTTGAGGACGGGAGGGGAACGCGACTGGACAATGGCTTCTTGATTTCCCAAATCGCTCGCTGGAGCGACGCATAACATTCGCAGTGACACTAACATTAGGAGATTAAAGATGAGCATCAAAATGTGCTCTTGGGCTTTTGCGGTGATTTTGCCGATGAGTTTCTCGGGAGTCGCGTCGGCACAAGAGAACTCAGCAACGAAGCCAACAATTCACGATAGCATGCGTGCACTCACTGGTTGCCTTCAGAAGGGCGATGACGAATATGTGTTGCTCGCCGATGACGGCGGCATCTGGGAACTGAAGGGCAACAGCGTGAACCTCGATGGGCAGATTGGCCATACCGTAGTCATCACCGGCGTCACCTCCGATTTGGCGACGCATGCAGCGAGGGCAACCCCCAAGGGCGAGCACGGCGGATACGGGTACATGAGGGTCTCAAAGTTGACCTCGGTGAGTGACACTTGCGAGAGAAACGGCTAGACAACTTAAGAGGCTCAAGCGAGTAGCCTGAACTACATACACAGCGAACAGCATGGGCAATTATGGAATAAGCTTCGCCGCACGGTGATTGTGAACATTATTTTTATACATGACGACCGCCAGTCAAATCCGCGCCTCATCGTGAAGGCCAGTCATCCGCTGGAACAGCGAAGTGTAGGCTCAACCGCTTGACCCACTACCACTATCAGGACACGCCGCGGAGCCTGCCCGTCACTAAAGTAGTTGAGGCGCACTACTCGAATCGTTCACCGTTCCGTTTATGCGCGGCATTTGAATATCCAGGATCGCTAGGTGTGGGCAATTCTCGTTGGCTCTTGTTACTGCTTCGACTCCCTCGGTGGCTCCAGCAACACTCTCCCAAGCAGTTCTTTCGTCGATAAAAACATTTCAGGACGGAATCTCGTCTCGCAGAGCCCACTACAGGATTGCTAGCTCTGATACACACTACATGCCGTATGGCGAAGCGATAGTCTGATGCCCTAGGCTACGTGTATTAGGACTCACCTCTGCTCGATACTCGCGGGAAAACCCACCCTGGCAATCGACGGACTTATAAGGAGAAGGTAAATGCCCGACAAGCACAATATCCAGGACTTGCTCGAAGACGAAATTAAGGATTTGTACTCCGCTGAGAAACAGCTGACAAAGGCAATTCCCAAAATGGCAAGGGGATCTAACGACGCAACCCTCCAGACAGCTTTCCAGCAACACTTGAAGGAAACCGAAGGACAGATCAAAAGGCTGGAAAAAGTCGCTCGCTTATTGGACACCAAACCGAGCGGAAAAAAGTGCAACGGAATGGAAGGCGTCATAGCGGAAGGGGCCGAGGTGTTGGCGGAAGAAGGAGAGGAAACCGTCCTCGACCTCGGAATCATCGGCGCGGGGAGCCGGGTTGAGCATTATGAAATGGCGGGTTACCTGACCGCGATCAGTCTGGCAGAACGCATGAAGGCAACCGAAATCGTATCGCTCTTGAAGGAAACGTTGGCCGAGGAAGAGGCTGCGGAACAAAAATTACGTTCGATAGCGAGGAATCTGTTGAGAACTGCGCCAGCCGAAGCCTCAGCTGCATAACTCCGAGCTGCCAGACACATGCGTCTTTAGAGGCAGCTTCCTCGATCCAAGCAGTTCATCGTTGTTGGGAGGTTCTCGATGAACGGAGAACTTGGGCGAATCGCCAAAGAAGCTGTCGAGGATCTGGGTTCCAAATCGTTAGAAGAGGAGAACGTTGATGTCATTTTTAGCGTGGATAGCACTCGGGCTCGTCGCAGGCTTCGTCGGGAGTAAGCTCGTCAATAAAAGCGGAGAAGGGATGATTCTAGACATCGTATTGGGAATCGTCGGTGCGATCGTGGGTGGCTTTCTATTTAGGTTATTCGGGGCGCATGGTGTTACGGGCCTGAACATATACAGCTTGGTGGTCTCTGTCGTGGGATCGGTGATCTTTTTGGTCGCCTATCACGCCATCCGCCGAGCCGCGTAGGCTACGCTACCGCAACAAGTGTTGACCGTATCACCACACAACAACAGATGTACCAGCCCGAGGAGAATAAACAATGATCCAAATATCAAATAGCTTTACAAGAGTCTTACTCGCCGGCTCGCTGCTATTCTGCGGTACGGCGTTGGCATCGCCTCGCTCGTTACGCCAGGATTCACAGGAAACCCAGCCAGACAACACAAAAAAGAATCGTGATCAGGCCCCGCCGACCGCGGATCAACAGAAAATGAACGATTCAGACCGCGCCATAACCCAGAAGATTCGAAAGTCAGTCATGGCGGAGAAGTCTTTGTCAACTTATGCGCACAACATCACAATCATAGCCCAAGATGGCAAAGTCACTCTGCGAGGCCCAGTCCAATCTGAAGATGAAAAAAGTAACGTGGAAGCCAAGGCTGCAGCGGTAGTTGGTGAGGGTAACCTCACTAGCCAAATCGAAGTGGTTCGATCCAAGTAATTGGGAGGTTTTAAAAAGGAGAAATATGGCAGACAAAAAAGCAGCAGTTTTTGGGATCTATTCGACGCGTGATGGCGTGGAACGGGCCGCGGATGCACTGATCAAGTCTGGGTTCTCTGCGGAAGATATTTCCGTGCTTCTTCCAGAAAACCTCGGTACAGCAAAAGATTTGGGAATGGAGAAAGCGACTAAGGCTCCAGAAGGCGCAACAACCGGAGCCGTTTCAGGTGCAACAGTGGGCGGAGTATTAGGTTTGCTGGCCGGTATGGGAGCCCTAGCGATTCCTGGAGTCGGCCCACTTATAGCCGCAGGTCCGATTATGGGTGCTCTTGCTGGCCTAGGAGTCGGAGGCGCCGTTGGGGGCTTCACGGGTGCACTAATCGGGATGGGTATTCCGGAGTATGAAGCGAAGCGGTACGAGGGACACCTGAAGAAGGGTGGTATTCTATTTTCGGTGCACTGCAATACGTCAGAAGAAATCAAGCGAGCCAAGGAAGTGGTCGAAAGGACTGGAGGCGAAGACATCTCCTCGACAACCGAGTCTTCCTCGAAGACCATGAAGAACGACACCGAAGCCGCGCGCAAGGTTGGTTCGGTATAAGTGGTGGGGCCAATGGGGGGAGGAGCGTGATAGAGATTTCTCCCCTCGGAGCCACCTTCAATGCTCAAGCGAAGCAACGGTATGGTAGAACTTCCAGTAACTTCAGAAAAAGCTCAAAGGCGGCGCCACGCCTGCGAGACCTGACTACATCATTCCCGTCGCATGTGCGGCATTTTGGTCGAGACGCGCAAGAATTCTTTGTCAACGGTCAGAACACGGATATTCCAGATAATCTTGATTCGTGTCGCACTCGCTCGATCCTGCGCTCCAGCCCAATCAGCGCAATCACACCCAGAAGCCATGCCACTAAAACATACATTGTGTTCTCCCTCGAATTATTATTTCCGCCTAGTACTTTTATTTGAAGGCGCGTTATGGATTCTGTTCCGTAGGGCACATCCACTTCCAAGTGTGCTATAGAGATTGTGGTTGCTGTAATCCTGCGACAGTGCAAACACCGTGGTGATATCCCGGGAGAACATAACGTCGTAGCTTCATTTCGTGTGAAATATTCACGCCTGACTGGATACAGGTTTACGACAACGGGCCCCACTCAAAGAGCGCCCTTGCTGGATTTCGGAGATCATAGACGGACACCTTCTGCTTGCATGCTCGCGCTAACTCCGTGGCCCTAACTTTGGCCATCTGCAAAGTAGACACATTTTCAATCCACACCGTTGAACCGTCTGATGAGCTCCGGTAAATCCCATAATCTAACTGGGGCATGTTCATCCTTTGTCGAGAACTGACTGAAGCTGCTTGCAGCAGTTTCGCTAGCGCCGACCAGGATTGCTGCAAGAGCGGCCGTGATTACGTCTGTGGTCATTCTTGATCTCGGTAAGTGCGCTACACATTGCTATTGTTACGAGCATAGGATTTCCGAGACCCGAAAAACTGTCCGCAAAGACACAGAAAATTGCGAGCTAACCTGGTTTACTCGGCCATGCCATGACGTCCCCAGCGTAGCGGTTAAACGCCGGAAGTGAATAATGCCTGTAGACCTGCCCTCGAACGAAATTCAGGAAGTGGGATACGAAATGAGAAGGAAGCGAACGCTCAAAAAGATTGAAGCGATGTGCCGGACTGACGTCGACGTCTACGAATGCGATGCCTGCATGTGGATGGTCAATGTCGCATCAACGAAAGCCGTCTACGAAGTCGAGATGGATTTCAAAGTCCATAACTGCGACAACAATTCGTTATCAAAAATGCTAGCCTCTACAGCTCGCAATAGTTTTGACACAATGTCAGTCCGATGATTCAATCCTGAGCTTTCGGAAGCTGAGATTGGTAGGCCGCCCAAGCATCTTGATGAAGCCTATGAGTGCGATTCCGGGCGCGACACCAGGATTGCCCCGGGCACAGCCGAGGATGGAAAGTCTGATTTGCCCCATATGCAAAAGGAGTGGCAGGTCCTCCGGATTAGAGAGTGTGCTGTTTTGGACAGACAGGGTTTTGCCTCAGGTCTACGCTCGTAACATTTCCGTTTTGGCACAGATAACAAGTGACAAAGTTCTGGCACATTTCGGTTACCGTGATTCTCGTTTTGTCCCCCTTTGCGTCCCTGGCGTTTGCGCAAACGACGGCACCCTCGCTGGCCGACCATCCCACCGCGAGCACTCAAGAAGCGCAGGGGCCTTCACCGCAGCAAAATCAGACCCAGAGCCTCTCATCTCCAGCGCTAGGAACCATTGCAAGCACGGTAACCGACGTGAACGGCGGCCCTGTGCTTGGTGCCACCGTTGTTCTCCAGGGCCCTGTCGCTAACGATCGCCGCACGGTTGCGACGAACGGTAATGGGTTCTTTGAAATCCACGATGTAGAGCCAGGAATCCCTTATCATGTCGCCATCAGCGCCACCGGATTTGCATACTGGGCATCCCCCGTCTTCACTCTCGACCCGGGCCAGTACAAAGTGCTAAATGTTAGCGAACTCCGGATTGAAGAGGTACGGACGACCGTTACTGTAAGCTCAGAGAGTTCCGATGAAATGGCCATTCAGCAAGTCAAGATCGAGGAGAAGCAGCGTGGTCTTGGCGTCATCCCCAATTTCTTCGAAGTATACGGTCCCAATCCAGCGCCGCTTAGTGCGAAGCTTAAATTCACCCTTGCCTTCAGGTTCGCCATAGACCCATTTTCCGTGGCCAGGGTCGCCATTCTTGCCGGAATCGGACAGGCGACGAACACACCCAATTACGTTCAGGGTGCGAAGGGCTTCGGCGAGCGGTTCAGTGCATACTACGCGAACAGCTTCACGCAGATCATGGTTGGTGGCGCTGTCCTGCCATCGCTTCTGCACCAGGATCCTCGCTACTTCTACCAGGGCACGGGTACAAAGGAGTCCCGCGCTGTCCATGCAATCTCCAACTTATTCATCACCCAAGGAGACAACGGGCACTCGCAGCCGAACTACTCAAGCCTCGGTGGCGATCTAACCTCTGCCGCCATTTCAACCTTCTACTATCCCGAGTCGAATCGCGGGGCGGGACTGTTCTTTCAAAATTTTGGCGCCAACAGCGCCGCTCATATGGCCTTCCGCTTGCTTGAGGAGTTCGTTTTTCATCGCGTGGCTGCAAATCCGCACTTCAGCTTCATCTCGAAGGATCCAAAAACGGGCGAAAATACGAACGCACCGACTCCCGAGTAGTCGGAAAACCGGACAAATACCGACACAGCGTTCGCGCCGTTAGAAGCCAAAAGTCCTTCCAAGGACAATCCCCGTCACACTATTTCAGCTCGGCCCGATTGGACAATTTCTTATTTAGCGTCAGTGACGTAAGTGTCCCGGCGGCGACGACCATCGCAGATCGTGTGGACCCGGCCGGCAAGACGTGCTTAAACGGACAGTATTCGGGATTGGATCCACCGATACTGTAGACCTTGGAGCTCCCGCTTTGTTCAATTTCAAGGCGGCGACTGCCGCAGCGGCCTGTGCGAACCGGAGACCTGAATATTGGGTCACCCTGCTCGGCACGTCTGTAGAGCTATTTTTGTGAAGCCTTCTGCAATCGCAGAAAAAGATTTCACGAGACAGGAAGAGAAAAGGGCACTTTGCAGATAACGGGGCGCCATTGGTACCTCAAAAAAGACCATAAGCACTTGAGATTGATGGTTTATTGTATCGTGGGAATGGCCATTCTAACGGGTATCATGCTGTTGCTCGGAACCGTAGGCAAGTGATCCTCCTTTACGCCTCCTAGAACATCCAATACCTCGCGAAACGAAAGGTATTTATGCTAGAACAAGCAAAGAAGCAAGCTCTTAGCCCAAAGCGAAAAGCGCACCGAGCAACACCTTGTGACACTTGTGGCGACCCGTTAGCCTCACACCACGGCTTGGGGAAGTGTAAGAACAAGAATTGCCGGTGCACCCGATTCCGATCCGTTTCGTTACGTCGACAGCACGCGGCATAAAGTAATACGGAGCACGCCAACGAGCTTGCCGGCGGCGCTTCTCTGATTTCGCCTGCCTTCGTAACGAAGGGCGAAGCATACTTACTTCGTCGCATATCGACCCATCAATGCTAAGCTTTAACCTATCATGGCTAGCGCGTCCACTCGCGTTAAGGCAAAAAAACAGACCATCTTCAATGCGCAGGCGTTTCTAGATTCTGTCGGGGTAGCCAGAAAAATCGTCGAGTTTCCGAAGAAAGCGATCATCTACGCACAAGGTGAAGCCGCCAAAACGGTCATGTACATTCAACAAGGCGGCGTGAAATTGTCGGTAGTCAACTCGACTGGCAAGGAAGCGGTCGTAGCGGTCTTGAAGCCCGGAGACTTCTTTGGGGAAGGGTGTCTTGCGGGTCAACCGGTCCGCATCGGTGCGGCCAATGCGATTGGGCCCACGACAGTACTCGTGATCGAAAAGGATGAAATGATTCGCGTGCTTCACGCTGAACACGAATTTTCTGACCGCTTCATCTCCTACATGCTCACTAGGAATATTCGGATTGAAGCAGATCTGGTTGATCAATTGTTTAATTCCACCGAAAAACGGCTGGCTCGAGCGCTTCTTCTGCTCGCCCAATACGGACAGAATGATCAGCCGCAGAGAGTCTTACCCAAGGTTTCGCAAGAGACGCTGGCGGAAACCATAGGGACAACGCGCTCTCGAGTGAATCTCTTCATGAACAAGTTCAAGAAAATGGGGTTCATCAAATATAACGGCGGCCTTCAAATCAATAGTTCTCTGCTGAGCGTCGTCCTCCACGAATAACCGCCAGAGATTCTGCCGGCCGCGATCCGGGTGGAGTGCACATTATCCGCTCTTCTTCTCTCGTCAACTCCAGCCGGCCAGTGGAACAGCTTTCCCGAATGGAAGCCGTAAATTAAGTACGTGGCGGGCTTGTTCGCAATCAGGTTGGCCAATTTATCGCAATTGCGATGTTTATTTGGCTCGAGAGACGGACGGGGACGAAAATGTTTATGCATGCTATTAAGAACCATTTCTGATCGCTGCTAGCACCCCAACTCATCCGATTCGCGCATCGTCACAACCCGCCCCCCGCACCTGCGTTGTAGTGTCCGGAACAAGACAGATTAGGGCGCTCCGCCCGAGTAGGATCAAGAACGAAACAAAAAGTCTGTAACCGCCCCTGAGAACATTGCAAAGAGCACGCCTATCGAATGGGATGAGCGGGTGGCGTCATAGGATTTCTGAAAATAACGCAGCGGCTTCAGTTCTGATCTTGGAGGTCAGCAATGACGAGCAAAATGAATGCTAAATCGGTTCTGGTTGTGTGCCTAGGGCTGGTTGGAGTATCTGGACTCTACGCGGCAGCAAACAAAGAACAAAAGCGTCTCGAGAACGCCGGGGTGGTAATGCAGGAAATCGTGAACACGCCCGAAAACATTCCACAGTCGATTATGGAAAAGGCGGATTGCGTCATCGTGTTCCCGTCAGTACTGAAAGCGGCTTTCGTGGTCGGGGCCAGCTATGGACGAGGAGCTATGGTCTGCAGGACGGGCAAGAATTTTAGAGGTCCGTGGGGCGCCCCGGCAATGTACGCGCTTGAGGGTGGGAGTATCGGATTTCAAATCGGAGGGCAAGCAACGGATCTAGTGCTGTTGATTATGAACGAGAGGGGCGCGAGTTCGATCCTCGACAGTAAAGTGAAATTGGGCGCGGATGCCTCGATAGCGGCAGGCCCGGTAGGCCGGGATGCCTCGGCGAACACGGACGCGTATTTGCGGGCAGAGGTGCTCAGCTATTCACGATCGCGCGGACTGTTTGCGGGTATTTCCCTGGAGGGATCGACTCTTCGGCCAGACGATGACGCCACAGCAGATGTTTACGGGCGCAAGCTGACGGCGAGACAAATCGTACTCGACGGTAAAGCCCGAACTCCAGCATCCGGCCACCAATTGGCAGCAGTGCTACAGAAGTATTCACCTCGGAACGAATCGGAATCCCACGGCAACTAATTGCCGAGTATCGCGCGCGCTTTCCAGCCGGTGCCTCAGGGCCGGGACGTGACGTGCGGCGAAGGGGCAAAGGACAGCACCATGGATCAGCATCAAGTGCGAGACACAATCGAAACGGGAAGTGTACTGATCAAGGATGGTACAGCGCTGCCGCACGGCGTTCAGGTCACCAGTGAACCTCTCGTGCCAGGTTGGAAGATTGTCACGGACTGCACTGGGGCCAACCTAGACCGGGAGATTCACAAAGCGGGGTGGAGATATTTCTGCCTCGCCACGTTCATCAAGGCAACGGTCTTCGGTAAGAACGGGCAAAGGATGATACGCCGGGCCATTGAGCAAATCCTGAACAGCTCCAAATTGGGAGGGTTTAATTCGCTGGAAATCGTCGGAGTCGCATGCCAGTGGCCGAGAGCCCTTCCGAGGCTGGGACGCGTAACCGTTCTAGCTCAGCCGCGACATATCCAACAGGGCCTGTTCCTTTACCCGAACGGGCGCTCTGGAGCGGATGCCGTTGGGCCCGAGCCCACGGAAAGCAGAACCGCGAAAGAACAGTTGACACTCGAAGTAGTGGCAACGCCGGCGCAATAAGCGCAGCGAAGTAACTGGATAGGGAGCTCGAGGAAATCGCCATGAAGATGAAAATGATGAGGAACGTAACGCTAACTTTTGGCGCGATGCTGTTTTCCGCTTCGCTTGTATCTGCACAGGATCTTTCCAAATACCGGCAGTTTTCGCTCGGGGCGAGCCTCACCGATGTTTCAAAGCAGATCGACCAGCGGCCGGCGCAGGCGACAACCATCCAACAGGATCCGGCGGCGATTCAGCAGATGGAATGGTGGCCGGTCGCCCTCAATTTCCTGACAAAACGTGAGCCGGTACAGAAAGTGATTTTCACCTTCTACAACCGAGCTCTCTACAAAATCGTGGCGATCTATGACAATGAGGCGACGGCCGGGCTTACCGATGCCGACATGATCCGGGCGATCTCAGCAAACTATGGCCCTGAGATCAAAGCGGCAGCCAGCACCGAAGACATGAGCCATGACGCTAAGAAACTTGTCGGTCAATGGGAGGACGAGAAATATTCTGTGTCCCTGTCCCGAGATTCGTTTTTGAACGCTTTTCAGTTGGTTGTGCTGGCAAAGCAGACGAGCGAGCGAGCAGATGCCTCGCTGGCGGACGCCGCAGCCCAGGAACGTGCGGACGCGCCACAAAAGGAAATCGACCGCGGAAAAAAGGCGGCAGACGACCTCGAAACGGTGCGGCAGGCCAACCTGAAGGCATTTCGTCCGTAACAGCGGCGTCCGTTCGTGGCAAAACGATTTGAAATAAGAATGCTTTCAATGGAGATAAGGAAAAATGACACCCAATGATCTGGCTATCAGTAATGTCATTCCCCTGCACGACCGGATTCTAGTCACGAGGTTCGAAGCCAAAGAGGTTGAAAAGTCCGGGATCATTATTCCCGATTCAGCCAAAGAAAAACCGCAGGAAGGCAAAGTGGTCGCGGTGGGCCTCGGCAAAATGGAGGACGGCCACCGCGTGCCAGTCGATGTGAAGGTCGGCGATCGAATCCTATTCGGCAAATACACCGGAAACGAAATCACCGTGGATGACCGGGAATACCTGATCCTGCGCGGAGAAGAAGTTTTGGCGAAATTGGGTAGCGCTAAAGCGGCGGCCACCAGCAAGAAGTAATTTCTCCGGCTCGCAATGCGCAGCCGGACGGCAGTTGGCAAGACTCCCGGGAGGGTGAAGTTCCATGGCAAAACAAATTGTAACGGGCGCAAGTTCGCGGCAGGCCATCCTGCGCGGAGTCAATATTCTGGCAGACGCGGTGAAAATCACCCTGGGTCCCAAGGGCCGCAATGCGGTGATCGAAAAGAAATTCGGGGCGCCGATCGTTACCAAGGACGGAGTGACGGTCGCCAAGGAAATCGCATTGCCGGACGCGCTCGAAAATATGGGCGCGCAAATGGTGAAGGAAGTTGCTTCGAAAACCTCCGACGTTGCGGGCGACGGCACGACCACCGCCACCGTATTGGCGCAGTCCATCTTCCGCGAGGGGGTGAAGACGCTGGCGGCCGGCGCGAATCCTATGGCGCTGAAGCGCGGGATTGAGAAAGCGGTCGAAGCCGCAGTTGAAGAGATCAAGAAACTCCACCGCGACGTAAAGGGTGACATGATCGCACAAGTGGGCACCATCAGCGCGAACAATGATCGTCAGATCGGAACGATCATCGCTGAAGCGATGAAGAAGGTCGGCAAAGATGGCGTGATTACCGTGGAAGAGTCGAAAACGATGGAGACCACGCTCGACGTCGTCGAAGGAATGCAGTTCGATCGGGGCTATTTATCCCCCTACTTCGTCACCAATGCCGACCGCATGGAATGCGTGCTGGAGGACGTTCGGATTTTGATCCACGAAAAGAAAGTCAGTTCCTTGCGGGACATACTCCCGCTGCTCGAGCAAACCACCAAGATCAACCAGCCCCTGCTCATCATCTCCGAGGATATCGACGGAGAAGCACTTGCCACGCTCGTAGTGAACAAGATTCGCGGAACGCTCCAGTGCGTTGCGGTGAAAGCCCCCGGCTTCGGTGACCGCCGCAAGGCCATGCTAGAGGACATCGCGATTTTAACGGGCGGCAAAGCCATCACGGAAGACCTGGGCATCAAGCTTGAGAACGTTGCCCTCGAAGATCTGGGCCGCGCAAAGAGGGTCATCATCGACAAGGACAAGACCACTATTATTGAAGGCGCTGGCAAGGCGAGCGACATAGAGGCGCGGATCAAACAAATGCGGATTCAGATCGAAAATACGGACTCGGACTACGACAAGGAAAAGCTTCAGGAGCGGCTAGCCAAATTGGTGGGTGGAGTCGCGGTCATCAAAGTCGGCGCGGCTACCGAGACTGAACTGAAGGAAAAGAAAGGGCGTGTTGAGGACGCAATGCACGCCACACGCGCGGCCGTCGAGGAAGGGATCGTCCCCGGAGGCGGTGCGGCATTCCTTCGCTGTATCGCAGCACTCAACAGGCTCAAGCTTGATGACGACGAAGCCACAGGCATGGCCATCGTGAAACGCGCGCTGGAAGAACCAACTCGGCAAATTGCCCAGAACGCGGGACACGAAGGCGCCATCATTGTCAATCGCGTGCGCGATTCGAAGGAAGACAACTTCGGATTCAACGCGGAGACGGGCGAGTTCGGCGACATGATCAAGGCCGGAGTCATAGATCCCGCCAAAGTAACGCGTCTCGCCCTGCAGAATGCAGCTTCCGTCGTCGCTTTAATGCTCACTACCGAAGTGCTCATCGCCGACATTCAGGAAGTCGCTGTTGGGGCTGGCGCAGGCCACGATCAGAGTATTGGCAGTATGTACTAACTAACCCGACTTCGCAGATTGCCCCGCGGGCCGTCCAAAATGACTATCAGTGTGCGCATAAAACCTCGAGATTTGCTCATCGCCCAGTGGAACAATCTTGCCTGCAGCCGTTCTTAACCGGAATTCCGCATATAGCGGAAACTTAAAACGTCACTTCAATTGAATTCGATCGCGAGCGCCCGAGCGATGCGTTGTCATCAGGGAAAATTGAGCGCCTCAGGATTGTGCAAGGGCCCTTCGAAGGGACTTTGATCCTTCGCACCAAGATTACACACAAAGGACTGCATCGAGAGCTGTTCGTACTTGAGGGTGTTTGTAATGGTGGTTCTCCTCGGGATTCTGTTTTTAACCTCGACCAACGAATAGTTAGTGGGTGGCGCTGCTTACTTGGGGCGAAGGCTGGCACAACAACCATCGTGCCCATCCGACTTCCGCGCGCCACGGATTTGAAGTGGTACGAGATCGACTTCAACTGGTATGGCGTCTGGATTTCACAAAAGCTCAAGCTTGCGCGACAGGTACACTGCGCAGGGTTTTCTAGCGGACTGTCCACATCTTGTTGAAAGTCCTAGTAAACACGCTAATCGTGTGCGTCGAGTAGTAGCCCGGCTTGGCTCTCGCGCACTCTTGCAAGAGCCGCAGACGATGCTTCGGGGTATGGATTCATCCCCGATGAGGGCGAGCCAAAATCGCTTCCCGTCTCGCTCGCTCGCTTTTGCGCTCAAGCCAGATCAGTATTACAATCGCACCAATCCATCCTGATAAGACGTACATTTGCGTCTCTCCTCTTCCCGTCGTCCGCCCTTCGCTTAACGCCACCCTAGTATGAAAGCTTCGCTGAATTGGGGGCAGTTTGTAGCGTTGGCAAGGCGGTTTCGTATCACTTGGCGTTCTCAGTTCTCTAGCTGTTTCTTTCGCAAGTGTCACTCACCGACGTCAACCGTGAGACAGTCATGTAACCGTATCCGTCATTCGTCTTCATCGTGCTCTTCGTGTTTACCTTCGTTACGTGTATCACTGGATCTGAGACAACACCGCCGATGATTACGGTGTGGCCGATCTGCCCATCGAGTTTTACGGTCTTGCCTGTGAGCTCCCAGGTACGGCCGTCATCAGCGAGCAGCACATATTCGTCATCACTCTTCTGAAGGCAACCAATCACCGCCCGTGTGTTATTGTGAATTGTGGGTTTCGTCGTTGAGTTTTCTTGTGCGAATGCGACGCTCATGAAACCCGCATTCCACAGTAAGGAAGAAAACAATCCGGCAATAGAAACGAATTTCGTGGCTTTCGTAAGCATGAAAGGCCTCTCGGTATTTCCGTCTACTCCCCATGGTGCGCCAAGGAGTTCCTATATTCTGTCCCGAATAGGACACCAATCGGGGACGCATTTCCCTTCGCCACCTCGGTGCAACCCGCCCTCAGCTATCGTCGGCGCGCTCAAACTCGCGAGACCTGCTAAGCACTGCTGAGATATTCACGGCGAGCCTCTGCAAATCCAGTGTCAGCAGTAATGCTGAGCTTCCGGAAAGTGTGCCATTGAGCACAGTTTTATCGACACGAGACAGGCATTCTAGGGAGCAGGACCTCTATACCACCACGGGCTCGTTTCGCGCACACCGACGAACTCATGGCAACCATGATGAAAGGGCCCACGGAATGAAAATTGGCGTAGGATATGAATTCATCTATTCCCTTCCCCAACCGACTCCGATGATCTTGACGGTCAGCATTCATTATTCCCGCGCATCCGACATTATCATTCCCGACCTTCTTACCGCCGACCCGTCCGTACCGGTCGTCGGCTACCGCGATGGTTTCGGAAATTGGTGCAACAGGCTATTGGCGCCGGCAGGCAGGATACGAATAGCCGGTTCGGGCGAGGTAAGGGACACCGGCATACCTGACGCGACTGTTCCGTCCGCACAACAACACGCCGTGCAGGATCTGCCCGAAGAAACGCTGGTGTTTTTGCTGGGAAGCCGATATTGCGAGACGGATCTGCTTTCCGAACCGGCCTGGAAATTATTCGGGAAGTTGCGACGCGGATGGGAGCTGGTCCAGGCCATTTGCGACTATGTTCATGACCGAATCACGTTCGATTACATGCGTGCACGACCTACGAGGACGGCGTGGGAAGCTTACAACGAGCGCACTGGAGTCTGCCGGGACTTCGCGCACTTAGCCATCGCATTCTGCCGCTGCATGAATATTCCGGCGCGGTATTGCACCGGCTATCTAGGCGACATTGGGACCGACCCCCCGTATGGTGTGCCGGATTTCGCGGCGTGGATCGAGGTCTATATCGGCGGAGGATGGTACATATTCGACCCTCGCAACAACGTGGCCAGGATTGGCCGAGTGCTGATCGCGCGGGGCCGCGATGCTGCCGATGTGGCCATCGTAACCACTTTTGGGCCGAATACGCTTGAAAGTTTCAAAATTAGGACAGACGAACTTCCGCAGGGTTCAAGTTATAAGTGGCTCCCGAAGAACGACCAGGCCGACCGACCGAACGATGTTCGCAAAAGCATAACGACAAGCAGCTAGATCACACCGCCGTATGTGTCAAAAGAGACGACTACCGGCATTCCTGAATATCGTTCGTTCCGCGAGACGGTCAGGATAATTATCGGCATTCGATCTCAACTCATTTATTACTGCAGATGACACGGGCGTGTCCCATATGAAAGCAGTCGCGATTAGAACAGGTCAGGAGCGTCAAAAGGGTCCAGAGAACTTTCACCATATCGCCTCGGTCGGATGCGACAAATGCGATGCGGAATACATTATTAGTCACAAGCGAAAGGTAAAGAGAAGTTCGGCTATTGCTGCAGAGCAAGCGGACCAGTTGAAGACGATTCTGAGCGAGGACCACAGTCCAAAAGACAAACGAGAGCATCCCGACCTTGTTGAGTTTGAATGAAGCAAATGACTGCGGGCTAGTACTGTTCTCGAGAGCGGCGATTGAAGAAATCGAGTGGAGTTGCAGTCACCTGCTACAATCGTGCAGCATGAGACAACTGTCGACCAAAGAGCAGGAAGCTCTAGCTGCATTCAAAGAGCAGAGATTGAGGCTCGAGTCCGTCGCGGACAAAGATGTGCGCGCTCCCGAATTTATTTCCTGGAAAACTGAGACTGTTGAGGTCTTCGACCGGTATCTCCCGCAATCTTCATTTCGCTCCCGGTTCTCTAGCGCCAGTTTTCATCTACTTTCTGACGCGGGCGATTCCGCTGAGGCTTTTGCTGGAGGAGTCCGAACCGCTAAGAGGTGCCTTGACGGAGCCATTGAGCATATCGAGTGCTCTTTTCGAATTTGGGAATAAGAGTCAGATGACAAATTCTCTCTCCTCGTCGAGTCTTAAGTTTTCTATTTTCTGCTAATCCTTTTCTTTCAACCCGCCGTTCTCTCTGCGAGAGTGTTCGGCCGTTTTACCGGATCTCGGAATAACCAATGAGAGTAATTTCAACTTTATTAGATCTGCGCGCGATGATAAATACGAAATTCTGGAATAATCGTGTCTGGATCCTGCCGAATGCAATAAACGATTCCTTTTGCTACCGCTTGGGCATCGAGCCACTGTAAACCAAGTTTCCATTCCTCGGATTCCCGAGCCATGGGTGTCTCTATCATGCCCGGAGTAATCGTCGTCACACGAATTCGCGTGTTTTTCAAATCTTTGGCGACGGATTCCGCAAAACCAATAATTCCCCACTTCGATGCACAGTAAGCCGAGGAAATCTCTTCCCCCTTCTTCCCTGACCCTGACGAAACGAATATCAGCGTTCCTTGACCCCGCTGCAGCATATTTTGGCTAAGCACCTCACGAGTAAAGAGGAAGTGTCCTTTCAAATTACTATCATGAATGCGATCCCACATGGCCGAATCGGTCTGCCACACGGCAGCCGTTTCTCTGATTCCCGCATTGTTCACCAGAACATCGATCGGGCCTACCTCGTGCAAGATCCGGCGGACGCTCGCTATTACTGCCTTTTCGTCTCCCACGTTGATCGCCACGGCTAGCGTTTTCACCGAATATTCACTGGCAATTCGCGCCATCTCCCTTTCAAGCTCGGGCTCGCGCAGGTCCACTCCCGCTATATTTACCCCCTCGGCCGCCAAGCCTTCAGCCACCAAGAGACCGAGCCCACGCGCGGCTCCCGTAATAACGGCGGTTTGTCCTTTAAGTTCCACTTTTAGGCCCCTATCCAAATTGAACTATTTGCGCAAAGGTCCGTTAATGCCGAGATCACATCCGCCGTCACGTCGAGTTTCATCTTTGCGAGAGGAGTTTTTCTACATCGGCAATTTCGATCGGCACGCTTTCTGAAAGAATTCTGTGACCTTGATCTGTCACAAGCACCATGTCCTCGACATGCACCACAATATTCTTGTCGCTTTCGATGAACCCCGGTTCGACGGTTAGAATCATCCCCGGCTCTAGCGGTTCATCGTAGTTACCGGGATCGTGGCCATCCATTCCGATGAAATGGCTCGTTCCGAAAGTAAAGTACTGATCAAGATTTCTCTTTTTCAACTCTCTCACGGCCGCATCGTTGATCTGTTTGAATGTTGCTCCTGGTCGGATCTCTGCGATCGCGGCGTGATGGGCAGCCAGTACAGGCTCATAGGACTGTCGCTCCTCGTCGCTGAATTTCCCTGAGACAGGAACCATTCGACTCAAGTCGGTCGCATAGTGCTGGTACTCAGCTCCAGCGTCCAGCATGATGAAGTCACCCGATTCCATCTGGTGTAGTGCCGACATGGGCTCGGAACTACTCTGAAGTTCTGAAGCCGATAGTGGCTGGACCTTTCGGCCAAACGGCGAGATGTATATTAGCGAAGGGTAAGCGAGACCGCTCGCACCCAAATTCTTGAATTCGGATTCAGCCAGTGCGTCAATCTGATAATCGTAAGCGCCCGGTTTGCACGCTTTCATGGCCGCAATCAACCCCACGCTCCCCACATGAACTGCCTTCTCGATCATTTCGACTTCCGCTTTGTCGTGTCGGACCCGCAGATTCGTAAGCAGGGGAGTAGCATTCCGAATCTCCACGTCCGGTGAAAAGTCCTTTAGCTTTTCACCGAGCCGCACAGAAGATTGAGGTTCTGCGTCGAGGTTCAAAAAACGCGGATAGTTTAAGTAAAACTCTTTCTTTGCAGATAAAGAGAGGATACGAGCCATTTCAGTTGAGACGGGCTTCTTCATTCTCTCCGTATACCGCTTCAGCGAAACATCCGTAAGGGCTTCCGACAGCAAAACATCGAGATTTTCCGCTGGCAGAACGGTCTTCACTCCGCTGACCGCCTGTGCGCGAGGGATCTGGTCCCGTGGAACAAACAAAACTTCCGGATACTCACTCGATTTAGGAAGCAGTAGAAGCGCACCTTCCTTCAAATCCAGACCCGTTAGATAAATAAAATCGTGATTGTCGCTGTGTTCGATGAAGAATTCGGTCACTCCCTTTTGGTTCTCGGGAATGCTCTGAACGACCACGATCCCTTCTTTGGCGAGGGCCGCGAGACGATCTCGTCGACCTCTATAGATCGCCGGATCAAAAGCCTGCGCATGAAGGGAAGCTCCGGCAGAGAAAAACATGTTGGCGAGCAAAACGCCGCTGCACAAGAAGGCAAAAGTTTTTCTTCCCAAGAATTGTTTCATGGCTCTTCCCTTCTGGCACAGGAGAGGACTGCACCTCGCCTGTAGATCTCCAACGTTTCCACTCCCTGCTCAGTCGTTGACGTTTTGGTGGGCTTTCTCCGTATCGAAGTATTCCCGCACCCAGTAGATCAGGCCGTCCTTGATCTCAATCACAAATACCCCTGTGTTGCTATAGTTCTTACCGGTTTTCGGCCAAAGATGGCTTCTCCACTCCACAACCACAATCGATTTAGGCTGATCTTCCCAAGTATGCACCGCTTCAAACTTTACTTGATTGAAAGAAGGAAAAACGTCAGTGGAAAAATACTGGGTAATATGAGAGCGACCAACAAGATTTGCTCCGAAATCTGAGCCCGGAGCGGAATGCTTCGCATCTGGATGCAGAAGGCCCTCAAGAGCCTTGCCGTCCATGCGGCAGAAGGATTCGATCATCTCGTTCACTAACTTGATTCGATCAGTCATCGATTTTTTGCCTCGAACTTATGGAATCGAAGGGTCGTTCGCGGAAGCATCCGAGCGCCTCGTTCAGCCCCTTCGGAAGGCACTGGATCGTGCCGAGAGTCTCTTCAGGCGTCAAAAACCCAAGTTCAAGACAACGCTGCACCTCCCTCAATAGAACCGCACTCTCTGGCCGGCCTCGGACACCAGCCCGAGAGTTTCATCGCTACTTTTTGCGTTGATCCCAATAATCCGTCGCGCGATTATCGGATTGCTGCGCATCCGGATTTGCCCAGTAGTACTTCCCGAAGGGCTTTTGCTGCGGCCACACCTCGTCGAGAGTCTTTGCATCGTAAAGAGTGCCGCTTTTCATCGTGTACTGAATGTCGGTCGTATTTCGTATGTTATCCAAGGGGTTTGAGTTCAGAACTACCAGGTCAGCCACTTTGCCAACGCGGATTGAACCGAGATCATTTTCTAAGCCGAGCGCGTGTGCGCCATGCGCCGTGGCGACTTCCAATGCGCCCATTGGACCAAGCGCAGACGCTCCCATCCAAATCTCCCAATGGGAGCCTATGCCGTGCTGCTGACCGTGAGCCCCCATCGTTCCGTAACCACCTTCGGCGATGATGTCCGCCATGCCTTGCGCCAGGAGGGGGAAACCATAGTCGGAATCAGGTCGAAGCATTCGACGCCGCGTATGCTCGAGAAGCCATTGCCAGGGCAGAAATCGTTGCTGCTTTTCGTCCCTCCATAAGTCACTTTCCCCAAACCAGTATTCTTCATCCCAGGCGCTAGGCCCGCCCACCATGAGTGTCGGCGAATAAACCATCTTTGATTGGCCTAGGAACTTGGCCACATCGCTGTAGATTGGCATGTTCGGCAGCGCGTGTTCGGAACTCGGATATCCGTCCATCGCCAAGCTCAATTTCAGCTCGATGTCCAGCCCCGCTTCGGCCGTGATCAACATGTGTTGCTTGCGCGACGCCTCCACGAACCACTGCCGCTGGTCCCTATGAGGCTGCAGGTATTCCTTTGTAAATACCGCTCCCCAAGACTGTTTCGTCTTTACTTCTTGCTCCGCAATCTGGTAACTCACGATTTCGTTTTGGTGGGGCCCGTCCCCGCGAACCTCCGGGTCCGACGTCGTGAAGGTTCTGGGGCCAAGAGAAAGTCCCGCTTCGATCATTTCTGCCGTCGGAAAAACGTTTTGCGACCAACAAGCCGGATCAAAGGTTGTAGTGACCCCGTAGGCGAGATAGATCAGCTGTTCCCAATCGTGAGCAGGTATCACGCCCATGTTCTGCTGATGATGGTGCGCGTGCATGTCGATCAGCCCGGGAATAATCGTCTTGCCGTGAACGTCGATGACCCGATCAGCAGCCTTCGTGTCACAATTGCCGACGCAGACGATCCGATCTCCCTTGATCGAAATGGTGCCATTCTCGATGACTTGACCGTTGTCCATCGTAAGAATTCGCGCACCAGTCAACGCGATGGTACCTTGTGGCAAAGCCCGTGGCACCTGTAAGTGGATTTCTTGAGTCGCTGTCTTTTCGCTTTCGACCTGGTATGAAAAGTATTTGTTGGCGCTGCCGAACTCCAGTGTCGCTGAGTCTTTCCAGTGCGGGTACAGCCCGCCTTCGAAACTCAACTGCTTGACAGCAAATCGCCCCTTTTTCTTATCAACTTCTAGTGGGTTGGCCCCGGTTCCCTTCGCGTCGAAGGGCATTATGTAGACGTTATCTCCCTCTTCAAATCCGACCCATTTCCCGTCCGGAGAGATAGCAATCGCATCGGAGTAAGGAAATAGCAAATGCGTGCGCCTGTCGCTTCCATCGTTCTTGACAGACCGAAATTCGACAACCGACTCCTTTTTTCCAGCCCGCACACGCGATCCCTGATCAGGATAAAAAATCCGACCTTCCGGTCCAAATTCAGCCTGCGCCACTTGCCCCCGATTCTGTGGGGCATCCACAACGGGAGTCATTCTCACAACAAAATCTGCGGCGCCCCCGGTTGACGGTATTCGCACCAAATCAAACCAGGTATCAGTCGCCCAGGTGCGGCCCCGGAACGTTTCCCCGGCGCCTCGGGTAACGACTAATTCTTGCCCATTCGGGCTCCAGGCCGGATTTAAATACTCCCCAGCTCGCTGCGTAAGCCGCTTGGGATTTCCCCCAGAAGCTGCCACTCTCCAAACGTGACCGCCCTCAAGATCATCCCAGCTGGTGAACGCGATCGAATGCCCGTCAGGAGACCATGCTGGCGAGTATTCCGATGGCGAAAAAGCGCTGGACGTCAGTCGTCTCGGCGTGCCATTCGGTAAATCCACGATCCAAATCTTGCCCACTGCCTGAAAAGCAAGCTTGGAGCTGTCCGGCGACTCAGTCATCCATCGCATATAGTGAACATCGAGAGGGCCATCCGACAAAGTGCTTGCGAAGTACGACATCTCGGAAATGGTCCGCTGGACGTGAGCTGTAAAAGGTATGGTATCGACTGCGTTGGTTTCGAGGGCGACGCGCCGAATCTTACCCCCTTGAGAAAACACTATCGATTTGGAATCCCGAGCCCAGCTGTAACCCGGAAGGATCTGATGCGTGTGCCCCGATTCTGCGAGGTCCTCCTCAATCGGATCGGCCAGTACGCGCTCAGCGCCTGTCTGAAGGTCCCGCAGCCAGAGTGCTGTGCGTGGACCGAATTTATGTCCCTTATAGGAAATCGTTCCGCTGGGGATGCGACGTGCGAAGGCCAGCCAATGTCCGTCGGGCGACGGCTCTGGGGCGATTGCGCCGCCAGGAGTTCCCCGTTGCACCAGCTGTGCTACCTCTGCACCCGAGATGTCTTCAATAACTCCCGTTCGCAGATCAAGTCGCCGCAATTGGTAACATCCTTGTACTACATCGCGTCGCCGAAATGAGTTCGGGCAGCTGGGAGTAAGTCCTTGAAAGTAGACAGAAGCTCCATCTGGAGATGGCGCCGGCCATTCAGCCCTTACTTCAGAGCCCAGCAACTCGACACCTTCCCCACCAGAGCGTGAATACATCCAAATAGCCGCAGGAAATGAGGGGGTAATTTCTCGCGATCGTACATCGAGCCGGCGGACGACGACATATTGCCCGTCTGGCGTCCAGGAAGGATCGGTAAGATTCCCGTCCTTGTCTTCGTGAACGAGCCGTGGGTTCGTCCCGTCTGCATTCATGATCCAGAGATTTTCTTGGCCTCCACGGTCTGAGATAAAAGCGATCTCTTTGCCATCAGGTGAGTAGCGGGGCTGAAAATTCACCGCGATGCCACTGTTTTGCGTCAAGCACTCCGCGGTCCCGCCTGTAACAGGGATCCTATAGATGTGCGCGAGCAAGTCGAAGACAATCCACTTCCCATCCGGCGATAAATCCACGGACATCCAGGAGCCCTCGGAAGTGGTGAAATCAATCTCTCTGGTATGCCCCCGCGGCTGAGTCACGTCCCACTTCGCGGTGGCGCTTTGCGCCCGTGCCAGGCTTAAGTGCGCCAGCAAGAGAGTAGCAGTGAGCAAAAAACAACCAACCACACGCCTTCGCTGATTCGTCATTTGAGATGAAACCTCCTGCCCTCGAGCAAGCGTCTTGACCGCTGCTTCCTAGAACATGAATCTCAATGCGAATTGGATCAGCCTCGGATTAACCGACGTTGATGTGATTGTCCCGAAGCTCGACGGAGTGGAGACTGTCGTCGCCGGATTTGAGAACTGCGTGTGATTGAAAGCGTTGAAAAACTCCGAACGAAATTCGAAGCTTTTCGATTCCGTGACAGGTATTTTCTTGGTGAGGGAGATGTCGAAGTTCGCTTGATCGGGTCCGATGATAATTCCGCGTCCGCTATCACCGAATCCGGTTCCGTTCCCAATTGCGGGCGCGGCACAGAATGCCTTGGTATTGATATAGTTGTTTAGACGTTGTTGCAGCGATCCAGGCGTTCCAACGTTTGCAGCCGTCATCCCTGGGCAGAGTTGCGCCTGGGGCGAAAAACTCTGCACGCTGTTTTGTCCATAAATCGTTCCGGCGGTTGCATCGTAAACCGTGAGCGGATTCCCAGACTGGAATGTCGTGATATCCGCAACCGACCAATCGTTCAAAAATCTGCCGGCAATTCCCTTGCCGTCTTGAAGCCCCGGCAAGTTCCAAATAACGTCACCTACGAAGTGGTGACGGCGATCGAAGTCCGCCGGGCCCCAGGATTCATGGTCGTTATAGATATCGTTGCTGGCGCTACCACTCAGCAAGATGCCCGCACTGTTCGCCACGGTGTTGCTTCCGACCACGTCATCCAGGGTTTTCCCGTAGGTATAGCTGGCCTGAAACTGGACGCCGTGGCTGAACCGCTTCGTCAAACTTGTTTGCAACGCATCGTAGAGGATACGTCCGCTCGTCGTTACGTCAAGCACCCCGCCGGGAGAAAGCCCCAAGACCGGAACGCGCTGCTGGGCATTGGCCACCGTGTTCGTCGTTACGCCATTGACGGGGTTTTGCGGACTGGCTAGCAGGGCTTCGTTATATTCGACCAGACGCTCGACATGAGTTCCGTGGGTTCCCACATACCCAACCTGAAGTAGCAGGCTAGGAGCCAATTCATACTGCGTGTTGAGCGTGTACTGCTGCACGATTGGAGGTCGGACGTGTGGATCCACAATTTCTAGCGTCGCGCTACCCGTCGCAGTCCGGGGGATGTAAATCGGATATGCCGAAATCGGCGCGGGCGCAGGATTGTAAGGAACCGCCAGAGTAGCCAAGGCATTGCCAACTCCGCTGTTGTTCACCTCGTTTACGAAAGGCGGCGTAACCGCAAGCTGGTTGGTCCCTTCCGTCGATGTGCGGCTGTAGTAGATTCCGTAGCCCGCCCGAACAACCAAACGATCCGACCCGGGCAGCGCTTGCCAAGCGAAGCCAATACGCGGACCGAAGTCTTTCCAAGGCTCAGCAGTTACGCAGCAAGTATTGTTGCCTGTAAGCGCAACGCCTGCGGGAAGCGAACTGGAGCCACCCTTGATATTGTTGGGCACCACTACGCCAGTAAAGTTCGGAGTTGCACCAAACACATTCGTTGCTAACTGAGGCCAGAAATCAGACAGTAGTCCGCGTTTTTCGCTCACACCACCGTCAATATCCCACCGCAGACCCAAATTGAGAGTTAGTCTTGGGTGAATCTTAAAATCGTCTTGCACAAAGGCCGCATAGTCGTGAATCCGATATTGTTTGTCAGAGAATCCGTTATAAGCGAGGCTTGTGAAAACGTTGCTAAAGGCGCTTCCGTTCTGCGCCGCGCTCATGCCCAATAGAAAGTCGGGGAAACTCAAAAGGGTCAGATGTCCACGATTGAAGCCGTTGGTAATAATGTTGTCCTGGCTTGGTACGAATTCAAATCCCGTTCGCACACTGTGGCGGCCGTGCGTCCATGATATTTGGTCAGCAAATCTCTCTGAAGTAACGCCGTTCGTTACGTTGTCATTCACGCCCCCGCCAAAACTGAACGCCGCCACTGTGATCATAGGAATGATTTTGCTTCCATCCGTGGTGGCTGGAGTCATTCCGATCTGACTGGTCGAAAGCGTATCGAGGGAGGTCACTGTTCCCAGGTTGCGAACGAAGCCCGCGCTCGCTTCGTTTAGCAATGTTGGGGTCAGAATCGATGACAGCTTCAGCACAAAAGTGCGATTTCCAAAATTGCTCGTCGCACTGCTTCCGGGCAGCGTCTGCACCGTGTAGCCGAGCAGTTCCGGATCGCGTGAATAGAACAACCTCTCGCTAATCGTATTCTTCGGCGTGATGTGGTAATCAAGATTCGCGATGTACTGATCTTCCGTAAAGGTCGACGGAACACTGGCTACATAGAGTCCTGTTCCGTTGGCTTCAATAATCTGTGGCGTGGGGATGACATACTGCCCCGTACCTCTTTTCGCATTGAGCAGCGCCAACGCCACGGGGTTGATGTTTGACCCGTTGCAAGCAACCGCCGCTCCGCCGTGAGTTCCGGTTTGTCCGCAAAACTTAGCCCCGAGTGTCGCTGCGGAACGATCGTTCGTAAGCGCCGGCAATACGGAACTTTGAAGGGAGCTGGGCCCCTGCCCGTTTTTCTGCCGTGTTCCCTCGTATGACCCGAAGAAGAAAAGCTTGTCCTTCAAAACGGGCCCGCCGACCGTACCGCCGAACTGGTTCTGTCGAAAAATGGGTCTTGGTTGTCCGGTCTCGTTTAGGAAATAGTCGTTTGCGTTTAGGTCTTCGTTCCGAAAATACTCGAACGCGCTTCCATGAAATTGATTCGTTCCGGATTTAGTGACAACGTTTACGTTAGCGCCAACGGAGCGGCCGTAGCCGGCATCGTAAATACCGGTCTGTATCTGAAATTCCTGAATCGCATCCGGACTCGGCACAGCGATCCCCGTTTGGCCTCCAGCATCGGAGGCGACACCACTGGCAACGTTATTGACAGGATTTCCATCCATTTGATAGTTGTTGTCAAAAGCACGCATCCCATTCACGAATACCATCTGCGTGTTTCTTCCCAGTGTCGCCGCGTCACTCAGGCTGCCGGTGACGCCCGGTGACAGACCCAGGATCTGGGTATAATTGCGAGTCGTAAGGGGCAGATTGGTGGTCTCCGCCTGATCCACAAGCGTGCCCAGGCTCGTCGTCTCGGCTTGCACCAAGGGGGCTTCGCCCGTGACAGTCACTGTTTCAGCGGATTGTCCCACCTGCATCGTGAAGTTGAGAGTCACGGTTTCCGTGACGTGAACTTCCAATGTCGACTGCTTTTCGGTCTGGAAACCGCTGGCGGCGACTTCCACGGAATACTTGCCGGGCGGAAGCAACAGAACGCGGTAGACACCCGTTCCATCTGTTTCGGCAGTCCGCACTGCACCGGCTTCGTCGACCAGTGACACTTGGGCGTGAGGAACCACCGCGCCCGAGCTATCAGTAATGGTCCCCGTCAGGGCTCCCGAATTGGCAGTTTGACCGGACATTGTGGGCACCCACTGGAAAGCCACTCCCAAGGCTAAAACCAGCAATACGAGCTTCCGCACCGTGACCATTACCCGTCCTCCCCAGCCCTTCCTGCGGCTAGTACTCCTGACCGAGCTGCAAGCCGCGAGTATGGACCTGTCAAATAAAATGTCAATATAAAAACATTACGTCTTAGAGAATCTTCCATCTTGATTTCCTATCGGTTGTATCCCAATATCAGATACTTATGAGGAATTCTGCCGGTGCTTCAGCATGAGATAACTTGAAGTCTTACTAACGATTAATATAGAACCAGACTAATCAGCTATTTAGCCGCTAAACATAAGGACCGACATTCATGGAAAAAACCGAACGGGACCGCGTCTTCGAACTTTTGAAGCAAATCGTCGCCGGTCTTGGGAGGGCTCTCGGCTCGAATTGCGAATTGGTTCTCCATGATTTCTCGCGTACCGAAGATTCAATTATCGCTATCGAAAATAACTCCGTGACTGGACGTCAGGTCGGTGACGGATTGGACGAACTTAGCTTTCATCTACTGCAACGCGATCCCAACCCTCCCGATCTCTTTAACTACCGTGGCCGTCGCAACGGCAAGATTCTACGGTCCTCGTCGATTTTGATCCGGGACGACTCAGGTAAGCCCTACGGAGCGCTGGGCGTTAACATCGATATCACTGCCCTTTTGTCGGCACACACGGTTCTCGGAAATCTAACGATGATCGAAGAACCAACTGTAGAGGAAACCTTTGAAAGAAGCGTCAGTGAGGTACTAGAAAAATACATCCAAGAGGGTATTAAACAGATCGGCAAAGATCCGTTAGCTATGGACAAAGCTGAAAAAATCAGGCTTCTTAAGTATCTTGACTCCAAAGACGCATTCCTAATCCGATACTCGATAGACCGAATGACCAACGTTCTCAATATTTCACGCTATACGCTTTACACCTACCTCGACGAGGCTCGGCAAGACTCGCCAACAAAGCTCAAAACGGCTTAGCCGCGTGCTTATTCGACGCTCCCCCAGAAGAAATCCGCTCGCTCGTTTCACGTTTGAAACGCGGACCTCATCTATCGCGTTCGTATCGTCACAAGCTTAGCGGTAGCCATCGTATCGATCAGTTCGTCGACCACGTCTACTGGCACGGGGTCGTATTCGGCACTCACCGCGTCTCGAATATCCTTCACGCTCCTCTTCCCATCGATGAAGTTTAAGGTCTCTGAAAGAGTCACATTGAACAGCGCGGCCGGCCAAACGGCCGAGTGGGAATGCCACTCGTAGTTAAAAATGCGAAGCTTCGAGAGCTCTGACTCCTTCACGTTATTCGCAAGCGCTTCCGCGTCCATACCGCGAACACCGTCTGCCCAGGATGGGATTTTCTTGTCCGCCCGCAGTTCCGCTTCCGTGGGTTTTACGGCTTGAGGCGTAACGCCTAGCCGCTTTGCTTGCACTTCATAGTAGAGCTGAATGTGTTTCATCGGCTCCCCTTCGGATTCAGCCAGAGCTTGTTCCTGAAGCGTCAGATACGAGAGTGCATTCTTGTCAGTACCGGTCAACAACTTCAAGGTTTCCAATTCTTGGTGCTCGCGTAGATAGCTCTGGTGCACCACATTCCGCGCTTCGTTGTAGTTGTCCATCAAATTTTGGGCCGAAGCTCGATCGATTAAATGGAGTCCTTTGCTAAGGTCATCACCAAGGCGCGCCCTGGCGCGCCCGATTACATCAGTTGTGATGGGAATCGAATCATCTGTTCCTGCGATGGCCAATGCTGCCGCCGATGCCGCTCCGATAAATGCAACTCTCTTGAGCTGGGTCGGATCGGATCGGTCTGGCGTATCGTATTGCGTGTGGTGGTATTCATCCGGCCACACGGAGAAAACCATAGCCGGTACTCCCACATTCAGGAACGTAAAATCGTCGCTTCCGAAGATATAGCGCTGCACATCACCGATGAACGGCCGTCGCTCGCCGGTCTGCGCAATGATCGGATGGAGTGGCTCGGTTGGACCTCGGTCGTTATTGATGTTTCGGACCATCTCAAAAAAGTCTTGCACCACATCGCTCGCGAATGTTGGCCGCGAAGAGGGCGCACGCCAGAAATCGAGGATGCCCTTCGTTTTCTGTTGGTCTTCGCCTACCATATCCATATTGACTGCGGCGAAAACGCGCTGCGTGATCTCGGGATGTTTTTCCGCGTAAGCCCGTGGGCTGCGTCCTTCTTCGACCCAGAGGAAGCGAATCGTTCGCTTGGGCTGCGGCAGCTGGCCCGACTTTATCAGTGTCTGGAGAACCCGCGCCATTTCCAGGAACGTCGCGCTGCCGCTCGTGTTGTCGTTGGCCGAAGGCTTCGGGTGCTCGAGGTGACCAATAAAATCAATCTCTTGATCCGGAAAATCGCGCCCTGGAATTGTAGCCGTCGCCACTTCCAGATAACCGGGTTCCTCGAAATCAGCGCGCACCATCGCGTGCATCGTAACCTTTTTATGAGTTTTGAGTAGAGCCAGCAGCTCATGTCGCTGTCGTTCCGAGAGCATGAATCCGAAGGTAGTCTGCCCACTCTTTGATTGAGGCACGACCCCGGTCCCCCAGGTCACGGCGTCTGGATAATCAAGGGGCGTTCGACTCGTTTGATCCGGCGTCCATGCGGAAAGCACCCCCAACGCGCCACGCTGGAAAACTGCCATCTCTTCCAACTCTCCAGGGCCAGCAGTCCCCAACACGATCTTGCCCTTCACGTCTTTGCCGGCATAATCTTCAACCGACGTCCCTTCACCCACATCGACGAGATCAGCCGTTACATCCGTGTTCCGGCTATAGCCAGCAATAGACATGGGCATGTCTGCAAAACTCGTTAGCTTTTCCTTGACGGGATCTTCGATCCAAAGCTCTCCTGCCCGAGGATCCCATGACGGCCGATACAGAGTCGCACCCAGGTATTTCGTATTTTGGTCTGCGATAAACCGCTCAATATGAGCGTCCTCGAGCCCATAACTCTTCGCTTGATTCACGACATATTCAGCTACATCGTGGAAGCCTTTCGAAGGTGCCCACCGCCAGTACTGGCTGATATAGCGGATGTGATCGAGAGCCGTTTCGCCAGAGATGGTGTCCATCAGCGCCTGCAGTTGATCCACAGACAGAACCGGCCAATGCTGTGCCTCGAGGGATTCCCCTTTCGGGCCCTGGACTGTAATAGAAACGAGTAACACAGCGGCTAGAACCAGTGCTCTCGCCACTCGAGAAGTCGTCACGTGGTAACCCTCGCTTTGTGAAATCTGTGAATTTCAACTACGGGCGGATATTACTCGCGTCAAGATTTGTCAGTTTCGCGTGGTTCTGCCGGATAGCGCTCAGCAGCTTGCCACCCGAGGGGGAACAACCATAGCAAGCGGGCATTTTCGACCTAACTAGTCTGGTCCCGTTGCTGCCCTGAAAGCCGTTCATCACCGCTTGAGGAATCTCCCCAAAACGATTTCACGCCGAGGCAGAGGGAAAGTAACACCCATAATTACAAATTGTCAATAACAATACATATTATCTGTACAAATCGAAGACAAATTGTCAGGCTGCCTGCGCGTCAAACGATCCCCAACGCCCAGTGCCACACTCTGGGCGGCACTGAATTCCGGACGTTTCTAAGGTGCCACGGTTTTAATTTGAATCAACTTTGCCTCCGCCAAGGCGTCAAATAGCTCGTCGATCACACCGATCGGTACGGCCGAATACTCAGCGCTCACCGCATCCCGAATTGCCTGCTCGCTTCGCTTGCCGTCGATGAAATTTAGGGTTTCAAAAAGTGTTACGTTGAAATCCGGAACGAATGGTTCCTGCTTCTGCGACGTGTAGTGAAGAATTTGGAGCTTGTTGATCTTCTCTTTGCCGAGTCGCTGGAACACGCCTTCAGGGTCTGTCTCCTCAATCCAGACCGGCACTCGATTTTTGGCGCGCAGTTCTTCGGGAGAATCTTGGCCAATTCCGGCCGAATTGCCTGCGCGGGCTTGATAAGTAAACTCAACCTGCTGGAGACTCACAGTCTCAGACGCTCGAAACGTCGTTTGTTGCTGTCGCAGCTCATCGATAGACTTCTGGTCGTTAGCAGCGACAACGCTCAGCGACTGGAGATTCCGGTCCTCCCGTGCGTATCCTTCATGAATAACGTTCACAGCTTCTCGATAGGCCGACTGAAGATTTTTTGCATCTGCGTGATCCAGTATCCGCAAACCCTTCAGCAGATCTTCTCCCAAACGAACATGGGCGCGCCCGGCAACATCGGCGAGCAAAGCCTCAAAGTCTTGAGGCCCGGCATTCGCTGCGGCGATAGCCGAAGCGGCGGAAATGAAAGCCACCCGCATCAACAAAGTAGTATCGGACTTGTCCGGGGTATCGAATTGCGTGTGATGAAACTGGTCCGGCCAAGCCGCAAAGTTGACGCCTGGAATTCCCGCGGAGATTAGGAAGCTTTGGTCGCTCGGTCGGAGGTAACGCTGAATAGACCCAATAAACGGCCGACTACTACCCGTTTGCGAGAGTATGGGGCTCAACGGCTCGGTGGGCATTTTGTCATTGTTCACATTTCGCACGAGCTCGAAATAATCCTCAACTATGTCGCTAACAAAGCTTGGATGGGACGACGAGGATGCCCAGTAGTAGAGTATCGCCCTCGTTTTCTCTGTATCGCTACCCACAATGTCCATGTTGATGTTCGCTATCGCGTGTTTCGAAAGTTCCGGATGACTCACGATCCAAGACCGTGTGCTTCTCCCCTCTTGCACCCACAGAAACCGTATTGTTCTCTTGGGCGGAGGCAGCTGACCCGATTTGATCATTTCTTCGAGAACCCTTGCAATTTCTAGGATCGTAGCGCTGCCGCTGTCGTTGTCGTTCGCAGCAGGCCGTGGATGATCCAGATGAGCACTGAAAATAATTTCTTGGTCCGGAAACTCCGTACCAGGTATCACCGCCGATGCAACCTCCAGGTAACCGGGCTCCTCAAAATCGGCTTTCACCGTCACGTGAACCTTAACGGGCTTACCGGTTTTCATGAGGTTTAGCAGAACTTCCCGTTGACGCCGCGAAATCATGATTCCAAATGTCGAAGGCTGGCCTGTCGCAGACTCCGGTACCACCCCTGTCCCCCAAGTCACAAAATCCGGAAAGTCGATCGGGTCACGACTGGTCTGCAGGTCTGGAGCCCAAGCAGACAACACGCCAAGTGCCCCTCGCTGAAACACGGCCATTTGCTGCAAAGAGCCGACAGCCCCCGATCCCAGTACGACCTTGTTTTTGACATCTTTTCCCGCATAGTCTTCGGGGGAAGACCCGTCTCCGACATCGACCAGTTCCGCCGTAACATCTGTATTACGGCTGTATCCAGCAACACTCATCGGAATATCGGAAAAGCTCGTAATTTTCTGCTTCACAGGGTCTACGACCCAGAGCTCAGCGGCGATCGGGTCCCAACTCGGACGATTCATGGTCTGCCCGAAGTAACGCGTCTTCTTGTCCGCAATAAATCGCTCGATGTGCGCGTCCTGCAAGCCGTAGCTCTTCGTCTCGTCTACCATGTGTTGCGCCACGATGTGAAACCCGTGAGAAGGAGCCCACCGCCAGTACTGGGTTAAGTAGTGGATCGTGTCGAGGATCCTCTCACCAGACAAGTTTTCCGTCAGATCATGAAGCTGCTGCCGAGTAGCCACGGGCCAGTATTGCGAATCCAGTTCCTCAGCCTTGGGCGCAGTAGTCATCACGACAAATAAAATGGCGATGATGGTGAGAATCACTGCCATTCGTATCAGGCGAGTCATGCGGTTTCTCCCTTACATCTAAAAATAAAAGAAGTCTGCCTCGTTGAGGCCATTGTGGCGTCCAGCAGCAACGTCTCCCCAAAATTAGTGTTCCGCTCGTTTCCCGGGCAGCGGAGGCCGGGGCCGTACCGTGGCGAGCCGGACCGAATCGCCGTCGCGCTCCTGGATGCGATTGACCTGATAGATCGAATCGTTTAGATACTTGATACTGGCCAGGTCGAACTGCAATCCAGCGGATGCAAATAGCGCCAACCAGTCTCCTCTGGCCGTCTCATCGGGAGATTCCGTGCGATGTCCAAATCGCACCGTAACATTGGGAAAGCGCTCCGCGAAATCGAGAGGTATGTTGAGATCGGCAAGCGGGCTCGCAGATAGCGAATCCGGATTGAAGGCTTGCAATTCTTGGCTGATGCGCACGCCACGGTAGTATTCGCTTTTCGCAATGTCGGTTTCAAAGCGGCCGTATCGGTCAAACCGCGAGTCCATTCTCTTGTTAGCGGCGAGAACCTCTGGCAAAGTGCTCACGCCATCGATCACATAGTCTCTAAGCGCGAGCGAAACTGCTTTGTGGTGGGGGTACTTCGTTCCTTCCAGCCACCGCACGCTGGTCCACCACCCTCGCGCTATCTCCCAGTCCTGCAACAAAAATGTCCGGCTCGTCACCCAGGCAGGGTACCCGGCGAATATTTGAAGCCATTCGTGTTGCGGTGATCCGTGCGGATCAACAAACAGATCAGGCAGCCACGTCCTCCACATCTGAGGGCGGACCTTTGCCTCCGGATAGATCGGATCCCTCGCCCATTGCTGAGCAGTCATATCAGTTCCCAATGCACCGAAATATCCGGCATGCAAGATGAAATCGGGCGTAATCGCTGCAAGTTCTCGGGCGAATGCCGCTCCGTCAGGATTCGTAATGGGCAGAAACGCGATGTTCACTCGCTTCAGGTACTGCTTGTATTCAGGATCCGTCGCGAGAAGCTCGGCGAGTCTTAGCACATGGCTCGTGCCCGAAGTCTCATTCCCGTGTTGGCGGGCGTTGAAGATGATGACGGGCTTCACGGTGCTAAGCTTCGCCTGCGACCAATGGCTGGCCTTCATAGGCAGCATTTCATCGAAAGCCCAAATATCGCGCCCCAGGTATGAGTTCCCGGCGTGATAAGCCGTAACCTCCGGAAGAGTCGATAATTTAGCAATGATCTGTTCCGCTTCAGAAGGACCGATTGGATCATGCCATTGCACCAAGCGCTCTCCGTGGTACTGATACCCCTGTGCCAGCGCTTTGATGTCCTTCACTACTTTTTTCATCGTTGAAGGCAACGAGGCAACTGTCTCATTCCCATCGAATCCAAACACAAAATCGATGTTGTGTAGAGCGTTATACCCAAAAGCATCGGTGTAGAGGCCGGCCTTTTGAAGCTCTACCAATGCGTTGACCATCCCGGATGCCTGTTCCCGCGAGAAAATCTGGCGATCCACTTCTTCTTCGGTGTGACTGAGTAGCAGCCGCTCCCGTTCGTCGCGTTCTGCGTTTACCTTGCAGTCCAGAACAACGCTCTCGATATCTCTTTCTCCTCGGCGGACTTCAATATTGGTCACCCTTGGCATCTCAATGTCCACGGGCCCGACAGCTTCTTTTTGCTCGACAGCAGCCTTTGTGTGCTCCTGATAGTTCACAACCACCTGCGGGTACCCGGCTGGCTTTCCCGTAAACTTCACAATCAGTTTGGCCGGTCCCCCTACCTCAGAAGGCCGCATATAAGGAAGGATCCTGCCTGGATGCCAGAGTTTCTCGCCGACCGTCCGCAAACCCATCGTGTCGAAAAAGGCGAGAGTGTCGTAATAGATGTCTTCGGAAACAGCATCCATCGGAGAAAAAATTTCCTGGTCGAGTCCTAATCGATAGTTCGCTTCGCTCGCAGTCAAATCGACACGCAACTCCCCAAAGTAAGGAGCATATTTTGCCTGCGGCTTGCCGCCATAAAGATCCATCACGTAGTTGTAAACTCGGGGCAGCGTCACTTTCTGGTAGTGATCCCAGAATTTCTCGAGATCGGTCACCACCCGTTCATCGGCAATGCGAGTACCATCGACGGAGGCGGTCACCCAGCCTGTGTCGACCTGCACCGTGTCGTAATCAGGAAACTGGTCAAAGAACGGACGGGTTACAATCTTCCCGTCCATCGTGCCCCGGTACAATTCTTTGCCCTGCTTATCACTGACCACCACTTCATAGGTCGGCGAATCCTCCGTTTTCTCTTCAAATTCAACCGAAGACAATGGGATCTTGAGGTCTCTTGCTAGAATTTCGTCGACCGGAAAAAGCTCCTGCAACCAACGTATCTTTGAATAAAGCTGCTGCCGGTTGTTCACTGGCTTGAGTTCCGCAAAACGGATGAGTATCCGCCCGATGTCCTTGCCGCGAATCGCGGGCTCAACTACTTCTGTCAACCAGGTAAACGCGGCCTTATGCGCGGATAAGACAACGACACTCGCATCGTCTCGCCCTGACTTCTGCTCGAGTTCAGAGCGGGCCCTGGTTGCCACCTGGCTGCGAATCTCTGGAGACTCGCTCAACCGCACTTCAAGAGTTACTCTCGACCCCTTCTTCACTGACGGCAGAATTTTCTCGTGGAAAATTTTCCAGAAATCGTCGACCTCCCACGGAAATGTCTCGTTCTCTTCAAAGACAGGAATCGCCGCGTTGATATTTAGACTCGCTGCGCTCACGCGTACGTTTGTGCCGGCGAGTTGGGATCTCACTCGGTCGGCCAGAAACGCTTGAAATGCCGGAGGTGCATCGTCCACGAAAACTTTGGCATCGACTTTATCCAGGGACTTTCCCTTGAGACTCGCGATCATGCGGTCCAACTTGTAAACTGCCATGGCCGCTTGGCCCGCCTGGCTTCGTCCTGCGAGGAAAACCCGGGCTTCCTCGCTCACATCCAACAATGTTGGCTGCCCTTTTCCGCGCTCCCGAAGGTGAGGTAGCCGGTCAGCTGCATAATCCAAAGCTGCATCGATACCGGACGCATCACTCCCGGTCACCAGAACTGCCGCCGAGCCGCCCGCTCTCGGGACGATTTGAATCGATCCCTCGCCAGGCCTTTCAGAATAACCAGGCGTTTTCTTCCCCTCTCGCAAGCTTTGACTCAACAGGCCCTTGTCTTCGATCAGGATTGGATTCAGGTTCTGAGGAATCTCCCCGAGGGATGCAACTTGCCGCGTGAGTGGCAAACGGATCCCCCCCGATTCCAGCCCGAGCCGTGCCCCCAATGCGACCACTCCCGGGCGCGCGCCACCATGTCCCAGAACGAGCACGGCAGAGCTCGTGTCCGGGATCATGTCGTTGTTCGTATCTTGGAAGATACCGTCCACACTGTATAGCTGCGCGAGGTCCAGCAACTTCCCATTCGCTTGCGCGGTAGCGGGGCTTTGCACTGGCGCAGTCGATTCGTTTCCGGCGATTAAAACTGTGCGCCGAAACGTATCGACTTTCGTAGAAAGTTGAATTTCGAGGCGGCGAAGTCCAGGATAACGCAGCGAGTCGTGCGACGGACCTCTTGAATTCGTTGCCGCTAGAGTTCTGAATAGCTGTTCCGCCGCTAGTAGATCCTTACTCCCGGCGAAAACCAGCCCAATCGACAGTAGGTCAGTGTCCCAGCCCGAATCCGCCACAACTTTGATCGACTCGGGCGCCGAGAGTGTCTGTACGTGCCTCGCGCCAAGAACACCGTTGATATCTGTCTCGATGGTGGCGAAGCGAGCGCCTCCAACCCTCCCCACAAATGGAAACCGGCTTGCCACAGCTTTTCCCACCGCCGCCATTCCCGCATCGTCAGCACCAATTAGAACAAGCGCGTCCTTCGATCCAAAAGCCGAACGAACCAGCACGGCCGCACCCTGCCCGGGTGCCAACGCATCTGCCGCCAGCTTTCGTTCGGTCAAAAGTTCGGTAACCCATTTATTTCTTCGGCCGATCAAAACGAGCGGCTGTGACGACAACTCCGGATCCAATTCCGCATCGGTCGAAACGAGCGTCAAATCAGCGGCCGTGGATTCATATCCAAGCCGTGCCGCGATCTCGGTAGCCGCAGCGATCTCCGACGTCGAAGCAGCCGTTGGAACCACGATGCGTACATTCACAAAATCGACGACGCCATCGCCATTGAGGTCTTGAAGCACCGCCCCCTGACTGAACAATGAGTCAAACGTTAGCCGAGCCGGCAAACTCGGATCGGCCGCTGCCATCGAGGACACCAAGCCCTCAGCTCCGCAGATCAACGACACGGTTATAGCCAGAAGCGTGAGCTGCCACCTCTGAATGGTCACTGGGCCTCCTGTTCGATCGGGAAACAGGTTAAAAACAAACAGTCAGATTACTGAATATTATTCTGCAAACACCTGTGGATTGAATTGTCGGAGAAAAGCCAAAGAAAGAGAAATTAAGAACATGCTCTTTAGAAGAAGACGTGCGTACCAATACACTTTGTTCTTTTATTGACATCTTATGTTGCGGATGCTATCACAACCTGTGCCTTTGAAGCACCGTTTTTGTGGAGCATCGTGAAACGCGGCTATTTTCTTTTCTATCTGCTTTTCTTGTCGACCCTAGTAACGGCAGCAGTCCCACCCTTGCTCGCACAATCTGTCGCCGAAGCTCCGACGCAGCACATATTAAAAATCAGTCCGGATACCGTCTCTCGCGGCTACTATTCGGCCGACGTCAAACCGGTGCTCACCGTGAAGTCAGGTGACACCGTCCGGGTCGAGACCGTCAGCGGTGATCCCGATAATCTGGTTCGCCTGGGAGTCCCTGAAGACGACGTTAACGTCCGTGACCTACGAGAGATCAACGACAAAGTGAAGGAGCCCGGCCCGATCATGCTGGGTCCAATAGCAGTGGAAGGTGCTGAACCAGGGGATGTTCTGGAAATCGATATCCTTGAAGTTCGTCCGCGCTCATTTTATGGAGTTAACCATTTTGCTCCAGAGCACGGATTGTTGCCCGACCAGTTCCCCTACACTCGTTACAAGTTAATCCGCGTCGGCCAAGATGGTATGGCCGACTTTGCTCCTGATGTCCACATACCCGTGCGTCCGTTTTTCGGAAGCATGGGTGTTGCTCCTGCCACTGGCCGGGTCGACATGATCCCCCCGGGCTACTATGCCGGCAATCTCGACAACAAAGAATTAGTCGCCGGCTCTACGCTCTATATCCCTGTACAAAAGACAGGGGGACTGTTCTCCATCAGCGACGGGCACTTGGCAATGGGCGATGGCGAAGTGGATGTCTCCGCGATCGAGGCCCCTCTCACCGGCCTCTTGCGCTTCAGCGTGCGCAAAAACATGAATCTACGCTGGCCCCGTGCCGAAACCCCAACGCACATCATCACCATGGGCTTCGATCCGACACTCGACGAAGCCGCTCGCCGCGCCACAAACGAAATGATTGATTACCTCGTAAGTAGTAGAGGGCTTTCGCGTGATGACGCTTATATGTTGGCCAGCGTCGCAGTGGACCTGCACGTCACGCAAGCAGTCGACGGAGTGAGAGGAGTTCACGCGATGCTCCCCAAGGCCATCTTCTTATCGAAGTAGTCCGGAAGTTGCTGCCGTTACTTTGATCCGTTGAATTAACACTTACCAGACCTCGAGATAACATGGGTTCGACAGCCCAGATCTAAGAAGGACCATTTTCTTTACAAATGACCCGCAATCCTAGATGCTTCCGTATGAGCACCGTATTTCGGCTCCGCTCGGCCGCCTCTGTTTCCACTAAGGGAGGGGTTCGCGCGTCTCGGGCCGCAATCCCCACTCCGTCAGAGCAACAATTTAAGGTTATCTTTTCTATGGAGATACTAATCGCTGTCTGAACTCGGGAAATGGTGAACCTAGCAAACAACAGTCCCAGTCGCTCCGAGTTTACCGTGCGGGCCCTTCTCATCGGATCCTTGCTGGGGATCGTATTCGGGCTAGTCACTGTTTACATCGCCCTCGAAATTGGACTTAATTTCAGCGCTTCAATCCCCATCGCCGTCCTCTCCATAACCGTACTGAAGTATCTCGGAACACCTTCGACGCTTGAAAACAATCTAGTGCAGACCGTTGGCTCTGCAGGCGAGTCAATTGCTGCGGGAGTCGTCTATACCATTCCCGCTTTGCTCTTTCTCGGCTACCAACTGGAAATCTGGCGCGTCTTCTGGCTCGCGCTGATCGGCGGAGTGTTGGGCGTCCTTCTCATGGTTCCTTTGCGAGATTATTTGGTAGTGAAGGAGGACGGTAAGCTTCTGTACCCTGAGGGTACCGCGTGTGCCCACATTCTCTTATCAGGCGAACGTGGTGGAGCATTCGCTCGATCGGTGTTCCTTGGCCTGGGAACGGGACTCATCTACAAATTCTTCATGGCCGGCCTGCGACTGTGGCGTTCGTCACTCGAGTGGGCTCCTAAGAGCTTGCGCGGCGCGGTGTTCAGTGTCGACCTTTCTCCTGAATTACTAGGAATCGGGTGTCTGGTTGGTCTTCCCGTGGCGCGTATGCTCTTCGCCGGGTCGGTAATGTCTTCGATCATTTTGACTCCGCTCATCTACTTCTTTGGCGAAGGCCTATCCTCTCCCATCTATCCCTCCGGCATTTCCATTGGTCAAATGACTCCGGGAGACATCTGGTCCAATTACCTGCGCTACGCGGGTGCTGGAGCCGTAGTCGTTGGGGGCGCGCTGCTGCTTCTCGAAGCTCTCCCCACAATCCTCAAATCCGTGCTAAGCGGCCTGCACAGCATAAAAAGCACCGCCTTGGAATTTCCGGTACCGGCGAATCGCACTGCGCGAGATCTACCCATGCAGTATGTTGTCTTCGGCTCTTTGGCCACGCTGATAGCTCTATATATACTTCTCGCCTGGAAGGTTAACCCGCACGGCTCCGCTAACCTAGTCTCCGTTTTGCTGGTCGCAATTTTTTGCTTTTTTTTCGTGGTCGTTTCCGCCCGAATTACTGGAATGATGGGCTCTTCCGCCAACCCCATATCCGGCATCACTATCGCTGTCCTGATGCTTACATGCCTGCTGTTCGTGCTGGCGGGTTGGGTAGGCGAAACCTATGAAATCGTGGCAGTCAGCATAGGAGCTGTTGTTTGCATCGCCGCCTCCAACGCCGGAACTACTGCGCAGGATTTGAAGACCGGATATCTTGTCGGCGCCACTCCCAGGGCACAGCAAATCGGCCTGTTGGTGGGCGTAGCCACATCGGTGCTCTTAATTGGACTCACGCTAACATGGCTGAACGGAACATCCGGGAAGTCAGACGCCGTCACTCCGATCAAGTTGCCCGAATCGAGCCATTTGGTAAGCCGTGGGATTGACTACCAGGGAGTCACCTACGATCTCTATTCGGTGGAAATCGGTGCCGGAATCTCTCCAGGTCGCTACTTGGTTTCGCCCCAAGATGGTTTGATCCATTTCCGCCAAGTCCAGCGAATCGGAACCGCTGCTCTACCCGCCCCCCAGGCGCAAGTCATGGCCCTCCTGATTGAAGGCTTGCTAAACCGACGTATGCAATGGCGCATCCTGATGATTGGGGCGGTGATCGCTCTAATGATCGAGATCTGCGGAATCCGCTCGCTGCCCTTCTCAGTCGGAATGTACCTTCCCTTCTCGGTCACAGCCACAATCATGGCCGGTGCTCTGATCGCCCACTTCGCCGGAATAAACTATTCCGCCGAGCCCGCGGAGAAAGAAGAGGCTCAACCACAAACCTTATTCAGCTCAGGACTAATCGCAGGGGGCGCCGTGAGTGCCATTGGCGTGGCCATCATCGACGGGACAGGCTATGCGGATCGTTTCGACCTCGGCAGTCATTTCAACACCACTTTTGTGAACTCCCCAGCCTGGGCGCTTCTCTGTTTCGCAGCCCTCTGCTATTTAATTTGGAAGGCTTGTCGCAAGCCCGGCACCCACACACCAGCATGACGAGGTCACGATAGCAATTTGAAAGATCACTTCCTATTCATCCGCGAAATACTTTGTCAACACATGCTCCAGCGCGGCCAAGGGACAATAATATTTGTCTCCTCGGGCTCTGGGAAGAAAGGCGAGGAGGCGTCTTCAGCGTACTGTGCGTCGAAGTGGGAAATTCTCGGTTTTGAAGAATCCGTCGCAAGGCCTTGAGAGACACTCGGATTCGCGTCAGCTCGATTACCCCAGAGATAATCCCGACGCCAGGCGCGCGAATCGGAAAAATGGAAATTGGGTTTGCAATGGCTAAGTTTCCGGCAGCTGTTGCTCAAGAAATCGTCTATTGCGTCCAGCAAGATCCAGATACAATCGTTCCCGAATTACGCATTTACCATCGGGTCCAGATTTAAACATACGGAGCACCCGTTGAGTGGTTTACTGGCTGACCGACTAACTACTTTGCGGCCGCACTCTTGGTTGAGTAGCCGGCGCGAGCACTCCTTGCCTAAGGTGACGTCTTGGTGAGTCTCGATTCTCTTCGAAATGAGGTGGCAACGACTGCACCGGACCCTGCCCCAAATCGACGCCGTTTTCTTGCCTACTTTTCCAGCATCGGTCTTTCGTCTACCCTCCTTCCAGGAGTTCTCTGGGCAAAACTTCAAGGACATCCAACGCAGTTAGTCACGGCATCCGTACTAAGAGATGCCTTGACGGTTGCCGGCTTGGAATTCACGGATCAAGAAGAACAAGAGATTCTACAAGGTGTGAATCAAAACCTTTCTCGATACCAAGCACTTCGTACGATCCCCATTGACCCGACCCTTGCCCCACCGCTCTATTTTAATCCCATCGTTCCTGGAACTCGTGTCGAACGTCAGCGGAAACCGTTTCGAACGAGCCAGCTATCTTCCCTTCACCGCCCGACTAACCTCGAGGATGCGGCATTCTGGCCGACGTTACACCTGGGATATCTGATCAAGACTCGCCAGGTGAAGTCCTTAGAACTGACTGAGATGTATCTAGGCAGACTCAAGCGGTACAATCCGAAGCTCAATTGCGTAGTGACGTTGACCGAAGACCTCGCAATCCGACAGGCGCGACGGGCCGATCGCGAAATTGCGGCAGGAAGTTATCGCGGGCCGCTCCATGGAATTCCTTGGGGGTGCAAGGACATCATATCAGTCCCCGGCTATCCCACGACATGGGGATCTGATGCGTTTCGAAATCAGATACTCGATACCGAGGCGACGGTGCCACGTCTGTTGCGGAAATCGGGGGCGGTCCTTATAGCTAAACTGTCTACAGGTGAGCTGGCGGGAGGCGACCAATGGTTCGGCGGCCGAACAAACAACCCCTGGGACCCGATGGAAGGATCGAGTGGGTCGTCGGCAGGCCCTGCATGCGCGACAGCGGCAGGCTTGGTAGCGTTCGCGATCGGAACAGACACCGGTGGCTCGATCCTCTGTCCTTCTTCTATTTGTGGCACGACTGGTTTGCGTCCTACGTTCGGCCGTGTGAGTCGATACGGGGTCATGACGCGATCATGGACCCAAGACCGGATAGGACCTCTGTGCAGGACCGCCGAAGACTGTGCTCTCGTTTTACGAGCGATCACTCGACCTGACGAATTAGACCTAAGTGTGATTGACTTACCTTTCAACTGGGATGCCGACATTGAAATCCAGAACCTTCGCGTCGGATATCCCGAATCAGCCTTCGATGAGAATGGCCGAAGCGAAGATTGGAAACAAAACGATCAGGCGGTGCTGAACGAACTTAGGTCGCTTGGAATCAAATTAGAACCGTTTGAGATGCCGAAGTTTTTGGTCGATGTCCTGACTCTTGTGGGCACGGTTGAATTGGGCGCATCGTTTGACGAGTTTCTGCGCACCGACCAAGAAACGAATTTAACCAACAAGAACCGCGCAAAAAGTTTTAGAGAGAGCAGGGTAATCCCAGCCGTCGAGTACATCCAGGCACAGCGTGCTCGCGCTGCTATGATGCGCAGGTTTGCCGAGATCGTCTCGCGTTTCGATGTAGTTGTCGCACCTTTCGTGAATATGCGAGCGACAGGTGTTGCGTTCTGGGACGGGTTTGTGGGCACGCCTATCTATGATCACTTCAGAGTTTCGTGCGACTGCGGTTACCCAGCTGTCTCCGTTCCAAACGGATTTACGTTTGATGGCAAGCCAACAAGCATTATGTTCGTCGGTGGCCTGTATCGAGAAGCGCAGATGCTTGCGCTCGCCAAAGCTTATCAGGAGCGAGCGGGCTGGTATCAGAAACATCCGGTGCTGTAAACGCCCATGCACTGATTTTCGAGCGCCTCTAGACGAAGCCGCAACTCCCGGAAACTTTCTGAGCTCTTGAACAAGCGGATCCACGCCGGCTCTGTACCTACTTCTTTTATTCCCGACATCCCGAATGTTCAAGCTCTTTTTTGTTTTCTTCCGCGCCATTCCGGTAGGATGGAGGATCGGCCGAATATCCTTTCCCGTCAATTCTTTGAGAGGCTTAATCCGCCGCCGTTCCGCTCACTTTAACTCCGTTCATAGCCCGGATCCCAATTGCAAAAATCGAGAGAGCTCGCGTGATCACCGTAAGGCAAGACCCCGGTTTCGCAACTGGGCTCGGCAGAATCATCGTTGCTACGAGCTTCGGCTTTGTGGTCACTCAACTCGACGTCACCATCGTCAATGTTGCGCTGCCGCGTATTGCTTCAGACCTTGCGGTTCACGTCGCCGGCCTGCAATGGATTGTGGATGCCTATACGTTGCCCTTCGCTGTGCTGATGCTCTCCGCAGGAGTCCTGGGCGATCATTTCGGTTCTCGACGTGCCTACATCACAGGCCTCGTTATATTTGGGGCTGCTTCATTGGCTTGCGGATTGGCCCCCAACGTGACAACCCTGATCGCCTCTCGCGCTGGGCAGGGAGCAGGTGCTGCCCTGCTGATTCCCAGCTCGTTGTCGCTCTTGAATCATGCTGCAGCAAACGATCACGGCGTGCGTGCGCGATCCGTCGGATTGTGGACTGCCAGTGGAGGCGTTGCAATTGCCTTAGGCCCTGTCGTCGGCGGTCTACTACTCTCGATCATAGGCTGGCGCAGCATCTTCCTGGTCAACCTTCCTCTTTGCGTCATTGGCGGCGCACTCACGTTGCGAGCGATACCTCCCACAGCACCCGAGACCAAAACGCATCGGCTCGATCTACCCGGACAATTGCTGGCCATTGTGGCTCTCGCCGGCTTAACATGCTCCGTCATCGAGTTCCGCCCCCTTGGTTTCTTGCATCCTCTCGTGATTGCGGGGGCCGGTATTGCGATCGCCGCTGGCATCGCCTTCTATGTCGTTGAGATGAAGGCGATCGAGCCGATGCTTCCCTTCAGCCTCTTTAACCTACCCAATTTCACACCTGCGGTGATTTTTGGCACGCTAATGAACCTGACTTATTACGGAACAATTTTCGTCCTTAGCCTGTACCTGCAACAAGCCCGCGGCTATTCGGCGCTTCACGCGGGGCTCGCCTACCTACCCCTTACCGCCACCTTCATCTTTTCAAACGTCGCAAGTGGTATGGTTGGCGCTCGTACCGGGCCGCGACCGCCCATGATCGCCGGAGCACTACTCACCGCGATAGGGTACGCTTTCCTTTCCCGGGTCGGAGCTACGACTTCCTACCTCGCGATGTTGCTGCCCTTCATCGTCATCCCTACTGGGATGGGCTTCGCGATTCCGGCAATGACAGCGACGGTTCTCTCCACAGTTGACCGCCGTCGCGCCGGAACTGCTTCCGCTGTGGTCAATGCTTCGCGACAAACTGGTGGGATGATTGGCGTCGCCATTTTTGGCGCAATGACGGGAAACGCGCCCGGTCAGATCGTGCGCGGGCTTCAACTCACATCACTAACTTCTTTGGGTCTACTTTTGATTGCCATGATGCTCGCATGCAAATACATCCGCCGCGTGCACGACATTGCTGCCGATACCGTCTGTGACTCTCGATAGAAATAGATTTTGACAAGGTCTTAGTTGGATTCTCAGTAGATTGCGGGGCCGGTGCGGCTTGGGTTGCTTTGCCGATGCGAGCGGAGCCACGAGAGTAAGTACGAAAATGACTATCAGCGTGCGCATAAAAACTCCCCAATTGCTTCTTTTCCAGTGGTGCAATCTTGCCCACAGACGGGCTTAGGCGGAATTTCCGATTTAATCTCTGGCTGTGCATCGTACATGCCTCGCGCCCCCAACACAACGAATTTGCCAACGGCACAGGCCAAACTCCTTCCATGCGACTTTTCGTAGCGATCCGGTCTCTTGAAGTAACTCGTAGGGGTGATTATGGCCCTCGGAATAAGCGCGTCAGTAACTGACCAAAAGTTTGCATTGACATTCGAATGTATTCCGTGTAACTAGCGGCCCGGTATAGCCGAATTGGAGATTCGACGAGGGTGGACCTGAAACGACTTCGGCCACGGTTCGGTATTTCTAGATTTCGGCCCACCACCACTGTCTCGATTCTCGAGTGAGGAAACGAGAAATGGATAATCCGAATGAAGTCGTGTGGGGATTTCTCCGGCTATTGTTGTTGGGGCTGTTGTTGTTGGCGCGAGCTGATTCTATCCTGGCACAAGTATCATCGGGCTCCATAGTGGGAAGGGTTGAGGATACCTCGGGCGCCGCTGTTCCTGGTGCCATGGTGACGGTTACGGACTTGGAGACGGGAATGGCAAGGAGCGTCAGCGCCGACGCAGAAGGTAGCTACCGGATATTGTCGCTGGCAGTGGGACACTATGAGGTGAAGGCGGAGAAGACTGGCTTCAAAGTTGAGTTACAGTCAGGGATCGATCTGGTAGTAGGACAGCAGGCCGTGGTGAATCTTAAATTGGAAGTGGGGCAAATCCAGCAACAAGTTACTGTCACGGGAGAAGCCCCGCTGGTCAACACGACCACGGAATCTGTCTCGGGCCTAGTCGGAGAACAGACGGTGAAGGATCTACCCCTGAATGGGCGCAGCTTCGACGAGCTAATCACGCTGAACTCGGGAGCGTCCAACGTTACACAGCTGAAAGGGTTACAAGTAGGCTCGGGCGGGGCGGGCGCGAATCAAGGACAAATGTTCACCGTTGCAGGCCAACGCTACGGTGAAAACCTGTTCTTATTGAATGGCGTCGAATATGCAGGTCCGAGTCAGAATCATTCTGAGCCGGGAGGGGTCAGCGGACAATTGCTGGGGGTTGATGCGGTTCGAGAATTCAACGTGCAGACCGATACCTACGGAGCCCAATACGGCAAGCGGTCCGGGGCCCAGGTCAGCATTGTCACGATGTCGGGAACCAATCAGTTGCATGGAAGTGCGTTTGAATTTGTGCGGAACAGTGTCTTCGATGCTAGAAACTACTTCGACCATCCAATCAATGGAGCAACAGGGCTACCCGAGCGCATTCCACCATTTAAACGGAATCAGTTCGGAGGCGCGCTAGGTGGTCCGATTCAAAAGGACAAAACATTCATATTTGGCAACTACGAAGGGTTCCGGCAACGACTGGGTGTGAGCAACACATCAATCGATCCAGACGCTAACGCGCGCCGGGGGATCTTGCCCTGCGGTGTAATCAGCCCTCTTCCAAGCGGTTGCAAAGGCACGACAGATACAACACTCGTGACCGTGCCGAATCTCGTCTCTGGCATGATACCCATATTGGATGCATATTGGCCTGTGCCTAACGGGCCCGAGCTCGGTGGTGGGACAGCTGAAGCGTTTTACAATCCGCTCCAGAGTATTCGGGAGGATTTGGGAACGGTGCGGGTCGACCACACATTCTCGGACAAGGATACTCTTGGCGTGAGTTATTTAGTGGACGACGGTGTGAGCGACACTCCCGTGGTGGACCCGCTGTTCAAGGGTATTTTCGGCATTCGGTCTCAAGTGCTCAGTTTGCAGGAAACCCATATTTTCTCACCTAACTTTATTAATACTTTCACGGCGGGCCTTTCTCGCGCCGGACAATACTTTGTCGCGACCTCGTACGATCCCATTCCGACCAGTCTGTATTTCCTCATAAATCAGTATCCGGAACCAGGGCGACCCACCATAACTGCCGGCAACATCACTTCGGGTGGAGGCTCTGGCTTCACTCATATAGCGGCCGCTCGGACTCTATTCACTTATCAAGATGGAGTACAGCTAATCAAAGGTCGCCACCAAATCAGCGCGAGTGTAACCATTGAACCACTTGGTTCAAATGAGTTCTCACCACCAACAGGCGGAGCCACATTTGCATCACTTCAGACGTTCCTGCAGGGAACGGTGCAAAACTTCACTGGGGCTCCGATCGAGACACATCTTCACTGGAGGCAGCTCGAGGGGGCATGGTATGTGCAGGACACGATGCAAGTGCGTCACAATCTAACGGTGCGGCTTGGCCTGCGGCACGAGTTTACCAATGGCTGGAATGAGGTTTTTAACCGAGCTTCCAACTTTCAGTTTGGCCCCAATTCGGTATTCGGACAACCAGTGCTGCTTACAAATCCTGTCGTTGGGAAATCTCCTTACACCGTAAATAACTCAAAATGGCTGTTTGGTCCCCGTGTCGGAATAGCGTGGGATGCGTTTGGCAACGGAAAGAGTTCCGTCCGCGCTGGATTTGGGACCTACTACAGTCTGATTGATACGATGATCGATTGGCTGGATGGCGAACCTCCCTTCAACGGCTCAGTGTCTTTCGCGAATCAACAATTCCTCCCTCTCATCCCGATCAATTCGTCTACCCCGCTTCCCCCCACCTGTGGTCCGGGAGTTCCAACCCCCTGCACGACCTATGCGCCTAAAAATGTTCAGACGGCGTTGAAGATGCCTACGGTCGAACAGTGGGATCTTACGCTCCAGCAACAGATCACCCCTAACACATCCTTGTTGCTGGGCTACGTCGGTTCGCATGGATTCCACAATATGGCTGCGGGGGACCCGAATGACGTCCCCACGGAGATCTGTTCAAATCCGGCAGGTTGTCTCGCCGGAGGTACCGGAGCTACGACCGCAAGGAGTACCGTAGCTCAGGGCACATTATACGTTCCCGTGACCACCACGCTGCCGAATCCGTACTTGGCAGTAGCCGCTGGTGGGTATCTGGAAGACATAAGTACCTCAAGCTATAACGCACTCAATGTGGAGTTCAGTCGGCGCTTCAGCGCCGGGTTGCAATTCAAAGCGGCCTATACCTGGTCAAAGAACATGGATATTGCAACCGGCGTAACGGGTGGGGGCGATGCTGGTGGACAACCACTCTTTGATACCGCCGATCCTGCGCTCAACTATGGTCCCGCTAACGACGACCAGAGGCACAAGTTTGTCTTCAGTGGAGGATATGAGTTGCCATTCGGACACAACAAGCCCTGGTTGAGTGCGCTTACCGGTGTTGGAGGAAAGCTGGTCAGCGGTTGGCAGGTTAACACGATCGTGACCGCCCAGAGCGGCTTCCCTTTTACGGTTACTCAAGGGTCTAACCGGTCTGGGGATGGAGAGCCGGGTGGTTCAAACCCGCCTTCCTACAACCCAGCCTTTACGGGGTCTATAATTACGAGTAGCCCCAGCCAATGGGCGAGTCTAAACACTCCGACGTGGTTCAATCCAAACGCTTTCGTCTTGCCCGCTTTTGGAACTTTTGGGAACGTACAAAGAGATTCCTTGGTTGGGCCAGACTTGCGCGATGTAGACGTATCTCTGTTTAAAACCACCGCTCTCACGGAGAGGCTCAATTTGCAGTTCCGGGCTGAAGCTTTTAATGTGTTTAATCGTGCAAACTTCGGCCTTCCCGCCACAAATGCCTTTTCCGGCACCTCAATCAGCTCGGGGGCGGGGCTGATAACATCGGCCGCAACCTCCAGGCAAATTCAGTTTGGTTTGAAGCTAAACTTCTAAAGAGACTGGCTTGGAACTTATTGGGGGATGGAAGAATTGAAGGCCAAATTCTTCGGCGATGGCTAAGCAGATTCGTCAGTTGAACTGATCAAGTAAGATTCGGGAGGCTCTTATGGCGGAAGAAATCAGCAGAAGAGACTTCGTCAAGCAAACGGCAGTGGGCACGGCCATGCTGGCAGGTGGGTCCGCAAACGCTTTGCATGCGGCGGCTGCACCGATGGATCCAAAGAAGCAGATCGTCGCGGCTCTTGGCTCGGTGTTTGTTCCATCGAAGCCTGGCGACGCGGGCTACAAAGAGCTGGAAGTGTACGGAATCACGGACTACGTAATGCAGGAGCTTCCGGTCGCGAATACACTCGATGCTTTCAACACCGCCGCCAAACAATTCTTCGATGGAAAATCCTTTTTGGATCTGGATGAAAAGCAGCGGGAAGAATACCTAGGCCTGATCGCGGATGGAAGCAAGATCACCGACGAAAATCAGAGAAAGAGCTTGCAAGCATGTTATCGCGGAGCTCGATTCCGAATTCTGACCACCTACTACAAAAACTATCCCGAGCACCAAGTGAAGCGAAACGCTGCGGGGGATCCGATCCTCAAGCCTGGCGATATCCATCAAACCCTGTGGGAATTCGAGAACCCAAATACCAAGAAGATTCAGACCGGATGGGACGTAACCGGACAAAAGCGACTTATAAGCTGGGAAGAAGAAGAGCGACTGCGGGCGAAAGCAAAGAAAGAGTGGAATTATTGGTTCGATGACTATCTGGTTAAGCTGAACGACTCTCGGCCACCTGCTGCCGCAGCCATTAAGACGAGCGATGGGCATGATTATTACGATGTGATTGTGATCGGCGGTGGAACGGCGGGCTGCATCGTTGCTGGGCGATTGGCAGAAAGGGGCATTAATCCGAAGACCGGTGACCGACTTAAGGTAGCAATGATTGAAGGGGGAGACGATTGGACAATCCGCGACGTCGGAATCCGCCCCGGCTACGGTGGTCCGATTCGCCGTAGCAAGATTACCGATCTTCCCGACGGAATTGGTCCAGAGGGTTCCCCAGGGCCAACCTATCTCTGGCCTGGTCCATTGGAGGGCCACGACGAGAATTTCCGCCTGATCGGAGGTTGCTCTAATCACTATGGAGGAACCTGCTGGATTCCAGGAGATGAGGATTTTCACTTCTACCGGGAAGCGTCTGGAGTGGATTGGGACCTAGCAAAATTTGGAGATGCCATCCAGGAAGTCCGGGATATGTTTCACCCCACAGCGCATCCCGATGCATGGTGGTCGAAAGGGGATCATCTTTGGGCCGATGCAGGCAGGTCATTGGGATTCGAGATGTTTACGACTGAGACGTCTATGCGCAATGGTTTGGGCGTTGGCACAGATTTGAACCGATACGACACGAAGGGGACGGCGCTTCCATGGGCCTACATCGGACTGAACAACGGCCTGAAGGTAATCCCCAACGCTGAGGTGCAGAAGATCTTAATTGAGAAGGTGTCAGGTGGTCGTCCTCTGGCGACGGGCGCCGTGTATACCGACAAAGCAGGTAAGACGCATGAATTGCGGGCCGCGAGAGTGATCGTTGCCTTAGGGGCCATGTTCACTCCAGGGTTCCTCTACAAGTCTGGTTATGGCCCGCGGGAATTCTTAGGGGATAAGCTACTCGTCGAGAACAAGAATGTCGGCCACCACCTGACTGGTGATTGTGACCTCCGTTCTTCTGTTTACCTGGAAGAACCCGTCGCTGAGACAGGAGAGATTGGTAGAGGAGGCCCCTGGACCGCCATGAATCCGAGACCTTGGGGCGAGCTGACCGTCCATATTCGCAATGAGGGAGCGGGTGGTGGTGAGCCATTGGGAGCGTTTGCGCCAGCATTTGGTTGGGAGCACAAGGAGTACATGCGAAATATGTTAGGGGCAAGGCACCAACTGGCCTGGGCAACCCACTTCGGTGCGATTCCCTGGAGTTGGAGAGTGACGCCGGATAGAAAGCTTGAGCGGGTCGAGCTGGACGCACCTCGACTGGATGCGAGAATTAAGGAAGCGGGCGAAGTCATCCGTGCCTGGAGTGAGAAGTTGGCAATCAAACCGGCGAAAACTGACTTCCGCATATTTTCTCGGCCGTCTACTCTCATACCGCCGCAACACCGCACCGGGACAGCGAGGGCCGGAGTAAGTCCTGAGACGTCCGTCTGTAGTTCCGATTTTGACTGTCACGACATCGATCACTTGCTCTTCACGAGTTCCTGCACGATACCCAGAACCTTCTTCTGGAGCTTGGGACCGACGGCGGTCAATGCAGCATACAGCTGGAGACGAATAATCGCGAACCACTTTTCCACCGGCTGTTCCACCAAAGGCTTTGCGTGATTGAACTGAAAAACTATCAACTCTTAGACAACAACAACCGCCGTAGCTTTGCGAAGAACTTCCTTCAGGAGGTTTGAGATGAAGATGAAATGGTTGACCCTTTTGGCTGCGTTAGTCCCAGTCGCAGTCTTTGCCTTCATAGGTGGCTACTTTACGCGCACCGCATTAGCGCAGCAGGAATCCGATACGGCGCCGAGCGTAGACAAGCTCCCACCTGACGTCCATCCAGAAACTTTCGCCCGAATAGGTTGGCCAACTAGGGATGAATTTACGACGCCGGAAGACCTCGCGGCATATGACCGTGCGGTTGCCGCTGCCCCCCAGTACGCAAAACCAGCGAATGGAATGATCGAAGGGAACGGAATTAGGCTCCACATTCCAATTGTACACATAGCCTATAGGGATACTGTCCAGAATCTAAATCAGAAAAACGGATTAGACCCACATTATAGCCAGCTGGCAACTCTAATTGGGTGCCGCGAGAACAATGAGGAGCTCGATTGGCTGAACCACGAAAAGCAAAGCGCCGGAAAAACACTCCCACGCGAGGTCATTGAAGTCGTTAGGAATAACAAAGATACCAAGGGTCTCGATGAGAAGGATCAGGTTCTGATTGAGTTCGGCCGGGAAATATTCCGCCAGCCGAAAGTCTCTTCCAAGACCTACGCTGACATGGAGCGGCTTTTTGGTAAAAGGGGCACTTTGGCAATGACGCTGCTCATGGCTCACTACACGGACGACGCCATTCTGTACCGTGTTTACGATCAGCACTTACTTCCTGGCACGAAGCGCCCCTTCCCGGACGTCTTAGCGAGAGAGGCAAAAGGTCAGTAACCTTCCAGACACGCTCGACCCACCACGGCAAAGCTGGCTGATGAGGCGGTACCCAGCGACGTTGAGGGGCACGTGATGTTTTGCTCCACGGCCCCTTTGTCGATGACGTTCTGAAGTGGCGCGTTGAGCGCGAAACAAAGCCTAGGCTGCGACTTTAGTCTTGGCAATATTCGCCTTGGTTTTGGTCTGTTTCACTGCATCGGTTTTCCTTCTGGCCTGCCTTCCGTTTCGCCCATCGCAGTTTCGCAGCTTTGGAGATGGGCTTCGCGACCGGCTTTCGAAAGCTTGCGCTCTTTGTGAGGTTCCACGGCAGCTGAATGTGTGGTCCTTCTCTTGTTTTAAGGATTCGTTATGTCGGAAATTGCTGACCAATTAAATCGAAGAAACAAACGTTTCTGGTTAGTCTCTCGGCGAAAGCCGTTGCTTCACTTTATAAGATCTATTTTCACTTTCCGCGAAACACTCGCCCATCCAACCATATCTGCCAACTGTCTTTTCCTGTGGATGATGCAAACGTCAATTTCGGCTCCTAAAAGGATTTGTCACCAAAGGGGCGTCTTGTGAGCGGCGCAACCATTATGCGGCTCTACACACGAAGGACTCGGGTCTAGATGTTGGTCATAAGCTCGAAGCAACATCTCATTCGACATGTAGTAGCACATGTAAAGCGTCATCCCCAAAGTGCCTTGTTTGCCGAAGCTCTTCTGGGCGTCCGCAAAAGTTTTTGACGATACGATGGGTTTTTGAAAGAGCTCTCGGCCGAATCGAATGATCGTGGCCTCTTTTTCATCCAAGCCCTTTGTTTCTCCTCGAGTTCTAACAATGTCGACAACCTTTTCGTCGATATGCAGATGAACTGCGTCAGGAGCATGCGCGAGGAATGCACTGGGATCCTGCTCGGAGATCGCCTCCTCGTCGAAAACGAAAATATAGGGCGTCATTTATCGGGGGATTGTGATCTGCATACTTCGGCCTACTTGGCCGAACCGATCTCGCCTGTAGGTCGGGAAGGAGATGTCCCTGCCGAACACGGTCCTTGGGTAGCAACCACGCCAAGGCCATGGGGTGAGTTGACGGTACACATCCGCTCGACCTCTGCGGGTAGGATTCCGAACGAAGTTGCCTTAGGGCCGTTCGCACCTAGGTTCGGGTGGGACCACAAGGAATATATGAGAAACGGGTCTGGGGCAAGACACATACTCGGTTGGAATACTCACCTCGGCGCAATTCCAGGCAGTTGGCGGGTTCTGCCGGATACGAAAATCGAACAAGTCGAAATGGATGATGCGCGCGTGGATAGCAAGATTAAGGAATCTGCCGAGATCATTCGAGCCTGGCACAGTAAGTTGGCTGTAAAACCAGTCAAAGTTGATATGCGCGCCTTTTCTCAAACATCAAAAACGATAACACCGCTGCATCGTGTCGGCACTGCTCGTGCTGGTGCCAGTCGCGAAACGTCTGTTTGTACGTCGGATTTTGACTGCCATGACATCGATCATTTGTTATTCACCAGTAGTGCCACGATTCCAAAAACTTTCTTCTGGAGTGCAGGTCCTACGGCCGTGAACGCTGCCTATGGCTGGAGGCGAATGATCGCGAATCATTTTTCGAGGGGCTGCTCGACAAATGGATTTGCGTGAAACCAGGTTACTCGGTAATTCCTGAGGTACGGAATCGAGTGTATAGTGGACGCCGCCCTGGCTTTGCCAGCTGCCTTCAAGTAAGATTTCTCGGCAATAAGAACAGGATTTGAATCTGGTGGAAGAAATGCCCAGGAGTTAGGGAGGTCTTATCGTGAAGGCGTTGGACAAATCGGTTTTGGCAATTGCGCTTCTTGGCGTCCTGGTAGGTGGGTGTCGTGTTCGCAGTGCTTCGGGGCAACAGACTTCCGCTGCTAAGCCGACTACGGAAAACCTTCCGCCGGACATTCGTCCCGACACCCGTTCTCGAATCGCGTGGCCCACAAGGAACGAATTTACGACGGACGAAGACCGGTCAGCCTATGATCGCGCCATCGCGGCCCGGCCCGAATGGGCGAAAATACCGGAACTCGAGCACATAGAACCAGGGAACGGGATCAGGTTGCACATTCCGATCGTGCATATCGCCTATCGCGACACGATCCAGAATCTGAATCAGAAGAATGGTTTGGACAACCGGTATCATGAATTGGCAACTCTCGTCGCATGCCGGGAAAATAACGTCGAGTATGACTGGGTCAACCACCTCACTCACAATGCCGTGCCTCTGAACATTGTGGAAGTTTTGCGATCCAATAAAGATACAAAGGGTCTCGACGAAAAGGATGCGGTTCTAATTCAATTTGGCCGGGAGTTATTCCGCCAACCGAAAGTATCCTCTGAAACCTTCGCGAGCATGCAGCGTCTCTTCGGCGTAAGAGGTACCCTGGCTCTAACTCTCATCATGGCGCATTACGTCGATAATGGGCTTCTGTACCGCGCCTACGACCAGCGGCTGGCACCTAGCCAGAAGACCCTTTTCTCGTCAGTCTTGTTGGGAAATGGCTTCCAGAATGCGGTTGCAAACAAAAACTCCGCCACGGATGCAGAGAAACTTCCCTCGGACATTCGGCCCGACACTCTGTCCCGGATTGCATGGCCCAAAAGGGATGAATTTACCACCCAAGAAGATCAGTCAGCCTACGATCGCGCTGTAGCGGCCCGTCCCTCATTTGCGAAGGCGCCGGATCTCGCTCACGAAGAGCCAGGGAACGGAATTCGGTTGCATATTCCAGTTGTGCACATCGCCTATCGGGACACGATCCAGAATCTGAATCAGAAGAATGGTCTGGACCCTCGATATCACGAATTGGCGACGTTAGTCGCATGCCGGGAAAATAAAGTGGAATTCGATTGGGTGAACCACCTGACACACAATGCCGTGCCTCTCGATATTGTGGATGTTGTGCGAAAGAACAAGGACACAAAGGGACTCGACGAAAAGGACGCAGTTCTCATTCAGTTTGGCCGGGAGTTATTCCGCCAGCCCTCAGTATCCTCTGCCACGTTCGCTGGCATGGAGCGTCTCTTTGGCAGAAGAGGTACCTTGGCTCTAACTCTCGTGATGGCTCACTATACGGACAATGGAATCATATATCGCGCTTACGACCAGCGCCTGCCTGGCAACGAACATCCTTTCGCTGGCCTCTAGTCGGCGGGATCAGTCTGCGGCGAGCGCAGACTGATCCCGGGCCGCCATACATCGTCGGTCGCCATTTGATTTGTCAGCCCGGTCGGTCAGGTTATCCCTTTCGGGATATATACTCCTCGCAGTGCCTAATTCCTGTGTAAAGGAAGGGAAATCGACATTGAATCGCTTACTGATTGCCTTACTTTGCATTGCGGGGACCGGTTGGTGGCTGCTGGCAGGGCAAAGTGTTCATTCTGCCACGCCGCAAACCGCCTTTTCCGTGCAGTATGTTGAGGGAGACAGTTATCAAAAGCAGCGCAGTTTCTCACCCGCGGTGATTACGCAAGGCGGGAAGACCATTTGGCTCGCAGGTCAATTCGCAACTGAAGACCTGAACGGTAAATCACTCCTTGGCAATTTCGAAGGGCAAGCCAGAACAGTCTTCAGCTTGATGGACCGCACACTGAAGCGCAATGGGGCAAGCCTGCGGAACTTGGTCGCCATGACGGTCTTCATCAACGATCCGCGCTATGGCGATGATTTTGTGAAGTTGCGCCATGAGATATTCCCGAGCGGCAATTTTCCTGCGAGCACCTTGATCACGATTTCAAACTTCGGACAACCGGGACGGCTGATCGAAATCCAGGGCGTGGCGGTCATCGATAAATAAGAGAGTAGATTGCCTACCCGGCGAACGGGCATAGATTCCTTGCCGGTAGCGTCGCACCTTTCATGCGCGCTGGCGGCCTGTAAAAACGTCGTCTCTTGAATGTAATCCGTAATCAGATGCCGTGCGAGATAGGGGAGCTTAGCAATCAGGCAGAAATTTCCTTCAAGCTTCTAGTCGCTCGCGTTCGTCTTCAACGTGTCCAAGGCAGCTTCAAGCGCAGCTCGCAAACATGTCTGGTGATTAAATCGCACGCTAGCGAAGTATCCTTATCCGCTATCGCATCGAGGATCGCTTGGTGTTCGTCCCGGATCTGCTTGCGGTTTCTCTAACTTGTCGCTCTGGACATTATGCGACGAATATGGCTCCAGCGAGTTTGCATTACGGCCACTACGATACGACACTACGATACGATTGCCTGAAGCCCGATACAACTCGCGATGAAAGGCCTCATCCAAATCAGTTAGGCGAAAAATTAGTTCGGCGTCTGCCGCTTTGCCAAATACGCCATCACTGGAAACCACCGAGAAGCCAAATCAGGTTTAGCATTATATTAAGGATTCGGCGAAAGCTCCCCGCGGTCCGCGAAGCTGTTGGAACTTCAATGCCTATCCACGAGTCGTCAGTCGATCCGGCTTCGGCTACAGTCAGAGCTTGCTCTCCTCATGCAAAACCCTTCGTAGAGCTCCCCGTGGAAAAATGGTTCGCTATCATACGCCGGTAACTATAAGCGGCGGCTACCGCTGTTGGTCCCAGACTCCAAAAGAAGGTTCTTGGTACCGCAGCGCTACTCGTAATGAGCAGGTTATCGATGTCATGACAATCGAAATCGGATGTGCACACCGAATTTTCGGGGCTGGACCCGGCTCGAGCGGTCCCGGTACGGTGTAGCGGATCAATGATTTTGGCAGTGCGAGAAAAGGCACGCAGATCAGCCTTGACTGGCTTGACAGCCAACTTCGACTGCCACGCACGAACAATTTCGCCCGCCTCCTTGATCTTGGCGTCAATCCGCGGTGCATCCGCTTCAACTTGTTCAACTTTACCATCCGGCAGAATTCGCCAACTTGCAGGGATTGCGCCCAGATGCGTGCGCCAATTCATCATCCGTCTTGCTCCGGCCCCGCTCCGCATGTACTCCTTGTGCTCCCAGCCAAACGCAGGCGCAAATTGACCCAATGCAGAGCCACTCGGCGCCCCAGGGCTCCCGGCGCCACCACGTACATGTATGGTTAGCTCGCCCCAAGGTCTCGGTGTCGTAGCTGCCCACGGATTGCCGTGATGTGCTTCTCCCGCCAACCCCTCTTCGACGACTGCTTGTTCCAAGTAAGCGTTAGAAACCAAGTCGTGGTCTCCGCTCAAGTGATGGCCAACATTCTTGTTCTCCGCGAGCAGCTTATCTCCCAAAAACTCTCGTGGACCGTAGCCAGACTTGTAGAGCAGCAGAGGCGTGAAATTAGCTGCTAGCGCAACAACCACACGCGCGGCCCGCACCTCATGCGTGGCGCCTGCTTCATCGGTATACACCGCTCCTGTTGCCACCGGCCTGCCGCCAGGCGCCTTTTCAATCACGATGTTCTGCACTTCTGCGTTCGCAATGACTTTCAGCCCATTGTTCAGGCCGATGTACGCCCACGGAAGAGACGTTGCCTTTGAATCCGTCCGGCTTAAGTCCCCATTGATCCCGAACGTGTTGATCCGGCCTTGCTCGGTGGATCGCATCTCGAAGCCGAGCGCTCTGCCTGCATTCGCCCAAATGTGATCTCCTTTGCTCCACCACGCATCTGGAGGAGCACTCACGTGATACATATCCCGAATCTCTTGGATCGCATCGCCAAACTTAGCTAAGTCCCAATCAACCCCGGATGCCTCGCGGTAAAACTGGAAATCTTCATCTCCGGGAATCCAGCAGGTCCCACCATAGTGAAGGGAGCAGCCTCCCACGAGCTTGAAGTTCTCCCCTCCTGTTCCTCCCACCTCAGACCAAAGATAGTTCGGACCAATACCCATCGGCCCGCCACCTCCTCCGTCGGGTCCGATACCATCCGGGATGTCGGTAATCATGCGTCGACGAATTGGATAGCCGTAGCCTGGTCTGACACCGGGGTCGCGGATTGTCCAGTCGTCTCCACCCTCAATCATTGCTACCTTGAGGCGATCACCCGTCTTGGGATTGATGCCCCGTTCCGCAAGTCGTCCTGCTACGATGCAGCCTGCGGTGCCTCCCCCGAGCACGATCACGTCGTAGTACTCGCCTCCGTCGCTCGTTTTGATGGCGGCTGCCGCAGGGGGTCGATTGGGCTCCAACTTAACGAGATCACCTTCCAACCAATAGGGGAGTTCTTTCTTGGCTTTTTCTCGCAGTTTCTCTTCTTCCTCCCAAGTTAGTGGCCCCTTGTACCCTGCGATATCCCATCCCGTCACAATTTTCTTGTCCTTCCAGACATTCGGGTTCGTGATTTGGTGAGTATCACCAGGATGCAACGTAGGTTCCCCAGCAGCGTTTCTTCGCACGGCCTGGAAGGGGTAATTTTTATAGTAAACCGTCAGGATTCGAGACCGAGCCCGGCGATAAAAGGTTTGTAACCGTGTGCGCTGTTCCTGGTCTGCAATTTTGCTGCCATCAGCGATCAAGCTCAAATACTGTTCCCGCTGCTTTTCGTCTAAATCGAGAAAGTTCTTGCCCTCGAAGAATTGCTTGGCCGCGACGTTAAACATATCGAGCCCTTCGGTCGGGAAACTTTGGAGATTTTCCCCTACCGAGGTGGGAGCATTACTCGGAACCTGAAATTGTGTCACCGAAGGCGGAAGATTGGTCATCACATATCCACTAATTCCGTATGGTTCGAGTTCGGAATAGCCTGGATCGCCTACTTTTGACGGAATGAATAGCGCACCGAGAGCTGCGACCACTTGTTTGTTTGAGTCCATCGGCACCGCTACAGCAGCCTCCAGCGCTTTGGGCGATGCCGCTAGCATCGCTGTTCCCACAGCCGTCTGTTTTACGAACTCTCTTCTGCTGATCTCATCCGTCATCTTGGGCTCCTAAGGGTGTCGATCTGGGATTCAGTCCACTTTGACTCAACAAAGGGCGTATTGGTTTCGTTGACATCCCCGCAGAATTCAATACGCGACAACCTCTCAAAATGAATCGTTGTTCTTGACAGCAAAAAGTTAATGCGGTTATAACTCACGTCCAGTCGCGTGGTCCAGACTTATTACAAAGTAGTTTTAAGGAGCCTGAGGGCAGGTTCCACAAATGGGGACACTATGAACCGCTGGCTTTCCGGATTGGTTACGGTCGCTTTGCTCCTTTTAACGTGTGGGGCCTTTGCGCTGGCGCAGGTATCGTCAGCGTCTCTAACTGGAAGAATCGAGGATAGCTCGGGTGCCGAAGTCCCCGGGGCGATGGTTTCGGTTACTAACTTAGAGACTGGCGTAGTTCGGAGCGTTGCTACCGAAGCAGACGGCAGTTATCGCGTTCTCTCACTAGCTGTAGGCCGGTACGAGGTGAAAGCCGAGAAGACCGGCTTTAAGGCTGCAGTGCAGACTGGCATCGACTTGGCGGTTGGGCAGCAGGGGACGGTGAATCTCAAACTGGAGATAGGTCAGGTGCAGCAAGAAGTCACCGTCAATGGGGAAGCCTCCGTCGTTAACACGACCACAGAATCCGTCGCCGGTCTCGTCGGTGAACAAACAGTGAAGGATTTGCCGCTGAACGGTCGCAGCTTCGACCAACTGATTGCGTTGAACGCAGGCTCGGCCAACGTAACCACCGCCATAAAAGGGACACAGGTTGGTAACGGTGGGGTGGGCGCGCAAGTCGGAAACTACTTTACCGTTGCGGGCCGAGGCTGGGGCGAGAACCTGTTCCTGTTGAACGGGGTCGAATACCCGGGCCCAAGCGACCTCCACTCTGAGCCGGGAGGAGTCAGCGGGCAATTGCTCGGTGTTGATGCCGTCCGCGAATTCAACGTCGTAAGCGACACCTATGGCGCGCAGTATGGCAAGCGGGCTGGGGCGCAGATTAGCATCGTAACGATGTCGGGGACCAATCAATTACACGGGACTTTGTTTGAATTCTTGCGGAACAGCGTACTCGACGCTCGTAATTATTTCGATCGGCCCGTGAATTCGGTGACAGGAGCTCCGGAGCGTATTCCGCCGTTCAAAAGGGATCAATTTGGAGGCGCTTTGGGTGGGCCGATCCAGAGAGACACGACATTCATCTTCGGCAACTACGAAGGTTTCCGTCAGCGATTAGGAGTTAGCAACGTTTCTGTCGTTCCGGACGTCAACGCGCGTCAAGGGATTTTGCCTTGCGGCTCGATAACTCCGCTGCCCGCAGGTTGTTCCAACACATCGTCCACAACGCCCATGGTCGTGCCGGGCCTACAACCGGGTATGTTAGCCATCATGGATGCATATTTTCCTGTGCCCAATGGGGCCGAGCTTGGTGGCGGAACAGCCAAAGCTTTTTACAACCCCCCACAGAGCATCCGGGAGGATTTCGGAACAGTCCGGGTGGACCATACCTTTTCAAACCAAAAAGATACGTTTGGAGCGAGTTATTTGGTAGATGACGGGCAAAGCGTAACGCCCATTGTAGATCCCCTCGACGAACAGACCATATTCGTTCGATCTCAGGTGCTGAGCTTACAGGAAACGCACATTTTTTCGTCCAATCTGATCAACACCCTTACTGTGGGGTTTTCTCGTTCGACATTTCACTTCCTCGCAGCGCCATACATCCCCATTTCACCCAGTCTGGATTTCCTCGAAGGAGCGGGTGCAGGGCAAATCCGTATCACAGCTGGAGGACTCACGGCGGGTGGAACGCTTATGACAACGGATCAGACGGACGCACGAACTTTGTTTACCTATCAAGATGCGATCCAACTGATTAAGGGGCGTCATCAGATTGCCGCCGGTTTCATCATCTCGCCGCTAGGCAGCAACGAGTTAGCGCCCTCAGCCCAGGCTGGTTCAACAACTTTTGCGTCGCTGACTACTTTCCTGCAAGGGACCGTCCAATTGTTTAACGTAACGGCCAAGCCGACAACACTATATTGGAGACAGCTCGAAGGGGGATGGTATGCACAAGATACAATCCAGGTATCACGGAATTTCACCGTGCGTCTCGGATTGCGACACGACTTCACCAACGGTTGGAATGAAGCTCACAACAACCTTTATAATTTCGAGTTTGGTTCAAACGGCGTTCTGCTTACAACGCCAGCAGGGCCAACCGGCTCACTCTATACCGAGAACAACTCAAAGTGGTTGTTTGGTCCTCGGATAGGAATCGCTTGGGATCCGTTTGGCAAAGGCAAGAATTCCATTCGCGCAGGATTCGGGACGTATTACTCTTTGCTGGATGAAGTTGGCCATAGCTTCCTCGATCACATCCCACCAACCAACGGCACTGTGGCCTTTGCAAATGTTCCCTTTCTCCCACTTGTTCCGGTTAATCCGTCAACGCCGTTGCCTCCTGCTTGCAATCAGGGAGTTCCAACCCCCTGTACTACCTATGCGCCCGCAGGCGTCCAAGCAGCGGCAAAGACCCCGACAGTAGAAGAATGGAATCTGACGGTTCAGCAGCAGCTCACACCAAATACATCCTTGAGCCTGGCCTACATCGGGTCCCACGGGTACCACAACTCTATCGCCGCAGACCCGAATCAGGTTCCTTCCCTGATTTGCTCAAACGCGGCCGGATGCTTGGCTGGTGGGACACTCGTTTCAAAAACAAACCCAGCGAACACCGTTCCGCAGGGGACGTTGTACGTGCCCGCCACCGGAATCAACACGCCAGCCGCACTGCCCAACCCTTTCTTGTCCATAACGAGCGCAGGCGGAGGGATGCTCTACTCAACAGATAATTCCAGCTATAACGGACTCAATGCGGAGTTGGCGCACCGTTTTAGCGCTGGGCTGCAATTCAAAGCGGCATATACTTGGTCGAAGGATCTGGATTTTTCCAGTGACACGACGAATATCGGTCTTCTAACAAACACCAATTTCCCCCAGCTGACCTATGGCCCTTCCACAGTAAACCTACCGCAGAAGTTTGTTTTCAGTGGTAACTACGAATTGCCGTTTGGACATAGCAAATCCTGGCTAAATGGTCTTTCCGGCACCGCCGACAAGCTCGTAAGCGGTTGGCAAATCAACACAATTGTGAGCGCACAGAGCGGGGTTGCTTTTGGCGTGACCCAAGGTACCAACCGATCGGGGAACGGTGAAACTTCAGGAGGAGCGCCATCCTATAATCCGGCCTTCAGCGGTCCGATCATTACCAACAACATTGAACAATGGTTCAACCCGAATGCTTTTGTTTTGCCTGCGTTCGGTACGTTTGGCAACGCGCAATCCAACATTCTAAGGGGACCAGATTTCCGCGATGTTGATCTCTCATTGTTCAAAACCACTTCGGTCAGCGAGAAGATCAGCGTGCAGTTTCGTGCTGAGGCATTCAACCTTTTTAACCGGACGAATTTCGCCGCCCCTCCCGCCACATCTACGACCGTCTTCTCTGGAAGCGGGTTTAATCCTTCCGCTGGACTCATACAGTCAGCCGCAACCTCGCGACAGATGCAGTTCGGTCTGAAGCTGATCTTCTAGAAATTGGTGACGCGGACAATGATAAAGCGTAAGGCATCGGCCGCGGCGTTCGACTTGAATCAACAATTTGACTCGAGGATTTATTCACAAACTTCTCTCGGAGGCTTTGGAATGAAAAAGAAGACTGTCGTAATGCTCTGGGTAGGATCACTGGCTCTTGCATTGATCATCGGATATGGTTCACGGCCCACCTTGGCCCAGGATTCGTCCGCGGGCCAAAGCACGGGTGCCGAGAAGCTACCTGCGGATGTTTTCCCGGATACTCGAAACCGCAGCCCGCGCGCAATCAGGGACGAGATGCTGAACGACGAAGACAAGGCGGCGTTCGACCTAGCGGTTTCGAAAGGAAATGTCGCTTATTCCGGTTGGAATGGGATTCGTCTTCACATTCCCGCCGTTCATACCGACTACCGGAACGCGATCCAAACCCTCGATAAGGAAACCGGCGACAGTCGTTACCAGAATCTGGCGATGATTATTGGCGCCCGTTTTGCTGATGATGACTACGATTGGAATAATCACGTAAAGGCCAGCGAGAAGGTCCTTCCTCGAGAGACTGTGGAGGTCCTAAAGGACGGGAAGGACACGACAGGACTCGACGAAAAGGATGCAACGCTAATTCAGATTGGCCGTGAAATGTTCGCAAAGAAAAATGTGTCATCGAAGACGTTTGCTGATGCGGAACGACTGTTTGGCCGGAGAAAGACGTACTCCTTGATCCAAACCATGATTTTCTTTAACGGGAGCGGCTATTTACTTCACGCCTATGATCAGCATCTCGCGCCGGGGGAAACACATTCGTTAACGAATCCATGAAGAGCAATCGGATCTCCAAAGTCGGCCAGTTTAGCGTTTCCCCGTCCATTTTCGCCCCGACACTTCCGGTGGCGGGCGTGTGACGCACTAAAACCAGAGTTGAAGTGCGGAGTGGCCAGACGCCCTCGGCGATCAGCGGGCCTTTACGTTCCGGCAAGGGATACCGTCGATGTGAACTTTCAATTGAAATTGACGAGAATCGCGCCTACCTGTGTTGTTCGGAACGTTGGCGCGGCGGATTTCGGCATCGGATGAAAGCTAATCAGCTGAATCGTCATCGATGACGGAGCTTTTTTACCAAGGATCCATCGCGATTGGTCTCCGGCACACCACGTAATTAACAAGGTCACCTAAGGGTTCATTAGTCCCGTGTTACCAGCGATTGCTGATTTCATTCGATGCACGGATCAACGATGCTCCTCCACTATCAGGAGCCCTAATGTTCGGAAATGGGCTACTCGGAACGATTCTTTTTATTGCTTTGATTGTGTGGTTGGTGCAGGCCCTCTAGCACTTTATTTTTTACAATTGGAGGTATCGACCATCCCAACGGCGGCGCTATCGTGACCAGTGCTAGTCTGCTCCATCTCCGATTGCTTATCGGCGGCAGCTATTCCTTGCTCCCGCGGCAGGGTGCCATATCAAAGGCGAAATCACGGGCGATGAGCACTTGGTGAAGGTCGGTGGTCCCATACGATTGACCGATAGCACGTTGAGCGTGGAAAGAAACGTAACGGAAAGTCTGCAAAAGAGCGATCGGCTGGAAATCAAGACCTATCGGCTCAGTCACTTCTTCCCTTTGAAATGGGAGAGGAAGACCGCTTTGTCACGATGTAAAAGTCCCCGCACATCCGCCGTGATTATCGGATCGCCCTCCGTCCCTCTAACGATCATGGGTACTCCGTTTGCTGAGTCTGCAAACTTATTCAGCTTTGTGAGCAGGCCCACTCCCGCTTTTCCGATACCTTCTGCGGTCGCGACCTTTACCGTAAGGTGGATGTTGAGCTCGCTTGTGGGTGACACTGTACCGCTACCCGTCAGCTCGCCCATTGCGGGAATTAGCGCGTAAATGTCGTCCAATTGGGTACCAGCGTTGGTAGTCCGGAAGTTGAGGTGTAGTTTTTCGATGTCCGTTGTCTCACCGGTTTTCAACCCGCTGAGTGCCGCAATCCCATGAATCTTTGATCCAAGGTCGAAGCCCGCTAGTTGAGCATCGTTCATTTCTACTGGGCCTGTAATGAGCAGCGCGTTTGCAGGGCCCTTAATGGCCAAAGTGGCGCTCAGCGTCCCACCTTTCAGTTCCGCTCCGTTCGGCAATTTCACGTCCGACGCGGCGAGGAATGCCCGCAATTCATCGATTGGCAGGCCCCGTCCTGCCAACACTAAGTTGACTGACGGATTCTTGGTTCGCAGTCGGTAATTACCGCTCACGCGGACGGCTACCTTACCCATCTTAACGGTCGCATCCTGTACCTGCCCGGTGTTGTCCTTCAGACCGTGCGTCACGTTAAAAGTCAGGTCAATGGGGCTGGGGGCTGGACGACCACCCTCCCGAAGTCGCAAATGCTCCATGTGGATTTTGCCTCTGCTGGTTAACGTGTGGCCGTCGGAGGCCGCGCGCGCATCGATGTCGGCGAGCATCGAAACACCGACGCTTGGGTCCAGCAAATCTGCCGCCACCGGGTCCAGATGTCGTACGGTCACCTGCGCGTCTACAGCCGTCATCGCGGCATCGGTTTGATTGATTGGTCCGGCATTCCCTGACAAACCCACCGCACCGTCTCCTGGCAGGATCGCGTTGCCCATAAAAGAAAATTGCTGGGCAAACGAAAATCGCCGCAGGGAAAGTGTCAAGTGCCGGTACACCAGTGGCTCTGCTGCTGGTGCCCTGTCCATAACAGCACGCCCGTCTTCGATGGTGATGAGATTCACCGCAAACCCAGAAACCGACGAAATTCCCGGAACTTTGTCTAGGCCCCTCGGCCTATTCTGGCCAATGCTTGAGAAGTTCCATGTTCCATTCGCTTCTCGAACCAAGTGGATTTGCGGCGCCATCACTGCAAAACTCAACACCTGCAATTGCCGTGAGAAAATTAAAGGCCGTATGGCCACCGCCACTCGAAGTTGAGTGGCTGTGAGAAATGGGATTGTACTGTAATGCGGATCGTCGGCGATGCTCAGCCCGTTCGCCACCAAAGTCGCGGAGCGAATGGAAAGGCTGAGGTGCCCAAGCTTCACGGGCCTTCCTAGCGCCACTGTCAGTTGCCTTTCCAATACTGGACCAAATGAGTCCGCATGTATGAGAAATGGGATCGTTCCCACGGTAATAACTATCAGTGCGACTGCGGCCAAGACGATCTTTATCCAGCGTTTCACGAATCCTCGTTGAGCGAGAAGGACCACTACCAACGCGGCAGCAAATTCTTAGGGGAACGGGGCGACGCATCCAGCAAGCGCCGGCTTACTTGTAGGAGAGAATCTTAAGCCCAGTGAGCCTTACATTCGCGACTACTCCAGTGGAAGATACCGCCGCATATTTTCCAGAAGCTATTTCGTATTCCCATGTGCCAGGAACACCACCTGCCGCATAGTTCACGGTGAAGTCAATGCGAATTGGGTATGGACTGTAATTCTGGATCATCACCTTGTTCGTTTCAGAACAATACTTCCAACGAACCTTAGATAAATTCGTTGGTCTCAGTGCAGTGCATGCTTGTGCTGCACATGACGAACTAAATAAAACGCCGAGCAAAAGGAATGCTGCCAGAAGGGCGTTCAAGTGCCAAGCACCGG
>Ga0206870_1001_pt2 | contig 105613 bp, 100 predicted proteins | sample Alteio_BWOrgCont_36_FD_152620 | JGI IMG/M metagenome (GOLD analysis project Ga0206870, IMG submission 152620) | Enriched cells from forest soil in Barre Woods Harvard Forest LTER site, Petersham, Massachusetts, United States -... | ecosystem: Environmental > Terrestrial > Soil > Temperate forest... | reverse complement strand
CATTTACTACCCAATTCAATTGTTCCAATTGAATATAAGAAAAATAATACCGTTCAATTAAGGCATCTTCGGGCTCGGCTGAAGATGCAAGTTTCTCTTTATCATACACGAGTAGCATTAACATGTTATTCTTCACGCACCTGTTCCACACATTCTTATTGCGTAGTTCAAGCTCTTTAATACTATTGGTATTACCGGTATCAACCTCGCTAATTGGGTTAGCAAACAGAACATCTTTAGTATCCTTAGGAATAGCTAAATCAGGATATGTAAATAAAAGTTGACACATTATATTTCGTTTTAACTTATTACAGACTTTTATCCCGTTCTCTTTATGGTAGCAACTGAAATTAAGCATTAGTGCTGACGCCAATAAAAGAAAAACATTCTGGTACTTTTTCATATCGTCCTTGTAATCTGGTTTGCCGCCTTCTACAATATTTCAAAAGCATTTTCCGCCATTATATTTTCATGATCCAGCGTCGGGTTTATTTCAGCTATTTCAAACGACACAATTTTCTTACTATATAATAAGCGTGAAATAAAATTACCTGCTTCCTTTTCTGTAATTCCATTCTTGGCTGGAGTACCCGTACCACGCGAAATAGAAGGGTCCATACTGTCTACATCAAAAGAAATGTGAATGATATCGCATTTGTCAAGGTGGTTTAACACCTCTACACCGGCGCGTTCAACCCCCTTGGCACGTATTTCCGATACCGGGTAAATGCGCATTCCATGTTTCTTTATCAGGAAGTTCTCCTGAGCCTCTGTATCGCGAAGTCCAACAAATACTATATCCGATGGAAGCAGTTTGGGCCTTATTCCGCCCATGTTTTTAAGCTTCTCCCACCATTGTATCGTCTCCTCATCGGGGTTATTCACTTTGTTTTCCAGGTTATCATCGTCAATAGCCGCTGCTAAAGGCATGCCATGCATATTACCTGAAGGAGTTGTATACGGCGAGTGCAAATCGGCATGAGCGTCAATCCATATTAAGCCAAGGCGCTTATCGGGGCAAGCCATCTTAATACCTGCAAGGGTTCCGTAGGCGGCGCTGTGGTCGCCAAGCAATACAATGGGGAACATATTGGGCGCCTCCACTGCTTTTTTAACCTCCATAGCCAAACGCTCATTAACGGTGTACACCCCTTTTATGCGTTTTGCGAATTCATTTTTAATAGGGTCAAGAAGCAGCCTGTTCTCTACGGGCACTTTTACCGACTTATTCCTTTTAAAAAAATAGCTGCCGAAATCAAGGGCTGCAATTTTTATCGCGTCAATACCCATGCTGGCTCCGCGGGTGCCTGCCCCAATCTCCGACTTTACTTCTATAATCTTTATCGCTTTCATAATATCCGTATCACTTACATTGATGTATTTTTGTAAAAGTAGTTTACTTACATTTGTACTTTATTTATAAACTGAGCAACTTACTATGGAAAACACCTATTCCGACCTTATTAAGCAAACCTTCAATTTCCCTCAGGAAGGTTTTCGTATTGAAGACAACGAATTGTACTTCCACGACATTAACCTGATGTCTATTATCAAGCAATATAAAACACCTCTTAAACTCACTTATCTTCCAAAAATAAGCTCGCAAATACAAAAAGCAAAGAAACTATTTAATGTAGCTATGGCAAAAGCCGACTACAAGGGCAAATATACGTATTGTTACTGCACAAAAAGCTCACATTTCTCATTTGTAACCGACGAGGTGCTCAAAAATGAAGATGTGCATATTGAAACCTCATCGGCCTTCGATATACCTATTGTAAAGGAATTATATAAGGAAGGGAAAATAACCAAAGAGACCTATATAATCTGCAATGGTTTTAAACGCCCTACCTACAAACAATATATTACCGAGCTTATTAACCAGGGCTTTAATATTATACCGGTACTGGATAATAAGGAAGAAATTGACCATTATAACCGCTACGCCCGTAAGAAGTTTCAAATAGGTATTCGTATTGCCGCTGAAGAAGAACCAACGTTCGAGTTTTATACCTCGCGCCTGGGTATTCGATACAGAGATATAGTAGATTTCTATAAAGAAAAAATTCATAAGAACCCTAAGGTGCAGCTTAAGATGCTCCACTTCTTTATTAATACCGGTATTCGCGATGCTATATATTACTGGACCGAGCTTGCCAAGTGCTTAAAGGTTTACTATCAGCTTAAAAAAATATGCCCTTCGCTCGATTCACTTAATATCGGTGGAGGTTTACCTATTCGTAATTCACTTGGTTTTGAATTCGACTATGAATACCTTATTGAAGAGGTAATTTCACAAATCAAGAGCTTCTGCGTACAGAACGAAATTCCTGAACCTAATATTTTCACTGAGTTTGGTTCGTTTACCGTAGGTGAAAGTGGTGCGGCTATCTATTCAGTATTAGATAAAAAATGGCAGAACGATCGTGAGCTATGGTATATGATTGACAGTTCATTCATTACCACGCTGCCCGACACATGGGGAATAAACCAGCGGTTTATAATGCTGGGTATTAACCACTGGGACCATGAATACCAGCGAGTCAGCCTGGGAGGGCTTACCTGCGACAGCCTTGATTACTATAATTCAGAACTACACTCAAACGAAGTATACCTGCCTAAGTTTAATTATAAGGAAGACGAGCCTTTGTATATAGGCTTCTTCCATACAGGCGCTTACCAGGAATCGTTGGGTGGTTATGGTGGAATACAGCACTGCCTTATTCCTGCGCCTAAGCATGTTATAATAGATAAAACTGAAGACGGCGAAATAACTACCCGCCTGTTTGCCAAAGAACAGAGCTATAAGAGTATGTTAAAAGTTCTCGGGTATTAAACATAATTATAGAGTAACAGGTATCTTATACCTGTTACTCTAATTCCCACCTATTCCTAATACGCGTTTATCGAATATTAAGTGCCGCATTTAGCCTTTTCAGGAACTTTATGGCATAATATTTAATAATAATGCCATGAAACTTTTTCACTATACATTGGAAGACGAGGACTTCAAGCAATATGAAGGGGAAGTAAATGCAGTACCGGAAGGCTATATAGAATATGAGGCAACTATGGGTGGAGGGATGTTGTTCTATAAAATTGAGGACAAAAAAGTAACAGATATAATAAGCCAATCATTGACAGAAGAAGCATCGAGGAGAAGAGTTGATGATTTTATTTCGGCCTTAAACGTCAATTTATTCTAACCGTGGCATAATGCAACGCGACTTCTAATGGCACCTTACATATTGGGTAGGGTCTTCCTTGTCTTTTCCGTGAAATATTGAAAACTCAAGCAAATATTGCCCGTTTGCTTTCATAGGCACCCCTATTTTATCGCCCTCTTTTAAATCATCGCCCATTTTTACCGATACATGGTCGAGGTTCGAGTAACTGGTAAAATACTTACCATGCTTAACCACTACCAGCAGAATATGATGCATGGTATCCTGCGAAACTCCTATTACCACCCCGGGTATAGCGCAAGTAATAACACTGTCAGGAGATGATATATCCAATACATATGAAGGGTCTGCTAAGGAAGGGGCTTGCTGGTTAAACTGTTTACCGACCTTACCCTGCTTGCAGGGACAATCCCAATCCGATGTCATAAAACTGTCGTTCGATATTTTCCTGTCACAGATATCTATCTGGGCTTTAGCATAATTATCGCCGGGGCGGGCTTTAAGCGCCTGTTTATAAAATCGTTTAGCCGTAAGGTAATCTTTGCTCCCTGCCGCAAGGTCGGCTTTAGAAAGTGCTGCTTGATAGCTAACGGGTTGTTGTTTAGGCCTTATCGTTGAATCGCTTTGCCCTACACACAACACACTGAAAAATAACAGAAAAATAAAAAATCCTATCTTCATACTCATGTTCTCTATACGAAGGTGATAAAAAAAAGTTATATCCCTTTAATATCTTTTCATAAGTTGGTGCATTCTGAATAAAACACAATATTAGTTATATGAAAAACGTACAGGGCAAATTATTTTGTACCGAACTGATTACAGCATCATTTTTTTTGCTTTCATTTTTCTTTCTGCCAATTCAATCTGCTCATTGCCAACCCACTCCATTAAACAAGTTAGATTCTGCAGGTAAGAAAGACGGCTACTGGATACGTTACTATAATAAGCAATGGAAAGTGGTGGATGACAGTAGTGAGGCATACTATTACTATTACACTTATTTCGACCATGGCAACAAAACCCAAACCACAGCCAAATGGGGCACCAAGGGAGGCAAACTTGAAGATTCTACTGCGGGTAACCAGCGGATGGGGAAAATAAAACTCCTCGATGGAAAATATACCTGGTATGATAACAAAGGCAGGGTATTTGCCGCCTTTTATTTCGATAAAGGAGAACCTGTTTCATGGAAGCAGTTTTATCCATCAGGAAAACTCTACATGCACTTCGACTATACTATAAAATACGACGGCAAACCACACAGTTACCATATATACGTTTATGATAAAAACGGCAATCTGTTGCTTGATAAACCCGAATGCAAGTACCTTAACGGTAAGTGGCCGGTGGAGTAATTAATCCTACCCGAAGGGAAACACCAATGAAATTTATTTATCCAATCCCTCTATAGTCCGCCTGATTATATCAGCCGCCTCCAAAATCTGTTCTTTGTTGATGATAAGCGGAGGAGCGAAACGGATAATATGGTCGTGGGTAGGCTTGGCAAGCAGGCCGTTATCACGCAACGCAAGGCACACATCCCATGCCGTTTTCCCATTCATGGGCTTAATAACAATAGCGTTCAATAATCCTTTACCACGCACCACTTCTACTCTGTCCGACTTAATTTTCTTCAGCTCGGCACGGAAAATTTCACCCATGGCCGCGGCATTTTCAGAAAGTTTCTCATCGTGTACCACTTCAAGGGCTGCAATTGCAACGCGGGCGGCAATAGGGTTACCACCAAAGGTAGAGCCATGTTCGCCGGGTTTAATGCAAAGCATAATTTCATCGTCGGCCAGCACAACCGATATAGGATAGGTGCCACCTGACAATGCTTTACCAAGTATAAGTATATCGGGTTTCACATTCTCATGGTTCACAGCCAGCAACCTGCCGGTACGCGAAATGCCGGTCTGTACCTCATCGGCTATAAATAACACATTAGCTTTTTTGCAAAGTTGAGCCGCAGCAGATAAGTAACCTTCATCGGGTACAATAACACCTGCCTCGCCCTGTATAGGCTCTACTAAAAAGCCTGCCACGTTTTTATCTTCCAGCGCTTTCTTTAAAGCTTCAATATTATTGTAAGGTATTAATTCAAAGCCCGGTGTATAAGGCCCATATTCATTGTGCCCGTCGGGGTCGTTGCTGAACGATATAATGGTAGTAGTACGTCCATGGAAGTTACCTTCGCATACAATTATCTTAGCATTGTTTTCAGCTATTCCTTTCTTTTGGTATGCCCATTTGCGGCAGAGTTTTATGGCGGTTTCAACCGCCTCTGCGCCCGTATTCATAGGCAATACCTTATCAAAGCCAAAATATTCGGTTATAGCCTTTTCATATATACCAAGAGAGTCATTATAAAAAGCACGCGAGGTAAGCGTAAGCTTACGCGCCTGGGTTATCATGGCATTCACAATCTTCGGGTGGCAGTGACCCTGGTTAACGGCAGAATAAGCCGATAGGAAGTCGAAATACTGCTTGCCGTCAACATCCCATACATATACGCCTTCTCCACGTTCCAGCACTACCGGCAGCGGGTGATAGTTGTGGGCGCCATATTTGCCTTCTAATTCAATTAAGTGAGCAGCTTTCTTTCCAGCAATCATAGTTTTCATAACGTTTACTTTTTGCCTTCACAGTTTATTTCCCTCTCCTAAAGGAGATGGCCAGGGTGAGGTCGCAATTTATTAGGCAAATTTAAGAATAATAACCCGATATTTGCACCCCTATGGCAAACGAGGTAGCAGAGAACGTAGAAGCAGTAGATATAGGCGACGCGGGCCGTGCGGTAATCCGCCATAACGGCAAGGTTATATTTGTTAAGGGACTTGTGCCCGGCGATATAGCTGATATTGAGATATACAAAAGCAAAAAGCGCCATGCCGAAGGCAAGCTTATCCGTATAAATAAACCCTCCCCCAATAGAATCCCGCCGGTTTGCGGCCATTTTGGCAGTTGCGGTGGCTGTAGTTGGCAAACCCTCGACTATAAAGCCCAACTCGCGCTTAAACAGAAGCAGGTTGAAGAAGCTATTAAGCGTATTGGTGGTGTGACAGTAGAGCAGACACTGCCCATAATGGGTTCAGAGAATTTATATCATTATCGCAATAAGCTGGAGTTTACTTTTTCAAACAAACGCTGGCTGCCTTATGAGGAAATGAACGAGGCCAACTTTAACCAACCAGGGTTAGGTTTTCACGTTCCCAGGTTATTCGATAAGGTAATAGATTTAAAAGAGTGCCACCTGCAGCCCGACCCTTCGAATGCTATACGTATGGCTGTGCGCGAGTTTGCAATAAAAGAAAATATGCCCTTCTTCGATTTACGCTGGCAACAGGGTTTTTTACGTAATCTAATGGTGCGTAACACCACTACAGGGGAACTTATGGTGGTATTTGTATTTTTTGAAGATAATAAGGGAATGCAGGAAAAGATAATGAACCATATAGCTGAAAAGTTTCCGCAGATAACTTCCCTACTTTATATAATTAACCCCAAGAAAAACGACAGTTTCAGCGATTTAACGGCTGAATTATATAAAGGTAATCCCTATATAACTGAGGAATTGAAATTACGCAATGGCAAAGCTTTGCAATTCAGAATTTCGCCCCAATCTTTTTTCCAGACCAATACTGCACAGGCAAACGCCCTTTATAGCAAGGTGAGCGAATTTGCAGCCTTGAAAGGAGATGAAATTGTATTTGACCTATATACCGGTTGCGGCACCATTGCCAGCTATGTGGCAAGCGAGGCCAGGCATGTAACAGGTATTGAATATATAGACCAGGCTGTGATTGATGCCAAACTGAATGCAGGGTTAAACAACATTACCAATGTCGACTTTCATGCCGGCGATATGAAAGACCTGCTTACCGAAGAATTTTGCAGGCACCATGGAATACCGCAGGTAGTTATAACCGACCCACCCCGCGGCGGCATGCACCCCGAAGTGATAGAAGCCCTGCTTAAAATAGCCCCTGAAAAGATTGTATATGTTAGCTGCAACCCCGCCACACAGGCAAGGGATATATCGTTAATGGCAGAAAAGTATGCTGTAAAGGTTATGCAGCCGGTAGATATGTTCCCGCACACATCGCATGTAGAGAATGTGGCGCTGCTGGTGAAAAAGTAACTTTTACCTATATTTGGGTTAAGATGAACCGCTTACTCAAACTAATACTACCCATTTCCTTACTGTTTGCATTATTTAACAATGCAAAGGCACAGCAGGTTACTAAAAAGGATTATTATGAGTTTTATAATTCGATTATTTCTATTGATTCTTCAGGAAAAGATATTTTAATAAAAGAAGCGGATTACTATAACTTGAAGCGGCTTCTATCTACCGATAGCACTAATATAGAGGCTGTTTTAGATCGTCGGATTTGGAATATACACACGGACCCTATCTTTAGCAAAGAGGATATTGAAACAATGAAAAAGCAACTACTTAGAGACTCTAACTTTAAATGGTCAGAAAGAAAGCTAAAGAAGAAAGTTAGAGTTCTTGATGCTGTTGTTTTGGTTAATGATATAAATATCAATTCAGATTCAGGATGGAGTTCATTTAGAAGAAAATATGGAATAGGTTTTTCTACTTTTTCCATCCCACTATTTTCCAAGTATAAATCAATCTGTGTAATATACCAGAGTGAACGTTGTGGCTCAGCATGCGGAAGCGGCGGGTTTTCTATTTACAAGAAACAGAAAGGTAAATGGGTATTTTACAGGTATTATGAAATGTGGATTAGCTAAACAAAAAAACCCAACCTTACGGGGCTGGGTTTTAATCTTATCTGGAAATCTTACGGAACTTCCTCCAACCTTACAGGGTTGGTTTCGAGGTTTTGAAGCCTTACGGGGCTTCGTCTAACCTTACGGGGTTAGATGATTTTCTTTTTCTAATTACTCCTATTATGAAAGAACGTTTTATGAGAACAAAGTAAAGGCGTTTTTAACCCGGAATCTATGAGCGTGGTCAGCGCCTTGTATGATTAATGTCACATTTCAATAACCTCGTCGGAAATCACTTCTTCTATGGTTAATCCATTTACAACATCCTCCGCATCGGGCATGCACATCCAGATAGTTGTTTCTGCGTCATCCTTTTGCTCTTTAGATGCAACTACACCGGTAAGATGAATAGTATTATTCTTTATTTCAATATTCACATCGCAGCCGGCTATGTGTGCAAATTTGCTGAGGGCCTCTTTAAGCTTGGCTTCTTCCCTTATATTGAAGTCGGCTTCTAATGCCTTTATCGATTGGTCGCCCGGATTTGTATTCATAATTATTGTATTTATAAATACAAAATAACTGAGGTTAAGCCGTAACCTCCATGACGTATGTCAGACGTGTATATGATATTTATAAGAAGAGAGAGAGCAGCAAACAAAAAAGTCCTGACAGTAATGCCAGGACTCCTTTGAGAGAGAGCCTTACGGCTCTGGTGTTCAACAAACCACATTGCGAATAGAGTGCATGTGTTTCAATTTACCTTTATGAAAGAACGTTTTATACATCAAACGTACGACAGGAATCAGAAAATTCCTGTGACTTCCATCACGCTATGGCTAGTTCTCCTTCGATTGTTTCAACGTATGATAAAACACAGCCTGCCTTTTACGGAACTTAGGTACGCTTCTTAAAGGCTCGCATGCTTTAAATGAGCGGTGCATATCCTTGGGCAGTTGCTGGTATATTTTAGTGCCTTCCGTCTTCCAGCCCAGCATTTCGTCGCTTACATCCTTAATAATTTTTGCTGGGGTGCCGACCACCAGTTTGCGGGACGGTATGTGCATACCTTCAGGAACAAGTGTTAATGCACCTACAATACTGCCTTCGCCTATGTTCACATTATCCATTATTACGGCATTCATTCCTATCAGCACATCTTTACCTATATGCCCGCCATGCACAATAGCCCCGTGGCCTATATGGGCATTCTCTTCCAGCACAACCGACACACCCGGGAACATGTGTATGGTACAGTTCTCCTGCACATTACACCCATCATGTATAATTATCTCGCCCCAATCGCCACGTATAGCAGCGCCCGGACCTATATATACATCTTTACCTATTATTACATTGCCTGTAACACAAGCCTGCGGGTGCACAAAACTCGATTCATGCACTACAGGGCGGTATCCGTTAAATTCGTAAATCATTCCTTACTTATTTTTAATTCTTAATTATTAATTATTTCATGTATTCTTCGTTCATTTTCTTCTTAGCTATCAGCATATCCATTACTTTTTCAACTCTGCGCTTCCTTGTATCTTCTCGCTTTGCCTCACTTATATATTGCGCATATTCCCGCTGGTGCGAAGGAGCAAGACAATCGAAAAACTCTTTTACCTTTTTGCTTTTCTTTAAAATAGCTTCCAGCTCTTCAGGTATCTCAACCACTATAACCGGCTTAGGCAGCTTAGCTCCCTTTTTATTTAGTTCAGCCGCCTCTTTTAAATACTCTATAATCTTTTTATCATCAATTTTATCTTCCTCAGAAAAATTAATACTACGGCTGCCACGGTTATCAGGAATATCATTAAACAGCTTATACTTATCGCGCATCATAGTGCCTTTAAAGAATACCAGCTTAACATGATTCTTAAAGCCCCATATTCCGCACACCATTCCGTTCACATTAAAATTCGGACCCCATTTCCAGTCTTCCCTCACATCAGGCAAAGCGCGGTGCACAAGCGCACGAAGGTGGATGCAGTACTTTTGCTGAAAGCCTGTAAACTTATCGAAGGCTTCGTCTATCTTCTTTGAGGCATTAGGTACTATAGTAGGCATAGTATAATAGGGGTTTTAGTTTCGCAACTTTTGCTTTACCGGTTTACTTTTTACCAATTCCCTGAATTCATCAAGTTTATCACCAAAGGCTTCCTTAGGAATAGTATATGCAAGGTAGGGTGTAGTATAAATCAACATGAACTCTCTCAATTCCTGTATCTTATAAATTTTGTTCCATAACACTTCAGCTTTGAAACTTTCGCTCGTAATTAAGACTTTATCGCTTGTAAATTCATATGCCCTTTTTTCACTTGCTACTGAAGTAGAAATATAAATTTTTCTTGTCCGCAAATAAATCATAACCGGAAGCAATAGAAGCACTCCAATAAAGACTATCTGGATGAACTGAAATGTTTCGTCTGTGCCAAAAGAGGGGAAGATAAAAGGTTGGAACACATAAAACAATCCCAACAGGTTAATTACAATTATTATAGGCCTGCTATAGGCCATAATGAAATTTGCTTTAAGAATCTTAGAGAATGTAGGTTGTGCCTCAATAATCATATTTATCAAATTAAATAATACTGATTAAGAATGTCTTTTGTTCGCACTCTTTCTTCTCCCTACGCTCTCTCTATAACTACCGCGTATCCTTGCCCCACTCCTATACACATGGTAACAAGGGCGTAGCGTTTGTTTTGCTCGTGCAATTCAATAGCAGCACTATTTAATATTCGCGCACCACTCATACCCAATGGATGGCCAATAGCAATTGCTCCGCCATTGGGATTAATGCGGGGGTCGTTATCTGCTAATCCCCATTGCCTTGTACATGCCAAGCTCTGTGCCGCAAAAGCCTCGTTCAATTCAATAATATCTATATCCTTAAATGTTAATCCGGCTTTTTTCAATGCTTTATTAGATGCCTCAACGGGGCCAATTCCCATAATGCGGGGCTCTACTCCCACCATACCCATTGACACAATACGCGCTAATGGTTTCAGGTTATATTTCTTTACTGCATTTTCCGACGCCAGCAACAAAGCCGCTGCACCATCATTCAATCCCGATGAATTGCCAGCCGTTACACTGCCCGTCTTGCGGAAAGCAGGCCTGAGGCCTGATAATGTTTCAATAGTTGTATTCGCTTTCACAAATTCATCATCGTCAAATATTTTGGGGTCGCCTTTGCGCTGGGGTATTTCAACGGGAACAATTTCCTTTTTAAAGCGTCCTGCTGCTTTGGCCTTACCTGCTTTCTGCTGCGACCATAATGCAAACTTATCCTGGTCCTCACGGTTTATCTTGTATAACTCCGCTACATTTTCGGCTGTCTCGCCCATGCTGTCGGTACCGTATAGCTCCTGCAACTTAGGATTAATAAACCTCCATCCGAAGCTGCTATCGAACATTTGAGCATCGCGCCCAAAAGCAGATGATGTTTTGGAAATAACCCAGGGGCCGCGCGTCATGTTCTCTACCCCACCCGATATTATAAGGTCGGCATCGCCTGTTTGTATGGCGCGTGCCCCGCTTATAGAAGCTGATAGGCCTGATGCACAAAGGCGGTTTACCGTCTCACCGGGTACTGTATAGGGCAACCCAGCAATAAGCAAAGCCATACGAGCCACGTTACGGTTATCTTCACCCGCTTGATTAGCGCAGCCCATTATTACATCTTCTATTGCTTTGGGGTCGAGGCCGGTATTCTTTTCTACAAGTTTCTTAATCACCAAAGCGGCCATATCATCAGGGCGGACAACTGCCAGCGTACCGCCAAAATTACCTACGGCAGTACGTACACCATTTACTATAAAAGCGTCTTTCATAAAGCAAGGTTAGTATTGATAAACAAAGATATGGTTTTCTTGCCCCAACCCCTAAAGGGGGCATAGGAAAGAACTACTTCTTCAAGCTGTCGCGTATCTCCATCAACAGCTTATCGGTTGAAGAAGGTTCCGCAGCTGCTTCCTTGGCAGCGTCACGTTTTTTCATAACATTTATACCTTTTATAACCAAAAACAATGCAAATGCAACTATTACAAATGAAATGATATTAGAAACAAAGTTGCCATATTTAATAGCGGTACCAGGTATGCACAGCTGGCTAAGGTCGCTAAGTTTTGCGGCTTTAAGTGCAGGAGTAAGTATTGCCGGCGTAATAATATCATTCACCAGTGAGGTTACAATATCTTTAAAAGCAGCACCCACCACAATACCAATAGCCAGGTCAATTACACTGCCTTGCATGGCAAACTTTTTAAATTCCGAAATCCACGACATAATAAATTGATTTTAAACGGTTAATACTTCAGGGCTCAAGGAGAGCAAAAATATATTTTTCCAACGAATACAACGGGTGCAAATTGTATATCTTTGACGCGCCTTTAAACACAGTTTATGTCGTCTTCCTCTAAGTTTCCTTTTACAAATATTATTCTTATGCTGGCTGCAATAGGCGTTATAGTTGCAGCGTTTTTCCTCACCAAACACGACAACAAACCCCTAAGGCTTCTTCCTATCTTCGGGCCGGCAGAATACAATACCACCACAAAAGATACCGATTACCATACAGTAATGAACTTTAAATTCACAAGCGAACAAGGCCATATAGTTACCCTCGATTCATTCAAACACAAAATATTTGTCGCCAACTTTTTCTATGCAACATGTCCCGGTATCTGTAAAAAAATGAACTGGCAGCTGGAAAGAGCCAACAAAGCATTTGCAGGTACCCCTTATGTAAAATTCATTTCATATACTGTAGACCCTGTTCATGATACCGTGCAGGTATTAGCGGAATACGCCAAACTGCATGATGCTGTGCCCTACCAATGGTACTTTTTAACAGGCGATAAGAATGAGATATATGAACTGGCACGTAAATCATATTACGTAGCGGCATCAGATTCAGGACAGGGAAATTTTGTGCATACCGATAATATGGTACTGATTGATACTGCCGGGCATATGCGCGGGATATATAAAGGCACCGACACAGCCGACGTGAGCCGCATGGTGGTTGAAATAAACCTGCTGCTGAGGGAAGAAGGACTTTCAAAGAAACAGTAAACCTCTCCGTATCCATCTATATGCAATGGAATACGGATAACACTGATTAGACGGATACTCACTGATTCTATCCGTGAAAATCTTAATAATCCGTGCCATCCGTGTTCTATTTGAATAGTGCCCCATTCTGAATACTATAAACAAGAATGACGGAGAGCATAAGCATGGCTTATACATTCCGTCATTGCAAGGAAGGAAGCGTAAACGCTTTATACCAGCGACAGTGCCCTGTTCCTGATTGGAATAAACTTAATATAGGGGGCCACCCGGGTAGTATGGTACTGCAGAGGCACAACTTTAATGTGCTTGCGTATAAGGTCAATGGTTTTTTCCGAGTTCGATGCGAAAATCAGTTTCACATCGGTAGTAAGCGGAAACTGGAAGTAAATGTTCACGTCGCATATATTCACTTCGTCTTTTACCACATCGCCCAGGTTGCGCGAAAAGATGGGTAACGAGTTAAACTGGAATATATCAAGCGATATATCATTCAATGCACGGCCAAGCTTATAGGTATCAATAAGCCTGATACCATAAACATTATCATTCAGGAAGGCCTCACTCAGGTGGGTTTCCAGGAATAATGATTCTTGCTGTGTTTTCATGTGTTGAATTATTTGGTTCCCCAAATGTAGGCAGGTAATGTGAAGGATAAATGAAATGAACAACAAGTGTTATTCACACAGTTATTAACAAGCACAAATTTTCAATGTTGAATTTTGAATGCTGAATTGAATACTAAAACACGTTTAATAACATTCAAAATTTACAATTAAGGGAACTACCAGGTAAGGTTCGAGAATGTGCCGCTGGCACTGTCGATACCGCCACCCGCTATAGGTGAGGTTTCGTTGCAGGTAAATTTAAAACTACCCGAAGCAACATGGCTTCCACTGGTTGTATTAAAGCTTGTCAGTTGAACATAGCCAAGGTGTGTGTTATCGGTATAATAAAGTGTATCGGCATGGTCAACAATCATTAGGCTGCCGAAATTTGGTGACTTATTGCTGGCCAATGTAAATGTGCCGTATTGTGTAGCTGTAACATTAAGGTTTACCAAAACTGTGTCGGGCTTACCGTCCGATGCCAGGTTCATAGTAAACAGGCTCCCGTTATACTTAACTGATAATACAGTAAACGTTCTCGATTGTTTATTTACCGTAGCGGTAAATGTTGGCGGGCCGGTTGGGCCCGCAGGCGTGGAAGAATTACTTTTTGAACAGGAAAATAACAAAGTAACAACAAAAGCAGATACTAAAACGTACTGTATTTTGTGTTCAAAAATGTACTTTAATTGTTTCATCTTATTACCAAGTGGGTTAACTTCAATGTAATTAATAATGTAAATATAAGCAAAAATTGGTCAAATTAAATAATGGGCTATATTTTAAAGGAAAAGCCAATAGTTCCCATATATGGGGCACCTATGGCAATCTCTGTATGAAAACCAACCACCCCTAACATTATTCTTATCCCCAGCAAACATTGAATGCTTGGATTAAATGATTTATCTGGTATTGTTGCTGAACGCTGGTAAAATTGATCGCTTACAATATCTCTCCAATAAGATACACCAACCCGTGCGCCGGCATAAATCTGAAGACGCGCAGTATGTGTTATATAGGTCAATGCCCTTAATCCACAATTATAACGACTTATATCTTCATTTACATTTTGAATACCCTGAGTCGCAACAATTACAGGTATACCTTTTAAGTTCTGACTTGTACACGCCAGACCGACCGTCATATTCTTATTTATCCCATAATCAACAAACGCATTATACACAATACCCTGGGAGACAGTTCCGCCTGCCTGTACTTTTACGCCATATACTCTTATGCCAATTATACTATTGCCAATACCGGCATTTACAATACACATTTTTTTCAAGCTTACATTTTGGTCCACAATATTATCAGGTACATTGCCAAATAGCCTGTGTGGTATTGAGTCTTCCGTTATAATAACGTATGAATTACTGGGATGGACCAGCAGATGAACCTTATCTCTCCAAATACTCTTTAAAAAATCAGCGCTGTCTGAACATGGCCAGTAAACTACAGAATGATCATTAATTTCTTTGATATGGCAATATATCTTGCTTCCGCCCCATAATGTCAACATATCGCATGTATCGCTAATGCCGGGTTTACTTTGAGAAAAAGCAGGCACAGTTAATGTGAGAATGGCTATCACTAAAATATATTTTAACCTATGCACGAAATTCATTCAAATAAGTAGTTATATTTTTATTGAAAGACCCGCTTCGGCAAAATAGGGAGTGCCTATGCCGACCTCCAAATGCAAACCGATCACTCTATATATTAATTTTATGCCAGCTAATGCCTGAAAACTAGGGAAAAGCGATTTGTCTTCTAATGTTGTATTCGCATCAGATTTTGAGGGAGCATTTATATCATACGGAATGTCTCTCCAATATGACAACCCAATTCTGAAACCTGTATAAACATAACAATAATTAGTATGAACATAATACCTCAATACCCTGACACCACAATTAAACCTGGTAAGGTATTCGAAATTTCTCTCAGATTCTACACTGGCTAAAGGTTCACCATTAATCTCCTCATAACTGAACCCCAACCCAACCGTCAAATTACGATATGTTCCGTAATCTACAGTTCCATTATATGTAAATCCGAGAGTTCCGCTGCCGCCACCTGCCGGAGTAAACAAGCCATATAATCTTATTCCTACAGTATTCAAACCAACTCCACAATTTACAAATAGCTTATGCTTAATGCTCGGACCTTTATCCGTTGTATCTTTTTTTATTATCGACTCAGGTAATGCTGTGAGTCCAGGTGGCGTTATAACAGAATCATAGCTTATTACTATATAAGAATTATCAGGATGAATCCAATAATGCACCTTTGTTCTTACGATGAAAGTAGGTTTCTTAGCACTGTCGGTGCACGATACATAATTGACGGCCACATCGCTTAAACTCTTCACCTGGCAATATATCTTACTACCGTCCCACAACTTCAATATATCGCATGTATCGGCAATACCAGGTTTACTTTGAGAAAAAGCAGGCATGGCGAATGAAAGAAAAATAATTACGAAACTGTACTTTAGCTTCCGCATGAGTAGTTAGTTAGCACAATATTACAAATTATCAGCCGTTTATTTCTTACATTTACCTGCGAAATAACCGCTTTAACATGAAGAAACCAATTGTACTTATTAGCTCAATACTTGGAATACTATTGCTTGCCCAACCCGCTCAATCGCAAATACAAAGAGGTGAAACTTATATTAACATCGGGGCCGGGTATAGCTTATTCGGGCAGGTAAGCAGCGCTGTTAACTCTACCGGTACTGCAAGTACATCGACACCCGTAATAAGCGGCACGGTTGATTTTGGCCTTGTAAAAGGTTTTAGTTATGGAATCGGAGTAAGCTACCAGGGTTTTACCCTGACCGAAAATGGTTACTCGAATTACACACCCACAACTTTTAATGTATATGTTACCAACGCCGCCGTGCGGGCGCTATATCATTTTGGTTCGAAAGACCTGGAAGGTTATACGGGTATACGATTGGGTTACAGTTTCTGGCGAGATAATGGATACAACTTTCAAAATACCCCGGCAACGGACCCCTATAATCAAAACCTCCCCACCCTACAGGTACTGGTGGGCGTAAGCGCATTTGTTTCATCGGCCATTGGCGTACATATTGAACTTGGCCTTGGCACACCCTATGTGGCCGAAACCGGTATAACTTTTAAATTTGGCGGAAATACGCCTGCTGCGCCACCACCACCGCCTGCAACACCGGGTAAACAATTTTAACATTAGTGAATAAAAAACTGGAAATAAAACTCAGGCGGCTTGAAGGCTCACGGCTTCAATTGCTGAGCGAGTTGAGTAAAATTCCGTCAGCAAAACTAAATACATCTCCTGCAGAAGGTAAATGGTCGGTTGCGCAGGTAATTTACCACCTTAACAAAGCTGAAAGTCTTTCATTAGTCTACATAGGAAAAAAAATGCATGATGTAAATAACCTGAAAAAAACAGGATTTATAGAATGGCTTAAATTACTGATCGTAAAAATTGCTTTCTGGTCTCCTTTAAAATTTAAAGCCCCGGTAAATGTTTTGGGCGACATGCCTGAAAATGTAGACTATACTGATATAGTCGCGCAGTGGAACTTAACCCGCAATAACCTGCAACAGTTTCTTGAAAAAATGCCTGAAGAATTATTAAGTAAGAATGTATTCAAACAACCTGCAGCCGGCCGCCTTAACATTTACCAGATGGTTGATTTTATGGAGGTGCATTTTAATCGACATCGCAAGCAAATAAATGCACTAACTAAGAGCTAAGTTTACTGAACTCCATATTCTGTTATAAGATATAGCATCATTGCCATAGAAGCAGCACCGAGTTCCAGTTCACGTTTGTTCACTCTATCGAATGTATCCAACGCCGAATGGTGAATATCGAAATACCGTTGCGAATCGGGTTCAAGGCCGAGCAATAAAGCGCCCTGGTCTTTCAGTTTTTCAATATCGGCCCCTCCGTCAGTACTTAAAAAGTCATATAGTCCATAAGGTAATAACAGGCCTTGCCATTTAGCAATAGTTGCTTTTTGCGCAACTGTTCCGTCAAGTCCAAAACCGCGGGGAGAAAATCCTCCCGCATCTGATTCCATAGCCGCAATATGTTTTTCGCCTTTACGCTTCGCTTCCTCAGCATATTTTTTAGCGCCCCTTCCACCATTTTCTTCATTCATGAACATAATAATACGCAATGTCCTTTTCGGGCGAATGCCTAATGCTTTAAAAGTGCGTAATACCTCAAGCGACTGCATAGCGCCTGCGCCATCATCGTGTGAACCCTGTGCCAGGTCCCATGAATCGAGGTGGCCGCCAACAACAACAATTTCTTCAGGGTGCTCGCTGCCTTTAAGTTCCGCAATTACATTATACGATTGTACATCGGGCATAGTATAGCAGCCCATTTCAAAATGAAACCTGAGCTTAGGTTCGTTTTTAAGGAGCTTGCTCAGCTGGTCGGCCCCAATAGTTGAAATAGCACAAGCGGGAATTTTCGTTTTTACACTATCATTATATTGCATAACGCCTGTATGAGGGTTGTTATCGGTAGTGTTCGTGAGTGAACGAAGTATAGTGCCCACAGCGCCATACTTAGCCGCTTCACTTGCCCCGCTCCAACGAAGTTCAAAATTACGTTCGTATGCATCGAAAGTGTTTACAAGTGTTTCATCGAAAGGGCGATTGTAAAAAACTATTTTGCCTTTCACTCCCTCAGCACCCAGTTTTTTCAATTCAGCAAAGCTTTGCACTTCCACTACTTCAGCGGTAAGGCCTCCATTGGGTGTTGCCACCGAGCCACCCAGCGCGCAAATATTCACACCACATTCACCGGAATTATTGCTCAATATCTTTGCCGTCTCTTTTTTACCTCTTATCCAGCGCGGCACCATGCACGGCATAAGGTACACTGTATCTGCCCCCATGCTATCCATTAACTGCCTGGTATATTCTACTGCTGCCGCAGCCTGTGGCGAACCACTTAGCCTCCCACCTATCCTTTTGCTCAAATAGCCTAACCACTGGTAACAATGGCCGTGCAACATTATCTCATCTGTTATATGTTTCAACTGTGCAGAGTCTTTCTGCTGTGCAGAGCCAATGTTAGTAATGAAGAGGGTGAATAATAAATAGGGTAGGATTTTCTTCAGCATGTCAGTAAAGGTTAAACTTCAAAAATACAATTTAACACAGAATAGCGTACTTTTGTGCCCTTAAAAGGATAATCATTCCATTTCATGAGAAAAATTGTAATTACGTATGGCAGCATTTGCGGCCTTATTATGGCCATAACAGTGCTGTGTGTCGACCTGTTAATAGATTCATTAGGTTTTGAAAAGGGTAATATGATAAGCTCTACCGGAATGATAGTGGCATTCCTTATGGTTTACTTAGGTATTTACCGCAACCGTGAAAAACTTAGCGGAGGTTATATTGGTTTCAGGCAGGCTTTCCTTACAGGCATATTTATTACGGCTGTTGCCGCTTTGTTTTACGCCGGTGCGCAGTTATTGCAATATTATATAGTCGCTCCCGACATACTCGCAAAATCCGATGCATTTAATATTGCACAGGCCAAAGCCGCCAAAGTAACGCAGGACGAATTATCTAAAATAATTGAGGGGCAGAACAGGTACAGTGAAATGATTAAAAATCCGTTTTGGAATTTTGCACTTAGCTATACAGGGCCTTTGCCGTTTGGCGTTTTCTTCACCATTACATCAACCCTTATACTGCGTAAAAAAGACAATGGCCCGAAAGTTGCGGCCGAAGAAGTTAAAGCAACCAGCTAATTTATTTTACTGTATTATCCAGCCTTGTTTTTTCGGTGGCTGCTGGTTAGTTTGCCTGGCGGAGCCCTGTTTCCCTTTGCAATAATAATTCAGGGCGCTTTGTGCGGCAGGATATCCTAACCGGTTAGCGCTATTAAAGTCGGTACACGCTGCATCAGTTAAATTAAGCACTATAAAACTGGTGCCACGCGCATAATAAGCTTCGCTGTAATCTGACTGGTATTTAATGGCCAGGCCATAATCGTTAACCGCGCTTTTTTCATCTTTCATAAGGTGTTCGCACAAACCACGGCAATAATAGGCCACCGCATTATCAGAATCGAGTTTCAGCACCTGTGTGAAATCCTCTTTTGCACCATCGTAAAACTTCAACTGGTACTTATCAAGCCCCCTGTTTAAGTAAGCCTCGGCATATTTCGGGTCGTACAGTATAGCATAATTATATTGCGCAGCCGCGTCAAGGTATTTTTTCATCTCGTCAAGCGTAAGGCCGCGATAAAAAAAAGCGGTTTCATCTTTCGGGTCAATAAATAAAACATTGGTAAGGTCATTATAGGCATCCTGGAACCTGTGCATATCTATTTCAACATATGCACGGTTAAAATACCCATCTATGTTCGATGAATCGAGCCTTATAGCGTTGGTGTAATCATACAGCGCCCGCACTGAATCATCCATTGCATAATCTACATTGCCTTTATAATTATAGGCGTCGGCATAGTTGGGACGAATGGCAATTGAGGTTTTAATATCTTCAATAGCATCTGCATTATCGCCCTGTTTAAATTCGGCAATACCTACATTCAGAAATGCGTCGGCATCCCTGGGGTTAAGTTTGGTAACCCGTTTAAAATCAACCTCGGCTCCTGCATAATCATTCAAGGCCATTTTCGTCATGCCCCTGCCAAAGAATGAATCGGTATCATGGTCATTCACTCTTATAAGCTGGTCGTATATTTTAAGCGCGTCGGCATATTTACCATCATTATAAAGGCTAACACCCTGTGCCTTATCCTGCGCGAACAATCCATTGGCAAAATATAGAAACCCGATTACAGTACAAAAAAAACTCTTCATTAAAATTTATTCTTATGCTTTTTAGCGTTTTTAATATGGGCCAAATGGTGCCCGCAATGCCACGAATATATAAAACAGATATCAGAAATTGCTATTTCTCTTTTCATTTCCGGGTGAAAAACCGTACGCCCCAGTTGCTCTTCCTTTATACTATTCAATAATAACACCCATCGCTTATGCAGCCCTTCAATTAATTGAAGCGACCATTCCACGGGAGCTTCAGTAGTATCCACAAGCCTTGCACATTCTGCTTCCTTGTAAGGCTTTATAGTGGGCTTATCTTCTGTAAGCGCAAGTTTAACACGAATAAAAGCATTCATATGGCTATCGGCACAATGGTGTGTAAGCTGCCTTATGGTCCACCCTTCAGGGCGGTGCAGGTAAGCCAGTTCTTCTTCCGTGCAGGGCACCACTTCTTCTTTTATTTCCTTCGGAAATCTTCCAATCACATCAATGCAATGCTGTATATCTGCATAGGTGAATTCTTTCGGCAATTTCAGTTTGCCGGTGGGGTATTTTAATGTTTCCAGTGTTTCAGTTTCCATAACCGGTTAGGTTTTATACAGCAATATTACAATTTATATTCCGTAATAGAGCCTGCAACACATCTGGGCTGAATACCAGCCTGCTATACTTAATCTGGTAAAAAAATCCTACTTTTGAAACGTAATACCTCCGGAAAGCGTGAAAAAAGTCATCTTCCTTTTTATTTCCCTGGCGCTTTTTTACAGTTGTTCTCATCCGCCCAAAACATGGGCGCCTGTGGGTGCAGGAGTCAACAATCTTGTTTTATCTATTGCACCTTTTAAAGGCGAAATGTATGTAGGCGGCAGCTTCACAACTGCCGGTGGTAAGCAGGTAAACCATATAGCTCGCTGGAATGGCAAAGATTGGCACCTGGCGGGCAAGGGCATAAATAAAATGGTGCTCTGCATGCTTCAATATAATGGCGAGCTGTTTGCCGGCGGGGCGTTCGACAGTGCTGGCGGTAACCCTGCCAAAGCCATAGCCCGCTGGGATGGTAACGAATGGCGCCCTGTAGGTATGGGCATAAACGGCACCGTAAGCAGCTTATGCGTTTACAATAAAGAATTATACGCGGCCGGAAAATTCGATACCGTTGACGGTAAACCGGCGCACTGCATAGCCCGCTGGGATGGACAGAAATGGTCGGATGCAGGAACAGGACTGGATTCCGGAAAATTTAATTTTATATGCGGGCTTGCTGTTTACCATGGCGAATTATATGCCAGTGGAACCTTTAAAGCCATAGCAGGAACCGAAGGCAACAACATATCGCGCTGGGATGGCAAGGAATGGAAGGCTGTAGGAAAAGGCATAAGCTTCCCTGTTACTGCCCTTTCTGTTTACAGAGATGAGCTTTACGTGTGCGGAGTATTTGATACAGCAGGCGGCACCGCAGCTAATTATATTGCACGATGGAATGGCACAGACTGGTCGCCTGTTGGCACCGGTGTGGGCAACGGACAGTTTGCAGCCATATGGTCGCTTGCCATTTATAACAACGACCTAATTGTTGGTGGCCTGTTCAGAAGCGCGGGCGAACAGCAGGCCAACTATATAGCCCGCTGGAACGGCAGCAGCTGGGACCCCGTTGGCGGCGGTGTTAACTCTCCTGTTCATGCACTGGGTGTGTATAACAATGAGCTTTATGCCGGTGGCCTTTTCGATACTGTTGAGGGCCAACCCATGAGCCACATTGCAAGGTGGAAAGGCACAGTAACTGCGAAGTAAAAAGTAATAGGTAGAAGTAATAGCTCTACCATTCATTACCCCAATACACTGATATTTAGGCCTTGCAGCAAGTAACAATCAAATAACTATGCGGAAAAAGCTGCTTTCAGATAAAATAATACTTTTGCCGCAAATAATTCAACTTTTAACAATGAAAAAACTTTACACCTTATTTACGGCGGCAATTTTATTCACCGCTGCAACAACTTATGGCCAAAATTATACCCTATTTGGCAACGCTCAAAATGGCGGCTCTAACGGACGAGGTACTTTATTCCAATACAATATGAAATATGGTATTACCAGCGCACCCGTAAACTTTAGCGATAGTATGGGCAGCTACCCCAACTACGGTGCTCTTACATTAGACTCAGCTACAGGACTTCTATTTGGAACAACCTATGAAGGCGGACGTTATTCTTACGGCACTATTTTCAGTTACGGATACTGCAGCGGCTACCAAACTATGGTAAATATGCAAACCAATGCACCGGAAGGAGATTATCCTGAGGGTAACCTTTCATATGACAAAACTACGGGGCTGTTTTACGGATTAACAGATGAGGGGGGAACATATGACGCTGGAACCCTGTTCAGTTTCAATCCTGTAAATTCAAAATTTGCGGTTCTGTTTAATTTTAATGAAACTATTGGCACTTATCCTGATGGCTCACTTACATGGGACCCTAACACCCATTTATTTTATGGACTTGCGTCAGAGGGCGGTGCAAATGGCGATGGCAGTATTTTCAGTTTCGACCCCGGCACCGGAAGTGTAAATGTTCTTCATTCTTTCAATTATACTGATGGGAGAAGTGAATATAATTCCTTAACGTATAACCCGGTTAATAAACTGCTTTACGGTACTGCTTCTCAAGGTGGGGCAAGTGGCGACGGAGTTCTTTTCAGTTTCGACCCTTCAACCAATAAGGATAGCACGGTTATTAACTTTAGCGGTTTACCAAATGGCTCTTACCCGGAAAACAACGTGCTTTTTAACCCGCTCGATAGTTTATTATACGGGCTTACATATAATGGTGGCGCAAATGGCGAAGGGGTTATTTACAGCTACAACCCTAAAAACGGACAAGACAGTATACGTGTAATGCTCGATGGCACCAAGGGCTCATATTCTTCAGGCACCTTTATTTATAACCCCAATGATAGCCTGTTATACGCCATGGCATCGCAAGGAGGAACATACGGTCAGGGTACTTTATTCAGCTTTAACCCACGCACTAACTTCGACAGCCTACTCGTAAACTTTGGCTCTCCCGGTGCTAGTTACCCGTATGGCGACCTGTTGCTCGACACCGCAAAAAACCTGCTTTATGGATTAACTGAAGAAGGTGGAACCAATGGCTATGGCGCCGCATTTGTTTACAACATTAAAAATGCTACCGACAGTATTCTTGTAAATTTTAATGATACTAACGGAGCATACCCATACGCATCACTTACTAAACTTAACGGCATGCTTTACGCTACTACAGAAGAGAGTATGCTTTTGGGAAGCAGCAATGGACCCGGCCTTATTTTCAGCTATAACCCTGTTACCGGCCAGGACAGCGTAATGCATCGTTTTATGTTCACAGCCAAAGAAAACTATCCTGAAAATATACACCTTACTTATAACCATGCAAATGGCATGTATTATGGTGTTTCATCCGAGGGAGGTATTTATAATGTGGGTACCCTTTTCAGTTTTAACCCGGTAACCCTAAAGGACAGTGTATTGTTCAATTTTAACGACACTATTGGCGAGTACCCTTATGGTACGCTTACTTACTGCCCTTCAAATCGCTTATTATATGGTACTGCTGAGGAAGGCGGAAGCAATGGTAGCGGAGCCATATATAACTTCAACCCGGTAACAGGTAAAGTTGCTTTAGTTACTAACCTTACGAGCCCTACAGGCACTTACCCTATTGGCGGCTTAACCTACTGCCCTTCTAATGGCCTGCTTTACGGCAATACCGAAGAAGGCGGAACCAGTAGCTACGGAGTAATATTCAGTTTGGACCCTTCTACAAATACATATACCGACATTATTAATTTCAACGGGACAGATGGAAGGTACCCGGAAAGCTCGTTAACATACAATACCGGAAATGGAATGTTTTACGGAATGACCGATCAGGGTGGCAGTAATACTGAAGGAAATATTTTCATGTTTAATCCTTCAACTAATAAAGACAGCCTTCTATACAGCTTTGATGGTACAACAGGTCAAAGCCCGGCAAGCACCGTAACCATGGACCCTTCTGATACTATATTTTACGGAGTGACAGAGAACGGTGGGACAAACGGCGTAGGTGTTATTTTCAGCTATAATATTAACAGCGGAAAGGATAGCACTTTATTTAACTTCGATAATACAAATGGATCATACCCTATTTGCGACCTGGTATTGATAAATACAAAAATTGCAGTTACAGCAACCAAAGATACTTCGGTATGTAAGGGAAGCAACATTACCTTAACAGCTAGCGCAGGCCCGGGCAGCAGCTACACATGGGATAATGGCTCAACCACAAGCAGCATTACCGTTAGCCCATTGGCCGACAGCAATTACAGCGTACTGGTGTGCCGTGGTATTTATAATAAGGATACGACCATAATGGTTACCGTTAACCCTGCCCCTACTGTAACTGTTGCCGGTATGGATACTATTACAAGCGGCTCAATGGATACATTGGTAGCTACAGGCGCAGTTAGCTATGCATGGACAAGCGGCGGCACAAAAGACAGTACTATTGTTTCTCCTGCATCTACCACAACATACACGGTTACAGGCACAGGCGCTAACGGATGTACCGATACAGCAAGCTTTACCGTTGTGGTAAAAATAATTACCGGTATTCAGAATATAACGCAGGATGCCGCATCTGTTTACCCAAATCCTGCTAAGGAAACCATGTATCTTTCATTCAGCATGAAAGGCTCGGCCGATGCTGTTATACAAATAGTAAACATGAATGGCGAACTGGTAATGAGCAAAAATGCAACCATAAACAATGGCGAAGTAATGCCTGTTGACATTAGCAGCCTTGCCCCTGGTGTTTACTTTGCGCATATTACGGCAGGTAAGCAAATAGAGACTGTAAGGTTTGTAAAAGAATAATAAAGCAGTGCGTTGCACGCTTCACTATTTTAGTTAAGATAAAAAAGCCCCCCGAGTACTCGGGGGGGGCTTTTTTATTTAATCTTTCGCTTTAACCTTTACCTGCAGTATAGCTTAATAATAGAATAGGCTTCATTTTTCCCCAGTTCACCGGCTTTGCTGAAATCTTTGCAGGCATCCTCTTTATCATTGGTAAGAAAAAGCAATAAACCCCTGTTGTAATAGGCATCGGCCAAATCGGGGTCATTTTCTATGGCGTTTGTATAGTCTTCTATGGCTCCCTGTGAATCATTGAATTTATATTTTATAAAAGCCCTGTCATAATAGGCAAAAGCAAAGTCCGGCTCTAACTTTATTACCTTATTAAAGTCTTCCAGCGCCCTTTCATATTTTTCATCCCTTTCGTCTTTAACCGCCCCGTATTTTTTGTTTACCTGCAGGTATTGCCTATCTTCATTAAAACGGCTGCGCATTTCAACCTCTTTGCACAAATCAACTCCCCTGGCAAAATAGGCAATAGCATTGCCTGTATCCTGCGCTATAATTTTATTGTACTCCTTTATAGCATCAATAAACAACTGCATGTTTGTTTTCTCAATTGCATTTTGAAGGTGTCCTTCCGCTTTGTTGCTGCTATCCCCTATTGCTTTAATTTGAATACTACCGCTGCTGTCTGCCATATAGCTTTGAGCCTCTGTTTGCTGGTTGGTTAACGAAAAGCCACGGTATTCCTTATTCATTTTTTTCAACAGTACAGGAAAGTAACCCGGTTTTCCTGAATTATTATCCTTCAGTATAATGTAATAAATAGGCACCAGGTCAACACTTATTGAGTCGGCCAATTTCCTGTCGACAGTATTAAAATTAGAATTCAACGCTGACAGGTGCATAAGGGTAACAGAATCATTGGCCCGCTGTGAATTGTTCATGGAATACGAAACCCTGCTCATAATTTTACCAAGGTTATAGTCCGCTTTTGCGCCCGCGTTATCATTTAAAATTTCTTTAATGTGCCCCCTGTTGTAATACGCTTCAATAAAATAAGGAAACAATTCAATTAATTTACTGTAGTCGTCTATTGCTCCCTGGTAGTCTTTAACTATTGCTTTAAGGTTAGCCCTGTTCGATAAGGCTTCTATGTTTTCAGGGTTCAGATTCAGCACTTTGTCAAAATCGGCTATAGCTTCACTGTATTGATATTTACCGCCCTCCATAATACCCCTGTTGAAGTAGGCAAGCGCATTCATGGGGTCGTAATGTATAACCATATTAAGGTCTTCCAGCGCCGCTTTGTCGTCATTCAATTTTTCATCGGCCTCGGCCCTGTTAAAATAGGCCAGTGTACATGCCGAATCCATTTTTAACGCCTTATCATATTGCTCCAGCGCTTCTTTATACTTCTCCATGCCGGCGTATGTCATTCCAATCCGTATATATGCATCTATATTTTTGGGGTCCATTTGCAGCGCCTTGTTGAAATCAATTAAAGCGGTATCGAACTTATGAAGGGTGCTTTCAGCCATTCCCCTACACAGGTACAAATTTGTGCTGCTCCAGTTCAGGCTTAATGCCTTGTTGCAATCGGAAATAGCCTTGTTGCTGTTCCCGGTCGAAAGTTCAGAAAACGCCCTTTCCACATATAATGTAGGGTCATTTTTATGCTGGTCAATAACCTGGTTTATGTCCTCAATTGCACCATCAAAATCGCCCAAACGGTATTTAACAATGCTCCGGTAATGGTAAGCATCGGAAAGGTAAGGGTTATAAAATGAAATGGCGTTGGTAAGGTCAAGCTCCGCGCCCGCGTTATCGTTGAGATAGTATTTGCATACTCCCCTGAAAAAGTAGGCTACAAAATCGCCCGGCCTTACTTTAAGGCATACATCAAGCTTTTGAATGGCGTCGAAGTAGTTGCGGTTTCCTAAATCTGTTTTGGCCTCATCAAGATAGGCGTTTTCATTAAGTTGCGAAAACGCGCTAACCGCAAAAACAAATTGAATAACAAATAGTATCCGGAATTTCAACAATGACATAGATGGGGCGCTAAAGGCTCAAAAATACATTTTACAGGTTTATAGTCGGGTAATTCCCTGAAGCTCCATTAAAAAAGGCACCTTTTTAAAAGTGCCTTCTTAAGCGTTAAGCTTGAATTGAGCTTATATTCAATTGCATTTTACCTGCCGCCGCCATGCTGTCCTTTTTCTGCTTCCTGCATCCTCTGATACTCAGCATATTGGTCAGCGTTAAGGATACCCTTTATTTTTGCATCCCTGTCTTCACGTAACGATTTCATTTTGGTTCTCATGGCATCTCTGTCGCCATTGCTGCTGGTCCTGGCATCCTGCATTGCCTTGGCCGATTCCTGTTCAACAGCTAATATTTTGCTTTCCTGGTCGGGTGTAACACCTGAAACACTCTTTTTTATTTTGTCTGTCTGGCTTTGGGCCATTTGCTGAGGGTCCATGTGTGCCCTTTCCTGTGCTGTAAGATTGAAAGTAATAAAAGCCAATCCGGCTATTGCTAAACTTTTTAGGGTTTTCATATTCGACATGTTTATTGGTTTATGGGTAATTAGACGATTTCCCATTTAATTATTTACGCCCGCAGTATCCAATATCTGTATGTACCTGATTATAAAGATATATTAAATACCATTATTTTTCCGGGTAAGGCAATTCTTCATGAACCCTTCATATTCAGGTTGTATGTTTGTATCATAAAATAACAATAAACCCAAAACGTCATGAAACTCACAAATGTAATAGCTACCGGTGCAATCCTTGTAGCAATCGCTTTCTCGCCTGTTTTAGCAAACGCGCAATCTGCTGCTCAAAAGAAGACAGAAGACAACAAAGCTAAAAACAAAGCTAAAGAATCAAGGGCTGAAAAGAACGGTCACCCTAAGGCTGCTGTAAAGGATGAAAAGAAAGTACAGAAAGACAACAAGAAAATTAAAGAAGGTAAATAAGCCCTATTTATTTCTTGAAAAGAAAAGCCCCCCGAGTACTCGGGGGGCTTTTTGATTAATACAATCTAGCGGGAACTGGGATTTTGCCTAAAAAGCGACTTCGGAACATTTAAGTAATATTCTATAACTCCCGTTTCATAAATCATAATTACCGATTTCAGGCTTGAATGTGTTTGATGCTGTAGCCACATCCGAAAACGAACAATAAAATTTAAATCTACCCAAGTAAATCTACCAACGTGCTTTTCATATTGTTCTTTACCATAAAGAACAGTACCGTCAGTTAACTTATGTTTAATATCAACTGTCCTCATATTCCAAGGTAAATCATAATACTCTACAAAATTATCCATAGCGTTATTTTTTTGTGTGTTAATATTACTCGAATTTAAGTATAATATCAGGAATTTTAAACATCTAATAAGAATGCGTTTTTAACTAAGTTACTAACAATAAAATACACATAAATATTAAAAATATAAAGTTGGTGCAATGTTTATATTCTTACAATATGTATCTACTCGCAAAACAAGAACTTCATGGCTATAAGAGCGTTTATTCGGTATATTTGATGGAACTTAAAGGCACGTGAACTGAAAAATTACTTGTAATGACAACCGAAACTCCATTAGTCAATCCAAAAAACAAATTGGGTTTCTTTAATACTTTCTAATTTATTTGGAATAATTACTTGGCTTTATATACTAACAAAGATGTTTGTCTATGACATAGACATATATCTGATGAATCATTATTTCCCAAACTATGAATGGGTTATTAAGTATAAATTATTTATCTTCATAGGAATCACAATAATAATCTGGGCGTTTACTAAAAACATTAAAGTGGTCAGATGGTTTTTATACCTACTATTCTATCCTTTTATTCTTTTCTTTTGGACAGTCCCTTTTTTAGTTTTTAAATCAAAAAGTTGGACTGTAGCTCTTGCCGTCCTAAACTCAGGCTTAGTATTTTATAAGTCATTTAAATACAACTTCTTCGTGATTGGGATAACATTAATTTCATTCTGCTTATTGTTTCATTTTAAGAATGTATACGTTTTATACTCTGTAATTGGAGTGTTATTAATCATCTTAACAATAACTTATTTGGGCCGACTATATAGTGTATTTAAACCATCGCATATATATAGCATGTATTTAAAACTCGTTAATTTCCTTATAAAAAACAGCCAAAAGATGACTGCTATGGATGAAGAAATTAGAAACCTCCCCGTTGCGAGCATGAACCCTACTCAATTACAAAGGTGGACTGAAAAATTACAGAATATCGTTTTAATTAATAGGGGATGCTATTTTGTGGCATCAAAATTACGCGAATATCAAAAAAGCAATTTAAATATTCTAATATATATATTTCATCTTATTGTATTATTATTGGTAACAATCATTTTTTTTGCTGCAATTAATTTTGCTGTTTTCCAGATTAACCCAGATGCTTTTACTCATTCCAATATTCCAAGTTTTTTCACATTCATTTATTATAGTTTCAATAAAATATACTTTAGTTCAATAAATGAAATTACTCCTGCCAGCTCTCTCTCCGAGGCAGTTTCTATGATTGAGATACTATTTTCATTTTTCTTAGTGTCAATTTTTTTAACCTTAATGTTTAATGTAAAAAGCAAGAAGCAAACTGAAGAATTGGATTCTATAAGTGGAAAATTGAATGAATATGGTAAACAACTCGATAATACTGTCCAAAAAGATTTTGGCTTATCAGTCATCGAGGCTATCCAAGAACTTGAACGTGTGAAATCCGCAATGTTGTGGCTTATTTATTTCTTCTCTAAAAATCTAAATAAGGATTAATACATATCCTTCAAAGAAAACATAACCATTTTTGGCCTGTTAATAACCTCTCCCCTTTTCCGGCCAAAAAAGGTTACTTGTGTAGTAACTTTGTAAGTAACCACTATCGCCAAGGGCAATTCTGCCTAGGCGAAGTATAAACTATATATAATATGAGTACACAAAAAGAGATTGCCCTGCGCATTAACGAGGTGAAATTACGCCTTGAGCATGGGCCAGGAAATGTAGATGAACTGGTAACTGAATTCTCGGCCAAATGGGAAATAAGCCCCCGCACGGTAGAGCGTTATGTGGCATACGCCAAAGACACTATACGCGACGAGTTGAAAATGGGAGATAGTATTCTTGAGGAAGCACGCAATGAGCTAATTACGGAAGAGATGCGTAATTCTATATTGAGCACTATAGAGCTCGATGCCCGGTTATGCGCCATAATAGAAGGCAAACTAATAGCCGAGAAGATTGTCCGCAATAAAGATGGCAACCCTACGCGCATAAGCTGCCTCCCTAGCCACCGCGATATTATTTATGCCATTGATAAGCTATACCGCAGGCGTGGCAGCTACAGAAAACCGGGAGAAAAAGATTTAGCCACACCCATCTTTAATATTGTTGTGCACAACGAAGAAGAAGCCAATGTGTTATATAAAATCAAAAACCAGCCATAAGGTAAAATCAATTTTCAAAACCGACAAAAAAATGTCGGTTTTTGCACAAACCACTGAAAATGAGCCATGTAAAAATGTCGGAAAAAGTGAAGAAAAGCAAAAAAATGTTGGTTTTTGCGTTAGCAATTGCGCCTACCCCCCTCCCCCTAAAGGGGGTGTGGGCAATCAAAGCCCCTTTAGGGGTTTGGGGCAAAAACGACTAAACCCTCATTTTCATTATCTTCGCTGACCGATTTAAAGGAACGCTATGAATATTAGTATAGTAGGAACAGGGTACGTAGGGTTGGTAACCGGCACATGCTTTGCCGAAACAGGTAACCACGTGCTGTGTGTAGATATAGACGAGAACAAAGTTAACAGCATGCGCATGGGTAAAATGCCTATTTACGAACCCGACCTTGATGTGCTGTTTGAACGCAACCTGAAAGCAGGCCGGCTTAAGTTTACCACCCAACTGAAAGAAGCGGTAGATAAAACCGACATTATTTTCCTGGCCCTGCCTACTCCGCCCAATGAAGATGGCTCTGCCGACTTGTCTTATATATTAAAAGTAGCCGACGATTTGGGTAAGATGCTTACCGGCTATAAGGTAATTGTAGATAAAAGCACTGTGCCTGTAGGTACAGCCGAAAAGGTGCGCGAGGCCATTGCAAAGAATTGCAAATGCGATTTTGATGTGGTATCGAACCCTGAGTTTTTACGCGAAGGCTTTGCAGTAGATGACTTTATGAAACCCGACAGGGTGGTTATAGGCGTATCGGGCGACAGGGCACGCAAGCAAATGGAAGAACTCTATAAACCTTTTGTGCGCCAGGGTAACCCGGTTTACTTTATGGACCTTCGCTCGGCCGAGCTTACCAAGTATGCTGCCAATTCATTCCTGGCTACCAAAATATCGTTCATGAATGAAATGGCCAACCTCTGCGAAAAGGTGGGTGCCGATGTTGATATGGTACGCATGGGTATTGGTTCCGACCCACGCATTGGCAAGCGGTTCCTCTTCCCCGGCATTGGGTATGGCGGAAGCTGTTTCCCAAAAGACGTAAAGGCATTGGTGCAATCGGCTAATGAAAATGAATACGACTTTAAGATATTGAAGTCGGTAATGCAGGTAAACGAAATACAAAAGCATATACTTATTCCCCGTGTTAAAAAGCATTTTGGCAAATTAGCCGGACTTAAAATAGCCATGTGGGGCCTTGCTTTTAAACCCGATACCGATGATATACGCGAGGCATCTTCACTGGTTATGATAGATGAATTGCTGAAAGAAAAAGCAACCGTTACTGCCTTTGACCCTGCAGCTTCGGAAAATGTTAAAAAACTGATTGGCGATAAAATCACCTACGCCGCTGATGAATACGCAGCGCTTGACGGAGCCGATGCGCTTATTATAGCAACTGAGTGGAGCCTTTTCCGCACACCCGATTTTGCAGAAATGAAAAAACGCCTGAAAACCCCAGTGATATTCGACGGCCGTAACCTTTACACAGCTGACCAGGTGGCAGAACATGAAATGATATATTATAGTATTGGCAGAAGCAAGAGATAAAAGTCCGTAAAGCGGAAAGTTCGTAAAGTTCTTTCTACTTTATAAACTTTATGAACTTTATAAACTTATAACTGAAAGATGAAAAGGGTATTAATTACAGGAGCAGCAGGATTTTTAGGTTCGCACTTGTGCGACCGCTTTATAAAAGAAGGTTATCACGTTATTGGTATGGATAACCTTATTACCGGCGACCTGCGCAATATTCAGCACCTTTTTAAACTGGAACATTTTGAGTTTTATCATCATGATGTTTCAAAGTTTGTATTTGTACCGGGCGAATTGCACTATATTCTTCACTTCGCTTCCCCTGCCAGCCCTATAGATTATTTAAAGATACCCATACAAACCCTGAAAGTAGGCTCGCTTGGCACGCACAACTTATTGGGACTTGCCAAAGCTAAAAACGCAAGGATACTTGTAGCATCAACATCAGAGGTGTATGGAGACCCTCTTGTTCACCCGCAAACAGAAGAATACTGGGGTAATGTAAACCCTGTAGGCCCTCGCGGCGTTTACGATGAGGCCAAACGCTTCCAGGAAGCTATGACCATGGCTTATCATACTTTCCATAAACTTGAGACACGCATAGTACGAATATTTAATACCTATGGCCCGCGAATGAGGCTTAACGATGGACGTGTGTTGCCTACATTCATAGGCCAGGCCATGCGCAACGAGCCCCTTACCGCTTTCGGCGATGGCAGCCAGACACGTTCGTTCTGCTATGTATCTGATTTAGTGGAGGGCATTTACAGGTTATTGCTCAGCGATTATTCAAACCCTGTAAACATTGGTAATCCCAGCGAAATAACAATGAATGAATTTGCCGAAGAGATTTTAAAACTTACCGGCAGCAACCAGAAGATAATACATACTCCTTTGCCTAAGGACGACCCTAAGCAGCGCCAGCCCGATATTACACTGGCTAAAAAGTTGTTGGGATGGGAGCCTAAGGTTAACCGTGCAGAAGGTTTGAAAATTACGCTGGAGTACTTTAAATCCCTGAGCCCTGAAGAGTTGCTGAAATCTGCTCCAAGGTTTGCATAACTACAATGCCCACTACCAGCGAACTCATTAATTACCTTTCAGGTTTTGTAACCGACGAACGCAAAAAGCGCTTTGAAGAAGTAATGCAAAACCGTACACGCTATGTTACTATTGGCCTTGAGGATATTTACCAACCGCACAATGCCAGCGCAGTGCTCCGTTCCTGCGACTGCTTTGGCATACAGGATGTGCACATTATTGAGAATGAAAACAAGTACACCATAAACCCAGATGTAGCGCTGGGTTCATACAAATGGCTTACGCTGAACCGCTATAATAAACAAGGCAACAACAATACCGTTAGCTGCATAAATACACTTAAAGAAAAAGGTTATGCTATTGCAGTAACTTCTCCGCACAAGGATAGTTACACTATTGAAAATGTGCCTTTAAATAAAAAGCTGGCTCTCTTTTTCGGTACCGAAATGCAGGGTATGTCGGATGAATTGGAAAAGAACGCTGAATTGTTTGTGAAAATACCTATGATGGGTTTTACTGAGAGCTTTAACATATCGGTAGCTGCCGCATTGAGTATGTATACACTCAGCAACCGTTTAAGGAAGGAGAATATACAATGGCAGATAAACGAAGAAGAAAAAGAAGAGATATTATTACAATGGTACCGCAACACCATACCCAAAGCGGAAATAATGGAAAAGGATTTTTTGCTGAAACATAAATAATGTTACAGTAACCTATTCCGCAACTATATTCCAACAGATTATATATTTTTGGATATCATTGAACCCTGATGAAGCGATTCTTTAAAATATTACGCTATTTTATACTTTCCCTGATTGTAATATTCGGGCTTATTTACATTTTCATATCTCCTATTGCCAAGTACATTATTCAGAAGAACAGTATGAAATGGCTGGGGCGGCAAATAACTATTGATGCATTAAAGGTAAATGCATTTAACGGCTCTGTATACATCAAGAACGTTCATATATCTGAAGCCGATACCACAAAGGTCTTCTTCGAATGTCACGATGTATATGTGAAGATGCGGTTGATGAAATTGCTCGGCAAGGTTTTTGACATTGAAGAAGCCCGCCTTGACGAGCCTGAAATAACAGTGGTGCAGGATGGAAACAAATTCAATTTTGATGACTTGTCAAAACGCTTTGCCTCAAAACGTACTGAGGGCGACACTAACCTGAGGGAACCTGCCAGCCACTTTTATATACACAATATTAAACTGGTGAATGGTAACATTACCTATAACAACAAGACGGTCAATAATGTCTTCCGCATACATAACATTAACTTTAATTGCCCGGAATTTGCATGGAACACTGTAATGGCCAACCTGCACCTCGATTTTAAATATGGCATTGGCGGCGACTTTAACGTTGATGCCGGCATTAACCGCAAAACGCTTGAATATAATGTGGGGCTTTCGATAGACAAATATGATTTGAGCCAGTATTACGCTCCGCTTAATGCATATATGAAAATCTCTTCTATTGCGGGCTCGCTTACCACTAAATTACGATTGCATGGGAAAATTAATAGCCCCAAAGAATTTGCCATGTGGGGTTATTTGCATATAAATGATGTTGATGTAAGGGATACTGCAAAAAAGAAACTCTTCGCAATGGGAGAACTGCTTATATCTGTCGACACTATAAATGTTAAACATGGCCAGTATATTTTCCACAATATTTTAATGGATAAGCCATATATGGTATTTAATTATTACCAAAATGGCAGCAACCTTAGCCACCTGTTTAAACACCAGCAACCAAAAGAAGAAACAAAGGAAGAGGCAAAAGGAGAACCGAAAGATACAGCTAAAGGCAAGAAAAAAGCTGACTACACCAATCTATTTACATTCATTTCATCGAACATTAAAAACATGGCTGCAGACTACCTCAACGCCAGTTACCATGCCGACAGCATAGCTATACGTAATGGAGAATTTATATTTAACGATAATACCGCCGACAATAAATTCCATTACACCGTTTCAAAAATAACCCTGGTAACTAATGAAGTTGGGGCAAAGAATAAAAGCGTGAACTTCACCGTATCTGCCAGCCTTAACGATACCGGGAAATTTAACCTGAATGCCGGTATACACTATGATTTCAGGAAGAAAAAACTTGATTATAAAATTACTACCCTGGGCATTTCGCACATCTCACCTATTGCGAAGTATATAATTGAAAAGTACGACACGGCGTTGATTGGCCGCCAGGTAACCATTAGCCATATAAAGATTAATGCTATGAACGGAAGCGTAAATATTAAAGACATAAAAGTGTATGAAGCCCATAGCGATAGTGTATTTTTCGCTTGTCACGATTTTTACGTGAAACTGAACCTCGATAAATTGTTTACAGGGGTTTATGGCATTGACACAATTTTAATTGACCAGCCCCAGATAAGAATAACTCAAAATGGCAATACGTTCAATTTCGATGATTTAAAGAAACGCTTCTCTTCTAGAGACACAACCAAAAAGCAAGATACTAATGCGGCCCCCATACAATATTCCATACAAAACGTAATTATAAATAACGGTAACATTACGTATACCAATGTACCCATTCACAATGTAGCCAGCATTCATAATATTAACTTTAAACTGCCCGATATAAGCTGGAATAAACCGCAAAGCCAATTGCACCTTGATTTTAAATATGGCAAAGGCGGTACTTTTAATATAGATTTAGATGCCAACCTGAAAACATTAGACTATCATGTAGCCCTTAATATTGTTGATTACGACCTGAGCCAGTATTATGCCCCGCTTACAAAATTCATAAGCATGTCGTCGCTTCAAGGGGTGCTTAACACAAACCTGAATATATATGGTAACTTCAATAACCCTAAAGATATTTCATCGGTGGGTTTTATACGTGTAACCGATTTTGAAGTGAGAGATACAGCTAACAGCAAGGTTTTTGCAATGGGCAAGCTGCTTATTGATATTGACACCATTAACGTAAAACATAACCTGTATAGCATTAATAATATTCTACTGGACAAGCCATTTATACGGTTCGATTATTATACTAATGGCAACAATATAAGCCAGATGATAAAATACACCTCCGCTCCCGGGCCTGTAACAGATACTGCCGGGCAGGTTAAGGCCGATTTCTCTAACATCTTTACATTGTTATCATCAAGTATAAAATTAATGGCTGTCGACTTTTTTAACACCAATTACCATACCGACAGTATTACGATACATCACGGGCAGTTATTATATAACGACTACACCCTTAATACCCCCTTTCATTACAATATTTCAAACATTAACCTTGCGACCGACGAAATTAGCGCAAAGAGTAAAAACATAGTGTTTAAAGCAAAAGCCAGGTTAAATGATACAGGAAGGTTCACTATGACTGCAGACATAAGCCTCGACCTTAAGAACATGCTTTTTACGTATAATGTTACTAACCTTCGCATAGCTGACCTTAATCCGTATATGGAATATTATATGGCTACGCCTTTCCTTGGCGGGTATGTAAATTACCAGAGTACCGATTCAATTATTAACCGCTACCTGAAAAGCACCAACCTAATTCATATAGAAGGCCTTGAAGTTGGCAAAAAGACTGATGATAAACCGGTGTACAATGTACCGGTACGTACCGCAGTGGCGCTGTTAAAAGATGAAAAAGGCAACATAGACATTAATTTGCCGGCCAACGGAAACCTTGATGACCCGAATTATAAAGTGGGTAAAATAGTATGGCCCATGATTAGCGACCTGTTGAAAAAATCAGTGGAATCGCCATTTAAACTGCTGGCAAAGACCTTTAAAAAGGACCCAGAGGCGCTGAAGGAATTAAACTTTGACTACATGCAGGAAGAACTTGCGGAAAAAGAAGTCCGCAAACTGGATGATATTTATACTGTCCTTAAAAAGAAGAAAGAACTTAACGTGGAAATTATACAGGTAATTGATAGCATGGAAGAAAAGGCTGAACTGGCGCTATCGCTGGCAAAGAAACAATATTTTGATGAAACCAAACGCACGGTAAGCGACAGTTTGCTGAGCAGGCATAAGAAGAAGAAAGAAGGTGTTACCATTGACAGAATTGCTACACACGACACTCTTTTCGATAAATACCTTGATGACAAACTGCACCTTACCGGTAATGAACTGATTACAATAGAAGCTAAATGTATTCAGCTGGTGGGCGACGACTTACTGAACAAGCAAATACACCAACTGATTGAAAGCCGCAACAAACAAGTAACCGAATTCCTTATCAATAAAAAATCGCTATCGCCTGAACGGGTTAAAGTAGTTGTGAATAAAGATTCATTATTCCTCGCTAACTTCCCCGAGCCTGTATTTTATATAAAATACAGTGCGCAAGAATAAATTAATTATCACCCGGAACCATTATCAATGCTCAATATACAGAGAAAATAAAAATATTTTCATTAAAAGTCTACCAAGTTAGTAGATTTTTATATATTTGCCCCCGTTTTGAAGAAATAAAATGAATAAACAGCAACACATAAGTCCCTATTTTAAGCTCCGGATAATGGCTTGCTGCTGTTGTATGCGCCCAAGCGCATAATATTATCTTTGGGCGCTCTTTAGCCCCACCATTACCCCAACAAACTTATTGACCTGAAAAACTATTTAAACTATTATATGAAAACACAATTATTATCAGTAATTACTTTTACAACAACTACATTATTCATTAACTCGGTTAAGGCGCAATCATCAGCCCAGTCGGTTGCAGGCGGCCATTTATGGGGCTCTGTTTTTGGCGACTATGCCTATGTGGCCCATGGCGACTCAGCAGGACGCGGCAACGGAAACGTACAATACAAAGGATTGGGTTCAGCTACAAGCGGCACCTCAAACCCCAATGCTTTTGAAATACGCAGAGCATATCTTGCCTATGATTATGTGATAAACCCAAAGTTTACAGTCAATGTACTACTCAACTACGATGGTAATACAGATGCCAATGGCAATAGAACCTTCTTTTTAAAGGTAGCATCATTCACCTGGAAGAACATCTTTCCGAAAAGCGACCTGGGAATTGGCCAGCAACTTACCAATTCATATACTGATAGCCCATACCAGACGGAACAACTCTTTGGGTATCGTTCTATTGAACGTAGCTTGCTCGACATGCGCAAGGTTGACGGCGCTGCAGACATGGGCGCTAAGCTTACCGGAAGGATTTGGACCGCTAAACCTGCCGATACAGGCAAAACTCATACGTTTATAGGGTATAGCATAATGATTGGCAATAATTCCGGGTATGCACCTGTTCCCGGTTTTTCAGCTACAACCCAGCCCTTCAATACTACAACCGACAAGGATAAGAAATTCAGGGGGAATGTATACTTGAATACACTCAATGGTAAATTAACCCTTGGCGCGTATGCCGACTTTATAAATTATGGCAACGCGGCTTATACCCATACGGGCATTTATCCTAATTCGGTGTCAACTATAAAAGGCTATGCTGTTTACAAACAAAAGCACTTTGAAATTGGCGTAGAAGGGTTTCAACAATCGGGAACAAATGACGAGTTTATTGTTTACAAGAAAGGAACCGGCACAAACGACACTACTACGGCTACACAAGCAGGGTACTCACTATTTGCCTACCTGAATATTTTACCCAATAAACTTAATATTTTCGGCAGGTACGATTACTATACACCCGATACCAAAATAACCAATAATACCAACATTACATATACCGACAAGCTAATACCCGCTAATACTTATACCGAGACATTTATATCAGGTGGCCTTGACTGGACCCCTGTGGATGACAAGAAGGTACACTTTATGCCCAATATATGGTACGATGGAATTAACGGTATAAGTGGTTCCGATAATTTGAAAAGCAGTTATTACCTTGTTTACAGGATAACGTTCTTCTATATATTTAAATAACTACCAAGGGGGCTCTTCATCATATACCAACCACTATAACATAGTCGATAAGTACTACCAGGCCTATTACGTTTATTAGAAAGCCAATGAATGTGAGAAATGATGAGCTCCCTCTTTTTAGCCCTATAACACTTAACACCATACCAAGAACTATGCATGCAGCACCGGCTCCAAAACTTACGCCTAATAAAGCCATACCTCCAATGCCTGCAAGTATGCTGACTATAGCCAATTCTATGTTTATTTTCCTGTCGCGGCGTTCATTCTCTTCCCAATCGTGGTCGCCTTTGGAATTATCTTTTACAAAATTAGTTTGCGGGGCTACCACTTGCTGCAGGGTTTTAACAGATGCATGCGTTGGCGCATCAGCCAACGTTGAAGGTTGTCTGTTTATTTGAACAGGACGAAGAACTTCAACAGGCTTAACAGCAATCTCTTTTCTTTCATCTGCAATAACATTTGACTTGCTTACACTACCCGATGCAATACTATTATAGTGCCTGGCCTCTGCTACTGCTCTGTTCACTTTACAATGTGCAAAATTGAAATAGTATCCTGTTTTATATTTCCTTTTCCCAAAAGAAGAGGCAAGCTTGCCCCCTGTACTACAGGAACAAAGTAACGCAGAGATAAACAAAAAGAAAATAAAATAAGTAGCAGTATAGACCTTCCTCATGTACTAAGCACATTTACATAACTAAGATACATCTTTTTTCCCATCACTATGCTTTAAATAAAAAAGCCCCCCGGGTGCCGGGAGGCTTTTTACAAATTATCCTTCGCTTACTGCTTAATAAACCTTACTACTTCCGTAGTCTTGTCAGTAGCAATTTTAACAAAATAAGTTCCATTGGCAAGTGTATTTATATCTAATGGCATGCTCTCACCATTGCTTATAGAAGTGTTCATGGTCATCACTTCCCTACCGGCTTCATCAAATACATTAATAACAGCAGGCACATTGCTTCCATTCAATTTAAAGCTCAGACTTATCGATTGCGTAGCAGGATTTGGATATAAAGACGCGGACGCGCCATTTATAATATTAGGTACACTAAGCGGGCTTACCGTTACAGTAAAACTGGCAGTATCAATACAACCGTTAGCATCGGTACCGGTAACGGTATAAGTCATATTACCAAGCGGTGCTACAATGGTAGTATCTGAAGTACTACCGGTCGTCCACACGTACGAAACAGCTCCGCTGGCTGTTAACGTATCATTAGTCCCCATAGTTATATTAGTGGTACCACTTACTGTTATTGCAGGTAACGGGTTAACGGTAACATTAATTCCTGAAACAGTATCCATACACCCATTGTTGTCTGTAACAACCACACTGTAGGTAGAATTTGTTAAAGGCATTACAAGCGCTGTATCATTTATACTTGCATTGCTCCAGTTATATGAGAAGGGGCCATTTCCGCTTGCATTCGCCATAAGGCTGTCTGTCATACCGGCACAAATTGTAAAATTGCCTATTGCATTACCCGTTACAGCTACCGAAGGTGGCAAGTTTTCCGTTACAGTAACACCGGCTGATGTGCCTATTCCAAGACAGCCATCAGGGCTTGTAACGGTTACTGAATCGTTTACAGAACCATATACTATAACCGACTGCGTAGTTTGCCCTGTTGCCCAAAGGTAAGAAGTGCCTGAATCAGCCGTAAGTATTACTGAGTCGCCCTGGCAGAATGTAGTAACTCCACTTGCCGTAACGTTAGGCATAACCACTATGGTAGCTGCACCATAACCTGATAATGCAGCAGGATCAGCCATAAAGTTTGTTGCAAAACCGGTAAGGGCAAAATTGTTCAACGTAAGATCATAACCATTGCCTGAACTGTCGGCCAGTATTGTTATTGCTGTATTATCACCTCCATTGTTACCCTGGTTGAAATGATAAACAGCCAGCAATCCTGGAGTAGAAGCGCTTACCTCTAAGGTATCGCGGTAATTTATTTCAGTTTCACAAAGTGCGCGGCTCCAGAAACGAACTTCGTCAATGCTTCCGTAAAAATTCTCGGTTCCTGCCTGGTCAGAACCTATAGCAAATGCTCCCGCTACCGGGTTAGGAGCAGCAGTATTGGATGTCAGGATATAAGGAGCTCCATCGAGATAAAGCATCCATGTACCATTGCTGCAAACCACTGAAACAGTTTGCCACATTCCCGGTGTCAATGCTGCGCTTGACTGCATTACAGTTACACTGCCAAGAACAACTGAGAGCTGGTAACTATTAGAAGCATCTATGAATACGGCATACCCGTTTGTACCTGTATTACCGTTAGTAACTATCATTTCATTATTAGAATAGGCAGGGCCGTTCCAGTATACACGTGCTTCAAATGTAATGTTATTGGTAAGCGTTGAGAATACCGGGCTTGATGCATAACTGCTAACACCATCGAAACTAAGCACATTGGCTTGTGCACATGCTTCATTTATTGGTGCGCCTTGTACAAAATTGCTGGTATCGCTCCACATGGTGAAATTATATGCGGTAGCATTGTTTCCGTTACCGCTTGAATCAGGGATAACAGTTGTACCCTCATTATCACCATAAGCTGTGCCATTATTAAATGTATAGTAAGCTACTAAACCACTTGAAGGTAAACATACCGCATTGTCCATTGTACTTGCAACAGCTTCAGGGCTAAGAGCGTAATTCCATATTTTCACCTCGTCAATAATACAGTTTCCGTTGTTAGTAGAATCATTATATGCACCTATACGTACCATATTTCCGTTAGTATAGGCCGCTAATCCTGAAGCCTGGGACACCATTACTCCATTTTTATAAAGGGTCATTACCTGGCTGGTTGCATCGTAGGTTACTGCCACATGATACCATACACCCAAGCTAAGTGGGTTGGGATCCTGAACCGCATTCCAATTACCATTATGTCCGGCCTCTAAAGTTAGACCCGGAGCGCCAAGCGCATGCTGTCCGTCCGCGTCGCCACCTGAAACAAAGTTGTTAAATGAGCCATTATCCGATACCATATATATCCATGCTTCTTTGGTGTACGAAGGGGTCAATATGTTTCCTGCAACTACATAATCTTTATTATTCACACCATCGAACTGCAGGGCAGTGTTGCCAATGCCCGTAGGGCATATATTCACAATCGGGGCGCCGGTTTCAAAATTTGAAGTGCTTCCGGTAAGCGAAAAATTATTTAATATGCCGAAGTTGCCATTACCCGATAAATCGGTAACCGAAGTAATGCCGGTATTATTACCTCCTGCAATACCCTGGTCCATGTTATAATACAGCGCAAGGCCTGTTGCTGGTGCACAAACGCCATGTGCCATGTTATCCCTTATCTTCGCTTGCGAAAGCGCAACACTCCATATACTAACTTCATCGAGTGAGCCGTCGAAATATTCGCTGCCACCCGGCCATGTGAGACCAACGGCAAAATTGCTTGCTGCGGGTATATTATCCGAGCCGGGGTTATCGCTACCAATAATATTTCCATCTAAATACATTGTACGTGTTGTGCCATCCCAGGTAACAGCCACATTATGCCATGCACCCGAAATATCTCCTGTGGTAACAATAAGGTCATTGCCCCACCAATAGTTAATTATCTGGCCACCACCGCTAGGGTCAAGGCGTAACGCGTTTACCTGGCCGTTTGTTCCATAGTTACCCCAGCCCGCAATACCATATACTCCCATTGAATTGGCATAGAACCATGATTGGATGGTGTATGGGGAATTACCGATTGGAATATTTGCAGGTGATGTAACGCTCAAATAATTACTTGAAGCAATTGCAAAGTTTAACGAGTTGTTTAGCGGGCTTGCATTTACGGACACTATGCCGGCTGCAAAAACAGACAGCAAAATCGTTTTAATTGAAAAAGTAATTTTCTTCATGGTTTTAATATTTTGCCCGAAATTAATACAATTTCATTAGTCAATCATTACCTAATTTTAAGCAATAGTTAATAATTCAAAATAGGATGACCGTAAGGCTTTAATATAAATAAGTGCATAAAAAAAACCTGGCGCTTAGGCCAGGGTTTCCCTTTATAAATCCATCATAGCTAAATCATCCGCATTTTGTGTAGCCGCAGTTTTTACACTTCAGGCAGCCTTCTTCGTAAATAAGGCCGTTTTCATCTCCGCAGCTCGAACATTTTTTGTCCTTGCTCTGGGCGCCATCGGGTATATATTTCTTCAATGCCCTTTCAACACCTGCTTTCCATGTATTAATAGAATCATCGTACAGGTTAAGGTTAGCAATAAGGTCAACTACATGCGGTATTGGCATGCCATGGCGCAATACGCCTGATATAAGCTTGGCATAGTTCCAGAATTCCTTATCGAAACTACGTGATAAGCCTTCCATAGTAACGTTGTAACCGTCCTTGTCCTTATAACGGAAATCGTACCGCTTCTTGCCTTCTTCGTTGGTGTTCTTTATAACCCAACCCTTCTGAACCCAAGCAGGGAAAATAAATGCATCGTCGGCTTTACCGGTAAACACCTCATAAGGCTTACCATTCAATATACCTACAACAGCAAGCCACTTCTCGGCGCCATTGTTAAAACGTATAACCTCGGCTTCCAGTTCCTTCGGGCGCTTAGGCGGTTGTGTTTCCATTATCTGTCCGTTAGCAGAAACTTTTTTGCTCTTATCCTCAGCTGCAATAAGCACACCACTGCGTGAACCATCGCGGTATACGGTAATGCCCTTAAGGCCATGTTTCCATGCTTCTACATATATCTCACCTACTTTATCAACCGGAACATCGTTTGGCAGGTTAATGGTTGAGCTGATGCTATGCGTTGTATACTTCTGAACAAGCGATTGTAATTCAACACGTTTAATCCAATCAATTTCAGGAGCTGTTGAACCACTGTAAGGGCTTTGTGTAATATCGGTATTGCCTGTAACATCCATCCAGGTCTTCACTTTAGGATGGTACACCATAAACTCTTCCCACTTGTCGCCCATCTTATCTACAAAGTCAACCTTAGCGTTTTTGTCATTAGGGTTAATCTTCCTTCTCCTCTTGTATGATAACAGGTAAACAGGCTCTAAACCCGATGAGGTTTCTGCCAATATGCTTAAGCTACCGGTTGGCGCAACTGTGCTTATGGAAATATTCCTGCGGCCCAGTTTCATCATGCGCTTGTACACATCAGGCATTTCTTTCTTCATCATCTGAACGAACTCAGATGTGTTCTCTATCTTGGAGTCAAATCCTTCAAATGAACCACGTTCTACTGAAAGGTCAATTGAACTGGTGAACTCAGCTTCGCATTTGGTGCGCATAATCTTATCCACTTCAGCCATAGCTTCTTCTGAATCGAACTGGAAGTTAAGTGCAGCCATTGCATCGCCCAGCGCGGTAAAGCCAAGGCCTGTTCTGCGGCCCTTCTTACCGGCTTCGTATAAAAGCTTCCAGGTATTAACCTCAATTTGCTTAATGTCGTATGGTTCTTTATCGGTCTGAATCTTTGATATTATCTTTTCAATAGCCTCCAACTCAAGGTCAACTAAGTCATCCATCAGGCGCTGCGACTCGTAGGTAACCTCGTAGAACTTCTTATAATCGAACGAAGCAGCAGGTGTAAACGGATTATTTACAAAATTGTAAAGGTTAATCGCGATGAGCCTGCAGCTATCGCCACCTTGCATTGCTATTTCAGAGCAAGGGTTAGTCGATACGTTTTTGAAACCGGGGTATACCGAAGAAGTAGAGTACTTGTGCTGGCGATCCCAGAAAATAAGGCCTGGTTCAGCGCTCTGGTGAGCCGCTTTAATAACGGTGTTCCATAAGTCGCGTGCCTGTATAGTTTTGGTAACCGAAGGAGTATCTGATTCAATTGGCCAGCGGTGTGTATATTCTTTGTCGTCAACTACAGCCTGCATAAACTCGTCAGACAAGCGAACAGAGATGTTAGCGCCGGTTACCTTGGTAAGGTCTTGTTTTATCAGAACAAAGTTCTCTACGTCAGGGTGAGCTATGTCTATTGTAATCATTAATGCGCCGCGGCGGCCGTTCTGAGCAACTTCGCGGGTAGTGTTTGAAAATCTTTCCATGAACGATACTGCTCCTGTGGTTGTTCCGGCAGCATTGTTAACTGAAATACCTGATGGGCGGAGTGTAGAAATATCGATACCAACACCGCAACGGCGTTTGAATAGCTGGGCCAGTTGCTGGTCGGTGTACATAATGCCTCCGTAAGAGTCATATATTTCAGGAAGAACCACGCAATTCGACAATGAAGCGATAACATGCTTGTTACCCAACCCAAACATTACGCTTCCTTGCGGAATAACATACTTAAAGCCTTTGAACAATTCAAATATCTTTTCTTCGGAAAGGAGCTCCCTTTTTTGCCCGTATTCAGAAAGGAGGTCGGCCTTACCGTTCATAGTGGAATATTCCGCATACTCTTTTTCTTTGCGTGCGAATTCATGCGCCATGCGTCGGTGCATATCATCGGGGGTGCTTTCCTGCAGGTTTCCGTTCTTATCGCGCAGGGCGTATTTGTTCATCCAGGTTGATGCGGCTAATTCATCACCTCCGAAATACTTTATGCACTTCTCTCTTATCTGCTCATAAGTTAGTGCCATCTTGGTTTGGGTTGCTTGTTCTTTTATCATCGGGCAAAACGTTAAATATTGTTTACGATTCTTTAATTCTCACTTTTCAAAAGCGTATTCGCAAAAATATATTTGTGGCAATTTGTGGAGCCGTATACTGATTTGTATTTTTTAACATGGTTATTAACACTTACCTAAAAACGCCCAACTGGTAAGGATTTGCGACGAAATAAACTTTTCAACAATTTTAGTGCCTCGTCATTAACAATAGGCCTAAATCCTTATAGGGAATCTTAAAAGCCTCTCCTAAATATTTATTTGTCAGCATTCCATTATATATGTACACTCCGTTTCTTATCTTTTCATCCTGTCGTATCAAATTATCCAGTCCGCCTTCTTCGCCTACACGCAACAGCATAGGGGTAAAAATGTTGCTGAAAGCTATAGAAGCAGTCCGGGCCACACGCGATGCAATGTTAGGGACACAGTAATGTGTTACACCATGCTTGCGGAAAACAGGGTCGTTGTGGGTTGTAACCCTCGATGTTTCAAAGCATCCGCCCTGGTCAATGCTCACATCTACAATCACAGAGCCCGCTTTCATATCAGCAACCATCTCTTCGGTAACCACACATGGGGTTCTGCCACCCGTTGAACGTATGGCGCCTATCACCACATCGGCCGATTTCAAATGGCGCGCCAGCACACGCGGACGAATGGTAGATGTAAATACGCGGACGCCTACCATAGTCTGCAACCTTCTTAACCTATATATTGAGTTGTCGAATACTTTTACTATAGCTCCCCTACCCAATGCGGCACGCGCGGCAAACTCGCCAACTGTACCGGCACCCAATATTATTACTTCCGTTGGCGCTATACCCGACACACCACCCATAATAAGGCCGGGGCCGTCGTGTACATTACTTAAATACTCTTCCGCTATAGATATAGACGTTCCACCCACAATTTCACTCATGGAACGGATAACAGGGAATATTCCAGATTCATCCTGTATCCAGTCGAACGCAATAGCATGTACCTTCTTTTGCATAAGGTGCTTAAGAAAATCTTTCGGTTGAACAGTAAGTTGCAGTGCCGAGATAAGCGTCTGTCCCGGCTTCATTCGGTTGGCCTCATTTTGCAAAGGAGGCGCAACCTTCAATATAATATCCGATTTATAAACGTCTTCAGCTGTATAGGCTATCTGCGCTCCGGCTTCACTATAATCGCTGTCCTCAAAGTGGGCGTTTTTACCTGCACCGGTTTCTATAAGCACCTGGTGGTCGTTGTTTACCAATAGGGCCACATCATCAGGTACCAATGCAATACGGTTTTCCTGCGACGATATTTCTTTAGGTATGCCAATATACAGGCTACCTTTCTTTTTTGCCACCTCAAGCATTTCTTCCTGCGGGGCCATAGCCTGAAGCGATAATGACTTGAGTATATCCTGGGATGTTGCCATAAAAATTACGTGGGTTATTTTATTTCAATTTCTCTGTTGCCTTTATCCTTTATATATATATGTATGTTCACTGCATCGGGCGGAATGAGTTCCTTTATGAGTTCGGGCCACTCTATAAAACAATAATTACCTGAATAAAAATACTCCTCATAACCCATATCGTAAGCCTCGTGCACACCCTTAACCCTGTAAAAATCGAAGTGGTAAATAACATGGCTTTTGCCCTGGTATTCATTCACTAAAGCAAAGGTGGGGCTGCTTACCTGCCCTTGAACACCCAATACCTTACAAAGATACTTAATAAAGGTGGTTTTTCCACTCCCCAGGTTACCGGAAAATGTGAACACCCTATTGTTCTTAAACTCGGTTAATAGCTCCTCGGCTACCTGTTTTAACTGGTTTTCTTCTGTTATCGTCCATTTATGCTTCATACACAGCTATTTCGGCATAAAAATACGGAATAATGGCGCTCGTTCGAAATTACAATGCTGCGTTAGGGATAGTAGTGGAAAGCCCACAGCGTAGCGAGGACTTGAAACGAATAGCCCGACCCAAAGGGGGAACGCCCAAATAAGAAGAATAATTAAATACCAACAATTATTACTTAGGCGACAGCGCCACCAATGGAATAATCATTTCTTCTAATGATATACCCCCATGCTGGAAAGTATCCTTATAATAGTTAACGTAATAGTTAAAGTTATTGGGATAAGCAAAGAACTTGTCTCCTTTCACAAAAACAAATACGCTGCTTACATGCTGGCGAGGCAAAAAGGCCTCGGCCGGGTTTTTAACCGCGAATACATCTTTAGCCTGGTAAGTAAGGCTCTTGCCCGACTTATAGCGCAGGTTGGTATTGGTGTTTTTATCTCCTATCACCTTCGTCGGCTCGGTAACCTTTATGGTACCGTGGTCGGTGGTAATAATAAGCTTACCCTTTTCAGCGGCAATGTTCTTTAATATATCATGCAGGGGCGAATGCTTGAACCAAGAAAGCGTAATAGAACGGTATGCAGCATCGTCGCTGGCAAGTTCTCGTATCACTTCCATTTCGGTACGGGCATGCGACAGCATATCAACAAAGTTGTAGACAATCACATTCAGCTTGTTGCCCATAAGTGAGTGAATATTATCGGCTAACTGCTTGCCGGCGTTATGGTTTGTTATCTTATGGTATGATATCTTAAGATTCTTACCCAATCGTTTAAGGTTGCCCTCCAGTAATTCCGCTTCATTCAGGTTCTTGCCGCCTTCTTCTTCATCATTAAGCCACAGGCCCGGGTGCATCTTCTCAATTTCCGATGGCATAAGCCCTGCGAATATGGCATTACGTGCATACTGGGTACAGGTTGGCAATATAGCGAAGTACGATTCTTCTTTGTCTACCTTAAACAGTTCTTCAATTTCAGGTTGCAATACCTTCCATTGGTCGAAGCGCAGGTTATCAATAAGCACCATGAAAGTCGGCACAGCTTCTTTTTCCACTAAAGGCAATATCTTATTCCTCATCAGTGTATGCGACATTGCAGGAACATCGGTTGTTTTGCGTTGCAGCCAGCTGATGTAGTTCTTCTCTATAAACTTGCAGAACAGGGTATTGGCTTCAGACTTTTGCATCTGGTAAACCTCTTTCATACTTTCATCGCCCGATCTTTCAAGCTCAAGCTCCCAGTAAATAAGCTTCTTATATACGTCTTCCCACTGCTTATAAGTAAGGTTATCGCCCAGCATCATACCTATATTACGGAATTCCTGCTGGTAGCCCGATGTGGTCTTCTCGCTTATAAGACGGTTCTTGTCAATATTCTTCTTTATAGAAAGCAATATCTGCCCTGGGTTAACAGGCTTAATAAGGTAGTCTGATATTTTAGAACCTATAGCATCGTCCATAATGGCCTCTTCTTCGCTCTTGGTTATCATTACCACAGGCACACGCTGGTTAATGTTCTTTATTTTGCCCAGGGTTTCAATACCCGAAATGCCCGGCATGTTCTCATCGAGAAAAACTATATCGAAAGGCCCTTTGGAAAATTCCTCCACCGCGTCGTTACCATTGGTAACTGCTTTAACATCATATCCTTTTTCTTGTAGATATAAGAGGTGGGGTTTCAGAAGGTCTATTTCATCGTCGGCCCACAGAATGCTTATTTTTCCCATTTTTGCGAAGTATTACAAAGTTTCTAATCAGTCTTCAAAACATAATGAATGGTGTTTACACTCATTCATTACAAAGATAACGATACTTATCCAGCATTATTGGATGCCAATTGTGAAAATGTGTTAAATTATACTACTAACCACTAAGACACTTAGAGCACTTAGACTCACTTAGTGAAACTTTGTGAACTTAGTGCCTTAGTGGTAAAATGAAAAAAGCTATATGATAAAACGCAAAATAGTCAACGACCCCATATATGGTTTTATAACCATACCCGACGGAATAATCTTTAAACTGGTAGAGCACCCCTACTTCCAGAGGCTTCGCCGCATACAGCAATTGGGCATAACCTCGCTGGTTTACCCAGGCGCTATACATACCCGTTTCCATCATGCATTGGGCGCCATGCACCTTATGACCAACGCTATTGAAACCCTGCGCAGCAAAGGCATAGAGATTACAGATAATGAAGCTGAAAGCGCACAGATAGCCATATTACTCCATGATATTGGCCATGGGCCATTCTCGCATATACTGGAACACAGCATTGTAAAAGGTATATCTCATGAGGATATATCTGCCATGCTAATGGAGAGACTGAACAAGGAATTTAAAGGCAAGCTGACACTTGCCATCAAGATTTTCCGTGGCGAATATCACAAAAAGTTTTTGCACCAGCTTGTCTCCAGCCAATTAGATGTTGACCGCCTCGACTACCTTACCCGCGATACTTTCTTTACCGGTGTATCGGAAGGCGTAATTGGTTACGACCGCATTATAAAGATGCTTACCGTTGCCGATGGAAACCTTGTAGTGGAAGCCAAAGGCATTTATTCCATTGAGAAATTCATTATCGCGCGCAGGCTTATGTACTGGCAGGTTTACCTGCACAAAACAGTGCTGAGCGGCATGGAACTTTTAGTGAACATTTTAAAACGCGCCAAAGAATTGGCCGATGCCGGAGAAGAACTTTTCTGTACACCTGCGTTCGCTATATTCCTTTTCAACGACCTGGGCAAAAAAGATTTCGCTAAATATCCCGACCTGCTTGATGCTTTTGCGCAATTAGATGATTATGATGTGCTGAGCTCCATAAAAGTATGGACCGGCCACGATGACAATATCCTCTCTACATTATGTACCTGGCTCATTAACCGCCACCTGTACAAAATAGTATTACAGGATAAGCCCATTGCCAAAAGCCAGTTGAAAATATTACAGGAGGAAGCTATGGACAAATACAAGGTTACGGCTAAAGAAGTGGGCTACTTTGTATCAACCGACCAGGTTACTAATGATATTTACAGCACCCAGCAGGTACGGATAAATATTGTATACCCCAATGGCAAAATTATGGACTTCACCAAAGCATCGGACAACTTAAATACCAATGCCATTAATACGGTGACAAGAAAGTATTTTGTGTGCTATCCGAAGGGGTTGATATAATTTTTCTCTATGCCCTTCTACGATTTACCCAAACCCGAGCGCGAAAAGCTGGTTGAGAAAATAACCAATACCATTGCTGCTGAAATAAATTCAGGTAAGCTGAAAAATACTGTCGCCTATTTTTCAGATGAAGACACCTACATACGCAAAAGCGCATACCTGGCTATTGGCAGGATATATGAGGAAAGCAAACCGCTGCAAAAGAAAATACTGGCTATACTCGACAAGCTACTGAAAGATGAAGATGCCAAAATAAGGCAAACGGTTATTAACGCAGCGGGAGAAATTGGTAAAACCGATTTCGACATTGTTCAGCACTTTTTTGATACGGGATTATTTGATGAGCACCACTCCGTTCGCAATGCTGTAATAGGTTCTATGAAAAAGATGGGAGAAAAGAATCCGAAGCCGGTGCTTGCATGGTCGAAGAAATACTTGCACCATACCGATAAAGAAATACGCCGTGAAATATGCCACGGTATTGAGTTGCGTGGGCGCACCCACCCACGGGACATTTTGCCTTTACTTAAAGAATTGCAACACGATAAAACGGCTCGTGTAAGAAACACGCTTGTGCATGTGCTGGGGCAAATAGCCTACAAAAAAGGCTGCCTTGAAACTGTACTGAAAGACTTAAAGACATGGGACAATCCCGAATTAGTTGCCGATGCCATTGAAGAGATTATAGATGTACACGACAGGTACAAGAATTTTTCTTTCTATACACAAAAGGAAGCGAAAGAGATAGTGATAAAAGCCGGATACTAATCAGTTTTTAATCTCCATCGCCACTCTAAAACCTGTATCATTCGACCTGTAATTAGTTGAATCGTAACCTTGCTGCACAGGTATGCGCAAAAAGTAGCCCATATCCTTCCAGCCCCCGCCTTTGGTAATGCCCTTCTCTCTTACAAATTGCCTTACATTGCCTGCCATATTATACAGGCCATATCCGTTTGGCCAGAACGCTTTAACCGGTGCCGTTGCCTCATACGAATGCACATCGTTGCAGTTGTATGAATCTAAAGTAGAAGGCGCTGTTGAGCCCACCGGAAAGTCACCCGCGGTAATTGTATATGATTCGTGCTTACCATTTTTAGTGCGCTTAACACCTATTATAGCGCCCTGGTCAACCGGAATAAAATCGGCCTGCCACTGCCCCTTATCATTTTGCAGGCTGTACCCCTTCCAGGGAAATAATGGCAACGCCAATCCGCCCGAAGCAGCCTGTTCCCATTCATAAACAGTAGGCAATGTAAATTCAACCTTACTGTATTTCCGCTTATCTTCCTTCATGTAATGCGTTGTGAGCCATTTGCAGTAATACTCCGCCTGTTCGTGCGTAACTCCAACCACTGGATAATCGCCATAAGCCGGATGCCAGAAATACATATTTGTATATGCCTGCATACTCCATCTATTCCTACTCCATACAAGGGTATCGGGCATCATCCTCTTATATGCATCCCCGTCATTTTGTTTCAGGTCGTTCAGGAAAAAGCGATACTCCGCGTTTGTCACATCGTGGTCGCACATGTAAAACCCTTTTACCGACGCTCCCCTGAGTTTGGTAGTATCGTAATTCATTTTTACACCGTCGTACAGTTCAACACTGTCGCTGTAAATTATTGAACCTGCCGGAATATATTGCATGGCATTCTCAAAATCTTTTAGCCTGAAGGTAGCATACGGTGTTTTCTTTCCTGCCCAGCAAAACAGGACAACAATGGTAAGAAAAAGGATACGTTTCATTATGGTTGTTTATACCCATAATGCACTTCCCTATGAAAAGATACAGGGAATTTAAGAATTATGATTTAAGATTTTTGGATTTGCTCTAAGGCATTCTCCTTCCCTTCGGGGAGGACGGGAGGGGCCGTTTATTTTTTTTATTGTACTTTTACGGCATGGAATTTTCTGCAAATCAAATAGCTGCGTTAATTGGCGGCAAGGTAGAGGGCAATGGCGATGTGAAAGTTAATAAGCTCTCTAAAATAGAGGAAGGCACTCCCGGTTCACTTACATTTCTTTCCCTCCCTAAGTATGTGGAGTATCTTAAAACTACTAAGGCATCGGTTATTATTGTAAGCGATGGTATTACCGACGAAAAGCCGGCCAACACTACCCTTATAAAAGTAAAAGACTCCCGCCATGCGTTTAGTATTTTGCTCGATGCATACCACAAACAGCAATTTGCCAAATCAGGTGTTGAAGAATTTGCGGTAGTGTCGAAATCGGCTAAACTGGGCGAGAAAGTATATGTAGGCTCTCATTCATACATTGGCGAAAATGTTTCTATAGGTAACGGAGTTTATATTTTCCCTAACGTATATATTGGCGACAACTCTAAAATCGGCGATGGCTGCCTTATTTACCCCGGTGTTAAAATTTACCGCGAATCGGTTATAGGTAAAGATTGTACCTTCCATTCGGGAGTGGTAATTGGCTCCGATGGCTTTGGCTTTGTCCCCAACGAAGAAAACAACTACCGCAAAATGCCGCAGGTAGGTAATGTAATTATCGGGGACCATGTTGAAATAGGCTCCAACACCACTATCGACCGCGCTACCATGGGCTCTACTATTATAGGCAAGGGTGTAAAGCTCGATAACCTAATACAGATTGGCCATAATGTGGAAATTGGCGAAAACACAGTGATAGCTGCCCAGGCAGGTGTGGCCGGCTCTACTAAAATAGGCCGCAACTGCATGATTGGAGGACAGGTAGGCATTATAGGACACTTAACCATTGGCAATGGCGTTAAAATTGCCGGCCAATCGGGTGTTGGTGCCGACCTGCCCGATAACGCTGTGGTACAGGGCTCTCCTGCTATTGACCACCTCGACTACAAAAAATCGTACGTGCTTTTCAGGCGACTGCCTGAGCTTTATAAGAAGCTGAAATAAGTAACATTCCCCTGTTAAGTTCTTCGTTAAAAAATGGTCGGTTTCTAAACGAAAAAAGCTTATTATTGCACATTAGTATTTTATTCGTTTAACTCTTTATATATGAGTGTAAAACAACGTACCATAAAAAAACCCGTAAGCGTATCGGGCAAGGGCTTGCATACGGGCATACCCGCCACGGTAACCTTTAAACCGGCTCCTGTAAACCACTGGTATAAATTCAAGCGCATCGACCTACCCAACCAGCCTGTAATTGATGTGGATGTAGACAATGTGTCTGATACTGAACGGGGTACGACCCTTCAGCAGAACGGAGGAAAAATTGCCACTACTGAGCATTTACTGGCTGCCCTTGTAGGACTAGAAATTGATAACGTTCTTATAGAAGTAAACGGCCCCGAAATACCCATTATGGATGGCAGCTCAATGCCTTTTGTACTGGCGCTGGAATCGGCCGGAACCGTGGAACAGGATGCGGAGCGTGTTTATTTTGAACTGAAAGAGATTGTTAGCTATGAAGACCAGGCCAAGCATATAGAAATGCTTGCCGTGCCGCAGGAAACCTTCAGGCTTACCGTTATGGTCGATTATAATTCGGCAGTACTTGGTACGCAGCATGCCACCATATATTCAGCCAGCGAGTTTAAGAAGGAAGTGGCATCATGCCGCACCTTTGTTTTCCTGCACGAACTGGAATTGTTACTCTCGCACAACCTCATTAAAGGCGGTGACTTAGATAATGCCGTAGTACTGGTTGACAGGGATATACCCCAGGAAAAACTCGATTATCTTGCCAAGGTGTTCAACAAGCCTAACGTAAAAGTTGTTCAGAGGGGCATACTTAACAATACTGAATTAAAATTCTTTAACGAACCTGCCCGCCATAAATTATTGGATATGGTTGGCGACCTTGCTTTAGTAGGAATGCCCTTAAAGGCGCATATTTTGGCTGCAAGGCCGGGCCATTCGGGCAACGTTGCATTTGCCAGGAAGCTAAGGGAGGCCATTAAAAAAGATAAAAAAGGTGCACCAAGGTTCAACCCTGCTGCTGATGCCATACTGAACATTAACGACATAATGAAGCTGCTGCCGCACAGGCCCCCCTTCCTGCTGGTTGATAAAATACTCGAGCTCAGCGCAACCCATGTGGTTGGCGTTAAGAACGTAACCATGAATGAAGATTTCTTCCGCGGCCACTTCCCCGGAAGCCCTATAATGCCCGGAGTATTGCAGATAGAAGCTATGGCGCAGACAGGAGGGATACTTGCCCTTAAATCTGTTCCCGACCCTGAGAACTACCTCACCTACTTCATGAAAATTGATAATGTAAGGTTCCGTCAACAGGTATTGCCGGGCGACACCCTTATATTCCACCTTGAACTGATAAGCCCTGTGCGCCGTGGTATTTTCCACATGAAAGGCACAGCTTATGTGGGCGATAAAATTGCTACCGAAGCTGAAATGATGGCACAGATAGTAAAGACTAAGGGCACCAACGGAAGCAGCACCGAACAGAAGTTTGAAGCTGTAGAGAATGTAAAGCAATTAATAAAGTAGAACGAATCAAGTATGATATCTCCGCTCGCGTATATAGATAAAGATGCAAAAATAGGGGCCAACGTAACCGTAGGGCCCTTTGCCGTTATTCATGGCAATACTGAAATAGGCGAAGGAACCATTATCGAAAGCCATGCTGTAATAATGGAAGGCTCACGCATTGGTAAACACTGCCATATATTTCCTGGGGCAGTTATATCGGGCCTTCCGCAGGATTTGAAATTCGTAGGTGAAGAAACTACAGTGGAAATAGGAGATAATACCGTTATACGCGAATATGTAACCATTAACCGTGGCACCAAAGCCAACTGGAAAACAGTGCTTGGCAAAAACTGCCTCATTATGTCGTATGTGCATATAGGGCACGACTGCATTATTGGCGACCATGTAATATTATCAGGCTACTGCGGCCTGGCAGGGCATGTGGTGCTGGAAGATTATGTAATACTGGAAGGATATTCAGCCGTTCAGCAGTTTATAAAAATTGGCGCACACGCTTTCTGCGCAGGCGATTCAAAAGTGCGTAAAAATGTTCCGCCTTATGTGAAATGCGCCCGCGAACCCCTTTCTTACATTGGTGTAAACTCAGTAGGGTTAACCCGTCGCGGTTTCTCCGCCGAAATAATTAAACAGATAGAAGACACTTATCGCCTGCTCTATGTAAAAGGCGCTTCAATACCCACTGCCCTTAAACAGATTGAGTCTGAAATACCGGCATCGAAAGAGAAAGAACATATAATACAGTTTATACAGGAATCTGTTAACGGCATTATGAAAGGGCCCGTTCGTGTAAAAGAAACAGCTTCCGAGTCAGTTTCGAAATAACTTACGGTAATGAATATAAAGCTTCAGAACGTAGGTAAACGCTTTGAACGAAACTGGATTTTCCGCAACATTTCTTTAGAATTTACCCAAGGCAAGCGCTATGCAGTACTCGGGCCAAATGGTTCGGGTAAATCTACCCTTATGCGTATTGTCTCAGGCAACGTAACTCCGTCGGAAGGAACAGTGGAGTATTCCAACAACAGTGGCAATGTAAGTATCGACAATGTTTTCACTCATGTATCTATTGCTGCCCCGTACCTCGATTTACCTGAAGAATATTCACTGGAAGAAATAATTACGTTTCATAAAACATTTAAAGCAATTGAAAATAATCTTTCGGCAAAAGAAATTATAGAACTGCTCGAACTTTCGCATACCAAAGAAAAACTGTACAAATATTTTTCGTCGGGTATGAAACAACGCGTTAAGTTAGGCCTTGCCATACTCAGCGCCACTCCCCTGCTTCTGCTCGATGAACCCTCCACTGCCCTCGATGCCAATGCTGTAACATGGTACCAGCGCATGATTAACGATTATGCCATAGGCAAAACCATTCTCGTATTCTCAAACAGCAAGCAGGAAGAATATAATTTCTGCGAAGAGAAAATTTCCATTGGAAAATAATGGTATGGACTTTTCACCTCTTGAACATTCTGATCTTGATTCATTAAAAGAATTTCAACCCGAAGCCTGGACCGACATTGTTCCGCACAACCGGTATTTCATCGACTCACCATTTTGTTACCCGCTGAAGTTGACCATCAATAATAAACTTGTTGGTATAGGCACCTATATAATGCACGCCGATACGGTGTGGCTGGCTCATATAATAATACATAAAGAGTACAGAGGGCATGGCTTTGGCACGCTTATAACCGAAAAGCTTGTAAATAGTATCGATCATAAAAAGTTTAAAACCATTTACCTTATAGCAACGGAATTAGGCGAGCACGTTTATAAAAAACTGGATTTTATAACAGAAACAGAATACCTGTTTTTTAAAGACAGCCAATTAGATAAAAACATTCCTATATCGCCTAACATTATTCCCTTTGAAGAAAAATATAGAATACAGGTGATTGATCTGGACAAAGAAGTATCGGGTGAAGACAGGGAAAACCGGTTGAAGGAAACAATAAACTCATCGCTGCTTTTTATAAAGAATAATGAATTGCTGGGTTGCTATTTTCCCAACCTGGGTGAAGGAATGATAATAGCCCGTACACCGGAAGCTGGAATTGAATTAATGAAATTGCGCTTGCAGTCGAAAGAGCAAACTATAATGCCTGTAGAAAACAACACAGCTATGCAGTTTCTTCTTTCTAATAACTATAAGGAAGTGCGCAGGGCAAAAAGAATGTTACTTGGGGAACGACGTCCATGGAAACCCACCCTTCTATTCAACAGGGTTAACGGGCAGTTAGGATAATCATCCGGGCTTTACCTTCACTATTTTATTGTTTACCGATACATAAACTGTGTTCAAATAATAACGGTTACGTTTTTATGGTATGCACGTATACATTTAGAAAGCGAATAACTTAATACCCTGACTTATGCCAAGGACGAAAATACACGAGCATGCGCAAACCCATAAGGGGCCCGAAATCAAAAAAATTGAAATACGGCATTTGCAGGTAAGCGATTATATCGGGTTATCAGACACTATGGCCGAAGCTTATAAAAACTGGCACGGCACATTGTGGTCGAAGGATGATATACAAAGGTTGATTGATACATTTCCGGAAGGCCAGATAGTGGTTTTGGCGAATGATAAAGTTGTAGGTACGGCGCTCTCCATTATAGTGAACTATGATGACTTTGGCGACGAACACACATATAGGGAGATAACAGGTAATTTTACTTTCAATACCCACGACCCCGACGGAGATACACTATATGGCATTGAGGTTTTTGTTCACCCTGAATTCCGGGGCCTGAGGTTGGCAAGGCGTTTATATGATGCAAGGAAAGAATTATGCGAAAAACTGAATTTAAAGTCTATTGTATTTGGCGGCAGGATACCGAGCTATGCTAACTACTCAACTACACTTAACCCAAGGCAGTATATTGAAAAAGTAAAGACCAAAGAGATATACGACCCTGTGCTTACCTTCCAGTTATCGAACGAGTTTCATGTAATAAAACTGTTGAGCAACTATATGCCCGGCGATGAAGAATCGAAGGCGTATGCAACACTTATGGAGTGGAACAATGTGTTGTATACCCATAAAAGCAGGCATGCGGTAGGTCCAAAAAGCAGTGTCCGCTTAGGTCTTGTACAATGGCAGATGCGTAGTTTCAAAACTTTTGAAATGTTATGTGAGCAGATTGAGTTTTTTATGGACACCGTAGCAGGCTATAAATCCGATTTCATTCTTTTCCCGGAATTGTTCAACGCCCCGTTAATGGCTGAATTCAATAACCAGTCGCAGGCGGAAGCCATACGCAGCCTAACCTACTATACCGAATTGCTGCGCGATAAGTTCATTAATTATGCCATTTCGTTCAATGTTAATATTATAACGGGTAGCATGCCATTCATCCGCAAAGGGCAATTATATAATGTAGGCTATTTGTGCAGAAGAGATGGCTCTATTGAGCGATATACTAAAATACACGTTACTCCAAATGAGGTTAGCGCCTGGGGAATAGTTGGAGGAAGCAGGCTTAGGGTATATGATACCGACGCGGGTAAAATAGGAATCCTTGTTTGTTATGATGTAGAGTTCCCTGAACTGGCCAGGTTGCTTGCACTACAGGGAATGGAGATATTATTTGTCCCATTTCTTACCGATACACAAAATGCATTTACGCGGGTAAAGTGCTGCGCACAGGCACGCGCTATTGAAAACGAATGTTTTGTGGCTATTGCAGGTTGCGTGGGTAATTTGCCTAAAGTGCATAATATGGATATTCAATATGCACAATCTGGTGTATTTACCCCGGCCGATTTTGCGTTTCCTACCAATGGAATAAAAGCCGAGGCCACACCTAATTCAGAAGCTGTTCTTATAGCCGACCTTGAAATGGACCTGCTGAAGAAAGTACGCATGCATGGCAGCGTTCATAACCTGCTCGACAGGCGCACCGATGTATATGAATTACGTCAGCTTAAACCTAATGGCCGGCTCGACCTGCTTAAAGAACACGCAAGAAAGGGAGGCTATACTTTCAATGTAATTAATCCCAATATATTGAAATAGCAAAAAATTGTCGTTTTAACATTGCATTCACTTAACATTTGCATAGTATTCCCTTAAAATTACCGCTCACCGATATTCTTTTTAATAACCTCCATTATATCAGGTATATGCTCCTTATTGTATTATTCTAAATGGTTTTAGGTTTGTTAACATGCTATTAATTTTCAGGAAAAGGGTAAAGTCTTATTTCGCACTCATTAAAATTTTACCTTAGCACAATAATCTTACTTTCCCCAGCATTGAATTCCCTGCAATGAGAAAACTTTATTTTGTTTTTATAGTATTTATATTGGCAGGACATAGTATTGGCTTTTGCCAGACCTCACCGGCTACCTTCATTTGCAACAGTGGTTCCCAGGGAACGGGAACCATACAAACATTCACAGTGCCCCCTTGTGTAGATACTATAACCATAGAGGCATGGGGTGCGCAGGGAGGTAACGGAGGAGGATTAGGAGCAGATATTAAAGGAACCTTTGCGGTTACTCCGGGAGAAGTATTAAATATATTAGTCGGGCAAGCAGGAACTGTTAATGGCGACGGCGGTTCGGGAGGCGGCGGAAGCTTTGTTGCCGACGTTACTAATAATGCATGGGTTGTTGCCGGAGGCGGCGGCGGTACAAGTGGTACAGGCTCCGGAGGCGATCCTGGACTTACTACCACGGCTGCGGGCAATGCCGGAAACGATGGAGGAACAGGAGGCAGCGCAGGCGGCGGCGGTGGCGGCGGAGTGGATAATGCTAGCTGCACCAGCGGCGATGGCGGCGGCGGATTTTGCGGAAACGGAGGCGGAAGTTCAAATGGCGGTGCTGTCGGAGCCGGAGGCGTTGGCTGCGTTAACGGAGGAAATGCAACAGGAATTCCACTATGCGCAGGCGGAGGATTCAGTTATTTAAACGGCGGAGCTGGTGGGCTTGGCTGCACCGGCGGCGGCGGATGCAGCAATAATGCAATATCCGGCGGCTATGGCGGCGGTGGCGGCGCTTGCGGCAGCGGTGGCGGCGGCGGTGGCGGTTATTCAGGCGGAGGTGGCGGCGGTTATTCTTTTTTGAATGGTGGCGAAGGCGGCGGCGGCGGTTCATATAATAACGGAATAAATCAAACTAATACGGCCGGTGTTCAATCGGGGAATGGCCAGGTAATAATAACATGGAAGGCTTCTACTGCAACAGCAACTATAACAGGAAGTACCAATGTAAGTTGTAATGGAGGCAGTGATGGAACAGCCACTGTTACAGCAACAGGAGGGGCTCCCTACACATATTCATGGAATCCCGGAGGACAAACCAATCAAACTGCCACAGGCTTATCGGCAGGGACCTATACCGTTATTGCTACTGATGCCCTGGGCTGTACAGCAAAAGATTCTGTTACTATTACACAACCTGCTCCTTTGCACGACTCAATTGTTTCATTTACCAACGTATCGGTAGCCTGCGGAAGCAACGGCACCGCAACGGTAGGCGTGAAAGGTACGGGCCCCTTTACATATTCCTGGAATAACGGGCAAACTTCTTCTACAGCCACTAACCTTGCTGCCGGCACTTATACAGTAATTGTTACCAATACCAGCGGCTGCACTACAAAAGATTCTGTTACTATTACACAACCTCCATCCCTAACCGTAACAGTCCCCACTACTGTAAATGACTTGTGCAATGGTGGAAATACCGGTAGCGCTACGGCCAGTGTAACAGGGGGAAGTGCGCCTTACAAATATTCATGGAACAATGGAGAAACCTCATCGAAAGATTCATTACTACCTGCAGGCAGTTACACTATATCGGTAACCGATGCTAACGGATGTACCGTAACCGCGACAGTAGTAATAAACCAGCCACCAGCCATACGCGATTCAGTTGCCATAACCGTGAATGTATTATGCAACGGCGGAAATACAGGTAGCGCAACAGCAGGAGTTAAAGGCGGAACAGCGCCTTACACCTATACATGGAGCAATGGCGAAGGCGTTGCTAAAGATTCGCTTCTTGCCGCAGGCACCTATACACTTATAGTGAAAGATGCCAATGGCTGTAAAGACAGCACCAATGCTACCATAACACAACCAGCAGTGCTTAAACTTACGGCGGCAGCCTTTGCTGCAAGTTGTAACGGCACCTGCGATGGTTCGGCAAACGTAATACCTTCGGGTGGAACGGGCCCTTATAAATACCTGTGGAGTAACGGGTCAACCAGTGTGAATGCCAATAACCTTTGTGCCGGGAACTATTCAGTTGTGGTTACCGATGCCAATGGATGCGTGCACGATTCAACACCGCTTACAGTTACGGCCCCTCCGGCTATAACCGCCACTATAAACTCTGTTTCCGCTTATTGCAACCAGTCCGATGGTTCTGCCAATGTTACTGTAGCCGGCGGCACTCCCCCCTACACCTATTTATGGAGCAATGGTAACACCACAACAAACGCAACCAACCTTAAGCCCGGAACCTATTGCGTTAAAGTTAAAGACGCCAATAATTGCATTGACTCTGTTTGCACAGTTGTGCCTAACACACCGGGCGAAACTGCGAGCATAGCCACCACAGTAAATGTAACCTGCAACGGAGGCGCTAACGGAAGCGCCACAGGAAGCGCAGCCGGAGGAACAGCCCCTTATACTTATTCATGGAGTAACGCTCAGACTACACAAACAGCAACCGGCCTTGTTGCAGGCACCTATACATTAACGGTTACCGATGCAACAGGCTGTAAGGATACTGCTGTTGCAACTATAACTGAACCGGCGCCATTTGTTATTACAGTTACAGGCAATGCACAGCTTTGCATTGGTCAGAAAGAAACACTAACTGCATCGGCCACAGGCGGAACATCTCCATATACCTTTACATGGAATGGCACTACCGTGGGAACCACTTACGTAGTTAACCCTACTGTAACCACTAATTATTCGGTGGTTGTAACCGATGCCAACGGTTGTATTTCAAACACTACCGTTATACCTGTAAAGGTGCGCGATTCGTTACATCTTAACGCTCCACCTGTAACACCCATGTGCCAGGGCGACACAGCTATATTATCGGCTCTGGCGTCAGGCGGAGACAGCGTATATAGCTATTCATGGGCTCCGGGAGGGCAAACCACTTCAACCATTACCGTATCACCTACTTCAACCACAACATACACTGTTACTGTAACTGATAATTGCGGAACACCATCGGTATCGAAAACAATTATTGTAAACCTCTTCCCATCGCGCCCTATTTCATTTACTGCCGATACATTAACCGGCTGCCAGTCGGTATGTATAAAATTTGCCGACAGCGTGGCAGGTATTACTAAAACCATTACATGGAACTTTGGCGATGGAGGAACCTCTACAGTCCCTGACCCGACATATTGCTACACATCACCGGGGGTTTATTCTGTTTCACTTACCGTTACAAACGATAGCGGCTGCGTGGTAACAAAATCTATTCCTAATATGATAACCGTTTACAGCAACCCTGTAGCTCAGTTCACATGGAACCCGCTAAAACCATCGAACCTCGACCCTACGGTTTCATTTATTAACCAGTCGACCGATAGCTATCCCATAACCAACTGGGCATGGGCCTTCGGCGATGCAACCGACTCGGTAAGCTTTAAGCAGAACCCATCGCATACTTATATTGATACAGGATGGTATTGCCCGTCATTAGTAGTAACCGATATACACGGTTGCCGCGATTCTGTTTCGCATTGCATAGATATTACCCCTCAATTCACTATATATATTCCTAACGCGTTTACGCCTGACGGCAATGGGCTGAATGATATTTTCCTTCCTAAAGGAGATTATATTGAAGGTTTTGAGATGTATATTTTCGACCGCTGGGGGCAATCAATATTCCACTCGACCGATATACACAATGGCTGGAACGGCACTGTTCATGGCAATTTCGTGCAGGAAGACACTTATGTGTACCTGATATATGCCACCGACCCTACAAACGTACAACATACATATATGGGCAGGGTAACTGTAATAAGGTAATTCTCTATTGTATTATTAATTTACCGCTGGCAACAAATTCTCCTTTCTCAGAAATCATGCGGTAGAAATAAACTCCTGATGATTCACTACTAATGTTAATCTGATAGTCACCCTGAGCTTGCCCGCCCTGACCTTGCGTCACGGGTCGAAGGGCCTTATCAAATACTTTTTCTCCTAATACATTATAAATTTCAACATGGCTATTAGCTATTGGCCATTGGCTATTAGCTTGGAGATTGAAAATGCCTTTGCTCGGGTTAGGAAACACTTTCACACTATTGTTTTCTGAAATTTCATTTATCCCTGTAGTTGAGGTGTCATAAACAAGCAATAAACTCCCATAAGGAGTTGCTCCATTACTATCATTAAAGTTTAATAGCACCGTTGAAAATCCTATAGTCATATTATATTCAAATAATATACCGTCGTTATAAAGCCCCCCTCTCGAGGTCATTCCATACAAAATATGGTTAACGGTATCCTCCACTAATCCACCAACCGGATAACTAGCGTTATTTAAACCAGCGAATTCTATTATAATAGAATCTTTGCCCGTAATGGGGTTATAACTAAACGCTAATCCATTATTATTTGCACTTCCTACAGCAGTTAACCCGTATAATAAACCATTTGAAGCCTGTAATAAATCACCAAATGGTCCAGAGCCGCTTGCGCTATCAAAGTTAATAACTGTTTTTTCAGAATCTGTCGCCGGGTTAAAGCTAAACAGTACTCCCCACATATTTTTTCCACCTTGTGCAGTCATTCCATATAGTAACCCGTTCGAAGCTTTAATTAAACTGCTTTGTGAATTAAATCCATCATAATCATTAAAATTGAAAAGAACCTTCTCTATCCCTGAATTAATATTGAAACTAAAAATGACACCATAACCATTCCCATAAAGGCCTCCAAAGGCCGTTACGCCATAGAGCATACTATCATTAATTTGTAATAAATTACCATACATCTCACTACCATCTGCATAACTAAAATCAAACAATGTGCTATCCTTACCGGTAATCGGGTTATAGCTGAATATTACACCGGAGTTGCTATCACCTCCATGTGAGGCTGCACCATATAGCAAACCATTTGAAGCCATAATTAAACCGCCGCCAGGCGCTTTACCATTTGTATTGTTGAAAGTGCTTACAGTGGTTTGAATACCTGTAAGCAGGTTGTATGAAAATATTATTCCATCATTAAAATTCCCACCAGCGTACGTAACACCATAAAGTTGATTATTAAGCTTAAGCAAATAGCGTTCGGGTAAATTCCCATCAGCACCCCCAAAATTTACAAGTACAGTATCCTTATTTGTAGCAGGCTCATACTTGAATAATGTGCCGTCTCCGTAAGTGCCCCCATTTCTTGTTTCACCATAGAGAATAACCTTCTGCCCGTTTGAATACACTGTAAACAGCCAAAATAGTATAAAGAGTAGTCTTTTCATATAGTAAATATAGGAAGAAACTTGGTAAAGGGGGGTGTTGAAAACAAAAGCGGGTTTCTGTTTCAAAAATCTTTTACATAGCCGAAATTTGTGTTAGTTCTTTGAAAATTATAAGGTTTAGCTTATCCATCCCTCTAAATCTCCCACAAGTGGGAGACTTTCTCTCCCCATTCATGGAGAGTTGTAGGGGATAAAAAATGTCGGTCAATGCGATTTGCAAAACCGACAGAAAAATGTCGGCTTTTAGGAAAATACCTGAAATTCAAATAGGTAAAAATGTCGGAAACACACGACCTCACCCTGACCCTCTCCTGTGAGGAGAGGGAAACTCATTTGCCAAAGTCAAATTTCATGAAATTTTACAAATACTTGGAAATCAGCTATTGGCAAAAAGTGACCGCCTTAAAACGGCAATTTTTGACATATTTTGGCAATGTTTGGCAATGCTATTCTATTACCAGCTTTCCAGTTCCAAGTACTTCGCCTTGTGCCGATATGATGCGATAGAAATAAACTCCTACATTTTGATTGCTCAAGTCAATTGTAGTCAAAGCCCCTTTAGGGGTTTGGGGCATAAGTGCCATATATACCTTTTCTCCCAATACATTATAAATTTCAACACGGCTATTAGCTATTGGCCATTGGCTATTAGCTAGGAGATCAAAAATGCCTTTGCTCGGATTAGGATAAACCCGAATATCGCTATTCTGTTGTACAATATTATTTACTCCAAGCACCGCTGTATCAATACAGTTTGTATTTACTCCGCCCGAAGACACTTTGTAAGCTGAGGTATCTATCGGTAATCCAGTTGAGGAAAGCACATCTGTGAAATATAAAATGGGGCGTTTATCGGGGCTCAGGTATGTAAAACAAACATTCTCCATTGATATATTTTTTACATGGCGCACATAAAACCCATAAGCAGGAATGGTATCACCATACATATTACCGGCCGTTTCAACGGTTGAGTCTTCGGGCAATACAAAACTGCTCCTTACAGCAGGAAAGCCTCCCGGGAAGGTAATGGCAATATTTTTTAAAGCAATGTTTTGCATATAGGTATTGGGAACACCGCTTATGGTGCTGGTTATATTGCTTGAAGCTGTGGCTGTTATATTTTCAATGGTCACATTGCTGAATGTACCATCGTCCTTAAAAGGAATGCCTGTGGAGTACGCCACGCCTTGGTCCTCTAAACGCAAAACCATTGGTGTTGCAACACCCGTCATAGTAATGTTACTTATAGTAATACTATCCATACTACCGCCATTTTCCTCGCCCATATTAATTCCGGCCGTTGCCGGGCTCGACCCGCTAAAGGTGCTTTCCTTAAAAGTACAACTATCCATCAGGAGATTTTTTATAGTACCCCAGCTTTCAGTACCGAAGCGTATATCATTGCTCCAGCTTGCCAGGTTACAATGCTTTATAGTTACATTGCTGCAGGTTCCATCGAATGTAGTTTTGGGGCTTATGGCATCATCAAATGCATCAATATTGCAACCAGTTATCCATACATTCCGGCAGCCGTCAACATCAATACCATCGTTATTTGAATTGGCATGATTGCTTATGGTAATATTCAGAATAGCTACACTATCGCAATTCATGGGGTGCAGCATCCAGTAAGCTGAATTTTCGAGGGTGACATTTTTAATCTGCACATTCCTGCACGACACCAGCCATATACCAAACGGCCTTTTGCTTTTATTCGATGACAATAAAAAAGCTATAGACGAACCATTTCCATTTATAGTGCCTTTACCGGTTATAGCAATATTGCTGGCGCTGTCAGCATAAATCAGGGTTGCCAGGGTAAAAAAAGCGGAAGAGAAAGATTTGGTCATGCTTGGATAATCTGATATAGAACCGCTGCCTTCCAAAACCGCGCCCGAATCAATCTGCAGGTTAACATTGTTTTTCAATATAATAGTGCCTGTTACAAATGTTCCTGAGGGAACCTCTACTACTCCACCTGTCACGGTACAGGAATCAATAGCTGTTTGAATGGCGGTGGTATTAACAGTGGAACCATTGCCCACTGCGCCTGAACTTACTACGTTGTATGTTTTTAAAGCAAATGCCGGAATACTTATTAGGCCACAGAAAAGTAAAAGTGCAGGTTTCATTGTATACAGGGGTTGAATTTTAAATAGTAAAATTCAGCCATTAAAATTATGCCTGTATTAACCAAAAGTTAACGGTATCCTCTTTACCGTTTTAGATTATCTGTTTTACTATTTCCCGGTTCTTTGCTTATTTTCCGTACTGTCATCTTTCTTAAATCTAATTCAGCAAACTCGCCGCGGCCCAACACTGAAAATATAAAAGCAGAAAACAAAACATAGGGAAGAACGAAGTAGTACCAGCCACTAAGCCAGAAACTGAATAATGAATACACTCTTGCCGTTCTTACGTCGGTTGATTTATACATTACCGTAACAGTCTCACCTACTTCATAGCTTAATCCGTCATCGGGCCTGAGCTTTATTGTATTGCCTTCAATCGTCACATTATCTGCTACTTCATAGCTTACAACATCATTGGTTGGTACCTTGCCTTCTACGTTAAATATTATGCAGGGCGCTACAGCTACTCCATATTTATAGTATCGCGGATGTAAATCGCTTACCACTCCTGTAACATACTTGCAATTCTGCATAAACGCCAGTTTATTTACCAATGCCCCCGCAACCACTATGCTGAGCACTACCAGGTATGCCATACGCCCATTGAAGCGAATCATTATTCTTTTGAAATTTTACGGACCGACATCTTTCTTAAATCTACTTCAGCAAACTCGCCTGTATCTAATATAGAATAGGAGAATGCCGCCAATACTATTAAAGGTAATATACACCATGGCCACCCTTTAAGCCAGAAACCCATTACCGTGTAAACGCGGGCGCTTCGGTGGCCCGATTTAAGGTACATAACAGGTACCTTATCATCAATGGTATAATCAAGGTTTTCCTCACCATAAAAAATCACCTTTTGAGAATCGGCCATAAAAGTAACCACAGGCGTAATGTATCTGGTATTTCTTCCATAACTATAATTCAAACCTGTAACTGTTCCTGTGGTATACACGCATTTATTCCTGTAAATAAGCTTATCTGATATAAATATAATGGCGATAAGGCTAAGCCCTATCATAAATGCCATGTGATTATTGAGGCGAAACACTTATAGCCTTACTTCGAATTATTATACATATTCAGCCCCCTGAAAAAGCGGATTATCCCGAAAATAACAGGGCCATACATAAGGAAATAGGTCCCTCCGTTTTCACTGGATGAGGCCATAGAATAGGTAACAACTGTTACTGTAATTCCAATACCTAATAGCACTACTCCATAGGTCATATCTCTTTTGCCCTTTTCCATGTTTGCCGTTTTCACCTGCTGCATGGCTTCGTTCATAACCATTGTAGCTGTTGCATTATCAACTCCGCTGGTTAAAAGCAATGGTAATATCTGGTCCAGCTTTTTCCCTTCCTTTAAAAATTGATTTGTTAAGCGGTATGCCTGCTTTTTAGCTTCGGTTGCAGTAGCAGTATTATTTTCCATGGTTGTTTTGAAATGGTTTCTATTACCAAAAATAAGAAAAAGTATTTCAAATCAAAAACCAATCTTCAACCACATATTACCACTCCAGATTAGAGCCACATTAGAACGGCATTAAAGCCGTATTAGAATTGACATTGAAAACGTTAAAAACCGTTAACATATCGCAGGTATTGGCTTTGGCGGGTTTAAGTTTGTACAGAACCCTCTAAATACACTGCCATGAAAAAAAATACATGTATCTGTTTATTGCTAATATTTACATTAAGTATAACCGCTCAGCCCAGGCGACAACACCCTATCCCGGATACCAATGTTACCTACGTTTCATTTGCGTTTCTAAGTCCGGGGATATTGATCTCTCCTCAAACAAGCGGAACATTGGGGCTTAGTTTTCCTTACCTCTCACAGGTTTCAAACTCCGGGCCTAAAACTCCCTATACTTATACATCTTCATCAACCAATCTTTTCCCACGGCAATGCACTCAATTGAATATTGCGAGTATGGAACTCGGCACGCGGGCGTTCTGTATGAATATGGGTGCAGGTACTAACCTTAACTGCGGGGGTGGCAATTTTCAATTCGGGTTCAGTAAATTCTTCTATCTCGATAAAGACAAACTCCTCACCACTAAAATTAAGCGGGGCAACGCAATAATGATAAAGCCTTCCATTAGCATTGACTATAACTCCTTTAATGCCCAGGCCGGAACAATTGACAATAGCGGTAAAACTATTTATGTTTTTGGCGACACATCGGCTCAAAGCTGGACAGTAACCCAAACCAACAAAGGCGGCACTACCACCTATACATACAACACCCATACACTCGATATTTATTACAAGCAAAAAGTGTGGGGGCTTGTACCCGGGGTAAGCTTTAGCAATAATGCTTACCAGCGCCATATTTTGCATTGGCAAGTCAATTTCTCCTATTTCCTTCCATTCTATGAAAACTATGGCCTTAACCTTGAACAGGATAATGGTGTAGTTACAAACCCGTTATTGAAATCGAATAATCTTTTCCCCTTAACCCAATCCGGATTATCTGTTACATATAATTCGCAAGCGGTGTCAACCAGTCCGTTCACCTTCAGGGGTATATATGCGGAAGCAAGTATTATATTGCCTATACAGGCTTATGGACCGCGGCCATATATATATATACGCTGGTATGATAACCCCAAAGAGTCAATTGACAATAGGCAGCAATGCTATGGGTACTATGTAACAAACCAAGGTCAAAAATTAAAAGCAACCTTTGTTATAATAACGAACCACCATGAAACAGGCGCCCAATGCATAGAAAATCTGCAATACGGAATTTATGTGTTACAGGAGGATAGTACACTTAAAGAACTGGTACCTGGAGAAATAAAATCATACAAAATTGAAAATTGGGGACATACCTTCTTTACATTTAACCTCTTTACTAATGCCTCATACCATTCTGCAATAAGCAACAGATCTATAACCGACAGCGTTGCGGAATTTGAAACAGTTCGCCCTGCGAATAAACCTTATCATTTCTATCCGCAGATTTACAATAAGGCAGTGTTCATGTATGTGTATAAAAAGAATGATTACATTAATACATACTATTGGTATCGTGCGGCAATAACCGGGAAAAACAGCCCGCCTAAATACCTTGATATTTCCCCGGTGGTTTATAATAATACAACCCATTGGGCTATTGGAGGTCATTATCTCTGCACTTACGCTAATTTCTTTTCTGACGATACCTTATTATCGTCCCTTATAAATAAGAGATACTTAAGCAGAACTATGGATGTAGATTTAATGTTTAAGGAATATATTAAATGGCGCAGGAAAGAAGATTATAAAGCATTACCTGATTCCTTAAACCCGTTTACGGTAGAACATTATCCAAATTCACATACCGACACATCATATGTACTGAAAGCCATAATTGATGCCAATTTAATGTATACGCACCGCGGATTATTTCTTGCATCTTATCTTATCACTACTGTGTTAAGCCCTGTTGTATTTATTCCCTATGTGTGGATTGTAAACACAAGGAAATTGAAGTACCCCGCAAAAGAATCTTCAAACACCGTTTTAATGTCAAATGATGAATATACTTCCACTTATAAACGAAGGGTTGATGAAATAAAAGATAACCGGTTGGAAGGAGGTTTTGCCCTGGGGTTGCTTACATTTACCACTATATGTGCGGCCATACTGGCAAGGTAAAGAACAGCGCTTACTTCAATACCTTTTTTATAAACGCTTCGGCAGTTGCATTGGCATCATCAGCCGAGGCTTTATCGTATGCAGTATTACCATTGCTTGGGTTGGCAAACGCGTGCTTTGCATCATATTCTTTAACTGTAACCACTTTACCTGCGGCCTTCATATTGTCCTGGAAGGTTTTAACCACATCTGGCGTTATCCATCCATCTTGTTTTGCAAACAAACCGAGAACCTCGCAGTTCAGTTTTTTTAAAACGGTAGTGTCCTTTTCAGGCATACCATAATACATTACACAGCCAATTGCCTGCTTACCTGCTAATATAGCTGCCTGCAGTGAGTATCCGCCACCGAAACACCAGCCAATAGTTATAATACGTGCCTTCGGGCCAACATGAGCTATAAGGCCTTTAATAATATTCTTAATGCGCTCATCGCTAGCCTGCTTTACAAGTTTTCCTGCCGAATCAGGATTAGCGGTTACTTTTCCGTCATACATATCAATGGCAATAACATTTACATTACCAAATATTTTACTGTATTCATCGGCACGCTGCTTTATATAGTCATTCAATCCCCACCATTCATGTGTTACTATCAGGTAGTTATTGGTTTTTACAGAAGCCATTACAGCATAGGCTGAACCCGTTTTGCCATCAGGGGTATAAAAGGTAATCATCTTACCCGCCTGGTCAGTATAATTAAATGGTTGTGGAGAAGGATGTGCAGCTATAAAAGCAGGGTCGCTTGCCATGGCTACCATACCATTGTCTGCAGGCTTTGAACAGCATGCCATTGGTTGCCCTAACAGCGCTGAAGTCATTAACGCAAATATTGAAACGAGTAAGATTCTCATATTGGATAAATTTTATTAGTTAAAATTATAAAATCTATTGTACCTCCCAAATAGTTTTTTGGTGAACTGATACATACATGCGGTCGCTTTTATTAAAATACCACACCGGTCAATTCGCTTTTATAGTATATTTGCTAACCATTTAAAACTACTTTCATGAGCTACTCTACCATTAAATCTTCCGTGAAAATACTTTCTGTTTCACTGTTTGTTGCCTTTGTTTATATTTCATGTACTAAATCAAGCACACCTACTACCACTACACCAACAATTAAGCCGACAACCTTTACAGCATCTGTTAATGGTAGTCCTACAATCAATTTTACAGCTACTAAAACTACGACATCAGGAACCACATCGCTTATCGGTGTTTCTACCAATTATACTATTACCCTTTCTTTTCCCAGCAGTACAGGCACGGGCAATTTCTTTTTTAGCTCAACAGGATTTAATGCAAGCATCGTAAGTGGTTCTACTACTTACAATTCCAATGCAACCTATGGTTCAGGAACCCTTACCATCGATTCAATTACCGGTGGAAAATATTACGGTTATTTTAACTTTACCGGGGAAACACCATCGTTTGCCATGTTGACAGTAAACCCCGGAAGGTTTTCAAATCTGTAAAAAGTTAATTAGTAAAGACCCTTTTTAGTATTTCGACAAACTCGGGTCAACGTCATCAGCGTAAGCCAATATGCCGCCTTTAAGGTTATAAAGATTAGTAAAGCCAAATTGCTGTTCAAGGGCTTGTATAACGGTAGCAGAACGCTTACCGCTGCGGCAATGCACCACTACCTTTTTATCTTTCGCTATTTCATCAACATGTTCAAGCACTGTACCCATTGGTATAAGCTGTCCGCCAAGATTGCAAACTTCAGCCTCATGCTCTTCACGAACATCAATCAGTTGAAAGTCCTCGTGGGCATCAATCATCTTTTTCAGTTCGATGGGGGTAACCTCTTTCATCTTAAATTAGTTTAAAGTTCGTAAAGTTTTTAAAGTTCATAAAGCCCAATTATTACACCAAAATTGTAAAGTCTTCTGTTTTACTTTCTAAACTTTAAGAACTTTCTACTTTACAAACTTAGTTATTGATTGCCTCAGCTCCGCCGACAATTTCAAGAATTTCCTTGGTAATAGAAGCCTGGCGTGCTTTGTTATATGAAAGGCGCAGGTTCTTGAGCAATTCCTTGGCGTTATCGGTTGCTTTGTGCATAGCGGTCATACGGGCGCCATGTTCGGCAGCATTTGAATCGAGCAATGCACGGTAAAACCTAACCTTCAAAGCATACGGAATAATTTCCTGCAATATGGTTTCCTGGTCAGGTTCAAATAAGTAATCAGGCTTTCTGCCTAATGATTTACTTTCTTTCTTAGCCACAACCTTTGCTTCAAATGGTAAAAGTTGTTCAGTAGTCAATATTTGGGTAGCGGCATTCTTAAACTGATTGTACACTATCTCTACCTTATCAACTTCAGCGGCAGCAAATTTATTAAGTATCTCTTCAGCAACTGCAGAGGCTTTAGCATAGGTAAGTCCATCCCACAATTCGTTATGCGCCTCTACCTTATTGCTTTTCCTTAACAAGTCATATCCTTTTTTACCCACGCACAAAATGGCAACATTGCCTTTCTTTGCCTGTTCAATATACTTTTCACGAAGCAATACATTCACCGCTTTTACAATGTAGGAGTTAAATCCACCGCAGAGGCCGCGGTTAGATGTAATTACAACAATCATAACTTTTTCAACCGGACGCTGAGTGGCATAAACGCTGCCCTGTGCACCAACCGATAAAATAAGGTTATCGAGTATTTCTTTCAGTTTCTCGGCAAAGGGGCGCATTTGTATAATAGCGTCCTGGGCGCGTTTCAGCTTTGATGCCGACACCATTTTCATGGCGCTGGTTATCTGCTGCGTTGAGTTAACTGAAGCTATACGTATTCGTACCTCTTTTAAGTTCGGCATATCTTACTGCTTATACTTCTTTGATAATTCTGAAGCCACTTTTTCAAGGGTTGCAAGCACTTCATCGGTCAACTTGCCTGCTTTCAGTTCAGCAAGTGCATTCTTGTGCTGTGCCTCCAGTAAACCTAAATATTCAACTTCAAATTCTCTCACTTTATTTACAGGCACATCGCGCAATAAGCCTTTAGTACCGAGGTAAATAATTGCAACCTGCTTTTCAACGGTAAGAGGCGAGAATTGATTTTGCTTTAATATTTCCACGTTACGTGAACCTTTGTCAAGCACATATTTGGTAGCAGCATCAAGGTCAGAACCGAACTTCGCAAATGCTTCCAATTCGCGATACTGGGCCTGGTCGAGTTTCAATGTACCCGCTACCTTTTTCATTGACTTAATCTGCGCGTTACCACCCACACGCGATACTGAAATACCTACGTTGATAGCGGGGCGTATACCTGCGTTGAACAGGTTACTTTCCAGGAATATCTGTCCGTCGGTAATAGAAATAACGTTGGTAGGAATGTATGCTGATACGTCACCCGCCTGAGTTTCAATAATAGGAAGCGCTGTAAGTGAACCACCGCCTTTCACAATATTCTTCAATGAAGGAGGTAAGTCGTTCATAGTACTGGCCACGCTTTGGTCAGCGTTAATTTTAGCGGCCCTTTCTAATAAACGGGAGTGTAAATAGAATATATCACCAGGATATGCTTCACGTCCCGGAGGGCGGCGTAACAGAAGCGATACTTCGCGATATGCTACAGCTTGTTTTGAAAGATCATCGTAAATAATAAGCGCAGGCTTACCTGTATCGCGGAAAAATTCACCCATAGCAGCACCTGATAAAGGAGCGAAGAACTGCATAGGAGCAGGATCGGCCGCGCTGGCTGCTACAATAATTGTGTACGGCATAGCGCCGTTTTCTTCCAGTGTGCGGTAAATATTTGCTACGGTAGAATTCTTCTGGCCAATAGCTACATATATACAGTAAACGGGTTCTCCCCTTTCGTAAAATTCTTTCTGGTTAATAATGGTATCGATAGCGATAGCTGTTTTACCGGTTTGGCGATCACCAATAATAAGCTCACGTTGTCCGCGGCCGATAGGAATCATGGCGTCAATTGACTTGATACCGGTTTGCAGCGGCTCGTTTACAGGCTGGCGATAAATAACGCCCGGAGCTTTACGTTCCATTGGCATTTCATAGGTTTCGCCTGTAATAGGGCCTTTACCATCTATAGGGTTACCCATGGCATCGAGCACACGGCCAAGCAGGCCCATACCAGCTTTGATAGATGCAATACGGCCCGTACGTTTTACCGTGGCGCCTTCACGAATATCACCCGAAGGGCCCAGTAATACAAGACCTACGTTATCTTCTTCAAGGTTAAGGGCTATACCTTGCAACCCGTTTTCAAATTCTACAAGCTCACCGGCCTGAACACCGTTTAAGCCATAAACACGGGCAATACCGTCACCTATCTGTAACACGGTGCCTATCTCTTCAAGTTGCGCTTCGGTTTTAAAACCTGAAAGCTGCTCCCTAAGTATTGCAGATACTTCTGCCGGTTTAATCTCTGCCATTTTCTTTAATTTTTAACTGTTAATTGAGCAAGTATGATTGGTTAAAATTTTTGCGTAATGATGCCAGCTGGTGCTGAATACTCATATCCACCTGCTTGTTGCCAACTGTAATAATAAAGCCTCCTATAAGCTTAGCATCCACTTTCTCTATCATTTCTATTTCGGCTTTATACCATTTCTTTAATATATCTATCACATTATTCTTGGTGGCTTCATCCATAGGAATAGCCGTAGTAACTATTGCAGTAACAATGTGCTTTTGTTCCTTATATTGTGTAATAAATGCCTCAGCAATAATTTCCAGGTATGGTTCCCTTCTTTTTTTAGCCAGAAGAATAATAAATGTCTCTGTAATCTGGCTTACCTGTCCTGCAAAAATTCCTTTAAAGGCCTGTACCTTTTTCTCCGTTTTAATTACCGGGCTAATCAGCAACAGGTGAAGGTCTTTTATCTGCCTGCAACCCGCCAGTACCTTTCGCATATCGGCATACACCACATCAAGCTGGCCTTTTTCAATGGCTATTTGAATGAGCGACTTTGCGTAACGTATGGCAACTGCGGATTCCATTTTCTTTCTCTGTTAATAGTTAGTTAAGGCTAACCTCTTTCAACATATTATTCACAAGACTTTTCTGCTTATCGGCAGATGATAACTCCGATTTCAAAATCTTTTCAGCTATTTCAATAGAAAGGGAGGCCACCTGGTTCTTTAATTCAGTAAGGGCAGCAGCTTTTTCACTTTGTATAGCATCGCGGGCATCCTGCATAAGCTTGGCCGCTTCTTTCTGTGCTTTGCCTTTAGCTTCATTAATAATGGCATCCTTGGTTTCCCTTGCTTCCTTCAGCAAGTCATCTCTCTCTGCCCTGGCCTGCATTAATATTTTTTCGTTGCTGGCTTGCAGCGCTAACATTTCCTCTTTTGCTTTTTCAGCAGAGTCAAGGGCATCCTGTATTGTCTTTTCCCTCTCTTTTAATGCACCCAATATTGGCTTCCATGCCATTTTGCGCAACAGGAAAAACACTATCAGGAATGTTAGTGTCATCCAGAAAATAAGCCCGATTGCCGGTGAAATCAGATCCATTTTGTTTATTTTAAATTAGCTGTTACTCTTAATTTTTTACTGTTCTAACCTCTTTTTCTTTTAGTAAACCCCGGAGGCCAACCAAGCGTTGACGCCTCCGGAGCTTTTAGAGAATAATCTCCTTACTTTACGCTTAACAGGAAACCGATAACGACACCAAAGATAGCTGGACCTTCGATGAACGCGATAGCGATAATCATGTTTGTACGCAAGTCACCTGCAATTTCAGGCTGGCGAGCCATTGATTCAAGAGCTTTACCGCCAATCTGGCCGATAGCGATACCGGCGCCGATAGCTGCAAGGCCTGCTCCAATTGCACCAAGGCCCTGGCCCAGGTAACTGTTTGCTGCTTGTAATAGAACTGATGCTAACATAACTTTGATTTATTTAAGGTTAAAAAATCCAACTCTGGTAATATCGAATACTGAACATTGAATACAGAATTATGAAGTGCATTATCACACTTCACTGTTCTTTCGGTATTTACTTCAACATTCATCATTCCTTGTTCGATATTCATTATTCTTAATTCTTAATGATGTTCCGCCGCTTCTTCGGTTGCCATTCCAAAATACAGGGCCGATAAAAACGTAAATACATATGCCTGTATAAACGCAACCAAAACTTCAAGTAACAATATAAATGCCGAAAACGCAACCGACAATGGCGATACTATAATACCACCCATTCGGCTCATGGTGCCGATAATAAATATTAAGAACAGCAATGACAAGCCCACAACGTGGCCTGCAAGTATGTTAGCGAATATCCGAACGATAAGGGTGAACGGCCTTAAAAAGATACCCAATATTTCGAGCGGGGTTAACAATACAATTTTAATGAACCATGGCACACCGGGCATCCATAAGGTATGTGCCCAGTACGTTTTATTGGAACTGGCCATCATTATCACAAAAGTGAAACCTGCCAGTGTAAGGGTAATTGATATATTACCCATTGTATTGGCACCACCCGGTATTACAGGCACTAAGCCAAGCAGGTTGAAGAACAATATAAAGAAGAACAATGTCAACAGGTAGGGCATGAACCTGGCATATTTCTTTTCGCCAATTGATGGTTTTGCCACATCGTCGCGAATAAAGATTACGATAGGCTCAACAAGGGATTGTAATCCTTTAGGCGCTTTAATACCATTATTCTTATATGATTTTGCTACCGAAAGGAATGTGAGTATTAAGAGCAAGCCTACAAAAATTACCGTAAGCGAATTTTTGGTAAGCGAGAAATCGAAAACTTTGGCGGTTTCTTCTTTGTTTACGCTACCGTCAGCATTCACAGCAACAATATGCTCATTATCGAGCCTATAACCATTGAACACCTGGCCGTTTTCGAGCTTATTGGAACAGAAGAAAGTAAAACCATGACCCGAAGAATATAAAATAACAGGAAGCGGAATAGCAATGTCAGCGGCAATATGCCAGCTGTGAGCGTCTTTTACGTGCTCCATAATCATTTCGCCGGTGTTGAACTTTCCGCCCTCAGGCTTCGCCTCAGTCTTGATTTCCGTAGAATTAGCTACAGAAATACTGTCGCCGGCAAATGAATAAGCCGGCAAAACAACCGCTAAGGCAATTAAGGAAATTAACCTCTTGATATGCTTAAAACCCTTGATTTTAGTAATCATTCAGCGTATATAGTTATCCTGTTTTTTTCAATTCCGCCGCAAATATAGAATATTTCATTATCAATTATTTACGAATGTGAATAACTTTTGAGAGAATTTTAGGAAATTCCTGAAAGGCTTATGACAAAGGCCTTTCGGGGCATTTATAGCCAATCACAAATAAGTCAGATTAACGCCAGCATTTTCAAGACGAAATAAGCAGGCATAACCGTAACGTTATACCCAGGCAAAAGCTCCCTAAAATGTAATTTATTTCTTTACACGGGCAACCCCGTTAATGGTGGTAATTTCCTTATAGTCCATAGCAGGAAAAGCCTCCGGGTGGGTTACCCTTCCGGAATCGGTTATTTCGGTCAGTTCATTCTTCTTAAAATCGAGCAGCCTTATTGCTTTACCCTGGCTGTATTGCTTCTGGTAAACCATTTGCCCGTTCTCATATAATTCATAATCGAGTGTATCGCCATTCATATCAATATCTATAGATGCGCCATTGAGCAACCCACCTTTGAAATAACGTATTTTGGTTACCCTGTCAACCGTACCAATGGTCGAATAAAATATACCATCGGCGCTATCATTCACATAACGGCAATACGAAACGTAATGTCCTCTTTCATCGTACCCGTATCGTGTTACAATGTGGGCAACCGCGTCAATGGAGTCAATTGTTTTAACCTGCCCGTTGCCGTAAAATTCCTTTTTAACATCGCGCTTATTAGGCTGGCAACCCACTGCAGCAACACAACATATAATAGCTACACAAATTCTCTTATTCATACACTTAACCCTGTAAATACCCCGATGCTTATTTTGTTACACCTGTTTTTTTCAAGGGCTTAAAAATACATTTTTTTTACTACCTGCATTTCAAATAAAGCAACAATACCGCATTAATAATAAAAAGATAAATTTACGGGAATGTAAAACGCCGTTGACCTCGTTAATTCTTTCCTTTCAGGAAACCGAGAACTGCCCTTAGTTCAAAAACCAGGTAAATAATGTACAGTGCAAAGAAAACAAGCACAAAAGGCATCATAAGTTCCCTGTGGCGGTAACAGTATATACCTATAAATGCGGCGTAAATAATCAGCCTTGCCGCGCTAATAAGCATATAGGTATAGGTAAAACTTCGCGGGCTTTTTGCAGCCTGCAGCACTATAATGTAATAAGTTAGTAAGGTAACAAGAAAAAGTACTATTGAAATATACGTAACGGGCCGAACAGGAAGCACTACAATGTCTTTTACTGACATATAATACAAGCCGGCATAAATTACTGCTGTAAGTAATACCAATTGAATTGCGAAAGAAGTGAAACTGTTTTTCTTCATTTTTTAAGAACCTCGCGTATGGTGGCATACATGCCTGCTATAACTCCAACAAAAGTGAATATTACAAGGAATACATGTGAATGAGTAGTATCGAACTTTACATCGAGCCAGCGGCCTAAAAAAACACCGCCAACTACTGCGGCAACCATTTGAAAGGCTAACCCCGTAAACCGCCCGAGGGCGTTACGCGACTGTTTCTGCTTTTCTTCCTGTTGCTCTTTCTGTTTCTGCTTGTCCATTGCCATTGTATAAGCCTTTTACAGCATTGCCCATAACGCAGGAACCGCTGAACTGGGCGCCAGGCTCAATGGCCAGTTTGCCAACAACTATATCGCCTAAAAGCTTTGAAGTACCTTTTAATGAAAGTAACTCGGTAACGGTAATTTTTCCGTTTATAACACCGTGAATTTCAGCATTTTGACACGAAATATCACCATCAATTTTGCCCGTAGGGCCAACCACCAGTTTACCCTGGGTTTGAATTTTGCCTTTAAGTGTGCCGTCAATACGCATATCTCCGGTCGATTTAACCTCTCCCTCAATGTGGGTACCAGCCTTTATCTGGTTTACCAGCGATGCGTCTTCCATAATGTTTTTAGCCATAGGAATAGTATTTAGTTTTTAAAAGGCGCCGTAAAGATAACATTTTTTGAAAAAGCAAGGTAAACACACCGTTACTTTTAAGCTAAACCACCTTAATATCGATAATTTCCATTTTGTATATATTTGCGCCATCATATTAATCAAAAACCATAAAATTTTTATCAAATGAATTTAAATTACTCTTTTTTTAGTTCAAAAAGGCTTTTTCACCTGCTTGCAACATCTGCTCTTGCAATAGTATTTGCAACATCGGCAGTTGCCCAGGCAATTCCTAACGGTGGGTTTGAAAACTGGACCACCACCACATGGATGAATCCTCAATTTTATACTACCTCGAATGGTAATAACCACGGTGGAGGCTCAGGTAATATTGTTAATGCAGTAAGAGTCACTAACGCATGGCACGGAACGTATGCCATACAGTTAACTTCTGTAAAAGTAGGGCCCGATACTATGGCAGGTTATGTAGTTGACGGAAACCCTAATGGCAGCCAGGTACAGGGTGGTATACCATACAGCCAAATACCTACCGGAATAACCCTGCATTACACTTATACTATTAAAATACCCGACACTGCTCTTATTGTTGTATGGTTTAAACTACACGATACTGTTATAGCAACTGAGGTAATGCCTATATTCGATACTACCAGCACCTATTTGCAGTTCACAGGTATTTTCGGTGCTATACCCAAAACACCAGATACTATTGTTTTTGCTGCCATATCCTCGAACAATGTATTCAACAATGGTAGCGGCAGACCCGGAAGCGTATTTACTGTTGACAGTGTTAACTTTACCGGAGTTACCAGTCAGCCAACCATGCTTAACGGCGACTTTGAAAACTGGTCGCCTGCTGATACAGCATTTTCATTGAACCAATGGGAACTTGGCGGGGCAAATGCAAGCCGCACTACCGATGCAGCATTGGGCACATACGCCCTTGAACTTATGACTGTTGGTCCAAACGCGAATAATAACCAGAATGAAACCGGTTATGCCGATGATGGTATGACCATACAGACCAGTTCCCATAATGATAGTACTATTGGCGGGTATCCATACGCTGTGCAAAACGATTCTCTTCTGTTCGATTATAAATATATGCCACATGCAGTAAGCGACAGCGCACAGATAAACCTGACCTTTAAAAAGAACTCTTCTATAATATATTATGCTGGATGGTTCATTGGCGCTTCAGCTACATATAAGCACATGAGCATACCATTTAATGTGCCTTCAATGCCGGATTCAGTGATTGTGCAAATGCAATCATCGGACATTTATGTTTTTGATACAGCGGAAGGAAACTATACAGTACCCGATTCATGTGTTGGCGCTATATTTAAAATAGATAATCTCGCCTTTGGTTCTGAACCTCTTTCTGTGAAAAAGATTACCGATGCAAATGGCATCAGGGTTTATCCTAACCCAAGCACAGGTAGATTCACAGTTACAATGGAAAATAACAGCAAAGGATTGAATTTAGTGGAAGTATATAATATGCTGGGTGAAAAAGTAACTTCGATTGACAGGTCGCAACTGTTCCTTTTCAACCCGCAATTTAATATAGACCTTAGCTCACAGCCTGCGGGAATATATTTCATAAGGGCTTATACGGCTACTTCAGTTTACACAACCAAAGTTACTAAGCAATAAAAGCATTTTTTCTTTAAATAAAAAAGGGGCATAATGCCCCTTTTTTTATTTGACATTCCTGGTAATACCTTCATTACGAACCGCCAGCCGGCGGTGAAGTAATCTCAGTTCCTGGTTTTCGTCGTTTTCTATACAATAACGCCTTCTACTTCATCACCCTTATCACAAGTTTCTTCCCATCAACCTTCAGTATCCTGAATTTAAAATCCCGTAAATCCGATTTCACTTCAATAATACTATCGCTCGCAAAAAAGTATTTCTCATCGTATCCAACCTTCGTATCGCTTTCATCCGAACACAAAACATTCTGGTATTGTGCAAATCCTGAATCGCCTTTAAATTCCATACCCGAGCCTGCTCCCCCGCCCCAATGGTAAAATTTATCGTCGTATTTCACTTTGGTAAATGTTATGGTATCATTTATTCCCAATGTATCTCCCGCACCATACATGCCCATAAAGTCGTTGGTAATCCAGTGCCCTGAAATTTTCTTTTTCAGAGAATTACCGCTTGCAATTAACCAAAATGATATTATGAAAGCAAAGTACTTCACATGATAAATTTAGCTCAATTATATACTCATCCACCAATAAGATGAATAAATAACACAAAAGCAGCGACTACTAATTACAGCAGCAATTACAGAAAACGGGTTAGCAAAGTTTATTGTCCAGCCCATATAAGGCGGCCCGCCGAATCCTATCCTTATCGATTTGCGCCTGCTTGAAGGTAAAATCCGTTTATCCTTAGGGTTGAAATAAAAGTATTTCCATCTATAATTAACAGGGTCGTCGAGCCAAGCATCTAATGTAGCCTTATCGGACTTATTCCTTTTCATATTTACTTTTTCATTCCCGACGCAAAACTATAAACAAAAAAGGGAGAGGTTATTAAACCTCTCCCTTATAAGTATCATTCAGTGTTAGAACCGAGGGCTATCTGCCTTCTTTCTTATTTTTGAACCACCAGTTTACCTGCGCCTATTAAATTACCTTCGCTATTTAACAGGCGATAGAAGTAAATGCCTTCCGGTTGGCCCGATAGGTCAATGTCATTTTTTGTCAGGTTAACTTGTTCTCTCAAAATCTGCTGTCCCATCATATTATCAACTTCCAATACACTATTGGGCATAGGTAATTCAGCCTCAATAGTAAAGATACCCTTGCTCGGGTTAGGGTAAGCCTTCACTGCATTATTAGTAGTACTTACCTGTTCAACACCAGTAGGTGAACAAGGCAATGTAAATGTAGTAGGACTTGAGGAAAATCCGTTAGCACTTAAAACCAGTGAGTAGGTTCCGTTAGGCATGCCGGCAGGAAGGGTAAAATATGCCGTATCGGGCAAACTATCAGTCATCACCGCACCTATCCTGTTCCAGTTTGTAGTTTTAGCATACCACACCTTGCCGCCTTTACTTAATCGCACAATAGGGTAATTGGTTACATTCTGAACATCATCGCCATAGCCTGTACCTTCAGAAATTCCGTTGAACAACTTGCCCGTAATTTGAAATGATATACAGTTGGTTGTAGTTACCCCGTCTATAACAGGTTTGCCCTGGGCAATTGGCCCGCTCCCCGGTGTATATATAAACAATTGGTTCGGATTAGAAGTTGAATTGCTGCACATAAGCACAGTACCGTCAGGTAAATCAAGGAACCCTACGTTTTGTGAAATGCAACCTGCCAGGCTATTTGAGCCAATGGTTGGAATAGTTGCGGTTACCTGCGTGAACGTATTGGTAGTATAATTATATTCCTCAAAATAGGTTGGCGTATTAAACTCATTTGATGCAGTAGGAATAGGAGAAACTGCCATTAAGATATGACCATTTACCATCATAGCGCCGGGAGCATCGGGCTGGTTAACATAATTACCGCCTATTTTAATAGCTGTAGCTGCTGCTGCCCATGAGCCCTTTGTCTTAGAATTGCCAGAAGGGGTATAAATGGCATTGTACTGTGTTGCTCCGAAGAAAACAGCCTTACCATTGGGTAACAAATACCCGCCACCTGCTTCGTAACCCCACTGGTCGAACAAATTGTTAGGTGTCATAGCGTCTACCATCCATGTATTTGTTTGAGGCTGAAACCTGCAGCTAGAATCTTTTGAAGGATTAGCATTGGGGGTAGGCATTCCTGTTGCAAGTACTGTGCTGTCTGGCAACTTAATCCATGGTGCCTCGTCGTGGTTTTCGGGCTCATTGGCCTCAACTGTAAATGCCAGGCTACCGGGGTTCCACTGCATAACATTGGTGCAAGGTTGCCCCGCGTTGGTGCCAATTTCCGGGCCTACCAGCACATTGCCGGTGTAAAGTAATTCGGAAGGAGCATCATATATGTTCCAGTTTGTGGGAATATTTCCACATACAGTCCACGTGTTCGCCACAGGGTCATATACTTCGCCATAACCTCCGCCGGCGCCATATTCGCCGCCGGAAACCCATACTTTTCCGCTAGGTAATACCTGCGATGGAAAAGAGAACCTGTCGTAGTTCATTTGGGCTATTTGTGTCCAGGTACCATTAAGATAACTTCCAGTTGAATCGGGGGTAAGTTTATCCCATACAGTTCCATAACCCGTACCGTTTGAAGAATTAATGATAACTGTGCCATCGGTAAGCAACAGCATAGTACAATCATTAGGATCGGGGGATTGATTTTTTAATGCGGCCCAGGTTCCGGTTTGCGCCGATAAATTTTGCACTATTACAATGGTGAGAGCAACGGTTAAGGAGAATAATTTTTTTTTCATACGCCAGGTTTTAGACGGTTAGTAACTGTAAATGTATGAAAAAACTCACCGGTTGTATGTGCTTGAGATTTAATATTTTAATTTACAATTCGCCAACAAATTTTTCCGGGCATGCAAATAGCTCAGTAAGCCTGTTTAAATAGGGCTGCAAGGAAATAAGAAACACCAATTATTCCTTGAAAAGAGCCTTGTGCCTCCTTTATTTTGTATACTTATTTAGAAGATGATAACTATCATGCAGCAATCTGACCTGTGCCATTCAACAAACTGACGTATGGCAATACTTTTGTTTTATAAATCAAAACAAAAGACGTCATGAAAAAAGCATTACTCATACTAACAATATTTGCACAGGCAAACTTATTTGCACAGATACCTAACAGCGGGTTTGAGAATTGGACAAATAAAGGCACATACATGGACCCGCAAGGATGGTGGAGCGCTAACGACTCAGTAAAATCAGGCAGTTACTATCCCGTCACACAATCAACCGACCATTACCCGGCTAACGTGGGCAGTTACTCACTAAGGTTAGAAAGCCAGGAAGCCACAGCTTTTCCTCCTCCCGAATGGCAGGACTGGGGCTTATGCTGGACAGGTGGCTGGAATGGAAACAACTATCCCGCATTTCCTGTTACGGGTCACCCTACTTCACTTTGCGGTTATTATAAATGGATTCCGCAAAACGGAGACACTATGAATATACATATTTTACTTTACAGTGCCGGCGTGCAGGTAGCTATAGCAACATTACAGGATTCTACCTCGGCCACTTCATGGACATCTTTCCAGATTCCTATCAGTTCATACAGCACCGTTGACAGCGCACGCATAATGTTAATGTGTTATGCCGACCACGTTATGATTGCCCATGGGAATTCAGTTTTGTATGTCGACAACCTGAGTTTCGATAATTTAATTACCGGCATTCCTGAAGTGACCGATTTGCATACCCTCAATATATACCCTAACCCTGCAACCGATGTTTTAAACATCTCTATGCCGCAAGCCTATTGCGGCAATACCAATGTAGCAGTATATGATGTAACGGGAAGGGTTGTAATGCAGTACAGCTTCGTTATCCGCTCTAATTTCTTCCCGGTTGACATTTCTACATTACCATCGGGTGTTTATTTATTGAGAATAAATACCGAGACAGGAAGCCTTATAAACAAGTTTGTAAAGAAATAATCGGATAAAACTGTTCTGTGAAAGGGGCCTTGTGCCCCTTTTATTTTACATAAAAACAATATGGATGATAACTATCATATTCTATTATGACCGGCAACATTTATAACGCCTTAGCGTCATGGTAGTTTTGACATATAAACTAAAACCTTAAAAACATCATGAAACAGAAATTACTAATCCTTGCCTTACTTGTAAATGGAGGCTTGTTTGCACAATCAATACCCGATGGAGGGTTTGAAACATGGAGCGTGTATACATGGCAGGACCCTCAATATTATAACACATCGAACCAAGCAGGTAATCATAGCAGCACTGTTGGTTCTTCAACCATCCCCCCCGCTAATGTAACCCAAACCACGGGTAAATACGGTTCGTTTGGAGTGCAGATTCAAAATATACTATTTCATACCGATACCGTACCCGGTTATATAATAGAGGCTAACACCGGTGGTGGCGGTGGCGGACCTACAGGCGGAATACCTTATGCCCAGAAACCTACCGGTGTAAGGTTCTGGTATAAATATACTACCACAGGTGTAGATACAGCCGCTATTCTTGTTATGTTCAAGAAATCAGGAGTTATAATCGACTCATTTTTTGTTGCTATTCCAAGTTCAGCTTCTACTTCTACCTATACACTTCACTCCTATTATCCGGTACACCCTATTCCTGTAACACCTGATACAGTAATATTCGCCGCGGCTGCTTCAAAGGCTGTTGTAAACCAGCATAACAATTTTAATAAGGGTATTATTCCGGGCAGCACACTTACAATCGACAGCGTTACCTTTACAGGTGTTGGAGCATTGCAGCCCGCAGAATTAAATGGCAATTTTGAAAATTGGATAACCGATACCATAAACATTCCTATTGGCTGGTTCATAAGTTATCCGGGTACAACCATTACTACCGACCATTATGCAGGTACCCATGCTTTGCAGGTTGAAACGGTAAACTCACCTAGTAATGGTATTACAAACGGACAGGCTAACACCGGTTACTGGCCCAATAATTGCTACAGCAATTGCTATGAGCAGGGAGGTTATGCATATACTACCCAGGTTGATACACTAACATTCTGGTATAAGTATTCTCCCAAACCCAACGATACAGCTCAGGTATGGCTTAATTTTATTAAAAATGGACAGGGAATATATGGCACCAGTATTAATTTTTACACCTCAGTAACATCGTGGACATATGCTTCATTTCCATTTAATGTTGGACAATCACCCGACACAGTTGTTGTTAACATAACCTCATCGGCTCATAACCATGATACTTCGCAGGCGCAATATGCACCCTATGTAGGTTCAACATTTAAAATTGATAATCTTCAATTTAAATCGCAACCATTGGGCATTGCTCCTGTAATGGAACAATCGGGCGAGATTACGATTTACCCTAACCCTGCAAAGGAAACCCTGAACATTGATTTTACAAATCAATCTATTAGGGGTGCCGTTACCATTTCTATTATCGATATGCTGGGCAGGGAAGTAATTCAATCGGAACAAAATGTTAATACAACCATTTTGCCAATTGATATCTCTGGCCTTACATCGGGCGTATACCTTATAAAGGTTATGAACGGTTCAAATTATACAATTGCAAGGTTTATTAAAAACTAAACCTGTTATTCTTTAACTTAAAGAGGGGCTTTATGCCCCTCTTTTTATTTCTGAATTACAAACTTCCCTTCGGATATTAATTCACCGCTTTCGGTAAGCATCCTGTATAAATAAACCCCACTGGGTTCATTAGTCAAGTTAATCTGATTGTCACCCTGAGCCTGCCTGCTCTGACCTTGCGTCATGGGTCGAAGGGGCTGCGTAAATACTTTCTCTCCTAGCACATTATACACCTCTACCGTTGATTGACGACTATCGACCGACGACTTAATTGTAAATTCTCCATTGTTGGGATTCGGCGTTATATGCACTGCATTAGCAGGAGAGCTAATTACTGCAATTCCTGTAACCTTATGTGGAATACCTCCATTTGAAAGCGAAACAGAAGTACTACTATATGTTTGATGCATGGGAGTGATATGCTTGTGTGTAGGAGTACAACCACCTGACGGGTTTATCGCCTCAACAAGGTAAATGGAACCCGCAGGAGGCAGTGAATCATTGTAATATAAAACGCTGCCTGATACAGAATCAATAAGGGTAAGTGTATTTAATGAAAGTCCACGATATATTAAATAGTTGGGAGTTACAAAACCTATATATGGAGTCCAGAATAGACTATCTTTAGTTGCAAGTTGAACAACTTGCAGGTATATGGTGCTATTAAACGGGCTAAGTGAAGATTCTCCACATGAATCCACGGTTGAAATGCGATAGCTATATGATTTTGAATCGGGATTGGATGTGGTATCAATATATTCGCTCAAGGCTGTATCAGCCACACTACCAATTTTCACCCAGCCCGATGATATTGAATCGTAAATATTGAAAAAGCCGTCAGGTGGCGAATTATTTCTGCCCCATATAATCACATTCTTGTTAATGTTTGTATCAGTTGTTACAATACATATATCCTGGTCATAATTATTTAAACAGCCAAGTGTATCGAGGCTAAAAAGTACTCCGTAGCCATATAAACCTCCCACTACGGTGGCACCATATATATAATTACCCGAAAGTGTTAATGAGCCCTCAGATTCAGCCCCATCGGTACTATCAAAATCAAAGAGGATTTTATAGCCCATTCCATTTGTATCTAACGAAAAAACAACTCCATTGCGGTATGCGCCACCATATTCCGTTTCTCCAAACAATTTATTTCCTGAAAGTATAAGTGAACCGCCATTCTCTTCCGGGTATGCGCCATCTGTGTCGTTAAAATTGTGGATGTCTTTATATCCGCTTCCATTTGTATCAATTGAAAAAAGCAAACCATATCCATTAGCACCACCGCCATAAGCAGCCCCGTATAATAATCCTCCGGAAAGTGTTAAGCCGCCTTCAGGGCCCGCCCCATTTGTTCCATTAAAATCAAGTAAATCTTTATAATTACTTCCATTGGTGTCGAGTGAAAAAATCAAACCTTCTCCGTTAGCACCACCATTTTCAGTCATTCCATATAACGATTTACCCAAAAGTACCAATGAACCATCGGCATAAAATCCATTTGTGCCGTTGAAATTGAGCAAATCTTTGTAACCATTGCCATTGGTATCTATAGAAAAGACAACACCGCTATCATGCACTCCACCCAGTGCTGTAACCCCATACAATACATTTCCCGAAACAGCGAGAGTTAAAGAACCGAACGGTTTTTTACCATTTGTATCATTGAAACTAAGAAGGACTTTGTAGCCAGAGCCATTTGTATCAATAGAGAAAACAACCCCATCGCCATTTTTACCCCCATTTTGGGTTGTTCCAAAGAACGATTTACCCGAGAGAATTAAAGGGCTATTGCAGCCTCCACCAATTGAATCATGGAAATCGAACAAATCTTTATACCCGCTTCCGTCAGAATTTATTGAAAAAATATTACCATTACTATACCTTCCACCCGTAAAGTTTGTTCCATATAGCCTTCCTCCCAAGGTTACTAATGAACCGAATGGCCATCCACCATTTGTATCGTTGAAGTTTATCAGTACATTATATTGTGCCTTACCGACGCCGGTTATTAATAAGAGAAAAGTAAAAATTACAAGGGAAAACTTTTTCATAAATCTGTAGTTTTTTATTTCACACTGCAAATGTACCTCTTCAAACTCCCATTAAAAAGAGATAACTAGCGAATAGTGGTATCTTTTGAGTGAACGGTGGGAAATTTGCACTTATTAGTTTAGTATCAGAATTTATACACCCTTATTAGGCAACAGCACAATAACATTAACATAACACCTTATACATATATTTGCCCTGTAAATTCTATAAATGAGCGAGTTACACGTCTTTGCAATTCTTTTTATAATGTACGGAATTGCTACCCTTATATGGCCCCGCCTTTTAAAAATAGGGGCGTATATAATAGGTAATTCCCTTAGCCCAAAACGATATGCCATTTATAAAAGAATTGTCGGTGTACTTTACATTGGTATTGGCATTTACCTTCTCACGCAATAGACTGACAATCACAATATTACATAATTAATTGATTACCAATAACTTAGCCCTTTCATTGTAAATCGTTGTATTTAACAATGGACAGCCTGTCAATAAAGGGCTTCAGGAAGGGCTCATTGTATTTTTCTATTGTTATTTTCAGTTAGTCTTAAGGAATAAGGAATATGGAGTAAGTCGAACGAAATGGGTTACTTATTCCTTACTCCTTATCCCTTACAACTATTTTAAGTTATTTTGTACTGTGAAATCATTTTCCAAAAAGCAGTTTTACCTATTTTCCCTTCTCACTGGAGTATTATTGTGGGCGGGTTGGCCTGCACATGGCTTTCCCTTTCTACTGCTAATAGCCTTCTGCCCTTTACTTATTATTGAAGAGTACTTTTACCAGGAACGCCAGAACTACAAAGCCTTTGCCCTATTCAGGTTTGCATATATATCTGCCCTGTCGTGGAACATTTTAAGCACCTGGTGGATAATCAACTCTTCTATAGTAGGGGCCATACTGGCCATAGTGCTTAATAGTATGTTTATGTCGCTGGTATTGGTTTTGTTCCACTATGTGCGCATGAAAACCACCAGCCGCACTGGCTATGCGGCACTCCCCATATTGTGGATTTCCTTTGAATACTTCCACCTTAACTGGAGCGGCAGCTGGCCCTGGCTCACACTGGGCAATGGCTTTGCCAACTTTGCCAACTGCGTGCAATGGTATGAATATACGGGTGTGTTGGGTGGCTCGTTGTGGATATTGGTTAGCAATGTTGTAATCTTTAACCTGCTAAAGAACGTGTGGCTGAATAAGAAAGAGAGCGGAGAAACAGGGCGTATTAAATCGACGAGAAAGAGCCTGCTGGCTGCTGTTTCTATAGTTATACTACCACTCATTTTCTCTGCAGTAGCTTTAGTTAAATACAGGTTTTACTATGATGCAATCTGTTCAGATATTAAAAAGGTAAACGTGGTTGTAGTGCAGCCTAACATAGACCCCTACAACGAAAAATTCAGTGGCGACTTTAAGACACAGCTTACTAAAATGCTTCAACTGGCTGATACAAAAGTCGACTCAACAACCGATTACCTAGTCTTTCCTGAAACGGCCCTTACTGAAGAAATATGGGAGAACAATTGGGACAATAGCTATAGTATACCGGCTTTAAAAGACTACCTGAAAAAATACCCACGCCTGAGTATAGTAACAGGGGTGGCCTCTGTGAAGCAATATAATAAGGGCGATAGTATTCCTGAGACCGCCCGCAAGTTTACGCAAGACGAAGGATATTACGATGCATATAACACCGCTATTCAGGTAAGCAACAATTACCCCTTACAGGTTTACCATAAATGCAAGTTAGTGCCCGGTGTAGAGACAATGCCCTTTAGGAAATTACTTGCTCCCTTGGCCGATTGGGCCTTTGCGTTGGGCGGTACTTCAGGCACACTTGGCACCCAAAAAGAGCCCTCTGTTTTTTACTCGCCTGATACTAAAACAACAATAGGTACCGCTATATGTTATGAATCTATTTATGGGGAATATATAGGAGAGTACGTGCAAAAGGGGGCACAGCTTCTTTTCATAATAACTAACGACGGCTGGTGGGGAGATACTCCCGGGTATAAGCAACACCTTTGCTATGCCCGTCTACGTGCTATTGAAACACGCCGCTGCATTGCCCGTTCAGCCAACACAGGCACTTCGGCTTTCATAAATGAAGTTGGAGACATAAGCCAGCCCACTACCTGGTGGCAGCCTGCGGTAATTAAAGCATCACTCCCCATACACGATAACATTACCTTTTATGTGCAGCATGGCGATTACATTGGCTGGATTATGTGCTGGCTTACTGCTATCCTACTTGCTTATACCCTATTTATGGTGTTCAAGAAAAAACTGAGATAGCATGAATTGTAATATTAATTGCCACGACATTTATGTCGTGGTTATAAAAAACAACAAAAGGGCTTAAGCCCAAAACGTTCTTTATTTTAGGCTAAAGCCACTTAATTAGAAGCTACACATTATCCACGACCTGAAGGTCGTGGCAATTTAAAGAAACAACAGCCAGAATTTCTTTGTTAAATTTGACAATAAAAACAATCAACTATGAAAAAGATAACCGTAACAAAAAACGCCCCTAACCCTATTGGCCCCTATAGCCAGGGAGTAACTGCTTCAGGCTTTGTATTTGTATCGGGCCAGGTAGGTAAGGACCCTGCAAGTGGCAATATTGTAAACGATACCATAGAGAATGAAACCAAAATGGTAATGAATAACGTTAAAGGTATTTTAGAACAAGCGGGCTCAAGCCTCGACAAAGTAGTAAAGACAACCATATTCCTTACCAATCTGGACGACTTCGCAAAGGTGAACGAAACCTATGGTTCGTTCTTTAAAGGCGATTACCCTGCCCGTGAAACTGTGCAGGTATCAAGGTTGCCATTGAATGTGAATGTGGAAATATCGGTGATAGCAATAGCATAGAAAGAGAAACAGAGCGAGGAAAGAGTACGTGTTACTATGGAGTTTAAGGATATAAAAGCAAACTTAAAAAAGGATTTTACCGGGTTCAAAAAGGTGAAGGTAGCTTTACTTGCCGATTCCTCAACTCAATACCTGGCACAGGCTATAAGGGGTATGGGTTATGAAAAGAAGCTCGACATAGAAGTTTGGGAAGCAGATTATGATTCTATTGACCTTACTATATCCGACGCTGCTTCTGAATTATATAGCTTCAAACCCGATTTTACGTTTGTCTTTCTTTCTTCCCATAAACTGAAGAAGAAGTTTTACAAAAGCGGCTCCAATCCACATTTTGCCGACGATACCTTAGCCTATTTAAAGAACGTAACAGCTACTGTATCATCGCACATAAAAACTAACTTTTTAGTTTTCAATTTCCCCGATGCACTCGACCCTGTGTTCGGCCATTATTCAGGTAAAGTAACTGCTTCATTCAACTACCAGGTTAAAAAGTTGAACCTTGAATTGATGCACTGGGCTCAAAACGAAGCATCGGTTTCATTGATTGATTTATGCGGACTGCAGGCTATGTATGGCAGCGCGAACAGCATCGACAGCAGAATGTACCTGGGTTCTGATTCAATATTCAGCCTCGACTTTACAATAGTGGTTGCCACTAACTGCGTACAGGTTATTGAGGCTTTTACAGGTTTTTCTAAAAAATGTCTTATCCTCGACCTCGATAATACCCTGTGGGGTGGCATAATAGGTGATGATGGATTAGAAAACATACAGATTGGCGATTTAGGCATTGGCAAAGCTTTTACTGAAATACAGTTATGGGCGAAAGCTTTAAAAGAAAGAGGAATTATACTGGCTGTTTGCAGCAAGAATGACGAAGCAAATGCAAAGGAGCCTTTTGAAAAACACCCTGACATGGTGTTGCGCCCTGATGATATTGCCGTGTTCGTAGCTAACTGGTCGAACAAGCACGACAATATTAAATACATTCAATCGGTTTTAAATATTGGTTTCGATTCAATGGTGTTCCTCGACGACAACGCTTTTGAACGCAACATGGTACGAACCTACTTACCCGAAGTAACTGTTCCCGAACTGCCCGATGACCCCGCCGATTACGTTGCTAACCTTAATAGCCTGAACCTCTTTGAAACTAACGCCTATACAGAAGAAGACAAAGAGCGTACCCAATTATATAAAGCGGAGGCATTACGTAACACCGCCAGTCTCACTTATACATCTGAGGCCGATTTCCTGAAGAGCCTTGATATGGTAAGCGAGGTAAAAGAGTTTGATGCATTTACCATTCCGCGTGTTTCTCAACTAACCCAGCGCTCGAACCAGTTTAACCTGCGCACAAAACGCTATACCGAGCAGGACATTAAACACATGGCCGAGGACCATAAGAAGCACCACACATTTTCATTCACCCTGTCTGATAAATATGGCGCACATGGCCTTATAGGGGTAATAATACTGGAAAAGAAAGACGCGCATACCCTGTTCATCGACACATGGATAATGAGCTGCAGAGTGTTGAAAAGGGGCATGGAGCAATTTATGCTGAATGAAATTACGCAATACGCGAAAAAGCATAAATTTGAAAAACTAACAGGTGAATATTTAGAAACAAAAAAGAACGGCATGGTGAAGGACCATTACAAGAATATGGGCTTCACAGAAAAAGGCGAACAATGGCAATTAGATGTCACAGCTTACAAACCGGCAGCATGCTTTATAAAAAACTCCAATACTCATGAGTGAACAAATGACTTATATTCTTTCCGAAATTTCAAAGCAAAACCCTTTGCATGGAAAGAAACTTAAGAAAACCCTGTCGGCTTTAAAGGACTATGAACAGATTGCCGACCATGTTATTGACAAATACTCGGCTTTGCTTAAAAAGCAGGGCAGGACAATAGATTACGGCATTGACTGTTACCTGAAAATGATAAACGATGTTACCTACGAAAGTGTGCAGTTTATACAAAGCGGTAAATACACCAGCACATCGTTTGAAGAAGTAAATAAGCGTGTATACGGTAATCCTGAGATAATGGAGTACTATATGCATGGGCTCATAATGTCGACGGTATTATGGAGGCACCATTATCATATTTACAACTTCTTTGTAAACACATTTCCAAAGTACACCAAAGACGTTAAAAGGTATTTGGAAATAGGCGGCGGGCACGGTTTATTTGTATCGGAAGCCATGCGCATTCTTCCTAAAGACGCGGCTATTGACTTAGTAGATATCAGCCAGAGTTCCATTAATATGGCTAAAGGCCTTATAGACAGCAATAGGGTTAACTATATCCTTCACGACGTTTATAAATATGACAAAGACAAAACCTATGATTTTGTTACCATGGGTGAAGTGCTTGAACATGTTGAGGACCCGCTTGGCTTGTTGAAGAAAATAAAATCGTTATTGAAAGATACCGGTACGGCTTACATTACCACCCCTACCAATGCCCCGGCTATCGACCATATTTACCTGTTCAACAATGTGCAGGAAATACGCGACCTTATTCACAAGGCAGGTTTTGAAATAAAAGACGAACTGGTATTGCCTACTGAAGATATGACTGAAGAAGAAGCAAACCGAACAAAGACAACCCTTCTGTACGCTGCATTTATAAAGTAGTGAAGCATTGCCGATTTTAATAATTTTGCACTAAACCGAAAACTATGAACCAGAACGAAATACTGGCTGAATGCAACAAGATATTTATCGACCAGCTCGATAACCCTTCTATAGTATTAAAACGCGAAACCACAGCCGCTGATATTGATGAATGGGATTCCCTTAACCACATACAGATTATTGTGGCTATTGAAAAACGTTTTAAAATCAGGTTTACTTCTTCGGAAATACAGAACTTCAAAAGCGTTGGCGACATGTGCGACGCCATTGCCAAGAAAGTAACCGCATAAGCCGCATAATGCAGAAAGGTGATGTTTTTATTGAAAAATTAAAAATTACCGATGAACTCCGCGACGGCTTCATAAAGCTTTTTGATGCCCACGCCGCTATTCATACCAATGCTGAATATGCGCAGAAAAGAAAATTCAAATCATTTATTATTCACGGCAATGTTCTGAGTGGCTTCATTTCTCATTTTGTAGATGAATGCCTGCCCGAGAAGAATGCCATGTGCTATGCGCAGAACATTAAGTTCAGCAAGCCCGTATACCTGCACGACGAGCTAACCTTCCATGCTGAGATTAAAGCTATACACGACTCTGTAAATATTGCCGAACTCGATTTCTTTTTCGAGAATACCGACAAAGTAAAAGTGGCGAAAGGCGACCTGCTAATCGGTATTAATATATAGCAACGGGCATGCTATTTAACTCTCTGCAATTCTTCCTGTTTTTCCCGATTGTAACCATACTCTATTTTTTATTGCCCCATAAATTCCGATGGATTCATTTGCTGGCAGCCAGTTGCATATTCTACATCGCATTTATTCCGGTATATATTTTTATACTGATATTCACTATTATAATTGATTATATAGCAGGTATATTAATAGAAAATGCCAAAGGCAAAAAGCGAAAGCAATTTCTGTTACTCAGCATAATAGCCAATGTAGGCGTATTGGTAGTGTTTAAATATTACAATTTCTTCAGCGATAACATTAATCACCTTCTCCACGCATTTCACATAAGCACTTTTAATGTTCCGCTGCTGGGTTTAATATTACCTATCGGCCTATCATTTCACACCTTTCAAGCCATGAGTTATACCATAGAAGTGTACCGTGGCAACCAGAAAGCCGAACGCCACTTTGGTATTTATGCCTTATATGTAATGTTTTATCCGCAGTTAGTAGCGGGCCCTATAGAACGTCCGCAGAACCTTATACACCAATTTAAAGAAGAACACCATTTCGATTATGAGAATGCAGCCAACGGCCTCAGGCTTATGTTATGGGGCATGTTTAAAAAAGTAGTGATAGCCGATAAGCTTGCCCTGTTCGTCGACCCGGTGTTTACTCATCCCTCACATTACCCTTCGCTTACTTTACTTATCGCTACTCTGTTTTTCACATTTGAGATTTACTGCGACTTTTCAGGATATTCTGATATTGCTATAGGAGCAGCCAGGGTTATGGGCTTTACGCTCATGAAAAACTTCGACAAACCCTACTGGTCAAAAAGTGTGGCGGAATTCTGGAAACGATGGCACATATCGCTCTCCACATGGTTCAGAGATTACTTATATATCTCACTTGGCGGCAACCGTGTATCAATACCACGTTGGTATTTCAACCTGTTTATAGTATTCCTCGTAAGCGGTTTCTGGCATGGCGCCAACTGGACCTTTATTGCCTGGGGAGCATTGCATGGCTTTTACCTTGTATTTGCTATAATAAGAGATAAGTTAATAGGCCCTATACGCATACCCGCCCGAAATTTCTTCAACGTTATTATAACCTTTATCCTGGTGTCCATAACCTGGGTTTTCTTCAGGGCCAATAGCATAAGCGATGCATTTTATATTTTAAAGCGCTTGCCGGGTTCTATTAATGATGTAATACATTTACACTCATTCCGAATAGGCAGTTCACTCCCCCTTGACAAAATGCCTGCTTCCATTGCCCTTATCATATTTCTTTTACTGGTCGAGGCTATACAGGGCAAAACTGATATTCAAACATTGCTTAAAAAGCAACCTTTTTACTTGCGCTGGGGTACATATTACATATTGATAGCCGGCATTCTTTTATTCGGTGAGTTTGGCAGCAGAACCTTTATTTATTTCCAGTTTTAAATGAAACTAAGGCTTTTCATATTCAAGCTTCTGCTCTTTATACTACCGGTAGCCTCAATACTGCTTTATATCGAACACAGGCTGGCATCTATACCCAATTCATATAATACCAAACGCCACAATTTTGAACAGCAATCCGATTCAATTGAAGTAATTGTACTGGGCGCTTCACATGCTACATACGGCATAAACCCTGCTTACTTTTCGCATAAGGGCTTTAACCTGGCGGATATTTCGCAGGATATGTATTTCGATTCAGGATTGGTGATGAAATATTTACCAAAACTGCCCCGGCTAAGAATTGTTATAATTGATGCCGACTACATGACGCTTAATTATTCGCTCGATGTGAACCCGGTTGAAAACTGGAGAACGTCTTATTACTATAAATACTGGGGGATTAAAAGCGACAAGTGGCAACCATTCGACATGAATAATTATTCATTCATCTGGCTCTACTCCCGCCCTATTGTCGAAAAACTTGCCCGAAAAAGGTTCGATACCAGTTTCGTTAATAACATGGCGCCGAATGGGTGGATGAGGTACGACACCCTTCCAAATACAAACACCATTAACGATGAAACCGGGAAGAAAAGAGTAGACGTAATTAATAATTTAATAGCTATGACCAATATAGCGAAAGTGCATAATTGCATTAAAAACTTCGCCAATGCGCTTAAAGCAAGAAACATAAAAGTTGTACTTGTTTCATTTCCTGTTTATTCCACCTTCAGTAAGTTTTGCAACCCTGAATTAATAACTAAAAACAACCAGTTTATTGATACCCTTTGCAAGAACTATGGCTGTTATTATACCAACTACTTTACTGATGAAAGGTTTACCATTGGCGATTTTCACGATAACGACCACCTGAACTACCGTGGGGCCGAAAAATTAAGCAAACTGATTGACCAGGAAATAGTAAAGCCCTGGCTTACGCCACACCCAACCTTATAAAAGCCTTAGTATTCTCTATTACACCAGAAACGGTAAGCGGCCTTTTGTTCAAGGTGGGCGCTGCGTGTTTTGGTAAGATGAAATGACTGGAAGAACTCTTTATCCTCCGCAATACCAATTTTTATCTCTCTCCTCATTTGGTCCGATAACACAATAAGGCTAACCTCTTCCTTTTCATAAAAAGTGCACCAGTCGTGGAAATTGGCTTTAAGAATATGCCCGTTGATAGTTACAATTTCATCGCCTACACATAAGCCCGATTGTTCAGCCGGGGAACCGGGCGCAATAGAAGTAACCTTGTATCGAGATGCTTCTTCAGAAACTTTCATGCCCCAGTAACGCTCACAATGCCTTTTAGAGGGTGATGTATGCAGTTTCATACCGATATGTGCAAGGGCCTCTGAAAAAGGTTTTTCAAGATCAGCGGGCCTGTTAATGTAATTATCAAAAATATCAGCATACGATGTGCCCGACACTTCTTCCACCACTTTCTTATAATCTGCTTCACTATATGGCTTACCCTGTAATGCATAATCGTGGTAAAGGCTACGCATTACATCATCAAGCGACTTTTTATTATTCGAATGTTTCCTTATGAACATATCGGTAATAAATGCAAGTATTGAACCCTCGGTGTAAATAGACACCTTGCGACCGGGTATGCCTGTAACATATCCATCAAGCCATGTATCGAATGATGAATCGGCAACACTCAGGTTAAAGCGGCCAAAGTTGTCGAAGTGCTTCTGTACTTCGCGCTGTATGGCTTTCAGGTATTCAAATTCATTAAATACACCACCGCGGAACAACAGGTAATCGCCATAATAAGTTGTAATACCCTCGTAAACATAACCAAGGCGCGAATAGTTTTCTTTAGTATAATCATAAGGGTACATTTCAACCGGCCTTATGGTTTTAATATTCCAGCTATGAAAAAGTTCATGGCACGAAATACCAAGGAATTCATTGTATAGCTCTTCTTTCATCAGGTTATACGAAGGGCCCATAACTATTACTGTGGAACCCAAATGCTCTACACCATGATGGTATTTGTAAGGCAATATGTGAAACAGGAAATGGTATTCTTTTATCGGACAACCTTTCATTGTCATTACCATTTCGTTAATGAAAATAAAGAAGTCGTTTATTATTCTTGCCCAGTCAGGCTTGCATTCTCCCTGCATCCACAGATTGAACTCAATGCCATCCATTACAAAAATATTATGCTTTAACGTAGGGCTGGCTATAAGCGGGCTGTCGGCCAGTTCTTCAAAATTGGCTGCATGTAACACATGCCTGTGCATTTTACCCTCCTGCTTAGGCTTACCCTTTTTCATGGCAGTGGCTATCCTGTACTTCTCGGGTAATACTATTTCCATCTCCAGCGCTTCATGCATCCTTTCGGGCACATACATGCTGCAGTTTACCGGGTTCATATATAGCTGCTGGTCGTCGAGGTAAGTTGAACCCGCGTTAAGGTCAGCGGCATAATAACTGTACTTTACATGCAGCTCACGTGCGCCCTTCGATTCTACTTCCCAAATGTCCTTGGTAATCTTGCGGAATTTTAAGGGCTTGCCGTTTTCATCGTATGCGTTCCATGCCCTTATGTTTTTGGTAAAGTTGCCCAATTCATAGCGTCCGGGTCTCCATGCAGCCGCCTGTACCCTTATAGTATTTCCCGGTGCAGGAATGACTATTTCAATATCTATAAAATGCTGATGATGAGTGCCGTACGAAACTATATACTTCATAAATCGCTCTGTGGATTACAAATATACGTTGAAATTATTAATCTGATTGTTAGAAGTTTCTAATAATCATCAACGATAATGTTTAATTACAGATTAACCCTTACAGGAGTTATTATATTTGCACGTCTACTTAATTACAAACATATTAATCCAAACCCTTATTTATGGCATTTAATGTTGGCGACAAAGCAGAAATGAAGCGGAAATTTTCAGCTGAGGAGGTTGACTTATTCGCGGTACTTTCAGAAGATAAAAACCCTATTCACCTCGATGAAGCGTATAGCGCTACAACAATGTTCAAGAAAAGGATTGTACATGGGTCTTTTGTAGGCAGCATGATTTCTGCCATATTAGGCAATACATTGCCTGGCCATGGTTCTATCTATTTATCGCAAACAATGAACTTTAAGAAACCGGTTTACCTGGAAGACGAGGTTACATGTATAGTTGAAGTTAAAGAGCTTATAGCCGATAAATCAATTTATAAATTGAGCACCAACTGCTATAACCATGCTAACGAAATGGTTGTTGAGGGCAATGCGGTTATTTTATTTAAGCCGAATGCTTAGTAACCTATATTAACACCATAGATTCATACTATAATTAGCATCCCTTGTCTTAATACTTAATACCCTATACTCAATACTATTTTTACTATTTTCGCAACCGAACAATTTATATGTAAATATGAGCTACGATTTGATAGTAATAGGCAGCGGCCCGGGCGGATACGTGGCGGCTATAAGGGCATCGCAACTGGGCATGAAAGTTGCCATAGTAGAACGCTCTGAACTGGGCGGTATATGCCTTAACTGGGGCTGTATACCTACCAAAGCCTTGTTAAAAAGCGCGCAGGTATTCGAATACCTGTCCCATGCTGCAGATTATGGTATAACTGTAAAGGGTGGCGAGGCCGATTTCCCTGCCGTTATAAAGCGCAGCCGTAACGTGGCCGATGGCATGAGCAAGGGCGTACAGTTCTTAATGAAGAAAAACAGGATTGAGGTTATAAAGGGCTCAGGCAAGCTGAAAGCCGGTAAAAAGGTTGAGGTTACCGATGGTGGCAAGGCAACCGACTATGAAGCTAAAAACATTATTGTGGCTGTTGGCGCCCGTTCACGCGAATTGCCCCATTTAAAAATAGATGGAAAGAAAATCATAGGCTACCGTGAGGCATTGGTATTGCCTCAGGCTCCCAAGACCATGGTAATTATAGGCTCAGGTGCAATAGGCTCTGAGTTTGCATACTTCTATGCTACTATGGGTACCAAGGTAACATTGGTGGAAATGCTGCCCAATATTGTACCCGTGGAAGACGAAGAAGTATCGAAACAACTGGCTAAGTCGTTTGGCAAAGTAGGTATTACCGTAATGACCGAAGCATCGGTTGAGAGTGTTGATACCAAAGGCGCAAACTGCAAGGTTACCATAAAGAGCAAAACCGGCACAGCCACAGTTGAGTGTGATGTAGTGCTTTCTGCTGTGGGCATTGCGGCTAACCTTGAAAACGTTGGCCTTGAAGATGTGGGCGTAATTACCGATAAAGGCAAGATTAAAGTAAACGAATACTACCAGACCAACATACCGGGCATACATGCTATTGGCGACTGTGTTGGCGGACAAGCCCTGGCACACGTGGCCAGCGCCGAAGGAATTATTTGCGTTGAAAAAATGGCAGGGCAAAACCCTGAACCGCTCGATTATAATAACATCCCCGGCTGTACCTATTGCCAGCCCGAAATTGCATCGGTAGGCTATACCGAAAAAGCAGCTAAGGAAGCAGGCCATGAATTAAAAATCGGCAAGTTCCCCTTCACGGCTTCGGGTAAGGCCAGTGCTGCCGGAGCAAAAGATGGCTTTGTGAAACTGATATTCGATGCCAAGTATGGTGAATTGCTGGGCGCACACATGATTGGGTACAATGTAACTGAAATGATTGCCGAAATAGTGGTAGCACGCAAACTGGAAACTACGGGCCATGAGCTGATAAAATCGGTTCACCCGCACCCAACCATGAGCGAAGCAATTATGGAGGCCGCTGCCGCCGCATACGGAGAAGTAATACACCTGTAACACCTTGCGCAAAACTCTGGTAATATTTTCGCTGGTAGCAGCATGTGGCCTAACCCTGAAGGCGCAAACGAACACAGTGCAACTACAAAAAGTAATTGCGCTGAAAAGCGCCGGCAAGTGCAAAGATGCCCTTCCTATTATCCAGGCTTTATTACAGCAGGATTCCAACAACGTTAAGTACCTTGCTTACACATCATCAATTTTAGCAAAGGTGTGGCACGATAAGGAACTGGATGAAAAGGAATGTACACCTTACTATAACCAGGCTTTGTACCTTGCACAAAAAGCCCTGAAGAAGGACAGCAACGAAGCCGAGGCCCAATTTGCTTTCGCATTTGCAATTGGTGTGCTGAATGAATATGCAAGCCACAAGCAGCAGATAAGCAATTCGAAGATAATGAAAGACGCCCTTGATAAATGCCTTAAGCTCGACCCTCATCATGGCGGGGCTTACCACTTGCTGGGCCGTTGGTACGATAAGCTTGCAGGCTTCAATGGTTTTGAAAAATTTATGGTAAAAACCCTGTTCGGTTCGTCGTTGCCCGATGTAACCTACCAGGATGCCGTGAATGCTTATATAAAAGCCATTAAAGAAGAACCCGATAACCTGATTCACATGTACGAACTGGGTAACACCTATTATGAAATGGACAAATATTCCGATGCAAAAGCATGGCTTAATGTAGCCATTAACAATACCACCTACCAGGGCGATGATACAGAGCAGGTAAAAGATAAGTGCAAAAAGCTGCTCGCGAAAATGAACTAGCCCATGTCGTGGATAGGAGCTACTGTTTATAAAATACGAAGCAGAATAAAGCAATCTGCCGCCGAAAGGCAATTCAGAAAAAACATAGAAAAGTATCCTCCTATTATAGTTTACCAAATGGGTAAGGTAGGCTCAACATCCATTTACAATTCCTTAAAAACCGCCTATAAAGACGAGGTTTTACACAAGCACACGCTGCATAAAAAAGAAGACTGGAAATCGGCAATGGTGCTCGAACATGTGCTGGCACATAAATTACCTCTAAAGCTTATATCCCTTGTTCGGGAGCCTGTAAGCAGGAATATTTCATCTTTCTTTCAAAATTTTGAAAAAGTGACGGGCATAGCGCCAAACAAGTCGGTATTTACAACTGAAGAACTTACTCAGTTTATTTTAACCAGCGACAAATTTGATACAAATGCTCCATTAACATGGTTCAATGAAAATCCTTTAAAAGATTTTGGAATTGATGTTTATTCCCATCCCTTCCCAAAAGAAGAAGGGTGGACAATTATAAAAACGCAAGGCAATACCGAACTGCTTTTAATGAAAGCTGAAATAAGCGACACAAAAAAAGAATTGCTGATACGCGATTTTACCGGGTTGCCTGCCTTCAGGCTTGTTTCATCGAATATTGGTGAAGGCAAAGATTATGCGGAATTATACACCAAACTGAAAAAGGAAATTAGGTTGCCTGCCGACTACCTTGACATATTTTACTCCTCACCGGCTGTACAACATTTTTATTCGGAAAGTGAATTGGAAGAAGCAAGAAAAAAGTGGAATAAACGGTAATTCCCCTGTTCATTCATCGTCTTTTATCTAACTTTGTTACCAATGGCAAACGGCGAACCAACCCATTTACATAAAGAAGAGGCCTGGGACCTGGTAGTAGCATCGAAGAAAAAACTATTCGATGTGAACCTGAAAGATATCTGGGACTACCGCTATCTCATAGCCATGTTTGTCCGTCGCGATTTTGTTTCATTGTATAAGCAAACCATACTAGGTCCTTTATGGCTATTAATTCAACCACTGCTTACCACTATTATCTTTCTTTTTATATTCTCTAATATAGCGCATATATCTACCGACGGCATACATGGTACTTTGTTCTATTTATCGGGCCTTACTGTATGGAACTATTTTGCAACCTGCTTGAATAAAACAGCGGGTACTTTCACCAATAATTCTAACCTGTTTGGCAAAGTTTATTTCCCCCGCCTCACCTTGCCTATATCAATAATAATCAGTGGCATGTTTACTTTCTTTATACAGTTTGTGCTTTTCATTCTTGTACTTATCTACTTTATTTTATTCAAGCAACAGGCTTTTACTTTCAGCCCTTACCTGCTGCTTATACCTTACCTGGTTGTTTTAATGGGTTTTCTGGGCCTTGGCCTTGGCATTATTATTTCATCGCTCACCATTAAATACAGAGACTTGAGTTACCTCATCACTTTCGGGGTACAATTACTCATGTTCTTCTCTCCGGTTATTATTCCGCTTTCCATTGTGTCAGGAACAAAGAAAATTCTCTTTGAATTGAACCCGATGTCATCCATAATTGAAAGCTTCAGGTATGCTTTTTTCCCTGTAGGAAATTTTAATTGGAGCCTGCTTTTATATACCAGTGCATTTGTTTTAGCGGTATTGGTAGCAGGTATTTTAATTTTCAACCGAACAGAGCGCAACTTTACGGATACTGTTTAACGAACAACATGGGAGAAACAGTTATACGAATAGAGAATATAAGTAAGCAATACCGCCTGGGTGTTATTGGCACAGGTACCCTAACGCATGACTTGCGCAGATGGTGGCACGTGACAAGAGGCAAGGAAGACCCATACTTACGCATAGGCTCCAAAACAGCAAGTACACTACCGGCAGATAGCGAATACATATATGCATTGAAAAACATAAACATGTCGGTTGGAAAGGGGGAAGTAGTTGGTATTATAGGAAGAAATGGTGCAGGTAAATCAACTTTACTGAAAATACTTTCGCGAATAACAAGCCCGACAACCGGGCAATTTAAAGTGAAAGGCCGCATTGCCAGCTTACTGGAAGTAGGTACAGGTTTCCACCCCGATTTAACGGGCAGGGAAAACATTTTTCTGAACGGGGCTATACTGGGAATGACAAAAAAAGAAATCATCACAAAGTTTGACGAAATAGTTTCATTCTCGGGCGTAGAAAGATATATAGACACACCTGTAAAACGTTATTCCTCGGGTATGTATGTGCGCCTTGCTTTTGCAGTTGCCGCGCACCTTGAGCCTGAAATATTAATTATCGATGAAGTGCTTGCGGTTGGCGATGCGGAGTTCCAGAAAAAATGCCTTGGTAAAATGAAGGACGTAGCCGGCGAGGGCAGAACGATACTATTTGTAAGCCATAATATGGCGGCTGTAAAATCATTGTGTACATCTGCCATATTACTTGAATCGGGTGAAATAGTTGCCAATGGAAATGTTGATTCAGTACTTGAAAAATACCTGGCCTCATCAGAAGCAAACGAAACTACAAGGGAAGTAAGCTGGAACGGGAATAATGCACCGGGTAATGAAGAATTCAGGCTTCTCGGTATAAAAACAAAAAATGAAAAAGGGGAAATCCAAAATACATTCTATTCATCAAACGACATAGTTCTTGAATTCAACTACAAGCTCACAACACAACTTATTGGCCTGCGCATTGTATTACAGGTAAAAGACCATTTTGAAACGCTGGCATTTGCAAGTACAAACCAGCTGACCGACACAGATGTAAAACAAGCCGGTACATATATTTCTACCTGTGTAATACCGGGAAACCTATTAAATCGGGGAAAGTATACTATTATGGTCAGCGCCGATATTGCAAACCAAAGAAATCTGGTGAAGCCATTTACGGCATTATCATTCGATGTAATACTAATGGGCAATAATGGTTCATTCCAGGAAAACTGGCCGGGCATTGTGGCTCCGTTACTAGAGTGGAAAACCACCAAGCAATAATTGGACTATTATTTAATAGGTAACCCATTCCATACCCGGCAAATGCTTGTGATATTGGGTGCATTTATAAGTAACATTAATTCGCATATCGGGATTATGCAACAAATCACTCCTCAGTAAGTACATATTCAGGTTACCATTCTGAAATATTACCCTGTAACCACATTCCTCTGCCAGCTTCTTTCCTGCCTTAAAGCTAAAACCATAATAATCATTTTTACCCCATGAATGTTCAGGATTATATTTCATAACCCTGCTTTCATTCGCAGGAATTGTTCCGTTAAATTCAGCTATAATAAGCCTCGGGCTGTATTTCTTCAATAATTCTTTCAGCACC